>Ga0137412_10001591_pt1 | contig 17734 bp, 15 predicted proteins | sample CZODoug2_1_16fun_FD_122160 | JGI IMG/M metagenome (GOLD analysis project Ga0137412, IMG submission 122160) | Vadose zone soil fungal communities from Angelo Coast Range Reserve, California, USA - CZODoug2_1_16fungal (Hybrid Assembly) | ecosystem: Environmental > Terrestrial > Soil > Vadose zone...
CGTGCCGCCGAGGCGACCGATCAGTCGACCGAGCCAGAGGACCGCACCACCGATAACCGCGGCGAGGAGAGCTACGACGACTATGAGGATCGTCTCGCCGGTGCTCACGAGCCACCTCCTTCGCCGACGCGTCGCGCCCCGCCGCGGCGACGGTGTAGACCGCGTCCGTGACGTGCGACGACGCTGTTCCGGTGAGAAGAAGCCCGACCCTGCGGCCGCCCCACGCGTGTGCGCCGACGCGACCTACGGCAACGGGGCCGTAGGTCGTGCTATCGGTGCTACCGGATCCGCCGCGACGCGGCGGTTCTTATGCGGGTCAGCCGCTCTCGGCGGCTGAACTGTTGCCGTACTGTTACGCGATCTATGTTGTGCGGTATAAGCCGCGATGGTTAGGAGTCTTCTCTTTGGTAGTTCGAGATTAGGTTGCGGATGCCGGTCGGGTCAAGAAACCATGATCGGGTATCGGACGGTCCGATCGCGGCAGTCCGCTGTGTCACCACTGTGTACGCGCCTTGACCTGCACATGAATCGGCCGCCACGGCGACGCGTGGTCAACGTGGTCGGCGGTGGCGACAATTGGCCCCGTCGGCCGGCCTAATCGAGCGCTGTCGCGTCCGGATCGACCGCCGCCAGGTCGACCTGCTCCGCGTAGGGAATTGTCTCCACGAAACCGGCCGCGATCAGGCCGTTGAGGGTATCACCTACATCCTCCGGTTCCATGCGGGTGGAATCCAAAATCTCCGCGCCTAGCATCGATTCGGCGAACCCAATCGCGCGCACCACGGCGGCTTCGCGCCCTGACAACTTGATATCCCGCATAGAAAGTTTTTTAGCAGCAAGCATGCCGATTGTTTAAGCACGCCAAGAGCTGCTTCAAGGTGGATCGAGCAGTCCCTTGCTCGATTTTAAGCGGCAGAAGCCGCTCTTTCGGCATCGGTCCGAGCCGGACTGGCGTTTGCGGAGCGGCCGATCTACCTCTGGAAAAAGCGAGGTCGATCCGACTCAAAAATAAATCCTATAGGGGCGGTTCGCCGCCTTCGAGGGCAGGAAGGACCGAACGATCAAACCCTTCGCGATAACTGGGATAGGCTGGGACCCAGCCGAGCGCGCGCAATTTAGCGTTGCCAACCCGTTTATGGGAATGACCGCGTTTTGGCGCCGCAGTCGCTGGTGAACTTGAAAGGGGGAGCCCGACCCGCGTCGATAGCCAATCCAAAATCTCGCTTCGCGGGGCCGGGGTGTCGTCGACGACATTAAAGATACGTGGCGGATCGACGGCGCGAGATCGCGCCAGAAAAGAAATCGCCGACGCGACATCGTCACGATGCACTTGATTGACGAAGTGATCGCTGATGACGGAAGTTCCATTCATCACACTGCGTAGTAAAAACGATCGGCCTGGGCCGTAAATGCCTGCCACGCGCAGGACAATGCCATCGTGATCGAGGATGATTTTCTCGGCCTGACGCAGAATCTGCGCGTTTTCAGAAGCCGGTTCGGCTGGACTGTCTTCGGTGACGGAACTTCCGTCGCGCTGCGGATAAACGCTGGTGCTACTAGTAAAAATGAGTCGCGCGCTTGGGAAACAAGCAGCGAGATTGGCTGCGCCGTCGCGATAGACATGGAGATAAGAATCAGGGCCTGAACTAGCGCAATGCACGACCACATCGGCCGGGAAGCTATTGCGGCCGACGGTCTCCAGATTAGTGATGTCCACCGCAGAGAGCGAGATGGCGCCTTCCCCTGGTGGTTCGGCCGATTGTCCGCTTCTCGTCCAGGCAATGACTTCCCATCCTTCCTCTGCAAATCGCCTGGCCGCGGCGCTCCCGACGTAACCGCAGCCCGCAATCAGAACGCGCGGCATTTCATTTCAGGCGGCAGCGGAAATCTCAATCTCGCTAAATTGACCAGGCTGGATCGCCCGCACCTGCTTCAGGCGAATCAATTCGAGGAGCGCGAGAAACGTAACCACGATTTCAATGCGCGACGCCATTTCCGCGAACAACTCGGAAAATTTCAATGCTCCACCCTCGCTGACGCGGGCCAGAATCGTTTCGATTTTATCGGAGACAGTGTAGTTCTCGCCGAAAATTTGCTGCAATTCCTCCCGCGCTTCCACCCGTTTGATCACGTTTTGGAAGGCGTTGATCAGCTGAAAAATTCCCACCTCGCCTAAAAGTAGTGGGCGCACGCCCTCCGGGATGGAGATTCCGCCGCGCACGAAAATATTTTCCTGCTCGAGCGCGCGATCGTGCAATTGCGCGGCGGCTTCCTTGAACTTTTTGTATTCGATCAACTGCCGGATCAGCTCCCAGCGCGGATCGTCCTCTTCCGCTTCCTCCTCAGGCGGCTGTTGATCGACCGGAAGCAGGCTGCGGCTCTTAATGTAAAGAAGGTTGGCCGCCATGACGATGAATTCGCCGGCCACGTCGATGTTCAGCTCCTTGAAGGCTTGCAGATATTCGAGGTACTGCCGGGTGATGCGCTCGATCGAGATGTCGTAGATGTCGAGCTCATCGCGCTTGATCAAATAAAGCAGGAGATCGAGTGGGCCCTCGAAAATCTCGAGCTTAACCTTGTAATCGGTAGTCATCGGTGAGCAGGCAACGCTGCCCACTCTAGCGCAAGTCGCCCCGGCGGTGAACCCAAACGCTGTTCACAATGCCAAGCCCGAACATGATCATGAGGACAAACGATCCGCTGTAACTGACGAGCGGAAGTGGAACGCCAGTGATCGGCAAGATCGAAATCGTCATCCCGATGTTTTGAAAGATGTGGGTGAAAATGAGAGCAGTGATTCCAACGACGAGCAAAAGTCCGAATTGATCACCGGCACAGAAAGCAACGAAGAGGCAGGTCAACAAGAGCAAGGCAAAAGCGCCGAGTAAAAACACTCCTCCGACAAATCCCCACTGTTCCCCGATGGCGGAGAAAATGTAATCGTTATGTACCGCGGTAGCGGGAAGAAAACCCAGCTCGATCTGCGTATTGGGCGCTTTGAACCCTTTGCCGGCCCAGCCGCCGGAGCCAATCGCAATAAGCGATTGATTGATTGCCCAGGCCGAACCCTGGCGATCGATGTCGGGATTGATGAATGCAGTGATCCGTTCCTGCTGGTAAGGCTTAAGTCCGAGATTGATCGCGATGGGAATAAAGGCGACTACGATCAAAGCGATGCAAATGAGATAACGCACCGGAATTCCGCCAACGAAAAGCAGCGCGATCAAGACCGGTCCCCAGATGATGCACTCGCCCAAATCCGGTTGCATCAGAATGAGCAAACAGGGCGCGCCTACGATCGCGCCACACAGGGTCAGACGGAGCATCGGATGCATCTGCTTGAACTGGCTGAGAAAAAGCGACAGCACCATGATCCCGGCAATGACGGCCAGCTGCGCGGGCTGGAAGTTCACCGGACCGAGATGGAGCCAGCTACGCGCGCCGTAAACTTTTTGGCCAATGAATTTGGTCAAAATTAAAAATGCCAGACCAGCGAGATACATCGGCAGCGCGCCCCAGCGGACCCAGCGGTAATCGATCAAACTGGTGATGATAAAGGCAAAAAATCCGACCACGACCCAGTTCGCCTGCTTACGCCAGAATTCGGCGGCCACGGGATCTTCCCGCATGTAAGTCGCGCTATAGATGGCGATCACGCCAAAGATTGCAAGCGCGAGCATGACGGCCATCAGCAGCCAGTTGAGCCCGAGAATTTTTCTGAGAAACGGAGTCACGTGATTTCGAACCCGCCGGTTTGCGGAATATATATAGGAGAAGCAGGAGGTAAACCTGGCAGTGTGGGAAAACCGACGTAATCGGCGGGCAAGATGCCAAGGGCCCACCGCCAAGATCGCTGTGCTACGCTGCGCGACTCGGTCGGTTTTCCCTGAAAATCGGGGATTTCAGCAAAGGTCTTGAGGCGCTGAACCTTGCGCAAAATAACAGGTCAGCGGGACGGTTTCTTCGCAATTTTGATCGATTCGCGTTTTTGAGATGCTCATCATAAATCATTTATATCAAGTGGCTTGGGTGTATAGAAAAAATAAATATCGACCTTGTTGTTTCCCTATTTCAACTCGCGTACAATGGACGCGTTACCGCACAATCAATCGGGGCTTTTAAGGGGATATGGCGAGACGAACGATACGAACGAAACGAAAAATCGCGCGATCACGATTGCCGCTCCAGCAGCAGCTCGGGCTCGATATCGAAGGCCGTTATTTCGATCTGCGCGGTCTCTTCAACAAACTAAACGCGCGTCATTTCGGTAACCGTCTTCGTGGTTACAAAGTGGTTTGGGGCCGCAAACGCCGAGAACGTCCGAAAGAATATTTTATTTTCGGGACCATCCAGGAAGAAGATCGCGTCATTCGTATCAATCCCTGGCTCGATCAGCGCTTCGTCCCGCTTTGGTTCCTCGAGTACATTCTGTATCACGAAATGTTGCATGCGGTTGTGCCGGACAAGGCGCGCGGTGATGGGCGGCGCTGTGTGCACACCGACGAATTCAATCGCCGCGAACGCGAATTTCGCTTCTACAAACGTGCCCGACGTTGGGAAGAGGAAAATCTCGCGCGTTTTCTGCGTTAGGCGGGGCGCGCCTCGACGGAGTCTCACCCTACCAACGCTCTCGAGCGCGTGTTCGTCTTGCGATATCCGTGCGGAGGGACGCGCTTCTGCGTTTAGGACTCGCCGCGGCGAGTCCCTTCGGAGCGAAGGTACGCCATCGAACAGTGAGTCGCCTGGGAGCTAGCGTGATTGCTCCGCTGGCGTCGCCGCTCCCTCAGACGGCGATGGGGTCGTTGCCACGTTCTTTTTGATCAGATACCAAAGCGTGGTCGCGAGGAGGAGTGAGATGATCTTCGCCTGCCAGTTTTTCAGAATCAGTTTCTTCATCATAAGAGCTTTGCAGCAAAATCTCGCCGATTCGTTTGCGAAATGTTTCCGGAGTGAAATCACGCTCGATCCGCCGGCGGTGACAAATTGAAATTCCGCCCGTCTCTTCCGAGACAACAATCGCGACGGCGTCGGATTCCTCGGTTAATCCCAAGCCCGCGCGATGCCGCAAACCGAGGCTGCGATCAAGGGTTTCGCGTTGGCTCACCGGAAAGATGCATGCTGCCGCGGCGACCCGCCCGTTACGCACAATCACGCCGCCATCATGCAGAGCGGTTTTCGGATGAAAAATAGTGAGCAGCAACTCAACGGAGAAATCAGCTTCGAGTTGAACGCCGGTTTCTTCATAAACGCGAATGGAAGTGTCACGTTCGATCGCGATTAATGCGCCGAATTGTTTGCTCGCGAGTTGAGTGACCGCTTCCGCAAGATCGTGAATCATTTCGCGCTTTTCGCTGGTCAGCGAAAAAATGGGATGCCCGCCCAGTTCCGCCAAAGCGCGCCGGAGTTCGGGCTGGAAAATAACAACCAGGGCGATGGCGAGGAAGACTGAGAAACTGCGAATGATCCATCCGATGACAGCCAGTTTCAGCAGGGTTGAAATTAAAGTCAGGGCCAGAAAAACGATAGCCAGACCGGTCAACACTTTCGCGCCGCGAGTACCGCGGAAGTAGAGATAGCCGTAATAAACCACCACCGTAAGCAGCACGATCTCGAAGGCGCTGCGCCAACCGACCACAAGAAGATGAATGATGCGATTGATCATGGCGTGCTCCGCAGCGCGTCGGCAACCCGAAGAGCCTCCACATTTTCCTCCACATCATGGACGCGCAAAACATCGGCCCCGTTCATTCGCAGGAGCGAAGTAAAGGCGACCGTTGGCAAAAGGCGATTGTGGATCGAGCCATTGTGCCCGGAAATTTTGCCAAGAAAGGATTTGCGCGACACGCCGACGACGATCGGGCGATCGTTGACGCGCAAGCGCGGCAAATTTTTCAGGAGCGAGAGATTGTGCTCGAGCGTTTTTCCGAACCCGATTCCCGGATCGAACGCGAGCGTCATTGGATCAAGACCGAATTTTATGGCGCAGGCATACTGTTGTCGAAAGAAATCGGCTACTTCGGCAACGACATCGCGATAGAAAGGGGCGCGTTGCATGGTGGGCGGAGTTCCTTTCATGTGCATGATGATGAAGGCCGCGCCGCGTTTGGCCAGCAGCGGCCACATCGCCTCGTCTCCACGACCGCCGGTTACATCGTTCACGATTTTTGCGCCTGCATCCAAAGCCGCGGCCGCAACTTCCGCCTTCGAGGTATCGATCGAAAGCAAGGTTTCGGCGGCGAGCTCTTCGATTATCGGAATAACGCGACGTTTTTCTTCAGCCACATCAACTGGTTCGGCGCCCGGGCGGGTCGATTCTCCGCCGACATCGATGATGTTAGCACCGTTAGCGATCATTTTTCGGGCCTCGGCCAGCGCCTGCGGTGCCGGAAAAAATCTTCCGCCATCTGAAAATGAATCCGGTGTCACATTCAGGACACCCATGATCCAGCCGCGGGTAGAGAGATCGAAAATCTCCCCCGCAATTTTCCATGGCGTCACACCCATATAGGTGAGACTACCACGCGCCGCGAATTATTCGAGGCACTGACATTGCGCGGAGCGATTGCACGTTCTTAGCGCCGATAGCTGGGGTGAAGCGGGAATATCGAACTAGCGAATGAGGACCCTCACCGGGCGCTTCGCGTACGGTCTCCCGCCCTGCATTCCCAAGGCACCCGCGATCTGTGTCCTCCTCTCCCTCAGGGAGAGGATTGAGGTGAGGGCTAATTGCGTCGTGGAACAATGGCCGAAGAAAACGCTAGCATTTCACTTGTGTGAATAGCGTCCCATCAATTCGCCCTGCGCCAAAACATGACCGCGCATGGCGGCATCGAGTTCGGCGCGGCGCGCACTGGGTTTCAATTCCAGTTTAGTGTCGAGCGCGAAGATTTTGAAAAAATAGCGATGCGTCCCCGAGGGCGGACAGGGGCCGCCGTAATTCCGTTTATCAAAATCATTTGTGCCCTGAACTCCGACAGCGGGCGCACCGTTCTCGGCGACTCGTGTCGTTTTCGGATCGATGTTCCAGACGATCCAGTGCGTAAACAAACCGCGCGGCGCATCCGGATCATCGACAATCAAGACCAGCGATTTCGCTTCATTCGGGACGCTACTGATCTGCAATTCCGGACTGACGTTCGTTCCGTTACAGGTGAATTTCGCGGGAATATCGCCGCCAGCTTGAAAGGAGGGGCTGGTGATCGAGATCGACGAAGCACCATTCATATTAAAAATTCCGACAAAAATCGCGAGCGCGAACCATATCGCTTTCATTCAGGCAATTTTTGGCCGCGCCGCCATTGGGTCAAGTAAGCAAAGACAGGATTCGCCGCATCGTGCACGGCCGAATAAGGCTACCGACAATTGGCGGAACTCTCTACCGCCTTTTCATGTCGCGTCGCAGCGGCGTTATCGGAGGGAAATGCTTCTGCATGTTCGGACGCGCAGAAGCGCGTCCCTCCGTGGGGAGCCGCGTTCCGACCGCTGGAAGCACGGCGGCCGAGTCAGCGCTCAAGCCCTAACTCCCAACAAAAGATCGCGCTGGAAGAGTAATGAGGAACAACGCAACGTTGCGTCGCCATGGCAGGCAAAAGGAAAACAGCTGATCAAGATCTGCGCGCAGAGATTCTGCGACTCATTCAGGAGCCGAAATATCGGCCGCTGGATAAAATCGAAATCGCCGATGCGCTTGGTTATGGCGCAGCGCGACGGAACGAAGTGCGCCGCGTCCTCCGCGATCTCGAACAGGCAGGCGAAATCGCGCGTATTAGAAAGAATCGATATGTCCTGCCCGACGCGGCCGATCTTGTCACTGGAACGTTGAGCGTGCATGAGGCCGGCTACGCTTTTCTGACCAACGAAAAACCCGGACAGTCCGATCTCTTTATCGCGGCGGAAAACACTGGCACCGCCATGCACGGCGATCGGGTGGTGGCACGTATCATTCGCGGTGCGGAATTTTCGCGGGCACGCAAGCCGCGTGCGGAAGGCCGCGTGATCCGGATTCTGACACGCGCGAACGAGACGATCGTCGGAACCCTGCAGCAGACGCGAAATTTCTTCTACGTCGTGACGGACGATCCGCGGCTCGTTCACAACATTTATGTGCAGCCGTCGTCAATTAATGGCCGTCAGCCGCGGGTTGGCGACAAGGTGGTGGTTCGACTCGAGGCCTGGGAATCGCGTCACGTCAATCCGGAAGGAAAAATCATCGAACTACTCGGGCCGCGGACGGCACCCGGAGTGGACATCCTATCGATCATCCGGAAATACCATTTGCCGGTCGAGTTTCCACACGCCGTCCTTGAGGAAACATCCGCAATTCCCGAAACGGTGACCGCCGACGCCATCGACGGTCGTGAGGATTTACGCAGCCAATTTATCGTGACCATCGATCCAGACGACGCGCGCGATTTTGACGACGCCATTCACGTCGAAGAAATCAAGGGCGGTTGGCAACTGGGCGTTCATATCGCAGACGTAAGCGCGTATGTGCGGCCCGGCAGCGCGCTCGATCGCGAGGCGCAACGCCGCGGCAACAGTGTTTACTTGCCGGACCGTGTAATTCCGATGTTGCCCGAGCGGTTGAGCAACGGCGTTTGCAGCTTGAATCCCCATGTCGATCGGCTGACGCATTCCGTCTTCCTGCAATTCGATCGCAACGGGCGAATGCGGCAGAGCCGTTTTGCTCGAACCGTCATCCGCAGCGCCCACCGCCTGACTTATAAGAAAGCGTTCGCGATTCTAAAAAGTCCGGCTCGCGATGAACTGGGCCAGCGTTTGCATACCGCGTGGAAACTGGCGGCGTTGCTGCGGAAGAAGCGTTTCGAGCACGGCTCGCTTGATCTCGACATGCCGGAGGTAAAGGTCGTCGTCGATAAAAAAGGAAAACCGATTCGATTTGAGCGAGTTGAGAACGATGAATCGCACCAATTGATCGAGGAATTCATGCTGGCCGCGAACGAAGCGGTGGCGCGGGAGTTAAAAAACCGCGGGGTTCCAGCGATCTATCGCGTGCACGAAAATCCGGATCCGGAGCGGCTGGGCGAATTTCGTGAGTTCGTTCTGGCACACGGAATTAGGGTGGGCGATCTGACGCACCGCGCTGAGTTGCAAAAGTTACTTGCCTCCATTGCGGGAACGGCCGAAGAGCATCCGCTCAAGATCGGGCTGCTCAAGAGCCTGAAGCGGGCACGTTACGCTACTGCGCCACTGGGTCATTATGGCCTCGCGAAACCGAACTATACCCACTTCACCAGCCCGATCCGGCGCTATGCTGATCTCGAAGTGCATCGCGCACTGGCCGAGCGCGATCTTGCGCGCCGAACTTCGCGAGCCGTGCCTCAGCTGTCGGCTATTGCCGATCACATTTCCGCGACCGAACGCAATGCTGCCGAGGCGGAAATCGATGCGGTCAAAATGAAGAAGCTGGAATTCTTCGAGTCACAACTGGAGGCACGCGACCCGCAGGTCTTCGACGCAGTAGTAATTGACGTGCGCAATTACGGACTTTTGATTGAGCTGCCGGAGATTTTGCTGACCGGGTTAGTCCATGTCTCGACATTAGCCGACGATTTCTACATTTTCTCGCCTGCCCAGCGCCGGTTAGTCGGCCGGCAGAGGCGCCGCAGCTTCGCGGTAGGAGACAAATTGCGCGCGCATGTCGCACGGGTAGACCAATTTAAGCGACAAATTGATTTTGCGATCGCTGATTTACGACCGGACCAGAATCGCACGCATCGCCAGCGCCGAAAATAGTAGGCGGCGGGCCAAATCTTAGCCATTTGGGGCTGTGAAATTTAGGCTAATTTTTTCCTTCCCCAATGACTGGCATCCTGCCACACTCCGCCCGACATGGATAATATTATAGAAGCGAAGGAGGTTCAGATCGAGCGGAAGCACTTCTATGTGGAATTCCGCGAGAACGATCGGGGAAGATTTCTTCGCATCACCGAGGAAGCGCATGGCCGGCGCAACACCATCATCGTTCCGAGCACCGGGACGAACGAGTTCACCGCCGCCATTGAGGACGTGCTCGGCGCAACTCAGCACGCGTCAGCATAAAATTCCTTACGATTCGGACTGGCGCACCGCGCTGAGCGCCTGTGTGCGTTGACACGTCCAGTGGGGGAATTACTTTGCCGCGCTCGTTCACCCATCTCGGAATTCATGGCTCGAAAATCTTCCGCTTCACGCCGTACTAAACGAAAGGCGGCTTCTAAAACCAAACCGGCGAAGTTTGTTTATTACTTCGGCGAGGGTAAGGCCGACGGGAACGGAAAGATGAAGCCCCTGCTCGGTGGCAAAGGTGCGAACCTGGCCGAGATGACACGGATCGGTCTGCCGGTCCCGCCGGGTTTCACGATTTCAACCGAAGTCTGCACTTACTTTTACGCGCATAACCGCGCTTACCCCCGGACGATGCAGGCAGAAGTGGAGGAGGGGATTCGCGGGATGGAACGAATTATGGGCACGACTTTTGGTGATACCAAAGCAATGCCATTGCTGGTCGCGGTCCGATCCGGGGCGCGCGATTCCATGCCGGGAATGATGGACACGATTCTCAATCTCGGATTGAACGACGAGACAGTGCTGGCGGTGGCAAAGGCCACCAATAACGAACGCTTCGCCTGGGATTGTTATCGCCGCTTTATCCAAATGTACGGCGATGTCGTGATGGGTGTGCAAAAGCGCCCGGAGGAAGATCACGAGCCTTTCGAGACGGTGATCCACGAGCTCAAGCACGAGCGCCATCACACAGACATTGACGATACCAAGCTGAGCGTGAGCGATTTGAAAGAGCTGGTCGCACGTTTCAAAAAATTGGTGAAAGAACGCACCGGAAAGCAATTTCCGAACGATCCGTGGGCGCAACTGCTGGGATCGATTGGGGCCGTGTTCGGTTCATGGATGAACGATCGCGCCATCGTTTACCGCCGGAAATACAACATTCCCCAGGAATGGGGCACGGCCGTGAACGTGCAGGCCATGGTTTTCGGCAATACCGGCGTCAATTCCGGATCGGGCGTGGCTTTCACCCGCGATCCAGCCACCGGTGAGAAAGTTTTTTACGGCGAATTCCTCATCAACGCTCAAGGCGAGGATGTGGTTGGTGGTGTCCGCACGCCGGAGCCGGTAGCAGATTTGAAGAAACATTTGCCGAACGCGCTGGTGGAGTTGGAGCGGATCCGCCACGTCCTCGAGGCACATTTCAAAGACGTGCAGGACTTCGAATTCACCATTCAAGACGGCAAAGTTTTCATGCTGCAAACGCGCAACGGAAAACGCACCGGGGTGGCGGCAGTGAAATTTGCCTGCGACATGGTCCGCGAAAAATTGATCGAATGGAAAACCGCGATCACGCGGGTGCCCGCCGATCAGCTCGATCAGGTCCTGGCGCCGGTATTCGACCGCGCCGCGCTGAAGAGCGCGAAGGCGATTGCGAGCGGACTTCCGGCAGGACCGGGCGCGGCTACAGGCAGAGTTTACTTTAACGCCGATCGTGCTGCAGCTGCCGCGCGCAAAGGTGAGAAAGTGTTGCTGGTGCGGGTCGAGACGTCACCCGAGGATTTGCGTGGCATGATCGCAGCGGAAGGAATTCTGACCGCGCGCGGCGGCGTAAGTTCCCACGCAGCCCTGGTCGCGCGGCAGATGGGCAAAGTGTGCATTTGCGGCGCATCTGCATTGAACATCAATTATCGCGCGAAAACGATGTCTGTGAACGGCGCCATTTTTCGCGAAGGGGAAAATTATCTCTCAATCGACGGGACGAGCGGCACTGTTTACGCGGATCGATTGCGCAATGCTCCTTCGGAAATCATTCAGGGTTTGCTTCATGGCGACAAAATCGCCCAGAGGAGTGAGACTTATCGAAACTTCAATCAGCTGATGGATTGGTGCGCGAAAGTCACGCGCATGAGCGTTCGCACCAACGCGGATACACCGGAACAGGTGGAAAACGCAGTCGCCTTCGGCGCCAGCGGCATCGGGCTTTGCCGCACCGAACACATGTTTTTTGAGGGCGACCGCATCGATGCCATGCGGGAAATGATTTTGGCGCGTAAAGCGGACGATCGGCAAAAAGCTCTCGCCAAATTGCTGCCGTATCAAAAAAGCGATTTCGTTGGTATTTTCAAAGCGCTCAAAGGAAAACCCGCAACGATTCGTTTGCTTGATCCGCCGCTGCACGAATTTCTCCCACAAGATCACGCTGCCCAAAGCGCGCTGGCGGAGAAAATCGGTGTCAGCCAGGAGGAGATCGCCCGGCGTGTCCACGAATTGCATGAACAAAATCCGATGCTCGGCCATCGCGGTTGCCGTCTCGGAATTTCATTTCCGGAAGTAACTGAAATGCAGGCGCACGCGATTTTCGAAGCGGCAGCGGAGGTGCAAAAGAGTGGAACCAAGGTGCATCCGGAAGTAATGATCCCACTGGTCGGTTTTAAGAGAGAACTCGAATTGCAAGTGGAGATCGTGCGTCGCGTCGCGCAGGACGTGCAGGCGGCGAAAAAAGTGAAATTCAGTTATTTGGTCGGGACAATGATTGAAGTGCCGCGCGGTGCTTTGACCGCAGACGAGATCGCGGAAACAGCAGAGTTCTTCAGTTTCGGCACAAATGATCTTACCCAAACTGCGCTTGGGATGAGCCGCGATGACAGCGGATCATTTTTGCCGCATTACGCCGAGTTGGAGATCGTGAAACGCAATCCATTTGCCACCATCGATCAAGACGGCGTCGGCCAGTTGATGCAGATCGCGATCGAGAAGGGCCGCAAGACACGGCCGAAAATCAAGCTAGGCATTTGCGGCGAACACGGTGGCGATCCCGATTCAGTGAAATTCTGTCACCGGCTCGGGCTCGACTACGTCAGTTGCAGTCCATTCCGCGTCCCCATTGCGCGTCTGGCGGCCGCCCAGGCCGCGCTAGCAAAGTAAATCGCGTAAGGTCCGCCGTCCTTTCGCAGGGATGGCTCTCCGAGGCGTCCCAAATAAAAAACCAAGTATGGGACGCCTCGGAGATGCGTCCCTACCACTTTAAGCGCGCTCTTTCTCAAATACGACGCGGCAATTTTTCAAGCAACGCGGAGTGAACTTAGCTGTCGAAGGTGGAATGGGCGAAAACGGCAATGACAAAACAAAGCTGGAAGAAGACATTTGCATTCACATTTTCACCGTCTCATCGGCGATGGTCGGTGTTTGCCTTACGGTAATAGGCCATATCCGTGTCGTTATCACACTCGGCAAAGCCGATACCTTGGCGGACGATTCTGCTGGCATGCGACGCCTTGTTATTCCTAACTTCGTGTCTCCTTTCCTACGGCGCCCTGCGGGCTCGCAGTTTTTGCCGCATGCATCGAATTGAACGCGCGGCCGACGTTGTTTTTATCACCGCAATGGTGGTTATGACCGTTATTTGCGGGTTCATTACCTATGCGATGTCAATCTCTCCTAACCCGTCACAATAGTGACGACGATAACTACCTGTTTAGCGTCGACCCTCTCATTACTGGGTGTTATCGACGCCTGAGAGAGGCCCAACCGCTTCAGCGGTTTCTTGTTCGTGAAGGAGTAAACCGCTAAAGCGGTTGTGGTAGTAGATTCGGCCATGCATCTCGCTCAAGCGAGGTATTGATGAAATGGGATACAGCAGGGCAACGCTAAACACGTACGACGAGAACTACAGCACAGTTAGTGATTCGGAGCTTTCGCCTTTTCAAAGGCCTGCCAGGCATTCCAGGAACGTTCCCAGTTCCCTTTTGCCGCCCAGGCTTGAGCTTCCAATAAGTGGAAATAAGCTGGCGGCTTTCTAGTCACGGTAAAATGTCGGATGGTGGCGAGCGCGTCGTCGATCAACCCCCGATTCATTTGCTGGCGATAGAGGGTGTAGGCCGCAGAAAAATTATTCGTGTCGCGGAAAACTCGTTCCCGCAACTGTTCGATTGACTGGCCTTTTTCTTCCGGCGGGAAAACAACGTTACTATCAAATTTTTCCATCAATTCGCAGGCGCCCCGGAAATCGCCGGAGGTGCCGCGATACTTGGCGACGGTGCGCCAGGTGAATTGCAACCAATCGGGATGTTTTTTGACTGCGGCGATAAGCGCGTTGATGTCGCCGCGGCTGTCCCAAAGTTGGAAAAACTCACGTTTTTCTTCCGGCTTCATCGCGAGCAAGTCCGGATCGGCATCGAAAAACTTGCTGAAGGCGGGCCGAAATTCTTCGGCGTTTAACTGCGCAAAATAAACGAGCGCCAGGTCATGTTCACTGAACGCAAGCTGCCTGATAATCTGGCGCGCCGCCGGATCGCGCAGCTTGGCGGTAAGCATAATCGTGCGAAAAATATCCTTGCGCTCTGCTCCGGCGCGGCGCAGAGCCTCGCGCCATGCAACCAGAGCAAGGTCCGGCCGCACGGGCAGCCAGACGAAACCTTCCTGCAAGGGCACCGACTCGGAATTCGGCTCGAGAAAGCGGGCACGCCGAAAATCATCCAGCGCCTTCTGCGCCGGCTCATGTTGTCCGACCTCGGCGGTAGCGCGCAGATAATAAAGTTCCCAATCGAGCGGCGCCCAATTCAATGCGCGGGTAGTCAGGTTGATTGCCTCGGCAAAATTAAGCCCGCGACTGGCGACAATGGCGAGCTGCTTGGCGTTGTCGACCCCGACCGCGCCAGGCAACATCGCCATCGAGCGCCAGGCAATCGTCCAGGAAAGACCGATCACGACAAGTGCGACTCCGAGGAGCCGAAACGTCCACGGGATTGTTTTTGACAACTGCAGTCGCGTGGGGCGATGCAGCGAAAGGCCGAGCAAGAACATCGCGGAATAAGCAGTACCCACACGATGGCCCGAGACATCAATCAGGCCGTGTAAGGCAAACATGACCGCTCCAATCAAAGCGGCGAGGCGAAAACGTTGGTTAGTTCCGACTTGTAGTGGAGCGACGCGCCGAATTAGCAATACCGCGCCGAGAACGATGAGCAGCAATGCTACCAATCCCAGCTCGGACCAAACCCAAAGCCAATCGCTTTCGGGATGGAGCGACCGGGTATTGCCGTGAGAAGCATCGCGAAAGATGGCAAAAATAGATTCGAAATTACCGAGGCCAAGACCGACCCAGGGCGAAGAGCGGATCAATTGCCAGGTGTCGCGGAAAATGAGCCAGCGAAAATCGGATGTGAAATCGCTCCCGGCGAGTTTTTGGAGATGAAAACGGGCCAGGGTTTGCCCACCGGCGACCAATAGCGCGCTAACGAGAAGAAGGAGAAAGGACACCGCTAAGGAAATACGACAGGCGGCGCCCGCGCGGGTAGGGGCATCGACCCGAAGCACGACGGTCCCGATCCAGATTGCGCTTGCAGCCACGAGAATAATCACGCCAGCCCGGGAAAAATTGAGACAAATGGCCGCGATGACAGTAATCAGCGCGATCGTCCAGAGGATCCAGCGTTTGCGCCGATGCCGAATATCATCCTGGGCCGCGGCGAGTATCAGCACTGAAGTCACTCCGAAAAGATCGGCCGTTTGGTTGCGATTGGGGAAAGGGCCGAAATTGCGCGGGTTTTTCCAGAAAGGAATCGAGTGCTGGGTCAGATAAAACAGAATGCTGAACGCACCGACGACGACGATCCCTGCAGCGAAGAGGCGCAATTGAAAACGAGCCACGCGCAACTCGAGTTCCTGGGCCGAAACGCGATAAAGCCAGCACAGACCGGCGACGAGACTGGCAAAACAACCAGCGGTCAGCCACGGCTGCGGGGTTACACTAGATGGCAAAGCGATTCCGAAATCGTTCGTCAGAGCCGTCCGCCAATCGGGGGTAAAGAACCAGGACTGCGGCAAATAACTCACCAGCGCGCAGAGAGCAAAGGCCAGAAAGGTGGCGTTAATTTTCCAGCCGAGGGAGCGGCGCGGCGGTTGAAAAATCAGGAACGCGCCAAAGAAAGCGACGATGATTCCTTCGGCCCATTTGCTGGTCGCGCCACCAAGAAAAACCGCAAGAACCGGTAGCAACGCGAGGAAAACACTGCGCGCCCATTGCGCCGGCACGGGATGATGAGTGGCGTGACTGGCAGGTTCTTCCATCGTATTTCTCAGGTCAAAAGGCGACCGCGCGAAGTGTAGCATGAGTTGAAGCAGCACGGCCATCGCGTAGTCTCACGCCACGCAAGGCGGTTTAAGTGATGCTCACCCAGCGTTCCGAGGGTCTTCGGCGACTTTTATTAATCTGCCAGATTTGGATTACGGCGGGACTCTTCTGGCTTGGGGTCTGGGTGATGGTGAAGTTTTATTCCCCACCCGGGGGACTGACCTGGCGCCGCTACAGCATTTATTGCGTGTTGCTTGTGCTGGGGTTGACCTTGGAATATCTGGGGCGCGACAGCTCGCGCGATTATCCGCTGCAAACCGACCTGCTGCGGGAACATCGTGTCAGTCTGCGGCAGACGGTCGCCAGTATCGGGACGCTCGTCATTTACCTGATCGCGACCAAGGACGGTTTTATCTCGCGCGTTTTCCTTTTCAATTTCGTGCCTTGTTTTTACCTGGCGTTACTTTTCTCACATCACTATCTGCCGCCCTTTCTGGCCCGCCGGTTTTTTAAGGGAATTCGCAGGGAGAAAACCTTGCTGGTTGGCTCGCCGGCACGAGCGGCGCAACTGCGTAATTGGCTGCGACAGAAATCCGAGATTGGCTTGCATACCGCCGGACTGATTGGCCCGGAAACACTCGAGCAGGCGAGCGACCTTCCGATTCTCGGTCAGTTCGGAGATTTCGATCGAATCGTGCGCGAATGTGGCGCAACGCAAGTGATCCTGTTGGAATTTCCAAGAACCAATTCCGATCGCGCAATCGTCGATGCCTGCGACCGACTCGGGGTGCGTCTGATCATTCTCAGCGACCTGGAGGAAACGCTTCGTCATCCCGTGGTCCACTTCGAGGACGGTGGATTTCGTTTTATGGCCTTGCGCGAAGAACCTCTGGAGAACCCGCTCAATCGTTTCGTCAAGCGCGCGATCGATCTCGTCGTTTCCGGGTTCGTCCTGGCCGTGGTGTTTCCAGTGGCGGCGATCATCATTTGGATCACGCAGCGGCTGCAATCGCCCGGCCCGCTCTTCCATAAGCAAGTGCGTGCCGGAATTCAAAATCGCCGATTCACCATTTACAAATTTCGCACGATGCGTCCGGGCGACGAACAGATCGCGCACCAGGCGAGCGGGCGCGACGATCGCGTTTATCCACTCGGGCGATTTTTCCGGAAGTTCAGCATCGATGAAATTCCGCAATTCTGGAATGTGCTGCGCGGCGAGATGAGTATCGTCGGTCCGCGCCCGCATTTGCTCGAGCATAACGCCGAATTTGCGAAAATAATGGCAGGCTACCATGTCCGCGCTTTCGTTAAGCCGGGAATTACCGGGCTGGCTCAGGTGCGCGGTTTTCGCGGCGAAGCGCGAGATAATTCCGACATTCAAAATCGAGTCGCGTGCGATCTTGAGTATTTGGAGAACTGGAACCTTTCGTTGGAGATCGGAATTATCCTGAGGACGGTTGCGCAACTGTTCCTGCCGCCGCAGACCGCGTACTAGCCCCAAGCGGTCGCCCGATGTTTCTCTGGGGAGCGCACGCGCCTCGCGTGCTGGCGATGGCGCCCTCGCCATCGCGAACTTTTCCCTCTTCCCAGAAGCATTGCGGCGAGGCGCCGCAATGAGCACGTGAGGCGCGTCCGCTCCCCAGACTCGCTCGC
>Ga0137412_10001592_pt1 | contig 17724 bp, 13 predicted proteins | sample CZODoug2_1_16fun_FD_122160 | JGI IMG/M metagenome (GOLD analysis project Ga0137412, IMG submission 122160) | Vadose zone soil fungal communities from Angelo Coast Range Reserve, California, USA - CZODoug2_1_16fungal (Hybrid Assembly) | ecosystem: Environmental > Terrestrial > Soil > Vadose zone...
CGCTGACTTATAGCTACACAACAACGGGTGGACAGATCGTGGGGAGCGGTTCGAATGTTCAATTTGATTCCACCGGCATTCCGCCCGGCACGTACACCGTGAAGTGCGCGGTGAATGACGGCCGCGGCGGCACCGCCGATGCTTCCGGCAAGGTGGAAGTGAAGGAGCCCCCGCAGATCAAGCAACTGGAAGCCAAGCTGGCGCTGCACAGCATCTATTTCCCGACGGCCCAGCCCACCGTGGCGAAACCTACAGGCGGTCTGATGGCTAGCCAGGCAGCGACGCTCGATGCGCTGGCGAGCGACTTTCTCCAATATCTGAAATACCGGCCGGACGCTCACTTGATTCTCGAAGGCCATGCGGACATTCGCGGGGCCAAGGACTACAACGTGAAACTCTCCGAACGCCGCGTGGAACGCACCAAGAACTACCTGGTGGAGAAGGGCGTACCCGCGGACGGCATCGAGACTCGGGCATTTGGCTTTGAAAAAAACATGACCTCCGAGGAGGTCAAGAACCTGATCGAAGCCGATCCTGACTTGAGCGCGGCGGAAAAGCAGAAGATCCTGAAAAACCTGCTGACCGTGCGCCTGGCCAACAACCGCCGCGTCGACGTCACTCTGAGCACCACCGGTGAACAGTCCGTTCGCCGCTTCCCCTTCAGTGCCAAGGACGCCTTGACGCTGCTCAGCAAGGGCGGCGGTGAAACACCCAAGAAGAAAACGGCCGCTCCGGCGCCGCCGAAGAAGGCCAAGCCCTAGCGGCCGAGTGTTCGCGGAAGAAAATCCTCGCCGGAAGTGACTCGTAACTTCTGGCGAGGGAACTGAAAGCCATACGAGATCCAACAGGCGGGTCTTCAAGAAGGATTCGAGGAGACTGACAACCGACAACTGAGAACAACTCTCGTGCCTGCAGGCCGGCCGCGTGCCGATTGTTTTGAACTAGCGGGCGGCGGCGGACGCCCTGAAGAACGAGAGGACGCGGCGGCGGAATTCTTCGGGCTGGAAGCCCAAGGCGGCGGTGTGGAAGGCCCGAGGGACGATCCAAAGCTGCTTGGGGCCGCGGGCGGCGGCGTAGATCATTTGCGAATGGCGGCAGGGCAAGGCCACATCCATCTCATCGCAAATAAGCAGGACCGGAAAAGCACGGGAGCCGACGGCTTTTACCGGTGAGACTTCCGCAACGGGAAATCCAGCGAGTTTTTCGTCGCGATACAGAAGCGTCCAGGTGCCGGGAGCGAAGATAGTTTTGCCGAGCCAGGGGTATTTTCGCAGTCCGGCGTAGTCATAGGCCGCTTCGCGGAGATCGGCAAAAGAGGCTTCGGCGACGACGGCTTCGATGCGGGGATCGGCGGCCGCGGATTGCAGCACGATGCCGGCGCCCATCGATTCGCCGAGAGCAAAGAGATGTTTGGGTTGTTCGTTCGATTCGAGAGCGTCGATGATGGCGCGCGTGTCGTTGCGTTCGAGCCAGCCGTAGGTGGCGATAGGGCCGCCGCTGGCGCCGTGGGCGCGGGCGTCCATCATGACGACGCTGTAGCCGGCGCGCAGCAAGAATACTGAATGACTAGCCACTCCTATGCGGTTGTCAGCGACTCCGTGGAAGAGCAGGACCCAGTTGCCATTGGGATTTTTCGGGCGGACCTTCCAACCTCGGAGAAGGGTTCCATCCTGCGCGGGCACGTCGAAATCCTCGCGGCTTGCCCCGGTGACGGCGAAGGAAGCGTCGGCTTCGCGGATGAGTTCCGTAGTCAACTCGCGGCGAATGGGATGGAGGAACGCAGGGCCGGCGAGCCATCCGGCCACAGCCGCCAGGAGCGGCGGGAAGAGCAATAAAATCAGAGCGATGCGAAGGAGACGGCGGCGCATGGGAATCTATCCTAAAGATACGGGGATGGGGTCGATACCGTTCGGGCGATCCTTCGGAAATGTGCCGAGCCGGCGGGGGTACCTCAGTTTTTTGTGAAAGAGTGCGGGATTAATGGAAAACAAAAGAGTTGAGTTTTTGCTGGGTGCAAAAAGTGCAAAAGAGTGCGCAAGATTATCAAACAAAAGAGATTACCATTTGGCGCTGCTTGATTGAGAGCGCCATAATGCACCAGGGCATGAAAAGCGGCCCCCGGTGGAACACAGAGAGATCAGGAACCAGCGGAACCGAGATGATTTGACAGGATCCGTGCAGCACCCTACGATCTTTCAGGGGAGAAATCGCATGCTTATGAGCTCTGCCCCAAGCAAAGAGAGAGGCAATTTGCGTAAGAGCTGGGGACAGGCCCCGTTGATCCTTGCAATTCTTGCGCTGTCGCTGATCGCCGCCGATACGCCAACTACGGTTGGCACCGCCGACGAGCAACGTTTTCTGACCGATGTTAAATCACTGACCGCTCCCACGATGGAGGGCCGCGGCGACGGCGCCAAGGGCCTCACTCGGGCCGCGCACCTCATCGAACAGCGCTACAAATCCCTCGGCCTCGAACCCGCCGGCAAGAACGGTTTCTTCCAGCCCTTCGACGTTATCACCGGCCGACACCTCAGATCGGGAAATCGCCTTCAAGAAGCTCCTCACCTCGAGGACGTCTCGGCTGACCGTAGGAATTACAAGCTCCTTGAAGAGTTCATCCCGCTGAGCTTTTCTGCTAACGGCTCCGTGGATGCTCCGCTGGTTTTCGCGGGCTATGGGATCACTGCTCCGGAGTTTTCCTACGACGATTATCAAGGGCTCGACGCCAAAGGCAAAATCGTCCTCGCTCTACGCGGTGAGCCCGGTTCTCTAGCGGCAAAATCCACGGAGGGCGGCCACACGCCGCACGAGTGGGTCATTTCCAAAGCTATAAACGCCAAGAATCACGGCGCCACCGCAATCATCATCGTCAACGGAAAACTCCCCAACGGAGAAGAGGATGTTCTGCCGCGATTTGGCGACGCAGAAGGCCCCGAAGACTCGGGAATCCTCTGCCTGCAAGTGAAGAATTCCACCGCCGATAACTGGCTTCGAAACCAGGGAATAACTCTCAGCGAAGTCCAAACAGAAGCTGGTGGCGCCCTCCACGCCGCTGGCCCGCTTAGCAGCACTTCGACAAGATTAATTCTTTCCCTTACCGTGGACATCGAACGAATTCACGCCACCGTCAACAACGTGCTGGCCTATCTTCCCGGAAAAACCGGCGAATACGTTATCCTTGGCGCCCACTACGACCATCTCGGCCGCGGCGAAGCTCATTCGATGGCTCCTTCACAGATCGGCCAAATCCATCCCGGCGCGGATGACAACGCCTCCGGCACCGCGGGCGTTCTCGAACTCGCCCGCCTTTTTGCCCCGCTCAAGGGCCAGCTGCAACGCGGCATTCTGTTCGCGAACTTCGCCGGCGAGGAGCTAGGCCTCCTGGGCTCCGCCGAATGGGTCAAGAACCCCACTCTGCCGCTCGACAAAGCTGTCGCCATGCTCAATATGGACATGATCGGCCGCATCAAAGACGACAAGGTTTACATCGGCGGCCTCGGCACCGGCACGACCTTCCAACCCATCCTCGATCAAGCCGAATCCAACACCACCTTCAAGTACGAAAACTCTCCGGGAGGCTACTCCTCAAGCGATCACACTTCCTTCGTTACGAAACGCATTCCCGTCCTTTTCTTCTTCTCCGGTCTCCATAGCGACTATCACAAGCCCTCCGACACCTGGGATAAAATCAACGCCCCTGGGGCCGCCCATCTGCTCGATCTGGTCTCCAACATCGCCTTGCGCATCGACACCGCTCTGGATCGCCCCGCTTACCTCGCCGTCGAAAATGCCAATCCCCATGCAGGCACGCCGAGCGGCGGCGGTGGCGGCTACGGCCCGTACTTCGGCTCCATCCCCGACTTCGGCCAAATCGAAAATGGGGTCCGCTTTTCCGATGTAAAGCCCGGTTCTCCCGCCGCAAAGGCAGGTTTCCAAGCCGGAGACGTCCTCATCCAATTCGGCGACAAACCCATCAAGAATCTCTACGATTTCACCGACGCCCTGCGCCGCAGCAAAGTCGGCGACGCTGTAGAAGTCACCGTCCTGCGCGACGGCAAACCCGTCAAGGCCTCGGTCACCCTTGAGCAGCGGAGATAGGCAGGGAGACAGAATGACAGGTTCAATAATCCGAAGAAGCGCGGATGGTTTGTCTTTGTCATTCGTGCTTGTCGCCAGCGCCTCCGTGCTGAGCTGTTGGGTGAGTGGAGACACGCTTCCGCCAACTCTGCCACCGCAGTCAACCGCCGGCCCTCGGGCTGTCCCGGAAGAGGCAAAGCATCTGAAAAACGTGCGGCAGCTTACTTTTGGCGGCCAAAGTGCCGAAGCCTATTTCTCCCTCGACGACAAATATCTTATTTTTCAGCATCAAGGCGAAGGCGTTCCATGCGACCAAATTTACACCATCGTCGTGGACATGCCCGACGGAAAGCCTGCCACACCCAAGCTCGTAAGCAGCGGCAAAGGCCGCACGACTTGCGCCTATTTCTTTCCCTCCGGCGATCGCGTCCTCTTCTCCTCGACTCACGCGGCAAGCCCCGACTGTCCGCCGAAGCCTGATTACTCCCATGGCTACGTCTGGCCGATTTACGATAGCTATCAAGTCTATACGGCCAAGCCGGATGGCAGCGATGTGAAACAGCTTACCCACGCGCACGGCTACAACGCCGAGTCCACCATCACCCGCGACGGCAAGCACATCGTGTTCACTTCCACCCGCAACGGCGACCTCGACATCTACACCATGAATGCCGACGGCTCCAACGTGAAGCAGCTCACTGGCGAGCTGGGTTACGACGGCGGCCCCTTCTGGTCCTACGATGGCAAGAAAATCGTCTACCGCGCCGAGCATCCCAAAACGCCAGAGGAAATCTCCGACTACCAGGATCTGCTTGCGAAGGGTCTGATCCGTCCGGGCAATCTGGAAATCTGGGTTATGAACGCGGATGGTTCGAACAAGCACCAGGTGACACGCAATGGGGCCGCGAATTTCGCGCCCTATTGGCATCCCGACGGAAAACGCATCGTCTTCGCATCGAACATGGCCGATCCGAAGAACGGCCGCGATTTCGATCTGTACCTCATCAACGAAGACGGCACTGGCCTCGTGCGCATCACCTACGCACCCGATTTCGATGCCTTTCCCATGTTCTCTTCCGACGGCAAGCGGCTCGTGTGGGCCTCCAATCGCAACGGCCAAGCCCCGCATGAGACCAACCTGTTCCTCGCCGATTGGTCCGACTGACTCTTGCGGCCAACTCCACTTCCTGTAGCCTGGAAGGTGAGAGCCTGACAAGAACGTTAGTGTTTGATCGGAGATTGATTCATTACTGTTTTCTGGCCAGTTTTTTGAACGAGTGGCATACCGTCCCGGGAGGGAATGAGGACGAATCCGTGCCCGAACATTTTCTAGGGCGCCGTCCGCTCGAGTGGCTCGCGGCTTTTACACTCTTACTTGGGTGTTGTGACGAGCTTGCCGGCGGAGGAAGCGGCGCGCTGCTCCGTTCGCCTTTCTTGTTCTACGTGCTGGGTGTACTCGGCAATTTCGTCATCGATCTCTTTGATTTCACGAGCGAGGTGAAAATTTTGAGGATCCTTTGCGTACGTCTCGAATAGCAAGTTCCTCTTGGTTTTCAAATCGTCGCGTTTTTTCTTCCAAACGCCTGCGGCAGCAACCATGGGTTTAGCCTCGCAAGCAGTGTGCACCTTTTTATGGTTTACCGATAGAGGCAAAAGGGATGTGCCTAGATTTGTACGTTGTCCGTTTTCGGGCGTGGCGATACGGAATTGGGCGAAAAGGCGCATGACCTATCGGCAAGCTCGGGGCAAGCAGGAATGGCTGTGCCGTCTGCCCAAGAGGCGGGCAGGTTGAAGAGAGGGCGCAGTATGCCTCCGCTGCCCACGGGCGACAAAGGCAGGGCGGACTGAAGTGCGCCCCTACAAGAGAGCAGACAGAAGAGACAGAACGGAGGGCTTCGCGAACGGTCAGGAGCGGAAAAGGACGGATTCGCGCTGGAACATTTTGATGGCGATGAAGAGGGCGGCGGCGGCATAGACGCAGGTGGACGCGAAGATCACCGCGATGTAATTCCAGTGATAGGTGCCGGCGACCAGTTCTTTGCAGAGAAGGCTGACATTGAGGATGGGGATGATCGAAAGTTTGGGAGTGAGCTCTACGCCAGGAAGCATGGCGGCGATGGCGGGGATGATGACAACAAAAGTCATCGGCGTGAGATAACTCTGTGCTTCTTTGTAGGTCTTGGCGAAGAGAGCAATGGTCATAAGCGTGGCAGAGAATAGCACGGCTACGGGGAGAGCCATGAGGAAGACGGATATAACCGTTTTGGGTCCGAGCTTGAGGAGAAAACCTGCCGCCGCAGTCCGCCCGCCTGCAGTTCGTCCCGTGTAGTGGCTCAAGACTGAGAAAGAAACGCCCATGGACAATACGGAGAGAGCGGCAGTGCCCAGCGCCGCCGTGAGGATCAGAAAGAATTTGCCGAGGACGAGGTGCATGCGGGAGAGGGGACTGGAAAGAATGGTTTCCATGGTGCCGCGTTCTTTTTCGCCGGCCGTAAGGTCCATGGCGGGATACATCGCGCCGGTCATGCAGAGAAGAATGACCATATAGCCGATGATGCCTCCGAAAGCGGCTCCGCTGACTTTTTCCGGAGGGGCGACGTTTTCCTGCTTCACGTCGAAAGGTTTGAGCACGGTGTCAGGGAGATTCTTAGCAGCCAGACGCTCCTTGATCACCTTGTCGCGGTATTCCTTCATATATTTTTCGATCTTCTCGGTCGCAAATTCGGATTTCATTTCTCCTTCATAGTTGAAAATCCTGACGGTGTCTGCTTTCTGTTGAGCTATGTTGGCCTGGAAACCGGCGGGTATCTCCACGGCGGCCCGGATTTCCTTGTTGATGATCTGGTCTTTCCAGTTGGGTGTCTCGGGAACAATCTCGATTCTGTCGAGCTTCTTCAGTCCTTCGACAACGGCCGGAGAATCTTCGCCGCCACGAAGCATGACTTTGGGAGTCTCTTCTTTGGCCTTGCCGACGAGGGCGACGGCGAGCGAGCCAAAGCCTACGCTGAGAACGGGGAAGAGCAAGAGAGGCACGAGTATCGTGGAGATGAGCGTGCGACGGTCGCGGACGGCTTCGGTGAGTTCCTTGCGATAGACGATGCCTACGTTGCGCATGGACATGTCAGTTGGCCTCCTCGGGGGCGAAGAGGGGCGTGACGACTTTGACGAAGATTTCCTCGAGGTCATGCTCGGCATATTTATCGCGGAGTTCGGCGAGTGAACCTTCGACAAGGAGCTTGCCAGACTGGATGATACCGATGGTGTCGCAGAGCTTTTCGACTTCGCTCATGATGTGGGTGGAGAAGATGACAGTCTTGCCGTTATTGCGGCATTCGCGGATGAAAGAGGTGATGGTGCGGGCGGTCATGATATCGAGGCCGTTGGTAGGCTCGTCGAAGATCATCACCGGGGGGTCGTGAACCAGTGTGCGGGCGATGGAGGTTTTCTGCATCATTCCGGTGGAGAGCTTGTCGCAGCGGCGGTCGCGGAAACCGTTCATGTCCAGGCGGCTAAATATGGCATCAACGCGCTTTTTGAGGGTGGCTTCGTCTAAGCCATTGAGGCGGCCAAAGTATTCGACAAATTCCTGGGCGGTGAGCCTGCGATAGAGAGCGGTGGCGGTGGAAAGGAAGCCGACGTAGGCGCGTACTTTTTCCGGTTGCTCAACGATGTCGTGGCCGCAGACGATGGCGGTGCCGTCGGTGGGCTCGAGGATGGTAGCGAGCATGCGAAGGGTGGTGGTTTTGCCGGCTCCGTTGGCGCCGAGAAGACCGTAAATCTTGCCTGGTTGGCAGGTGAAGCTGACGTTATCGACGGCGCGGATTTCACCGCGCTTCTTGTCCTGGAAGCGCTTGGACAGGCCACGAGCTTCAATCATCGGAAGATCCCTCAATGGGAGTTCGTAGGACAGGGCACAGAGCGTTCACAGTGTACTACGCGGGGAACGGGGAAATGTTACGGCACGGTGAAGGGGAACAGGAGGATGGGCAATAGGGAATAGGGGAAAGAAGAAAAGCAAGGATCTTCGGCGAACCCAGGGCCTCGAAAAGCTTAGAGTGGCTGCGGGAGTTCAGCCTTTGTGACAGACGGGGCACTGCTTGGCATCAAACCGATCAGGAGAGACGCGGAACATATTGTTGCACTGGATGCAGACACGGTGGATGACAGTACTGATGACGGCGCCGGGCCGGATTGGTTTGTCCAAGCCATGCGAAGGAGGGGCGACGGTTTTTTCAGGGATGCTATCAGCAGGCATGAACCCATTCTAGCACGCCGTGGTCTGCCGTCTATAGGGAGCCGACGGCATCCTTGGGATCGAGCGGCGCATCTCTAGAGACGCGGGAAATGCTCGATTGGGAAAATCGGTCAAGCACGAACACGATGAGCAACGAATATGGAGAAAGCCGCGCTGCTCTTGATAGAATGAAGTACCTTGGCGCCTTCCTGACTGGGGTCAAGCAAGCCACGGACAAGTAAGAGAAACGCTGCGCCGGAGGGATGCGTCCTTGCGCCTTGCGGAGTGCGGGACCGCGCAGAATAGGAAAATATGGATCGCAGGCTGCGAAACCGAATCTTGCTCTACCTGCTGCTGGCGGGTGCGCTGGCGTACGTTCTGGTGGGGTTGAGCGGGCGAAAGCCGGTGCCGAAGGTTTCGGCGGTGACGCCGATGCGGGAAAACCTGGTGTCGTCTATCAGCAGCAATGGAAAGGTAGAGCCTATTTCGCCGTACGTGATGCGAGCGCAACTGGATACCTTTGTGGAAAAGGTGCTTGCGACGGAGGGACAGACGGTCAAGAGAGGGCGGGTGATTCTGGAATTGGATGTAAAGGATGTGGCGGCGAAGCTCTCCGAGGCCAAGGGCAAGCTCCTGCGAGCGCAGGACGATCTGCACACAGCAAAAGCAGGGGGGAGAACAGACGATGCGGCGAGGGTTGCCGGCGACTTAGCAAAAGCCCAAGCGGAGCGCGACCGGTTGCAGAAGAATCACGAAGGGCTGCAGCGGCTGATCAAGCAGCAAGCCGCGACAGAAGACGAGCTCGCGGCGAACGACCTGGCCTTGACGAAAGCGCAAGCGGAAGTGACACGGCTGGCGGCGGCGAAACAAGAGTTTGACCGGAGCGTGAAGCTGGACACCGACCAGGCCGGGCTGCACGTGCAACAGATCGAGAATGAAGTAGCGGCGCTCGATGAAAAGGTGCGGCAAGGGCGAATCACCGCGCCGGCGGATGGAACGCTGTACTCCTTGCCAGTGAAAGCCGGGGACTACGTGAAGCTGGGGGATCTGCTGGCGGAAATGGCGGACCTGCACAAGGTTCGCGTGCGGGCGTTCATCGATGAGCCGGAGCTCGGCGCACTGGAAGAGAATGAGCCGGTGAAGATCACCTGGGACGCCTTGCCGAGCAAGACGTGGGTGGGGAAAACGGAGACCATCCCGAAGCAGGTGGTGCCGCACCAGAACCGCAGCGTAGGGGAATTACTTTGCGCGGTGAACAACGACCAGCTGGAACTGCTGCCGAACATCAACGTGAACGTGCGTATCAATTCGCGGGAGCGGATCGGCGTGTTGTCGGTACCGCGGGGCGCAGTGGCCGCCGAGGGCGGAAGGCGGTACGTGTTTGTGGTGAAAAGGAACCAGCTCAGCGTTAACAAATCGATACTGGAGAAACGCGAGATTCGCGTGGGCATAGCGGACGCCACCAACTACGAAGTCGTGAGCGGGCTGCAAGAGGGGGAGCTGGTGGCCTTGCCCGGGGACGTCGATCTACGCGATGGGATGACCGTGACCGTTATTACCACCGAAGTTTTCCTTTCCGAGGAACGATGGAATGGTTAGGCGGATGAAGCGGGTGCTCGCAGCACTTTCGATCGTGAGCACGGTGATGGCGGCGGCAAATGCGAAGCAGGAAGCGGGTCTCGAGGCGGGAAGGCGTGCGTACGAGGCCAGCGATTATGCGAAGGCCATCCAGGCGTTGCAGGCGGCTGCGGCCAAAGATCCGCAAAATGGCGAAGTGCAATTGCTGCTGGCGAAAAGTTATCTCGAACTGCAGGAGTATGACCCGGCGATCAAGAGCGCGGAGAAGGCGGTGGCCATCGACCCGCAGAACTCGGTCTACCACGAATGGCTGGGGAGGGCGTACGGAGAAAAGGCCGATCATGCGAGCTTGTTTTCGGCGATATCACTGGCGAAAAAGACGCGCAAGGAATTCGAGACGGCCATACAGCTCGATGGAAAGAATTTTTCGGCGCGGCAGGCGCTGATCGAGTTCGATTGCAGCGCCCCGGGCATCGTGGGAGGCGGCGAAGAGAAAGCGTTGCCGCAGATCAAGCAACTGGCGGAGATGGACGCCGCCGAAGGGCATTACGCGGCTGGAAATTGCCGGCGGCAGAAGAAAGACTTCGCCGTGGCGGACGAGGAATTTCGGAAAGCACTGGGGAGCAATCCGAAATCGGCGGGGTTGATCTACGACATCGGGGATTACGCCGTGAAGCGCGGCCAGCCGGAGCGGCTGCTGGCGGTCGCGGACATGGGAGAGCGCGTGGCGCCTGGCGACCCGAGGGAAAAGTTTTACCGGGGCGTCGCGCTGGTCTTGAAGAAGGAAAACCCGGAGGAAGCCGAACGATTGCTGAGGGAATACGCGAAGAAAGCGCCAATGCGATCGGGATATCCGCGACCTGCTGCGGCACACGCGTGGCTAGGACGCCTCTTCGAAGACCAGAACAAGATGCAAGAGGCAGTGAAGGAATTTGATCGCGCGCTGGAATTAGATTCCAAAAACAAAATGGCGCACGAGGCGTTGAAGCGGCTGAAGAAGGGTTAAGAGTTTCAGCAGCGGTCGCCTGGAAGAGCTAGCGATGAATTCCGGTGAAAGGACGAGCATGGATATCCGAGAAACGGTGTCGGTGGCGATCGACGCGCTGCGAGCGAATAAACTGCGCGCCATCCTGACGTCGCTGGGCGTGATCATCGGAAGCGCTTCCATCGTTCTGGTGGTCACCGTGGCCCTGACCAGCAAGCAATTCGTGCTTTCGCGTATCGAAAGTATCGGCTCGAACCTGGTGTGGGTGGAGCTGGTGCAGAGGCCGGATAAGCCGCAGCCGCTGAGTTATGAAATGACGCCGGAAGACATGGAAGCCGCCAAGACCATCCCCAATGTGGTCCAAGTTGCGGGTACGCGGGAACTGCCGATGGCGGTGATTGCAAATGGAGCGGAGCGTCCGGTAAGCGTGGTGGGGGTGACGGACGGGTACCAAGCCATCCGGCGGCTGGTCATCCTTCGCGGGCGGTATTTCGACGTGGCGGATATGGAGATGCGCAGCAAGGTCTGCCTCATCACCCCGCAACTTTCCGACCACATCTTTGGGCAGGACAATCCAGTCGGAAAATCCGTTCGAATGGGAGACCTGACGTTCACGGTGATCGGCGTTTTCCGCGAGCGAGTCGAGACTCTTGACCTTTCCGACCTTCACGAAAATTCCGTCATCGTCCCCTTCACGGTGATGAAGTACTACACCGGGCTGGAAGTGGTGCGCTTGCTGGACGTGCAAGCGGCGCGGTCCGAAGACATACCATCCGTCGAGCGGAAGTTGGGCCAACTGTTGCGAAGCCGGCATCCGGATGAGGCGGAATACAAGGTGCAAACTCTGAATGCAATTCTGGGGATAGCGAGGGAAATCTCGCTGGCGCTGACTATTGTGCTCATCCTGATCGCGCTTATTGCGCTGGTGATCAGCGGAATTGGGATCATGAACATCATGTTGGTGACGGTGAAAGAGCGGACGCGCGAGATCGGAATCCGCAAGGCTATTGGGGCGACGCGGCGCGAGATCATGTACCAGTTTTTGATCGAATCGTTCGTGATCAGCGGGGGAGGGGCGGTGATCGGAATTCTGATCGGTATTGCGATTCCCGTGGTCATCCAACTTCTTTTCTTGCCGGGAAATCTGCGGGTTCCGGTGTCGAGTCTCAGCGTGGTGATCGCCTTTGTAGTGTCTTGCTCTACGGGGCTGTTTTTCGGGTACTTGCCTGCGAGCCAGGCCGCGAGCCTGCAACCAGTCGAGTCGTTGAGATATGAATGAGACACAGAGGGTAGGGAATAGGGGAAAGGCATGCAAAGTGAACTGGGGGCGGCGATTGGCGGCCCTTTTTATTTCTCGGGAGAATGAGTTTCAGCGAAAAGTCCGGAACTGCGGGGACGAAACTCTGTAAGTTTTTTGTTGAGGCGGGCTGGTGGAGATTGAGCGGCGGCGAAGGAGCATGAAAATGCAATCACGGGGACCTGTTGCGGGGATGACTGCGCTTTTGGTTTTGTGCGGCGGCGCCGCGAGAGCGCAAGAGACTTCCGCGCCGAAATCGAGTCAGCTGGCGGCACCGGAAGCGTCAAAGGATGGGGCCCCGGTGGCGCTGACCTTAAAACGCGCGATTGAGCTGGCGCTCGGGAACAGTAAAGAAATTCAAGTTGCGAAGATTCAAGCGAGCGTGGCGGATCGCGCCGCCCAGATTACGAAGTCACAGTTCATGCCCAATCTCTATGCGGGCTCTGGCGCAGGGTACACCTACGGCATACCGGAAACGCCAGGCGGACGCGCACCATCGATCTTCAACGTGTCGTACACGGAACAGATTTTCAACGAACCGCTGCGAGGCCAGGCGAAAGAGACAGAGGAGCAGTCCAAAGCGCAGAAGATTGCCCTCGAAGATACAAAGAACAGCGTGATCACGCGAACGGCGATGGCCTATCTGGAATTGGGGAAGGTGCGGCATTCGCTCGAGCTATTGCGCAAGGAGCAGGAAAGCGCGGAGAAGATTCTGCAAGTGACGCAGGATCGTCAGGGGGAAGGATATGAACTGCCCGTAGAAGTGACGAAAGCCCAGCTCGGGAAAGCGCAGGTGATTCAGCGAATCTTGCAACTCGAGGGCCGGGAGGATGAACTGGAAGTTTTTCTGAGGTACCAGCTCGGATTTTCGGAAGCGCAGCCCATGGAGGTCACGCCCGAGGAGTTGCCGGGGGAAGCCGAGCAGGCGGGAGACAACCTGGTGGCGATGGCCATGACGCACAATGCCGGCTTGCAACTCGCGGCGTCCGACGTCCGCGCGAAAGAGTTTCGACTGAAGGGCGAAAAGCGAGGGTATTTCCCGACGGTGGAGCTTGTCGGCATTTATAGCCTGCTGGGGAAATTCAACAATTACTCCCAGTTTTTCCGGACGTTTCAGCGAAACAATTTCAACGCGGGAATCGACGTCCGCGTGCCGATTTTCAGCGCACCGACAAAAGCAGCGATCGGGATGGCGCGGATAAATCTGGAGGCCGCCCAGGTCAACCTGCTAAACAAGAAAACCGAATTGACCGCGGACGTCCGGCAGAAGACGCGGCGGGTGCGCGAGAGGGATGCGGCAAAAGAAGTGGCGCGGCTGGAATTGCAGCTCGCCGAACAAAACGTGGCGGTGTTTCAATCGCAGTTTGCCGAAGGAAAATTGAATCTCCGGGAAGTGGAGAAGGCCAGGCTGGAAGAGAACGAAAAATGGATGGCCTATCTGGATGCAAATTTTCAGAAACAGCAGGCGCAGCTGGAATTGCTGAAGACCGCGGGGCAATTGGATAAGGTGTGGCAGTGAAGAAGTGACTGGTGACTGGTGATGCTCGATTTGGAGAGTTTGCACCTGTTTTCGGAAGTGGCGAAAAAGCTCGACAACGGATTCAGAAGACTGCCTGCTTTTCAAAATCAATCGCCGGGGATGGCGCGTCTTGCCGAAGTGCTCAACGCGACAGCCGAACGGCTGCAAGATAACTACCCGTATTTTCATCCGTTGTACGCCGGACAAATGCTAAAGCCGCCGCATCCGGTGGCCCGCCTGGCGTATGCGCTGGCCATGTGGATCAATCCAAACAATCACGCGCTGGATGGCGGGCGGGCCACCTCGGCGATGGAAAAAGAAGCAGTCGCAGAGATCGCCGGCATGTACGGTTGGAAAATCTTTCTGGGCCATCTGTGCGGCGGCGGAACGATGGCCAATCTCGAGGCCTTATGGGTGGCCGGCCAATTGCAACCGGGAAAGAAAATTCTCGCCAGCGAACAGGCTCACTATACGCACGGGCGGATCAGCGGTGTTCTGCAATTGCCATTCGAAAGCCTGCCGTGCGATGCGCGGGGCCGGATGGACGTGAATGCGCTGGCGAAGCGCGTGGGGCGCGGCGACGTGGGGACGGTTGTCGCGACGATGGGTACCACGGCGACAGGTTCGGTGGATCCGCTGCCGGAGATTCTCGCTTTGCGCGCAAAGCAGGGATTCCGGATTCACGCCGATGCCGCGTACGGCGGCTATTTCGTGCTTACGGAAAATCTTGGAGAAGATGCAGAGCGCGCAATGGCACGGATTGGAGAAGCGGACTCGATTGTCATCGATCCGCACAAACACGGATTGCAGCCCTACGGGTGCGGCTGCGTGCTCTTTCGCGATCCCGGAGTGGGCCGATTGTACAAGCATGATTCGCCCTACACGTATTTCAGTTCCGCGGAGCTGCACTTGGGCGAGATAAGCCTGGAGTGCTCCCGCCCGGGGGCCGCCGCGGCGGCCTTGTGGGCCACGCAGAGATTGCTGCCGCTGAAAAAGGGAGGCGCATTCGCGCGCGGGTTGGAACGCGGAAGGAAGGCAGCACTGGCGCTTTTCGGAAAGCTGCGCGCGGATGTGCGTTTTGTAACCGCCTTCTCCCCGGAACTCGACATTGTCGTATTTGCGCCGAAAGCCACGAGCGTCAGCGAGGCTTCTGTTTTGAGCCGCAAGATATTCGAAGCTGCGGCCAGGCGCGATCTGCATCTGGCGGTAGCGGAATTGCCGGTTCGCTTTTGGGAGGAGAACCTGGGAACGACAAAGCGCGATCGCGAAACGATTGCTTGCCTGCGTTCGGTGCTCCTGAAGCCGGAGCATTTTGAGTGGGTAGACCGCATTTGGGGCTCGCTCTCCTCATCTGCCGACGAGATCCTCAGTGCTCGAAACTGATACTCCAAGCGAGCACCTGTAAACCCCATTCAATGTGGTATTTAGCGTTTCGCCCCAGAATGGCACGCACTGATCGAAAGGTTTGAGGGGATGCAACGAAATCGGGTAAACTATTAGCTATTGATTGGGGGCCAAGACACGCGTGTACGTGTGGGCCTTCCATTCCATAGCCAGATCGAGAAGCCAGTCATTTGACACGGCCAAGTTGGTAAAGTGAACGCTGAGGGTGAAGAATGCCGGATGTAATGAAGACCTTGCTGCTGAATCCGCCGAGTTTTGAAAACTTCGATGGCGGTGCGAGTTCGCGTTGGCCTGCAACGCGCGAGATCGAATCCTATTGGTACCCGGTTTGGCTGACGTATCCCGCGGGAATGATCCCCGGCAGCAGGCTGCTGGACGCCTCACCTCACAAAGTCAATTGGCAACAGACGATCCAGATCTGCAAGGACTACGAATTTCTGATCCTTTTCACGTCCACGGTTGGTTTTGAGAGCGACGTCAAGCTCATCCGCAAAATCAAGGAAGCCAACCCGGGCATGAAGATTGCTTTCGTCGGCCCTCACGGACACATCAAGCCTGATGAGACGCTGAATGCCAGCGCGGACATCGATTTTGTGACGCGCGGAGAGTTCGATCACTCCGTGGTGGAATACGCGCACGGCAAGCCGCTGAACGAGATTCTCGGTGTCAGCTACCGCAAAGATGGAAAGATCGTGCACAACGCCGAACGTCCGCAGTTGCACACCGAAGAGCTGGATGCGCTGCCGTTCGCCACGGACATTTACAAACGCGACCTCGAAATCGAACGCTACAACGTGCCGTTCCTGCTGCACCCCTATGTGTCGTTTTACACCACGCGCGGATGCCCGGCGCTTTGCACGTTCTGCATGTGGCCGCAAACGATTTCGGGACATGCCTGGCGAACGCGTTCGACGGAAAACGTGGCACGGGAAGTGAAGCAGACGCTCGAACACTTCCCACAAATGAAAGAGATTTTTTTTGACGACGACACCTTCAACATCCGCAAGGACCGCGTGCTGGATCTTTCGGCCAAGTTCAAACCGCTGAAGTTCCAGTGGTCTTCGACGGCGCGCGTGCATAGCGACTACGAAACGGTAAAAGCGATGGCGGACGGCGGAGCGCGGCTCTTTATCGTCGGCTTCGAATCCGGCGACCCGCAAATCCTCAAGAACATTAAGAAGGGTGCGACCGTCGAGATGGGCCGGGCCTTCATGAAGAACTGCCGCAAAGTTGGAATCAAGGTACACGGCGACTTCATCATCGGCCTGCCCGGCGAAACCAAAGAGACGATTCAAAAAACCATCGACTACGCGAAGGAATTGGATTGCGAGACGATCCAGGTTTCGCTGGCGCATGCCATGCCGGGAACGGAATTGCACGACACCATGGCGGCGCAGGGCTTCCTGAAGATCGAAGCCCTGGCGGATTCCGGGGGGCATCAATTGCCGCACATCGAATACCCGCACCTGTCGAAGGTGGAAATGATGGGGGGCGTGAACCGCTTCTATGATGAGTATTACTTCCGGCCCAGAGTCGCGTGGCGCATCGTGAAGGAAGCGCTCTGGGACAGCCACGAGCGGAAGCGCCTGTACCACGAAGCAAGGGAGTTCCTGACGCTGCGCGCGGAGCGCTTGAAGTGGGCACGCAAGGGCGGCGATTACGACAAGCCCATGGTTTCCGAGACGTCTTCGGCTTCCGGAAACGACTAAACCCCTCGAAATGGCAAGCGAGAGAAGAGTGCGGATCAAGACGCTGGTCATGGTCTTGGCAATGGTGGTGTGTGCCAATGCCGGGGACCTGATGCTGAAGCGCGGAATGTCGCAGATCGGCGCGGTTCAACTGACGGCTTCAGGACTCGCCGAAGCCTTCCGGCTGACGGTCACGAACGGGACGATCTCGTCGTTCTATACCGATTCCTCCTCCTCCATCGAGACGTCTTGGTACGCCTCCATCCCCATCATGATGAAGTCACATCCTTGCTCGTCGTCGTCGTCATCACAGGGATTCCAGCCTCGATAGTCCTTCCCTTCGTTTACTAGTAGCAACTCGGGATCGTTGAGCGTGGTGTCAGAGGCTTAGTCCACAGACGACGGGGAATCTGGCGATGGAGATCCTGTAACAGTGTATGAGCGATAATCGACAGAGAGAAACGGCCACAAGACTTACTGTAACTAGCGTTGTCGGGGCCATCCAACATCTTCAACAGCATGGGCTACCGGCAAGTGACGCCGACGAAGCCGGCCAGCGGCGCCTGCAGGAAGCCTATTATCTGATCAAGGAGAAAAAGCAGAAACCTTCTGAAGTCTTCCGGGAATTGGGATTCGAACGAATTTCGCATTTCTCCTATTCATTCAAACAATTTTTTGGCATAAACCCCTCCGAGGTTCATGCAGACAGCTAAAACAAATCATCAACCAATGGACTTTTTAAAACAAAGTATAGACTGGGCAAAAGGCGAGGTGCTTTCCGGTCGAATAGGCATTATTTCGGGAATACTTATGCTTATTGCGGGAATTGCTTTTGGCTATTTCGGAAAAACTGTAATGGCTAAAGCCTTGGTAATACCAATAATGACTGCCGGTTTATTGGTCGCTATGATCGCAGGCGCGTTGTTTTACACAAATTATAAA
>Ga0137412_10001593_pt1 | contig 17722 bp, 15 predicted proteins | sample CZODoug2_1_16fun_FD_122160 | JGI IMG/M metagenome (GOLD analysis project Ga0137412, IMG submission 122160) | Vadose zone soil fungal communities from Angelo Coast Range Reserve, California, USA - CZODoug2_1_16fungal (Hybrid Assembly) | ecosystem: Environmental > Terrestrial > Soil > Vadose zone...
TGAGCCCGGTCCCATAATCGTTGCATTTTCTCAGCAGCGTCGGCGCGTTGGGAATGCGCGGTCCCGCCGACACTGACAGGATCGCCTCAGCGATTCCATTCACATCCATCATCTGCAGGGCCGCCTCCACCGACCAGTCGGGCGCCTTCCCATTGGGCATCGCCGCCGCCAGCATGTCCCAGCCGACGGCATCCACGTAGACCTTCGGAAAGTAATGATGGTGCGTGTCAATCTTGCCCATGCGCATCTTGAAATTCCTGTGTCGCGCCCACTCGGGGCCGCTGTCAGGCACGCGAAGGATTGTCGCTTTCATTACATCAAATAACTGTACGAGTGTCAAGTTTAATGCTATACCTCCGGCAATGCCACTGAGCTGCGAAATGCCTTGAATACAGCCATCACGAAATTACTGGACATTCAATATCCGATCGTCCAGGGCGGCATGCAGTGGGTTGCCCAGGCAGAGCTCGCCGCCGCCGTTTCCAACGCAGGTGGATTGGGCATTCTGTCGGCTCTCACGCAACCCAGCCCCGCGGCACTCACCCGAGAGATAGAACGAACACGCGCCCTCACCGGCCGGCCCTTTGGTGTCAACCTGACGATCCTGCCATCGATCAATCCGCCACCCTACGCCGCGTATCGACGCGCCATCATCGACTCAGGCGTCAAGATCGTGGAGACCGCCGGAAACAAACCGCAGGAGCACATGGAGGATTTTAAATCGAACGGAGTTCTCGTCATCCACAAGTGCACGGCGGTCCGACACGCGTTGTCTGCTGAGCGCATGGGAGTCGACATCGTCTCCATCGATGGCTTCGAGTGCGCTGGACACCCGGGTGAGGACGACATCCCGGGGCTGGTGTTGGTTCCCGCCGCCGCGGACAAGCTGCGGATTCCGATTCTTGCCTCCGGCGGATTTGCTGACGGCAGAGGCCTCGTAGCTGCGCTCGCACTCGGCGCCTCCGGCATCAGTATGGGAACTCGCTTCTGTGCCACCCGCGAGGCGCCGTTGCACGACAACGTCAAGCAGCAGTTAGTAGCACAGGACGAACGCGCGACCAATTTAATCTTCCGGAAGCTAAAGAACACCGCGCGCGTGGCCAAGAATTCGGTCTCCGACCGAGTCGTCGCCATCCTGAATGAACCGAACACGATTTTCGCCGATGTTGCTCACCTCGTCAGCGGCCGCCTTGGACGAGACCTGTTGAACTCGGGCGACCTGGATGCGGGCATCTACTGGGCAGGCCAGGTGCAGGGGCTGATCCATGATGTCCCGAGCGTGAGTGAGCTCATCGCACGGATTGTGCACGAGGCCACGGGGCTCATCGAAACACGACTGCGGGCTGTGCTCGCGTGAGGGTCCGGTTCACGAAGGTATCACCCTGAAGATACGCGCGCGCGAGCTGCGCGAAGCAGGGGCTGAGATACAACTCGGGCCGAACGCGTTTCGCGCTCTCGAGGAGCTGGGCCTGCAGCACGCAATCGAGCAGATTGCCTTTGAACCCCACGCGCTGGTCTTGCTGGACAGTCCGTCGGGCGAGTGATTACGGACTCCCTTGGCACTAGCGCAGGCCGTCCTTTCCCTCGATCTCGCCGGCCATCAGCCCACTCAGCCGTGCATGCAGACGCCCACGGGTTGCAATGGCAAAAATGACGACGATTTCCCCTGGCGCCGGGGCATCGCTCAGTGTCAGGGTCATCGTGTCGTAGTGAGAGCGCACATACAGGGCATCTTTGTGGGCCAGCGGCACATCGATGGTAGTACCCGGTCCACCCCGTTTGCCGGTCGACGGAATCCATGCCTTACCGCCGCCCACCGCCTCCCGCACTGGATCGGCGAAAGCAGTTGTCAGAAGCGCGTTGCCATGCTCGTACTCGCCCTCCGTGCCCACCACACAAGCCTTGCCGTAGCTCTCTATACAACTTTGGCCGACGAGCACGGTCAGTCGCCGTCCGAATTCCTGCCCCAACTGCGAGGAATCCTGTACCAGCAAAGCGAGATCCTCACTGAAGCGACCCGCATACGGATTCTGCAGCACACACGCCAGCGCGAATCTACGTAGCGGCATACCATCGGCAGCGCGCCCGCTCTCGTTGCACAGGATTTCCTGCTGAAACGCAAGCCAGCTACGGATTTGATATTCCATTAGTGCGCCTGACCGGAGAAATCCATCGGAAGACGACATTGCGCCACGCGGATACGACGGTTGGGAGCCGGTGTGTTACGGCTGCGGCCGACGAAGCGCGGCACGCCATCGGTGATCACCGCAGCGACCGCGGCGATGTCTCCGTTGCGAAGAGCATCGAGCGCAGTCTTCTTCGAGCCGCCTACACACGCGTCGAGCAACACAACATCCGCATCGCGCCCCGGCTTTAGAAAACCGGAGTTCAACCCATAGACGGTGGCGTTGTTACCCGTCGCGGCCGCAATGGCCCACTCCACCGGCATCCCGCCCAAGCTGGCCAGATGCGTAATGGTGTACATCATTCCCAACGGCATGATGCCGGATCCGGTGGGTGTATCGGTTGCGATCAGGAAACGATCGAACTGCTGTGCTTGCTTCACGATCTCCCACAACATCAGTGTGGTCCGCAAGTTTCCGGCCGTGCAAACCTGGAGCGCGATCTGCGATTCATGCACGATCTTCGGAAAATCCTCATCGGGCATCGCCACGGGACCGCCGTTGACATGAAAAGACACATGGGGCTGCATGGCGATCAAATGCTCAGCCCAGATTCCGGAGGAACCGGGGATGGATGAGCCGCCCGTGTGTACGGTGGTCACCATACCGTGCTGCTTGGCCCACGCGATCATCGGCACATAGTCGAAGGGTGTCTTGAACGCGCCGAAGCCTGCCTTGGCAAGCCACACGCCCTGCTGTGCCACCTCCGCGAAGTCGGATTCCGTGAGCCCAGGCTCGAGGATGATGGAACCGGCGTGCACACGCATGCCGCCCGGACGCAAAGTGTCGAAGCACTTCTTCGCCGCGACGGCGAGTGCTTTGACACCCTGTGGATCTTTCGGTCGACCCGGCACGTGGACCTCGGAAGCGCTGATCGCGGTGGTTGTCCCACCGTGCGTGTAACTCTCCAGGAACCCGACCGTCTTCTGGCGCGGCGTCCAATCGCCGAAAGTGTTGTGTATTTGTGAATCGATGAACCCGGGAATCGCGGTGGCGCCGTCGGCGTCAATGACGACCTCGCAATCCATGACGTTCGCGGACGCCATGCCAACATCAACGATCTTTCCATCGACCATGAAGATCGAATCGCCGTTGGCGAACGGTTCGCGCCAGTCACCCGTCACAATGGTTCCCAGATTGACGATTGCCGTTCTCATGGTTGGTTACCCCGCTTCGCATTAGCAGAGGCGCTTCGCTCCGCGGACATCAGGCTGCCGAACCCAGGAATCGGGCCCCGCAGGCCGAGACGGTCCAGCATCCCGCGGGCGGTGCAAATCGCTGTCGACGTGACCGGCAGCTCCAAACGGCCCTGCGCAATTTGAACCGCCGGCAACGACGGCATCTGCACGCAGACCGAGAGCACTACGGCATCGGCATTGGCAGTCTGGAGCTTCATGACATCGTCGAGCAATCGCATCGGATCGCGCCGGCCGACCTCGAGATTATCCGCGATGTCAAAGTTGATTGCATCGAGTACCTCGACACCCTCATCCTCAATGTACTTGACCACGAGGCGCGTGAGCTCCTTGCTGTAGGGTGCAAGAAGCGAGATCTTGCGGGCCTTGAGGATACTCAGTCCCTCGAGGAGAGCTCCCGCGGAAGTCATGACAGCGGCCTCGCTGCCACCGGCCCGCACCCGTTCAGCCATGTCCGCTTCGGCGCGACGGTGATAACCGGGCCCCATGGCCATGTGGGCAACGAGACAGGCGGTGCTCATCACATCCACCCGAGCGTCGGCGAGCTCCGCGACGCACCGCTCGCCTTCGAGGTTCATTTTCGCCAGCTCCACGGCCGTCACGCGGTGCATTCGCATGCGGCTCGAATGAAAGCTGAAGCGCTCGGGATACAGCCGCTCCCGCTCGCGCAGAACGGCAGGGACCTCCGTCTCCATGGTGGTGTTGGAGCTCGGAACGATCTGCCCGATCCGATAGCGGCGTGACTCAGGCATGAAAGCTATACTCCTCGAAAGTTGCGCACAGCACTCAATCACGCCTCGACGGGCTTGGTGTACAGGGAGCGTTTGGGTTGCGCCAGAACACGGCGCAACATCGGCTCAAAGGCCTCGAGCGGCAGGGTATCGAGGTGGGGATTGAACGCCGGGCTGTCGTAGCGCTCGCAGAATTCCAACACGTCCGGCCACCAAGGGTGGTCACGCAACTCGTCGCGCTTGTTACGGTCGGTGCCGAGATAGTGGAACCAGTAGTAGCCCTGGATGACGCCATGATTCTGCACGATCCAGTGATTCTTCTCCGAAACGAAGGGCTTGAGCATGGTGGCCGCGAGATCGGCGTGGTTGAAGGAGGCCAGGGAGTCACCGATATCGTGGATCAAAGCGCACACGACGTACTCCTCATCCCGGCCATCGCGAAGAGCGAGAGTGGCCGTTTGGAGGCTGTGTTGCAGACGGTCCACGGGATTGCCGCCGTGCTCACCTTCGAGCAGGCGCAGGTGTGCCAGGATCCGGTCGGGTAGTGCTTGCGCCCATATCTTGTAGTTGCTCAGGATGACACGCCAGTCTTCACGCGTGGCATCTATCATGTTGGTAAAATACACGCGCTTGCCGATCAGCTCGTCCGAGAGCTCCAGCTCATCGGCCCCGGCCGGGGGCATCGGGCCCGTACCCTTCTCAGTCATGTGTGGCTCCTTCGACGGCAGTATTCAACACTACTTCACATCCGCATCGATCCAGTCCTGCTCTCTTGCGATCGCCAACAATCTGGTTCCCCGACGGTCAAATTTCGGGCCGGTTGCGCGGTGCTCCCGGTCTGTCGCCGCGGCGTGCCCGTAGCCACCATCACAGTACACCACCGAGCCCGTAATCCAGTCCGACTCGGATGTCGCGAGAAAAATGGCCGGGCCGATCATGTCTTCTTCAATACCGAGCCGCTTGAAAGGAATGCGTAGCAGCCGCTCGTCACGCGCTTCCTGGGTATACGGCGTGGATTCGGTGGCGCCCCGGGCGAGTCCGACGCAGCGCACACCAAATTCGCCCAGCGACTGGGCAACGGCATACGTGAGCGCGTTCACGCCACCGCGACTGGCACCCCATGGAACCGCCCCACCCGAGCCCAGGTGCCCGACAATGGAGGTGACGTTGATGATCTTTCCGTAACCCACGCGGGCCATTTCCTCACCGAGGTACTGACAAGTCAGAAAGTAACTCTTCAGCCCGCGATCGATACACAGATCCCATTCGGCTTCACGGATGTCGAAGAGGATCCCGTGCCCACCCTGCATGGCGGTGTTGACCAACACGTCCACCTTGCCGAACTCTCGCATCACCTGCTCGGTGAGGCGGGCGGTCTGCTCGCCGGTAGTGATATCGTAGAGCGCCGCGACAGCCCTGGCTCCCGCCTGGCGTGCCCGCTGGACGTTTTCTTCCAGGCGCTCGGCTCTTTCCGGCCAGTCCTGCAGTACGAGGTGCGCACCTTCTGCGGCGTAGGCATCGGCTATCGCGCGGCCGAAATTCGAGCCCGCCTGGGTGACGACGGCGACCTTGTTCTCCAGTCTCTTCATGTTGCCTCCACGAGTTGGCTCATAGTCGAGCGCCGTCGATGATGACGATTGTCATAGGAGGCGCGCCCTGACGCAGCATCTTCACTTCCTCGTACTCTTGCGAGTCGTAGAACCGTTGCGCCGCCTCCAACGATTCGAATTCGATGATCACCATTGAATCCGCCTGCCAATCACCCTCGAGGCATTTGGCGGTTCCGCGGCGCGTGAGGATGCGCGCGCCGTGTTTGCGGTTGAGCTCTGTGACCGCGGTCCGATAGGCATCGTAGGCGCTGGAATTGCGCATTTGCGACACGATGTATGCTGCCATGTCAGCTTTTCCTCAATTGTTGCCCGTCCATTCCTTCACCACACCGGAGGCATCCGGTTGCTTCGCGGGACCTGGTGCAGCGACATTGCCCAGATAGAGAAAACCTACAATCGCGTCAGCCGGCTTCAATCCGAGAGCCTGCTTGACGTAAGCATCGTAAGCCGCTGCACCGGTGCGCCAGAATCCGCCAAAGCCCTGCGCGTGGGCCGCGATCAGCATGTTCTGCGCGGCGGCGCCGGCGCACAGCTGTTGCTCTATGGGCGGAACCTTGGAGTCCTCGCGGATCGAGGCCGCGACGATCACGATCAGAGGGGCACGCAACGGCTTCTCGCGCTCCGCCTGAAGCACACGCTCGGTCACCGCAGGTTCGCGTCGGCGGAGCGCCTCTTCGAGAACCGTCCCGAATCGGTTGCGCGCCTCGCCTCGCACCAGTAAGAATTGCCACGGCCGCAATCGGCCGTGATCGGGCGCGCGCAGACCCGCGTTGAGAATGTTGTCGAGCGCGACTCCCTCCGGGGATTCGCTTCCGAGTCGCAACGGGGAAACCCGCGTCAAGAGCGCTTCGACCGCATCCATCACTGTGCCCCCCCGGCGGCAACCTTCGCCTGCTGCGCGGTTTCAGCGGCCACGGCCTCCTCGACGATCGTGTCCTTGAAGAAATTCGGATTCATCGCCGTGTACATCTGAGCACTGTTGCTGAAAACAAACTTGCGGAAGTCCGCCGGCTGCAGGAGGCCGAGATCGACGAGCTCGTGAGTCTCCTCGAGCACCGCGCTCATGTCGGGCACATCCCAATGGCCGAGATCCGAGCTGAACAGCGCCCGCAGCTGCTCGCCGTAGAAGTTGAACTTCGGGTCAAATGCGAGCGCGGTGAGACGGTCCTCGCCTTCGCAGCCAAAATAGAAACTGTTCACGAACTGCCCGGCCAGCTCCCGCGTTCCCGACACTCCGCAGGCCGCGAAATCATCGATGTGCGCGGGATCTTCGGGCTGACCCAGCATGTGGCCTTCGCTACGGGCGATCTGGTCGGCTTTCGCCGCCAGGATCCGGCCGCCGTACTGGCGGAAATAGTCGGCCATCTGCGCACGATCGGTGCGCGCCGGATCGAGTGTGCGCCGGATCTCTTTGGCGTTTCTCTTCTTGTAACGCTCCATGAGAGTGTTGTAGAGCATGTTGGCCCAGCCCACGCCCCCTTCCAGAAAGGCAAACTTCAATTGTGGAAAGCGCTTCGGCACACCACCCAGGAGGAGCGCGCGACAAAACATGTCAGCGCCGGCTGCGAAATGTCCCGCATGATTGAAGGTGTAGTTACTGATCGAGCCGTGGGTCGGTCCACCGTAGGTGCCCACATGGGAGGTCGGCACCACGCCGAGTTTGATGCACTCCTGCCACACCGGGTCGTAGTCGTATTCGCTGTCGAGCGCCAGGTAGTCGATATAGCGCGCGCCCGGACTGCCGGCCACTGGGCGCCACTCATGACCGGAAATTGTGATCGCATTCATGCCGAGCGTGTTGACGGCGAATCGCATCTCCTCGAGCGCCGCTTCCGGCGTGTGCATCGGAATTAGTGCCACGGGCGTCATCCGCCTGCGATGCTCGGCAAAGACATCCGCATTGAGCTTATTGAGAGCGCGGCACAAAGCGCGCCGCATCTCGTGATCCGTCATGTGGATAAAAGACAGGCCCAGTGTTGTATAGACCACGGCGAAGTCGATGCCAAACTCATCCAGACGCTCGTGCATCAGGCCAGGCAACATCGCGGTCGCGCGGTCGCGCGTTTCTGCAGGCACGTGCCAGAACGACGGACGACCGATGCGCTGCTTGCGTCGAGTCGCCTCGTCTGCGTGGTACCAGCGCTGCATTGCGTGCTGCCCCAGAGCGCTTTCGAAACGGGCTGCCATGTCGGCGCCCGCAACGTCCTTGAGCGTATCGATGAGCGCGAACTCGCACTCCACGACGTGAGCATCGCTATCAATAATAGGATGCTTCAGGGCGGCGCGAATGGCGGCGCCATCTTGCTTCTTCGTATGCTTGCTCACTGAGTTACTCTCCGGACTCGAGGGTCAATGGTCCGTCAACCGGTTTGCCATCCTTGATTTTCATGCGTCGGCGCGCGGCTTCAGCTTCCAGTGGCGCCAGACGTTTGAGTGGCTTGCGCGCATAGACGGTGATCTCGATGTTCGGCCCGTGTCCGACATTCTGGTGGGACACACCGCGCGGGATCACAGTCATCTCGCCCTCGTTGATCGTGATCGAGCCGGTCTCCGAATGCAGCGTGCGGCTGCCTTTGTACTGGAACGCCCACTCATCCGCGCCGAGGTTGCGGTGCCAGCCGCCCTGCTCGCGATCACAATTGGCCACTTCGATGATGAGATCTTCATTCGCGTACAACACCAACGGCAGGTAACCGTCTTGCATATCTACGCCCGTGACGACGCCTTCCTTGAAGATGTCGTTGAGCGAGATTTTCTGCATGCGGCGGCCACCGCTTTCAACACCTTGTTTGAGGAGTCTCTCGTCGCGCTCGATAACAAAGCGCTGTTCAATGCCATCGCCCCAATCATTGAGCGAGGGTCCCCAATGCGTCACGAACTCCTTCACTGTTTTACTCACGCCCGCTCCTATACCGGCTCAAAAACCGGCCGTTCGACGTTGTCCAGATTAATCGTGCGAAGCTTGGGACCCCGTAGCTCCAGGCACACGCTTCTAAAAATATCGAGTGCGCGGATCGTCACGTCGCGCCGTACCACCAGGCCCGCCTCTTGCAACACCGCTCCACTGCGCAGGCGCATTGCATGCAGGGTGCCGTTCGCGAGCTCGGTGCGTACGCAGAAGGCTGGCACGATCGCGACGCCAAACCCAATGCGAATGATGCGCTTCAGATACTCGACCGCATTTGACTCGGCGAGGATCGGCGGATAGCCGCCATCCTCGAGGAACAGCGAATCGGAGATCTGGCGGCCACCGGTGCGGGCCTCAAAGCGCGCGAACGGCCAGCGCCGTAGTTCCTCGACGGTGGTCTGCTTTTGTTTGGCGAGCGGATGCTTTCGGCCCACGATCACGACCTGCTCGGCTCGAAACAACGGTATGGTAAGGAGCTGCGGATGCTTGACCGGCAACACCGTAAAGCCGACGTCAGAGTGGCGTTGCAACACCCGTTGCACGGGATCTTCGGTTGTCTCGGTCGCGTGAAAGACGAGATCAATCTCCGGGTGACGGGCGCTGAACTGCTCCAGCAGTTCCCCGTAAACATAGGTCATCGCAAGGTGGGTTGAGGCGACGCGCACACTCCCCATGGACTCGTTCTTGCGCGTGCGCTCGAACTGGGCTTTGACGTCCGAGATCTCGGCGAAAATCCGCGCGGCGGAGGCGAGCACGCGTTGCCCGGCGGCGGTCGCGTAGACCTGCGGCCGGGCGCGTACCAGCAGCTGTTCGCCCAATTCTTCTTCCAATGCACGCATCTGGTGACTCAGAGCGGATTGCGTCAGGTTGAGCCGCCGGGCGGCCGTGCTGAAACTACCGCTCTCCGCGATGAGCTTGAAGATTTCCAATTGACGTAAGTCCATGTGAATGCACCACCGGTAGAAACAACTCGGCGGATGTTAACATATGAATTAAATTTGCCATATAAATCATGGATATGAATTCCACTCAGTTGGCACCGGCGGCCGCCGCCGGCGTCAATGCGGGATAGTCCGTGTATCCCTTATCCGACTTCGCTCCGCTGCCGTAGAAGGTTGCGAAATCCATCGGGTTGGAGGGAGCGTTGACGCGAAAGCGTTGTGGCAAATCGGGGTTGGCGAGGAAGAGCTTCCCATAGGCGACGAGATCCGCCACACCCGAGGCCAGGACCGCGCTGCCGCTCTCGTAGCTATAGCCGACATTGGTGATGACAGTCTGGTCAAACATTGCGCGAAACGTTCGCGTCGTCTCACGGATCTGCACCAGCCCGGTGGCGAGATCGTTCCCATCCGGCTCCATGACGTGGAGATAACCTACATGCATGCGATTGAGCTCGCGGACCAGGTGACCGAAAGTGGCGAGCGGATTGCTGTCCAACATGTCGTTGACCCGGGTCGACGGTGAAATTCGCATCCCGATACGTTCCGCGCCCCAGACATCCGCCAGGGCTTCCATGATCTCCAGTGCGAATCGGCAGCGGTTCAGCGGCGCACCTCCATAGCGATCGCCGCGCCGGTTGGACGCGTCCTGCAGGAACTCGTCCACCAGATACCCGTAGGCCCCATGCAACTCCACGCCATCGAAACCGGCCTCGAACGCATAACGGGCGGCCTTGCGGAAATCGTCCACGATCCGCGAGACCTCGCCCGTCTCCAATGCGCGGGGAGTCTCGAAATCCAACGATCCCACGGGAGACCGGTACTGACCCTTTACCGCCACCGCGGAAGGCGCGACCGGGAATTCGCCGCCACGCACGGAGGAATGAGAAATCCGGCCGCAGTGCCACAACTGCAGGTAGATACGCCCACCCGCCTCGTGCACGGCGCGAGTCACGGCGCCCCAGGCCGTGGCTTGCGCCACGGTGGATATCCCTGGTGAGCATACGAGCCCGTGCCCCTGCTCCGACACTTTGGTGCACTCGGTGATGATCAGACCGGCCGACGCGCGCTGTGCGTAATAGGCCTCCATGAGAGGACTCGGCAGGCCGTCTGCGTACGCACGCAATCGGGTCATCGGTGCCATCACCATCCGGTTCGCCAACTCGAGCGAACCGAGTCGATACGGGGAAAAAAGGTCTTTATTCATGTAGTTCCTCAGAGCGACCCTTCGCAAGGTCATCTTCAGACAACGTCCGCCGCCAACGCCTCGGCTTGCCCCATTTCGTGCCCCAAAGTGGGCGCGTTGCCCAACGCTAGCGCATTGATTGAGTGTGAGTCAAGTTCATGCTATATATTCTCAGCATGTATATTTCTAATAATGCCCACGGACGCGGAAATACCCGCGACGTGGGGGGGCAAAACATCCCAAGCCGCGCATCCGCAAGACTGGGAGGGGAGATCAAAATGCTGCGAGTGAAGTTTCCCGGTTGGCGCAAAACTAACATGTTGGCCTTGGCGACCGTCTCGGCCAGTGTCCATGGCGTTTGGGCCGGTGAGGCATCAACACCGGAAGCTTCCAGCGGCGACAAGCTCGAAGAGATCATCGTCACAGCACAGAAACGTGAGCAGAATCTGCAAGACGTGGGTGCATCCGTCACCGCGTTCGATGCCGCCGGCCTGCAACGACTCGGCTTACACAATGTGACCGACATTACCGGACAGGTGCCTGGCCTACAGTTCAACCAGTACGGGTCCACGGTCACGGTCTATAACCTGCGCGGGGTGTCACAAAATGACTTCAACGACCACCAGGAAGCGCCGGTGGCCGTGTATGAGGACGAGGCGTATGTCGCCTCTACCGGGGCTCTCGCCGGCTCGATGTTCGACCTGCAGCGGGTGGAAGTCCTGCGAGGTCCCCAGGGTACGTTGTTCGGTCGTAACGCCACCGGGGGCTTGATCCACTACATCAGCAACAAGCCCGGCGACGAGTCGGGCGGCTACTTCGATTTCACTCGCGGCAACTACGGCGCGATCAACACCGAAGGCGCCGTGAACCAACCCCTGACCGACTCGGTTGCGGCGCGCTTGTCATTCGCAACCGACTATCACGAGGGTTACATCTCGAACCGCCTCGGCCATCCTGTGGAAGATCAGAACCAGGTCGCGGCGCGGCTGCAGTTCCATATCAAGACTTCGGACAGCAGCGATTTTCTCGTAAAGCTGCATGGCGTGAACAACTCTCACGAAACCGCAGGCGACTACAGCTGGGAGTCCGCCCTGCCCGATGCGAGCGGCCGCGCCGTATTGACTCCCGGCCAACCCGACTTCTCGGGCTATATCAACCCGAGCAGCAATCCATTCAAGCAGGCGCAGGACCGGCGCGGCATTTTCAACCGCACGGTGTGGGGAGCGAACGTGCACGGCGAATGGCGGACGGATGCCTTCACGATCACCTCAGTGAGCGACTACCAGCGCGTACAGAAGCGTTATGGCGAGGACTCCGACGGCTCTCCCAATTTCGTCTTCAATTTCGATGTCTTTTACCACTTCCAGCAGTTCTCCCAGGAGCTGCGCTTGAACGGCAGCAGTGGGGCGCTGCACTGGCTGGCGGGTGTCTACTACATCAACTACCGCAGCGCCCAGGACTCGCCTACGAGTTCGCCCGCGAACCTGTTTGGCTCGGCCGATTCGCACTTCACACTCAGGGATAGCTCCCCGGCCGCTTTTGCGCAGGTGGAATACGATCTGTCAGACCGCTGGACGGCGCTCGCCGGCGCTCGCTACACCTACGATGACAAGAGTTTCGACTATTTGTACGACTGTCCACAGTGTCAACAGACTCTTCACTACGTCGCGCCGGCCTACCCTGCCGCCTCCCGCGCCTTCAACCTCGTTACCGGCAAGGCCGAGATCGACTACAAGCCCATGAAGGACACGCTGTTGTATGCCAGCGTCAACCGCGGCGCGAAAGGCGGGGGCTGGTCGGCCGATACCTCCGGGCTGGTGAACCCGGAGAACCTGCCGTACGAGCCGGAAAAGCTCACGGACTACGAGCTGGGATTCAAGACGACCTTCTGGGAGCAACGCGCCCGCCTCAACGGCTCGCTGTTCTATTACGACTACAAGGACTATCAGGGATTCTTCCTCTTCGGGACGAACACCGTGGTTCGGAACGTGAATGCGAAGGACAAGGGCGGGGAGTTGGAGTTGACGCTCGTGCCGCTGCAGAGGTTGAACCTGCAATTGGGGCTGTCGCACCTGGAGTCGATCGTCCCGAACATTCTGTTGCCCGTCGGGGGAACTGCGAGCGCTCAGTTGCCCCAGGCGCCGCATTGGAGCTTCAATGCCGCGGTCCACTACGAGTGGCCGATGTTCGGCGGCACGATGTCGGCGCAGGTGGATGGCAAGTGGGACAGCGTTCAGTATCTGGAGCTCGAGAATTCGCAATCCGATCTGCAGGGCTCGTACGGGGTCGCGAATGCGCGCCTTGGATTCCGCAGCTCCGATGATCGCTGGGAGCTCTCCGCGTTCGTGAGGAACGCGACCAACAAGTATTACAAGATCTATAACCTCGACGTCGCCGGACTCTTCGGCAACGTCGTGAGTGTCTATGGACCCCCACGCGTTTTCGGTGGAACGATTACGTACCGCTGGGGTCGCTGAGACTACGGAGGAATTGGGATGCGGAATCTGCGGCTTGATATCTTCGCGTTCGCGGCGGCCCTTCTGACGTGCGAGATGCAGGCATCTTCGGCAGCTGCTGCCGCGTTCGTGCCTGATGACACAGGCAAGGTTGCCTCTCTTCCTGTCACTCCCTCGCCCCACTGGGTTTGGGTCAATGACATCGATCTGCCACACCTCGTGGACGGGCGGGCAATGCTCGTCGACGGCGACAGCGGCCGTTTTCTCGGGTCACTCAGCACCGGGTTCTCGTTCGAGCGGTTGGTGATCTCCCAAGACGGGAAGGTGATCTTTTCTCCCGAGGCCTACTTCTCCCGCGGTAGCCGTGGTACGCGCACCGATGTCGTGACCCTCTACGACACCGTCCACCTGACGCCGTTAGGGGAGATTCCGATCCCGGCGAAGCGCTCCTCGAATTTTCCGACGATGGCGAACGCGGAGCTGACTGACGACGGGCGGTTTCTGCTGATCTACAACTTCACGCCCGCGCAGTCGATTACCGTCGTCAACACGCAGAGCCGGCAGTTTGTGGGCGAGATCGAAACTCCCGGTTGCGCGCTCGTGTACCCGACCGGAGCACGCTCGTTCTTCAGCATCTGTGCCGATGGGGCGCTTCTGGACGTACGCATGAATGACGCAGGGGTTGCCATCAGCAGCCAGCGAACGGCACCGATGTTCGATACCCAACACGATCCGGTTGCGGAACGTCCGGTACGGCTGGGTGATACGTGGCTCTTCGTCTCTTTCGGGGGTGTCGTGTATCCCATCGTTGTTCAAAAGAACACCCCAACGCGCGGTAGCACATGGTCGTTGATCACCGCCGCCGATCGCGCACAACACTGGCGCCCGGGCGGCACCCAGGAACTCGCGGCTCAATCCGCCCAGAGCCGTCTCTTCGTGATCATGCACCAGGGAGGACTCGAGACTCACAAGGACGACGGGAAGGACGTGTGGGTCTACGACCTCGCCCGACACGCACGCGTGCAGAGCATTGCCCTCAGGCAGTCTGCCGGTTCGATCCAGGTGACGCGCGACTCCAAGCCACTGTTGTTCTCGATATCCGGCGAAAACGGCATGCTGGACGTCTACGACGCCACGAGTGGCGAGTTTCTGCGCTCGGTTGACCGCGTCGCCACGACACCGACGCTATTGATTACGCCGTAATCCCGTTAGCCGTTTCCCTTTGCAAACGACACCTGCAGGTGACTCGCGATGAGATGGTTGGACCAGTTGGCGGAAAGATCCGCCCGAGCTATGGCCAGACGCACTTCCCGGCGAAGCTTTCTGGGCTCATTGGGCATCTCCCTGGTAGGCGCCGCCGCGATTCCCCTGCTGCCGGTTGCGCGCGGCGGTGCCGGCAACGCGAGCCCATCTTCGACTGCGAAGGCGCAGACACCGGCGGACAATAAGCAGGATCCGACACATTGCGAGTATTGGCGCCATTGCGCAATCGACGGGTATCTGTGTGGGTGTTGTGGAGGCTCTCAAGACACCTGCCCGCCGGGCACGACACAGTCACCCATTACCTGGGTAGGCACCTGCCACAATCCCGCCGATGGCAAAGACTATGTCGTGTCATACAACGATTGCTGTGGCAAGGCCAGTTGCGGTCGCTGTCAGTGCACCCGGAATGAACGCGACAGCCCTCTCTATGTCCCGTTCCAGTCCAACGATTACAACTGGTGCTCCGGCAACCCCCAGACCTCGTATCATTGCTCTACCGCACGGATCGTCGGGGTCGCAAAATGACAACCACCTCGCTGTCGACTCTGACAATCGTGCGCAAAGCAGCCGTGGCGACCGTGCTGGTGCTGGCTCTCGCCGCTGGTATCTGCGCGGCCTTCGACCGGCACATTCTAACGACCTGGGTCGGGTTCTTCTTCATAGCGGCGACCCCGGCCGAAGTCATCCTTTCGATGCTGTGGCAATCGAGGCACCCGCCCTTCATCGCGCGTCTTGCGCAGCCGGCCAAAGGGCTCGTGCTGACCGGCGCGACCGCGCTCGCGGGCGGCGTCATCGGACTGTTGCTGTTCCATTTTGCCGGCGCCGGTGTCTCGCCTCCCACGCCGATGCTGCTGATGCTAGCGATGGTTTCGGTTGTCACGATCATGTGGCTGATCCCCATCTGGCACTGCTGGCCCCTGTCCAGGCTCACCTCGAATCAAACAGTCCTGGGGATCGCGACCCTGGTGGCGGCTTACGCCGCAGCCGTGCTGGTGTTCAGGGCCGCGTTCAACTTCTCCTTCCTGGAGCACACCCCCCTCTATGTCGCCAGCCTCGACCCAAAAGGATGGGTGAGTGCCTGGGTGGCGCTATCAGTTCTGGTCACGACGGTCGCGGTGACGCTCGTTGCGGTGCTGTTTGATTTCTGGCCCCTCACCAAAGTGCTTCCCACCCGCAGCCAGCCTGCGTTCGGCATCGCCGTCACCGTCGGTGTCGTAATCGGCACCACACTCCTCTACGGGTTCTTCACGCACATCGGCGGATTGGATCCTGTCGAGCTGCTGGTGCGCGTGGCGGTCTCGCTGATCTACGGTATCTTTCTGGTGAACCTCATGACGGGTCACCAACTGTTGGCCCATTGGGGTCAACCGCAACGTGGTGTGACACTGACGGTCATCGCCGCAGCACTGGCCGTTGCGATGTATGCTGTTTATGCGCACAGCGCTCCATTCATCGCGCGCCACACGCTCGCGGCGGGGTCTCCGGTATACGAGCTCGAGATCTGGGTCGCGAACGCGATGCTCGGCATCACCTTTCCGCTCATGGTGGTGTTTGCGGATTTTTTCGAGTTCTGGCCGCTGAATCGCCAACCATCCCGATGAGGCAGGGGCAGCGCCGGCCACGGAAGGCCCTGATGACAGCTCTGCTGTCGACGTCATCATTATGGACGTCACTCTGTGCCGCGGGTGCCATCGAGCAACGCTACGGTAATGTTGATGAGGCACGGGTTGCGCACGCGTCGCAGGAACCGGGACAGTGGTTCACGGTGGGTCGCGACGGCGGCGACACGTATTACTCTCCGTTGAGCCTGATTAATGCGGGCAACGTGGCGGGGCTGGGATTTGCGTGGGAATACAAAACAAACACCTCGCGAGGGATGGCAGCGACGCCGCTCGTGGTGGATGGTGTCATGTACACGTCGGGCAACCGGGGGGTTGTATATGCGCTCGATGCCACCACCGGCAAGCAGATCTGGGTCTTCGATCCGCTGAATAACGCCGCGATTGGCCGAGCCGCGTGCTGCGACGTGGTCAATCGGGGAGTCGCCGTCTGGAAAGGCAAGGCCTACGTCGCCTCCACGAACGCCCATCTGTTTGCGCTGGACGCGAAGACAGGAGCGAAAGTCTGGGAGGTCGATACGATCAGGGGTGAGCACGGGGAGTATTCCAGCACTGGGGCGCCACAGATTGCGGGAGCGTTCGTCGTCATCGGCAATGCGGGCGGCGACATGAATGGCGGCGGTACGCGCGGCTTTATCACCGCCTATGACCTTGAGACGGGAAAGCAGGCGTGGCGCTTTTACACGGTGCCGTCCGCGACCGATACGGGCTCTTCACCAGAAATGCAACGCGCAGCGGCGACCTGGGACCCCGGGATCTCCCCCGCGTTCGGACGAGGAGGCAACGTCTGGGCATTCATGGCCTATGACAGTCAGCTCGGTCTGCTCTATGCGGGCACCGGCAATCCGGCACCATACAAGCCTTCGAATCGAAGCCCGAGCGGCGGCCACTACGATGATCTATACACCGATTGCATCATAGCCCTGCATGCCGATACCGGGAATATGGCATGGTATTTTCAAACCACACCGGGTGATGCATGGGACTACGATGCGTCGGCACCGCTAGTGCTCGCCGATCTGCCCATCGGCGGACGCGAACGCAAGGTGCTGATGCAGGCCAACAAGAACGGCTACTTTTATGTTTTGGACCGCATCTCGGGCACGCCAATTTCCGCCAAGCCGTACGTGCAGAATTTGAATTGGGCGACAGGGCTGGACAATAATTTTCGACCCATCGTGAGTCCCAACGCCGACTACGTGCGTGGGCCGAAAATGATCCTGCCGTCGAACTATGGCGCCCATGAATGGACGCCCATGGCATTCAGTCCGCTCACCGGGCTGGTCTACATTCCGGTCATCGATCTGCCCGGCATTTACGTCGACCTCGCGCGCAATCCAGGCGCCTCGTTGCACGCGATCGATGCCGCCGATCCCGAGCTGGGTACCGCGTCCGTCGATTTGAGTTGGAATACGGCCGAGCAACGGGCGTTTTTCGGGGAGCTGCCGGATTTTCCCAACCGCAATCGCCAGTCGGCACGGTCGTGGTCGAGAAGTCGTATCGAAGCGTGGGATCCGATTGCGCAGCGCGCTGTCTGGCAACGGGAGACGGCCACGGACTACGCCGTTTTGAACGGCGGCACGCTCGCGACCGCGGGCAACCTGGTGTTTGCCGGACAGGAGGACGGCCGAT
>Ga0137412_10001594_pt1 | contig 17721 bp, 15 predicted proteins | sample CZODoug2_1_16fun_FD_122160 | JGI IMG/M metagenome (GOLD analysis project Ga0137412, IMG submission 122160) | Vadose zone soil fungal communities from Angelo Coast Range Reserve, California, USA - CZODoug2_1_16fungal (Hybrid Assembly) | ecosystem: Environmental > Terrestrial > Soil > Vadose zone...
GTCCTCTACGGCTACCCGCTCGACGGCGTCGTGCTGCTCACCGGCTGCGACAAGACCACGCCGGCCTGCATCATGGCGGCCGCCACCGTGAACACGCCCGCGATCGTGCTGTCCGGCGGCCCGATGCTCAACGGCTGGTACGGCGGCGAACGCACGGGATCGGGCACCGTGGTGTGGAAATCGCGCGAGCGCCTGGCCACGGGCGAGATCGGCTACGACGAGTTCATGGACATCGTCGCCTCCTCGGCGCCCTCGGTCGGCCACTGCAATACGATGGGCACGGCGACCACGATGAACTCGCTCGCCGAAGCACTCGGCATGTCGCTGCCCGGCTGCGCGGCGATCCCCGCGCCTTACCGCGAACGCGGCCAGATCGCTTTCGAGACGGGCAGGCGTATTGTCGACATGGTTCGCGAGGACCTGAAGCCATCCGACATCCTGACCCGGCAGGCGTTCGAGAACGCGATCGTGGTCAACTCCGCGATCGGCGGCTCGACCAACGCCCCTATTCATCTCAATGCGCTCGCCCGCCACATCGGCGTCGCGCTTTCGATCGAGGACTGGCAGACGGTCGGTCCCGACGTGCCACTCCTCGTCAATTTGCAGCCCGCGGGCACCTATCTCGGGGAGGAATATCACCGTGCTGGCGGCGTGCCGACTGTGGTGGGCGAGCTGATGCGGCACGGCCGCATCCACGAGGACGCGATGACCGTCAACGGATGCACCATCGGGGACAATTGCCGCTCGGCGCTGCGCCCCGACAGTGACGTCATCCGCTCATGGGAGAATCCGCTGACCGAGAGGGCCGGCTTCATCGTGCTCAAGGGCAACCTGTTCAACAGCGCGATCATGAAGACCAGCGTGATCTCCAAGGAGTTCCGCGACCGCTATCTGTCCAACCCGCGCGATCCGAATGCCTTCGAGGGCCATGCGGTGGTGTTCGATGGCCCCGAGGACTACCACGGTCGCATCGAGGATCCGGCGCTTGGCATTGACGAGAACACCATTCTGTTCATTCGCGGCACCGGGCCGATCGGCTATCCCGGCGGGGCGGAGGTGGTGAACATGCAGCCGCCGGCCGCATTGATCAAACGCGGGATCACGTCCCTGCCTTGCATCGGCGACGGCCGACAATCCGGCACCTCGGGCTCGCCCTCGATCCTCAACGCCTCGCCGGAGGCCGCGGCTGGCGGCGGCCTCGCTCTGCTCGAGACCGGGGATCGCATCCGCATCGACCTCGGCAAGGGGCGCGCGGACATCCTGATCTCCGACGCGGATCTCGCCAAGCGCCGCGAGCGGCTTGAGGCCAAGGGCGGCTATCCTTATCCAGAGCATCACACGCCGTGGCAGGAGCTCTACCGCTCGACCGTGGGGCAGCAATCAACCGGCGCCTGCCTCGAGCTCGCGACACGCTACCACGACATTGTCCAGCGCTTCGGTGCGCCGCGGCATTCGCATTGAGGAACGGGGCACTATGCCAGACAGGTTGAAGGGCAAGCGGGCATTCGTGACGGCGGCGGCCGCCGGCATCGGCAAAGCATCCGCGTTGGCATTTGCCCGCGAAGGCGCCCACGTCGTTGCCACCGACATCGATGCGAAGGAGCTCTCGCTCCTCTCCGGTAGCGGCATCGCCGAGGCGCTGCCGCTCGACGTGCGCGATAGCGTTGCGGTTGCCGCAATGGCCCGCGAGGTCGGCACCATCGACGTGCTGTTCAACGCCGCGGGCTTCGTGCATCACGGCACGGTTCTCGACTGCTCCGAGGACGATTGGGATTTCGCATTCGACCTCAACGTCAAGTCGATGCACCGCACGATCCGCGCGTTCCTGCCAGGCATGCTCGCGCGTGGCGGCGGCTCGATCATCAACATCGCGTCCGCGGCCGGCGTCTTCAAAGCCGCGCCCAATCGCTATGTCTACGGCGCCACCAAGGGCGCCATCTCGGCGCTGACCCGCGCTGTCGCGGCCGATTTCGTGACCAAGGGGATCCGCTGCAACTGCATCTGCCCGGGCACGATCGACACGCCGTCGTTTCGTGGGCGTGTCGCGGCGGGCGGGCCAGGCGCTTTCGAGCAGTTCGTCGCGCGCCAGCCGATGGGGCGCCTCGGCACCGCGGACGAGATTGCGAGCCTCGCCGTCTATCTCGCCAGCGACGAAAGCGCATTCACCACCGGCGTGGCTCACATCATCGATGGCGGCTGGACGCTGTGAGGGTGAAATCGACGCGTGGAAGTGCGCCACCAACAAATCAATAGTGGGTTGACTAACGAGAAGGCCGGAGACCGAGCTTCGCGAGTATGAGAGACTGTAACTTGTGAGGGTCGCGCTCTCCAACTTTCGCGAGCCCTATAATTTCCGAGGCAATCAGCCCTTCCAGGAGTTCGCCGCTTTGGGGTGATTTGGCAGAGGCCAATGTTTCCCTGTAGACGCGGCCCAACAGCTCCACCTCCTCAGGGAAAAAGACGCCATAATTCTCAGTGCAAGGTGCGGACATGATGGAACCCCGAGTGCCACGAACGCTGGTATTTTTGGCGTTGCCGCCCCCTTGTGTCAACCGCATTGATATTGCTGATGGGGCATTATCTGCTTGTTCCTGCAGCGTTATTGATCGGCAGAAGCCTTTGAGACGACATTTCTTTTCACAATACATCGGATCACAATATATGGGGGCATGGGTGATATGGGGGCTTTGGTCTTGGACTACTGTGCTTCACGCTTTCTTGAAGCGACCGGCTTAGCGACATCACTTCGCCGTCCCACTGTAGGCAGCACCCGGACGCGGACAGAAAAATGCCAGCCAAAATTCTCGCAGATCCGCGCCGCGCGATTTCGATTTCGTCCATTCCTGGTCTGCTGGAACATCACGCCAAGCGGAATCCCGACGCGCTGGCCATTCTTGCTCCGGAGGCGCACCGCTGACCTACGGCCTGCTCAACCAACACCTCGACCAGGTGGGCCGCACGCTGCGGGCCATGCGGATTGGCCGTCGTGACCGGGTCGCGGTCGTGCTGCCCAATGGTCCGGAGATGGCCGTGGCGTTTCTCGCCATCTTGATTTTCAACCGGCCGCGTCGGCATTTCCGGTCGTGAAAGCAGAGTGAATTGTACAGGCAATTGGTGGTATCGCGGCACGCTCGTCGTATGGTGTGCCAAATGATTCGATTCGGCACCGTTCTTTTGCTGACCGGTATGGGTGCGAGCCTTTGCGGCTGCGCGTCGAGACACGAGGTGATGCGCGCCGAAGCCCAAGAACCGCAGCGGGTGAAGCAGATGTCACCAGACCCCGCGGTTGCGACGCAAAGGATACAGCCGGCGGCTCTCACCGGCGATATCACAGGTTCGATTGCGCGCTCCAACGACATCAGGCCATGGCCGAAGCGGGGCACGCCTGAATTTGATCAGCTGCAGGCCGAGGAGCTTGCACGGGAGCAGCGAATCAAAGAGGTGTTGAGGAGCATTTGCCGCGGTTGCTGACTGGCTGGTGCCGTCCCGCTCTCAAACGTGGTGAGAGGCATCGCGGCCTTGTCGGGAGGCCGTGCTGCTGCGGGCTGCTTGTGTGCAGCGACGCGGTGTACGATGACCTTGTGTACAGCGGCGTTGTGCACAGATCTCGGGCTCACGCAAGCCATCTTGCACAGCTTAGTCGGCGGCCCGGATTGACCCGGGCGTGTTTGCACCGAAGTGTGGAACAGCTTGGAATCAAAGGGACGTCAGCCGTGCCGGAAGAGACGCCACGATCGGTGCTGTTTCGAAATCGCGCCAAGGCGTTTCAGAACCTGGCAAGCGACCTGCAGACCACGAGGCCCGGCTACCGGGAGCTTGCTGCGGCCTATGAGCAGCTCGCCAACGAGACCGAGCGCGGCGAAGCGATCCATTCGGTTGCGCAGCGCGCACCCAAGCCGGACTGAGCGCTCCGCGCTTGGCGCGTTGAGCCATGACGTGTTGAGCAATGACGCGGATTTCCCAAAAGGATCGCCAAAAGTGCCGCAATCGGAGAGGCCCGTCGACAACAACCGGTCGGGTGTTGACTGACTGGGCGTCACCAGAGGCTGAAGGCCTTGACCACCAGCCATCCGAGGGTGGCGATCCACACCAGTGTTGCGAGCAAGGCAACAGCCAGAATGGCGATGCAGAGCCACCCGGATCGATGCTCGGATGCCGGCGTGCTGGTTGAGCTCGCGGGATCGATGACCTCTGGGCGATCGATGTGGAAGGGTGCATTCATGACGCGATTGCCGCCGGAAGAGACTTGCCGCTCTGGGCTCTCGCATTAGTGGGGCCGCTCGCACCAGCGGTTCACTGCCATTGATATTTATTTGAGTGGCGGCGCAATGCCAGGCGCTTTGAGTTTTGCGCGCGGTCAAGACGCTGCACGAGATGGTTGCCTTGAGACGACCCTGCTGCGTTAACCATAACGCGTGTGACACAGCTCCGCACGCAGGGCGATCACTGCAGCGCGCTTGGAACAATGACAATCAAAGCGCACATGCGCCTCACGCGTTTCCGCCATCCACGTCGTCGGAACTTTCAATCTCCATCGACACATGAATCAGTCGCGAGGGCGTTGATAATTCTTCTTCGACTACCTGGAGGCGATTTGAGGTAACAAGATGCGTATCGAGAAGCTCTGGACAGGCGACATTTCGGCCAGATCGTGACAAATTTTGAACATCATGGCCCGCCTATCTCTCGACACGGTACAATTAGGGGGATTGAGCATGATATGGCTGGTGATCTGTGCTGTGACGCTCGCGGTATCCGTTGGGGTCTGCGCGACCGCCGTGGCCATGCAGCCCGGTCAAAGCCGCAGCCAGTCAGAAGTTTAAGAGGTGGTATAATTTTGCTCCAATCCGGAACGGGCTTGGTAGAGGTAATTGATTAGCTCTGGCATCGCGTGAGCATTTAAGAGCTGATCGGGCACGCGACTGACTCTACGGCTCTTGCGGGCGATGTCGTTCGCGCACTGGTGCGACATCTCATGGATCGTTGATGCGTCGTGCGCCGCCGGTTGACATGCATTCTTTTGCCTAAGCGCAGTTCCGAGCGACGCAAGCAGCGCCGTGTGACGTCACCGACGAAACCTTCTAATGAAGCAGCTCGTACAGGCCCCAGCCCAGGAACGTGGTCCATGCCACTGTCGCGACCGCGCAGAAACCAAGAACTGAGACTGAGACGATTTTGCTGACCATAACCACTCATTCCTGAATGTGACAAAAAGGCGCGCCAAGTAAATGTCGCGCGATGATGAAAGGCTTGCGACTGCGCCGTTTGAGTTTCAATCATCGGACTTCGATTGAATCAAGTAAAGTGACTCTGTTGCAAATCAGTGTCGCTTTGCTGACAGTAATGTCCAACAGTGTGACAGCGTGAGGTCTTATGATACCTCTGACGTCGGGTGGCAAAATCCGCCGCTGCCATTGTTTTGTGCGATGGGCCTGCTCTCTCATCATCCGGCCGCGTCCAAACGGCGGCTCACTTCACAAAGCCGCATTGACGAATCTCTTCGACAAGGATGCGACAATATTGCGGTGCGCGTGAATCCAGCCCTCGAACAGCGCGAGGCTGGAGCGACAACTATGCCTTGCGCCACGTCAGGATAGAGCTGGCCGCGTAGTTCCAGACGGCTCCTATCAAGATGCCGACAACACCCGAAATCCACCAGGAGAAGTCCCGAACGAATAAAAAGCTCGCGACGCCAACATTGGAAACAGCGCCGGCCGAGCACACCAGATAGAAGCTGAGAAGGCCTCGGAACACCGGCCCGAAGCCACGCAGCCGCCTGTCACGATAGGTGAAGACGTTGTTGAGAAAGAAATTGAAAGTCATGGCCGTCACGGTGGCTATGCTTTGAGCGATCACGAATTTCGTACTGGCCACCTCAAATAGTGTCGTCAGAACGGCGAGGTGGACAATGACTCCCAACCCGCCGACAGTCATGAACAAGATGAAACGCACAGGCACCCAGCGGCCGACCATCTTGTCGAGGAGCAGCAGCAGGTACTCGAGCGACACCAGCGGGTCGAGCTTGCTCTCGCCGTGCTGCCTTGAGCGAAAGACGTACGGAAATTCCCTGATGCGCAACGACGACGGTGACGACGTGATGATATCGAGCAGGATCTTGTATCCCTGCACCGAAAGCCCACGCAAGACCGTGTCGAACAGGTCGCGCCGGATCACGAAGAAGCCGCTCATGGGGTCGCTGATATTCACCTTCACGACCAGCCGGGACAACCTTGTCGCGATCTGGCTTATGGTCTGGCGGCGCTCGGCCCAGTCCCCAAAACCGCCTTCCGTCGTGTAGCGAGTCCCAACCGCGAGGTCGCATTCCCCGCCTTGCATGGCTTCCAGCATCGGCCGCAACAGCCGCTCGTCGTGCTGCATGTCGGCATCGATGACGGCGACGTAACGGGTCGATGAGCTCAAGATGCCTTCGACGACCGCGGACGACAGGCCCCGTCGGCCGATGCGGTGAACAAGGCGTATCCGTGAGTCGATCCGGCAACGCTGAAGGATGATGTCACGCGTGCGATCTTGTGAATCGTCATCGACGAAAATGACTTCCCAACGAATGCCTGCAAGTGCACTTTCGATCTTCGTAAGCAGCGCCTCGATATTGGCGGCCTCATTGAGGGTTGGCACGATGATCGCCAACACTGGGATAGACTGAGCGTAATCTCGATCTAGTTGCGTAGATTCTGGCAGCGTTGCGTGGGTCAGAGTCATGCCGGCAACATATAGAGACTCTCAAGGCCCCGGCAAGCTGCCACTGCAGGAGCCATGCCCAATTCGATCGACATTATAAGCCAATGGCGGCAGATCGTGTCCGATCGTCACCGGACGGCGGTGCGAACATACTTTACATCCTTAGTCCCGCGGGCGCCCCCTGTGGCCTCGTGATCCCGGCTCAATAGGCGATTATTTGCCACCGATCACAGCCATGCCCTGAATCTCGATCAATATCCCGGGCCGTGCGAAGCCTGTTACGGTGATGAGCGCGCTGCCCGGAAAGCACTGCTTGAAGATCTCCTTGCGAATCTCGGTCAGGCGATCACCGAGCCGCACGTCGTTAATGAAGACGGTCATGGTGACCATGTCGGGCAGCCCGGCGCCACCCACGGCCTTGATGGTCTTGTCGAGCTCCGCAAAGATCTCCCGCACCTGACCCTCGAAGTTCTTCTCCGGCGAGCCGGTCTGGCCGCCGAGCCACACGGTCTTTCCGCCCTCGGTGATGACGGCGCGTGAGAACGCGCGCTCCTGGGAGCGCGCGTCCGGAGCGTAGCATTCCTTTGCAAAGGCTGGCGCTGCGAGCGTGCACGCAAGTGACGCGCTGGCGATGAGCAGGATCGCACGAATGGAAGGGGCCATGAGGTTCCTCCTGGACGAGCGTGGGAGCAGGTTGCCTCCGCGAATGATAGCGAGCTTCCGGCAGGTCCAGAAGTCACCCAAAGGCTTGCGAATTGCCGTGCTCAGGGTGGCCCATGGCGCGTCCCCCATGGTGCGTCCCCATGGTGCGTCCCTGCGGCTCCTATTGCTCAAGGAGCGCCCGAAGTTGATTTCGCCGATCCATGTTGTGTGCATGAGCTCGCTCCAGCGCCATGAGCTGCTCACGTGCCGCGGTTGTATCGCGCCCGAACTCTGTCAGGAGATCAACAATGCGTTGCTGCTCGGCGACCTGCCTTTCCGAGATATCCACCTGTCGAACAGCCTCAACGTAATCATCCATGATGGTCTCTCGGTCCATTCCCCACCAGCTCCCCCATGATTCGGCTGAGATAGTGGTTGAGCCATGCGGCCGAACTGCGTGAGACGTCGAATTTTTCTGTGCGTTACGCGGACCGGGCAGGCGTACGGCTGTGACGGCGGCATAGCCCGCGGCGGTTGTTGATGCTCACGGCGCGTTGTCTGCTTCAGGCCAGCGGAATCATCCCGCTCCACCATTGCGTGAACGCTCCAACGTCAATGTCGTATTTGTGGGCGAATGTCAGCTTGCCGTCCTGAGCCATCCGGAACACGGTCAGGCCGGCCGCCATGTCCACGACTTTGCCTTCCTCGCGTCGCGCACTGCGCGAAAGCGAGCCCGCGACCAGCAAGCGCGCGCCGGTATCGAGCCCGAAGGTGCGCGGATGCGCGGCGCGAATGTCGGCATGCTGAACGGGCGTCGGCTCACCGGTCTGCTGGTCGATGGCGAACACCGCGATGTTGCTCTCGCCGCCGCTGAACACCATCTTGCCATCCACATTCTCCACCCCGGGACCGGCCGCCGTGGCCAGGCCTGAGCGATTGCCGAGATACACAAATCGGCCACTCGGGTGGACGTGAATCGGACCGGCGCTTTGGATGCGGAACTTGTGAGCCGGGTCCGCCAAGGTGGGCTTCGTGAACAACGGCTCCGGCGCCAGGTCGCCATCCGGCGTCATCTTGTAGGCAATCAGCTGGTTCTGTCGCTCGACCGACAGGTAGACCCAGGGCTGCGTGGGATGAATGTCGAGGTGCCGGCCTCCATAGCCGTAGCCACCGTTGGGCGCAATCTTGCGTCGGTGTGAGAGAACGCCGTTCTTGAAATCATAGACATGGAGCGAGCCTGGGTCTTCCGGCTTGGTCCCTTGAGGATTGTTGCCGCGTGCGACGATGAGCACGGTCTTGTCGGCGGGAGTTGCCCGGATCTGATGGAAGTAGATGCCCGTTTCGAGCTTGTCTGATTGCTTGACCTCCTCGCCGATGCTGCCGTCGCCTTTGATCTTGTGGACGGAGACATTGGAGGGAAAGTTGTAGGCCACCAGCACATGTTCGCCGGCATGATCGACGCTGGCATGGACGGGCCGTTGCCGCAGCTTGATCAGTTCGCCGTGCGGCGAGAGCTCGCCGAGCGGCGTGACCCGGAATGCCGCAAGATAGTGCTGGTCGGGCGGATAGCCGGGCACCGGTGCGATGCCGATTCCGCCGCTGCTCGTCGCCACGTACAGGTATCTTCTGCCCGGATGTGGCCATGCGTATTGAATTCCGCCGGGGAGGGTGACCGCCGCCCGCTTGGCCAATGTGGCGGCGCCGAAATCAACCTCGTAGTGGGTCAGTTGTCCGCCGACGCCCGAGTAGAAGGCGCAGTTGTTCTTGGTTTGCGCGAAAGCGAGACGCGGCGTGGCAAGTGCGCCCGCAATCATGCCGGAAAATGTGCGTCGAGTGACGTCCATGGCTACTCCTCCCTCTCGAAGCTTTGTTTCCGGCTATCTAATCCCGACTCGGGAACGTGCACAACCAAGAATCGCCCCCGTCAATTGCGCCCATTCCGAGGATTCGCCACAATGCGCAACCGCCAAGGATCGCCCAGGGATTATGATGGGAAGAACAAAGAGGGAGATCGCCTATGGAAAAGTCAGCAAGCCGCCGCCGGTTCCTGCAAGACATGACAGCGCTCGGCGCGGCCAGTGGAGTGTCGGCTGCGCTGGGTGCAACAAATGCCGGCGCGCAGGAATCGCTCCAGATCGCGCAAGCGCAGCCCGCTGCGCGCTCTGCGGACAATGCGCGCAATCAGCCGCGAATCCAGTTGCTGATCGGGCCAGGGACTTTGCCAAGCGTGGGCAAGGACCGAATGGATTTGTTGCGCTACCGGCTCAGCGGCAACCCGCGGCTCACCGGCGAGCAGATGCTCGAGCCATTGCCGGAGATTGCAAAGGTTGCGCGGGTCGAGGTCGACAAGGGCAATCCCTACGGTCAGGGATCGTACGAGGATTTGCGCAAGCTCGCGCTGCGTGCCGAGGAGGTGCTGAAGTCGCCGGATGTGGATGGACTCGTTTATGTGCAGGGCACCAACACGATCGAGGAGACGTCGTATTTCCTGAACCTGACCGTGCACAGCGACAAGCCGATCGTGGTCACAGGCGCGCAACGCCCATTCAATGCGCTGAGCTCCGATGCGCAGATGAATCTCCTCGACGCGGTGCGGCTGGCATGCGCGCCGGCATCTCGTGGCAAGGGTGCGCTGGTGGCGTTCAATGGCGAAATCAACGCCGCCCGCGACGTGACCAAGACCAACACCTACCACATGCAGACATTCCGCACGCGTGATCTGGGCCTGCTCGGCTATATCGATCCCGACAAGATCGAGTTCTACCGCACGCCACACCGGCGCCACACCGTGAGCAGCGAGTTCAGCCTCGCGGGCATCCAGGCCATGCCTTACGTCGAAGTTGCCTACATCCACACCGGCACGCGTGCGGGTGTGGCCAATGCGATGGTCGGTCTCGGTGCGAAGGGCATCGTGATCGCCAGCGTCGGCGCCGGCGCGCCCAACGGGCTCGACAAGGAACTCGAAGAGATCATCAAGAAGGGCAGCGCCGTGGTGGTGCAGAGCTCCCGCGTCGGCGAAGGCCGCATCGTGCGTGGAAACAACTGGTACGAGTCCGGCATGGTGGTCGCGGACAACCTGAGTCCGCAGAAGGCGGCGCTGCTCCTGACGCTGGCGTTGACCAAGACGTCGAACGTGGAGGAGATTCAGCGCATGTTCGATGAGTATTGACCGGAGCGCCTGAGCCCGCGCCAGGCTCCATGCCGCAAGTACAGGCTCCATGACCTTAAGTACAAGTGGGCCGAGCTCGGCATCGGCCTAGTCTCCGTGCTCCGTTTGCCCCTGCTGTTCCACAGTCCCCGCCCGCAGGGCCGGCCTTTGCATTGAGGCCGTGTTCACGTTGATGAATATTCCCTGTCAGTGGAACAGCCAGGCGTCGGAATGGTTCTTGAGGTGGTTGCAACCTCAAACGAGCTGTGGGCCGAGATGGACGCTGTCCTCGTCAAGATTTTCGCTGTCGCTTTGACATTCAGTCAGCTTTCGACCGAGCCGGAACCGAGGACATCCTTTGATCCAACTGCGGATCAGCAGCGCGTGATCGCACTCCTGCGCGCCGGTTGCGAGCGCATGAAACGCGCATTCGATGTCGAGGCCGTCAATATCGACGATCTGATTGCCACCGCGATGGATGATCCGGAGGCGGCCTCCGGCGGCTATGTGGCATTCCGGGGGATCAAGATCTCCGATCTGCATGTCGCCTACCGACAGTTCTGCAAGAACGAGACCATCGACAAGTCGGTGGTCAATACCCAAGAAGTGATCGAATTCTACAATCGGACACTCGCCGATCTTCCCGACCATGCCCGCCTCAAGGGTGGGCGGCTGCCTGGCGCAAGCGAGGTGCTCGACCTCAAAGGCGCGCGTTTTGGCGAGGTTCACGAGCGGGACCAGCGCCGGGTTTGGGTCAGCCTGGCTGAGATTCCCACCCACGTGCAGCAGGCGTTCATCGCGGCAGAAGACAAGCGTTTCTATGAGCACAAAGGGATCGACGAGCGTGCGTTGGTGCGCAGTTTCATCGGGAACCTGACACAAGCCGGGCGTCCACAGGGCGGATCGACGATCACGCAGCAGGTCGTGAAGAACCTGCTGGTCGGCGACGAGCTCAGCTACGAGCGCAAGATGCGCGAGATGGTCCTGGCGTCGCGACTCGAACGCACTCTCAGCAAGGCGGAGATCCTGGAACTTTATTTGAACTCAATCTTCCTGGGCAGGGCGTCGTCCGGAGTCGAAATGGCTGCGCGCAGCTACTTTGGGAAATCGGCGCGCGACCTGACCTTGAGTGAAGGGGCGCTGCTGGCCGGGATCACCAAGGGGCCGAACTACTACAGTCCAATCCGGAATGTGGATCGCGCACGCGAGCGGTTCCGGTACGTGCTCGGCCGGATGCAGGAAGATAGTGCAATCACAGCCGAGCAGAACAAGCAGGCGGTCGCTGCCTTCCCGGACATCGTGCCGGACGACCAGATCGAACGGGCCCCTGGATCGTATTTTGCGGATTATGTCGCGCGCGAGCTCACGGCAACGAGCAGCCTGAGCGATTTTCGCGTTGGTTCCTATCGCATTCAGTCCACTTTGCAGCCCGACTTGCAGCAGGCGACGGAGCTTGCGCTGCAAGAGGGCTTGGCGAATTACGAGAAGAATGCAGGGCGGGTCGAATTCCGCGGACCGGAGCTCAATCTCTCGGCCGCGATCGCGAGGGCCACAGCGGAACCCGATTCATCGGCGAATCCCACTTGGCTGCGGGCGTTGAAAAGCGCGCGTCTGCCGCGTGATGTGCAATGGAAAGCCGCGGTGGTGATTGAGAAGGGAGGAACGAGAAGGAACGAAGCGATCCGTGTCGGCCTGGCAGATGGTCGCACGCTGCCGCTCTCCGGCACGGCAGCAATCCTCCGGGGCCTCAAGCTGCACGACGTCGTGTGGGTTTATGTGGCGGACGGGAAGGGGAAAACCGCACGCGCAGAGCTGCGGGTGCGCCCCGTCGTGCAAGGCGCCGCGGTGGTGATCGAGAACAAGACGGGCCGCATTCTCGCGATGGCAGGCGGCTTCTCTTATTCCGGGAGCCAGCTCAACCGGGTAACGCAATCGTATCGTCAGCCGGGTTCCTCATTGAAGCCATTGACCTACCTTGCTGCTCTGCAGAAGGGTCTGCAGCCGAACACGCTCGTGCGTGATCAGGACATTACGCTTCCGCCGATTCAGGCCAGCAAGCGCAGCGAGGATTACTGGTCTCCCAAGAACTACGACAGCAGCTCCGGAGGCGTCATTACGCTTCGATCGGCACTCGAGAACTCACGAAATCTCGCGACCGTGAACCTTCTTGACGGGGGCATTGCCTCCACCGCTCCGGCGAGCCTGGACCAGGTCTGCGCACTTGCCGTCGAGCTGAAAATCTACAAGGAGTGCGGGCGATACTATCCATTCGTGCTCGGTGCCCAGCCGGTGCGGCCGATCGATCTCGCGCAGTTCTACGCGACGATTGCCAACGAGGGAATGCGGCCGTCGCCGCACACGATTGAGGCGATGGAGCAGAACGGCAATGTCGTGTACCGGCACTCGCCTGCTTTGGAGCAGATCAGCGGCGCCGATCGGGCTTCGTTTTATCAGCTCAAGACCATCCTGCAGGGCGTTGTTCAGCGCGGCACTGCCCATAGGATCAGCTCGCTTGCGCCCTATGTGGCAGGCAAGACCGGGACGACTGACGACGAGAACGACGCCTGGTTCGCCGGCTTTTCGAACGATGTAACCGTGGCGGTCTGGGTTGGCTACGACAATGCCGACGGGCGGCGTCGGACGCTCGGCTCCGGACAGACCGGTGCGAGTGTGGCGCTCCCCATCTTCGAGCCCATCATGCAAGCCGTCTGGTCGTATCACGCCCCCAGAGCACTGCTGGCCCCGCCGTCGCCCGAGGCAAGGGGGCTCTTGGTGAGCGCCGGTGAGGATGGCGGGCGACGGGGGGACCAGGCTGAGTATCTCCGCCGCGATGCGAAGGGAAAGGCGGTGGACGCTCGCTATGCTCTCATCTCACGCCGAGACGGTGGGGAAGGCACGGCGTCCAACCGCAGTCGACGCCAATATCCCTCAGAGCCGGCGGAAGTAGGCGTCCTGCCGGAACGGTCGCCGTGGGGTTGGGAAGGCTGGGGACCGCGCCAGCGCGATACGGGCCGTTGGAACGATTGGCGCGACCGAGCCTACGATGGGCCTGACCGGGCGTACGAGGGACGTGACCGAATGTACGATGGGCGTGCCCGACCGTACGATGGACGTGCCCGGGCGTATGAGGGACGTGACACAAACCGGGACGACGGGCCGCGCTATTCGCCCTCCGACCGTCGCTCACCATCTTTCTTCCCATTTCAGCCGTTCTGACGGGGTGTCGGTCCCCACACAATCATCATTCAGAAGAGCAGACTCCGCCTCGCATCCCGGCAACCCAAGTGTCCAGCACCTCAATGCCGACTGGATCGAGCACCACCATGTCGGCGCGATAGCCCGGCGCGAGACGACCGAGCCAATGTCCGAGGCCAAGGAACTCCGCCGGATTAGTAGAGACAAAGCGCAGCGCGGTCTCGAGCGTGACGTCCAGCAGACGCACGCAATTGCGTAGCGCGCTCGCCATGTCGAGCACCGAGCCCGCGAGCGTGCCGTCCTGGCGCGTGCATCGTGCGTCCTGCACCGTGATGTCTTCCCCGTAGAGTTTGAAACCCATGTGTCTGCCGCCGACCGGCGGCATGGCATCGGTCACCAAGATGGGCCGTGCCAGCCCGCGCAACGCAAGGCGGAGTGTTGCGGGATGAACATGCACGCCATCAACGATCACGCCGAACCAGGCGCTCCCGCTTTCCAGCGCGGCTGCGACCGGGCCAGGATCGCGGCTGCCGAGGCCAGGCATGGCGTTGAACAGATGCGTAAAGCCCGAAAGCCCCTCCGCCATGGCGGCCCTTGTTTCGGCGTAGCTTGCCATGGAATGGCCGAGACAGACCCGCACCTGGGCGGCAGCAAGTGCACGGATGAAGCCCGCAGGCACCCGTTCGGGTGCGAGCGTCACGACAGTGACCGAGCGGCGCGGCGTTGTGAGAAGGGCGCGGTCGTCGTTGCTCGGAGTACGAATGTGCCGCACCGCATGCACGCCTGGCCGCTGCGGCGAGAGGAACGGTCCTTCGAGGTGAATGCCGAGAATCGATGGCTCTTTGTCGACGAGTGCCTCGACCGCGGTGAGTGCACTCAGCATCGTCTCGGGCTTGTCGGTGGTCAGCGTCGGCAGCAGCGCCGTCGTCCCATAGCGGCGATGAGCGGCCGCGATGGTGCGAATTCCGTCCGGCGTGGGCTCATCGTTGAAGAGCACATCCCCGCCGCCGTTCACCTGCACGTCGATAAACCCTGGCACGAGCCAGGCGCCGTCGGGTAAGGCGTGTCGCGGCATGTCGGCCGGTATGGCGTCCCGTGGGACCACGGCGAGAATACGCGACCCCTCGATGATGACAGCCGTATTGTCCATAACGACCGCGCCGTCGAAGACTCGCTCTGCCAGAATGGCGTACTTCTGGGCGTGCTTCTCGGCTTGCCTCATCGAGTGCGTGTCACCTTCTGGAGGTGGCGTGGCTGGTCGGCGTTTGTGCCGCGGCGGACGGCGATGCGAACCGCGAGTGCATAGAATGTCTGTATCAGGCAAGCGGCATCAACGTCCGGATGCTCAGGCGGCAAGACCGGCAGCCTCCCAGCGTTGGGCTGTCCATGCTCGGCTGCAAAGACCAGGGCGCCCTTGCGACGCAGGTCGGCCGCAAATTCCCGTAGTCCGGCAGCGGCCGCGTCCGTCGGCATGAACAGCAGGAGTGGATAGTGCTGCGAGACCAGAGCCATGGGACCATGCTGGAACTCGGCGCCGCTGAATGCTTCGGCGTGAAGATTGCACGTTTCCTTGAGTTTGAGTGCAGCCTCGCGCGCGATGGCGAGCGTTGGCCCGCGCCCAATGGTGGCGAGACTGTCAGCGCGCGAAAATGGATCCACCGTTTCATCCCACTTAAGCGCGGCCGCGAGCGCCAGCCTTTCCGGGAAACGCCCGATTGCGGCGCGCAGCGCGTCATCCTCCTTCCACTCGGCGAGCACGCGCAACAGCACGGCCAAACTGGCGACGAAGGATTTCGTTGCGGCGATGCTGAGCTCCGGCCCCGCCGCCGTCGGCAGCACGATGTCGCAAGCAGCCGCGAGCGGGCTGTCGGTATCATTGACGATCGCCGCGGTGAGCGCGCCGGCGGCTTTGGCCATCAAAGTGAACTCAGTGAGATCGTCGCTCCGACCCGATTGCGAGATGGTGAGCAGCAACTGGTTCTTGAGTTGCAGCCGTTGCCGGTAGATCGTGGCGACATTGGGAGCCGCGGCGGCGACCGGGATCCCAAGGTGGCGTTCAAACAGGTGCTTGGCAAAGGTCGCTGCGTGGGCGGAGCTTCCGCGCGCACAGGTCACGACCAGAGCGGGGTTGCTCCGCCGCGACCATCCGACCAGTGCCGCCAATGGTGCGGTGAGTGCGTCCGTTTGTCGTCGCACCGCATCGGGAGCCTCCTGCAGCTCGCTTGCCATCTGAAGCTCAGCCCCGAGCATCGTGCACGTCCGTGGTCTGCAAATGAGGCTTCTGCCTCTCGGCTGCGACACGGGCAAGCGCAATGGCGCCGTCAAGGGCATCGCCCGCCGGTTGAATCAGATGGACGCGGGTATCAGACGAAACCCATTGCGTCATTGTATCTGCCAAGCCACCGACCAATGCGAGCGGCCGCACGTCTGCCGACAGGAGACGCGCCGCCAGCGCATCGACATGGCCGGCGGCAAGTCGCATGAGCTCGATCGCGGCTGGATCCTGGTTGCTCGCGTAGCTGACGACGAGGGGTGCGAAGGAGCCATAGTCGCGCGTTGAGGCCCGCGTAGCCCAACGCACGATGGCGTGCGGCTCGCGGCGAAAGTGATTGAACAGCTCATCGAGGAGCCCGGTCCAGGGAACCCGCCCGTCGTGCGCCCAGAGCACGCGGCGCAAGGCTTCACAGCCCAGCCAGGCGCCGCTGCCTTCGTCCGAGATGGGCAAACCCCATCCACCGACCCGGACCTGGCGGCCCTTGAGCTCGCCCCAACCGATCGTGCCGGTTCCCACGATGATCACGCCGCCATCGCCGCCCCGATGCGCGCCAACGCAAGCAGCTTGTGCATCGGTGACCAGGATGGTCTGGGCAAATGGGTACTTGTGTCGCTGGGCGAGTGCCAGTTGGGTTGGTTCGCTCGCGCCCGCAAGCGCAAGGCAGGCGGTGATCCGATCCAGGTCGCGCTTTGCAAGACCGGCCTGGTCGAGGCATTGCTCGATCGCAGACATGACGGCGATCATGGCGGGCTTGAACCCGAGCCGAATATTCGCAGGGCCCGTGACCGCACCGGCCAGCCGTGCGCCCGAGGCGGCGCACAACCTGGCGCGGCACCGAGTTCCACCGCCGTCAACGCCAACCAGGAGTGTGTCGCCATGCATGCTCAACACCTTCCGACACCAACGCATGAGAACGATCTAAGGTCGAATAGGTTGTCGTGGGGGCAACGCTCGAGTTCCGCATGACTACGGAAGGCGCGAGTTCCCGCTATGCAGGCATCGATCTCTGGCAGGCCGATGAGATCGTGCACGCGATGATCGAGGCGCAGTTCGATGCGGTCGCGGCCGCGCGGGCTGCTCGGGATGCGCTGCAGCAGGCGGCGATCGCGATGGCAGCGCGCCTGCGTGTTGGCGGGCGGCTTGTCTATGCCGGGGCGGGAACATCAGGTCGTCTGGCAGTCCAGGATGGGGCAGAGCTGATGCCGACCTTCCGCTGGCCCGAGGACCGTCTTGTGCTGCTGATGGCCGGGGGACGCGAGGCGCTGTTGCGCTCGGTTGAAGGGGCAGAGGATGAAGTCAATCTGGCGCAGCACCTCGTCGGAGATCATGCGATCGACCGCAACGACGTTGTCATTGCGGTCGCGGCGAGCGGCACGACACCATTTACGCTCGCATGTCTGCGCGAAGCCAAGGCGCGGGGTGCGCTGACCATTGGCATTGCCAACAATCCTGGCACACCGCTCCTGGCAGAATCCGATCATCCTATTCTGCTCGACACCGGCGCTGAGCCGATTGCGGGGTCGACCCGGCTCAAGGCTGGCACCGCCCAGAAGATCGCGCTCAACGTGCTGTCCAGTGTGCTCATGATCCTGCTTGGCCGCGTCTACCAAGGTCTCATGGTGGATGTGCAGGCGACTAACCGGAAGCTTGTCCAGCGCAGCGAGGATATGCTGGTGCGGCTCACGTCCTGCAGCCATGAGGCGGCACGCGAGGCGCTGCGGCGCGCCAACGGCAGCGTCAAATTGGCAGTGCTGCTGCTTAA
>Ga0137412_10001595_pt1 | contig 17720 bp, 16 predicted proteins | sample CZODoug2_1_16fun_FD_122160 | JGI IMG/M metagenome (GOLD analysis project Ga0137412, IMG submission 122160) | Vadose zone soil fungal communities from Angelo Coast Range Reserve, California, USA - CZODoug2_1_16fungal (Hybrid Assembly) | ecosystem: Environmental > Terrestrial > Soil > Vadose zone...
AGCGACGATCGTCGCCGAACAGCGGCACTTCGTCGCAGATCTGGGTCAGGCGGGAAACGGTCCGCGAGCCGATCTGCTCCTCAAGGTCCGAGTGGCCCAGGTTGGTCGTGATCACCACCGAGCGCTCGGTCTCGTAGCGCTCGTTGACCAGCGCGTAGAGTTGCTCGAGCACCCAATCGGTTCGTTTCTCCGTGCCGAGGTCATCGATGTGCAGGAGGTCCGCCGAGGTCAGCTTGTCGAAGAGGGCGACGTACGAGTCGCCGCCCGGCTGAGAGTCGTAGCTGCTGCGAATGCGAGCGAGCAGTTTCGGCAGCGAGTAGATCGCAACGCTGCGGCCGGCCTCAAGAGCCCTCTTCGAGACAAGCATGGCCAGTGACGTCTTGCCGGTGCCGGTGCCGCCGGACAGCCATAATCCTCGCCCTTCGGCGAGCTTGGCATCGAGGTTGCCGACATAGTCGCGGACATGATTCACCGCTCTTACGGTCTCTAAGTCGCGCGCCATGTCGGAGACCGGGGGCCGGTCGAAGGAGACGCCGCGGTAGCGCGCCGGGATCACCGAGGAGATCCCCCGGTTGTGGCCGCGGTTCAGCCGCTCTTCGCGGCAGTCGCACGGTCGGGCGACGTCCTCGGGGCCGAGGATCCAGCCGGAGCCGTCGCAGATCCCCAGCGGGCAGACCTGGTCTTTGAAAGGTTCCGAGCGCGCGATCGCCGGCATTCAGCACACTCCCATCAGAACTCGGGCCCCGCCGCGGCGGCCTCGTCCCCATAACTAGGCGGGTCTTCGCCGACCGGCTGTCCGATCGGCGCGTCCTGGCCGCTGTAGTCGGCGAACTTCGGGTAGCGATCGAGAAAGACCAGCTCTTTGGTCGTGATCGGGCCGTTCCTATGCTTGGCGATGATCAGGTTGGCGAGGCCGTCGGGCTCCTCGTCGGGGTCGCGGTAGTAGTCGGCCCGGTAGAGGAAGGCGACGAGGTCGGCGTCCTGCTCGATCTGCCCCGACTCGCGCAGGTCGGACAGCTGTGGCTTCGGCGGCGAGCGCTGCTCGGGCGCGCGCGAGAGCTGGGAGATCGCCATCACCGGCACCTGCAGCTCACGGGCCAGGATCTTCAGACCACGGCTGATCTGGCCGACCTGCTCGACCCGGTTGGCGCGCGCATCGTCGGAGCGCATCAGCTGCATGTAGTCGAGGATGATCAGGCCGAGCCCGCCGCGGTCCTGTTCCTGGGCGTGGAGGCGGCGCGCCTTCGCCCGCAGATCAAGGATGCCGAGGTCGGAGGAGTCGTCGAACCAGAGCGGCGCTTTGGCGAGTTCGTTGGCGGCGCGCAGTACCTTCGGCCAGTCGCGCGGCGAGACCTGGCCTTTGCGCAGCTTGTCGCCGGGGATGCGCGCGCGGCAGGCGATGAAGCGCTGGGCAAGCTCGACCTCGGACATCTCGAGCGAGAAGAAGGCGACCGGTTTGTCGCGCTTGACGGCGACGTTTTCGGCGATATTCGCGACCAGCGCGCTCTTCCCCATCGCCGGGCGGGCGGCGATGATGATCAGGTTGCCGGGCTGGAAGCCGCCGGTCACCGCGTCGATGTCGCGGAAGCCGGAGGGGGTGCCGGTCAGTTCCATCTCGCCGGTCGAGAGCTTCTCCAGCCGGTCGACCTCGTCGTGGAGGATGTCGCCGAGGATGCGGAAGTCGGAGGCCTGCTCTTTGTGGGCGACTTCGAAGAGGAGTTTCTCCGCCCGCTCGGAGAGCTCGCGCGGTTGGCCGTCGCGCTCGTTCACCCAGCCCTGGATTTCCTGCCCGGCTCCGAGCAGCCGGCGTAGCAGCGAGTTCTGCTGGACGATCTCGGCGTAGTGCTTGGCGTTGCCTGCGGCGGGGACTTTGGCGGCGAGCTCGGAGACGTAGTGTTTCCCGCCCGCTTCGTCGATCTTGTTCGTCTGCGTCAGCGCCTCGGCGACGGAGAGCTCGTCGACCGGCTTCGAGGCGGCGTAGAGGTCGTGGACCGCTTCGAAGATCGCCCGGTGGCGGTCCAGGTAGAAGTCGTGGGCGCCCAGCTTGACCTCGTCGATCACCCGGGTCAGGGTCGGCTCGGCGACCAGCATCGCGCCGAGGACAGATTCCTCTGCCTCGATGTTCTGCGGGGGTACGTGAGTGGCCGGGGACGGAGGCATGGAGGATCAGGGATAGACGGTGGGGCGGATGGACAGTTCGGACGGCAGGGAAACCGCCGTTGGCCCGCCTCCGATCAAACCAAAGCCAGGACCTCGGCCTCAGCGATGAGGATGCAAATACGTAGAAAAGAAATTCACGCTTCCGTTAGGAAGCGCGGGAGTTGCGGGAGGCCTTGCGCGAGTCTTACGACACGCGTCCGCATCGACGGACGAGTGCTTCCGGCGAGCGACGATCCGCAGCGGCGAGGAGACCGGCCGCGGTGAGCGCCGCTTCGCGGCGCGCTTGGTTATTTCTCCTCGGAGATGATCGTCTTGACCGCGGCGACGTTGTCGTCCCCGAGGTCGATCTCGACCATGAAGGTGCCGAGTTCACGCAAGGGCTGGTCGAGCCTGACTTTGCGTTTGTCGATGCGGAGGTCGCGGGCGTCGCGAAGGGCATCGACGATCTGCTGCGGCCCGACCGAGCCGAAGAGGTGGCCGTCCTCGCCCGCGCGCTCGTGGATCGTGAGCACGGTTTTGGAGAGCAGGCCGGCGGCTTCGGCTTCGCGGGCGACGCGTGCTTCGGCGGCGCGCTCTGCCGCCTCCATGCGGCGCTGAGCCTCCTCGAGCGCGCCGGCGGTCGCGGGCTGGGCCAGCTTGCGCGGGATCAGGAAGTTGCGCAGGTAACCGGGCGCGACGTCGACGGCGGTGCCGCGCTCGCCGAGGTTCTCGACATCGGCCAGCAGGATCGCCTGCGCCATCAACGCTCTCCGACGTACGGCAGGAGCGCGATTTCGCGCGCCCGCTTCACGGCCACCGAGAGCTGACGCTGGTGGGCGCGGGAAAGTCCGGTGACGCGGCGGCCGCGGGTCTTCCCCTTGTCGGAGAGGAAGCGGCGTAACAGGTTCAGGTCCTTGTAATCGACGACTTCGGCATTGACCCGCGTGTATTTGCGGGGCCGGGCGCGGTCGGCGCCACGTCGGCCGCCACGTCGGGCGTTTCCGGTCGATGAACTCTCACGTGATCCTCTAGGCATAAGCGACGGCCAAGACTACAGATCGGCGACCGCAAGCGCCTTCGCGCCGACCGGCCCAGTTGCTATTGGCCGGTTGGCGCGAGGTGCGGAGGCTCAAAAGGGGATGTCGTCTTCCGCCCCGCCGCCACCCGCTGGGACGCTGCCCATATCGGACATGTCGGCCGGGACGTCGCTCTGCTGGGGGGTATAGGGCTGCTGCTGACCACCACCTTCACCGCCGTTGCCGTTCGGGGCGCCGCCGCCACCGTCGCGGGAGCCGAGGAACTGGACGGTGTTGGCGATGACCTGGACGGCCTGGCGTTTGCCGCTGCCGTCTTTGGCCTCCCACTCGCGCCAGTCGAGCCGGCCCTCGATCGCCACCGGGCGACCCCGCTGCAGGTAGGTCGCGCAGTTGTCGGCCTGGGCGCCGAAGACGACCACGTCGAAGTAGTTCGGCTTGTCGACCCACTGGCCGCTCTGGCCGTCTTTGCGCCGGCTGTTGACGGCGACGCGCATCTCGCAAACGGAGGTTCCGCCGCCGGTGCTGCGCAGTTCAGGGTCGCGCGTGAGGTTCCCGGTGATGACCACCACGTTCACGTTCGAAGCTGCCAAGAGAGTTCACTCCTCTGAAATCGTTGTCTGACTTCCAGTCTAGGCGCGACGACGGCGCGACTCTCCCCCCTGGCGGGGAGCGTTTCGCGGAAAGAGCGGCGGCTTCGCGCTGAACGTCCAGAGCAACACCCTGGCCCTGGACACGTTCGGTTTCCGCGGCCTGCTGACGCCGCCGTGCGCGAACGACTCCGGGGTGGGACTGGGACTCGGTTTGCTGGGCCTGTACGGCACCGGAGCCCTCGAAGACGCCGAACTCCGCATCGAGACGGCGTACTACGGGAACGAGCTGGCCGACGTGGAAGGCGCCCTCGCCGAGTTCGCTCCGTGGATCGAGGAGGTGTCGGACCTCTCGCCCGATCAGTTCGTGGAGGACATCACCGACGACGTGGTGGTGTGGATCGACGGCGCTGCCGAAATGGGACCGCGGGCGCTCGGTCACCGCAGCCTGCTGGGCGATCCGCGATCGGAGAAGGTCAAGGACCTGCTGAACGAGTACAAGCATCGGCAGTGGTGGCGGCCGGTCGCCCCGATCGTCCTGGCCGAGTACGCGCACGAGTGGTTCGAACAGAGCCGGCTCTCTCCGTACATGCTGGAAGCGGCCCGGGTGCGCGAGGACATACGGGACAAGGTGCCGGCCATCCTCCACCTGGACGGGACGGCCCGCCACCAAACGATCACGGAGAAGGCGAACCCGCTCCTGCACCGGGTGATCGACGCCTTCCGGGCCGCGACGGGGGTCCCGATCGTGTGCAACACCTCGCTCAACGACCGAGGCGAGCCCATCGTGGACACCGCCGCAGAAGCGCTGACCTTCTGTGTCCGCAAGGGGATCAGGATCGCGTACGTCTCCGGACGGCGGGTAGTCCTGCGCCAGGAGGCGGACCCGGCCAGGACCGTGCCGAGCCGCCCCCGCCCGCGCGCAGAGGAACTCTTCGCCGGGCAGGAGACGGACCGCGACGCGATCTGGCGCTCCTGGCTGGAACGGGGCTACACCGAGGCGGCCCTGCTGCTGATGACCGGAACGCCACAACTCCTCGCCGACACCACGACCTTCACCCCGCACCGGGTACGCCTGCTGGCTGAACGGGTGGGAGGCAAAGACCCCGGCTTCGCGAAGGGACTTGAGGAGTTCCTCCGCGACAACGGCCCAGGCGCGTTCTTCGCCGCAGGACCCGCGCCGCACCGCACGCCGTGAACACCCGCGCCGGTGCCGGTCCGGGCCGACGCAACCCCCGTACTACCTCCGCAGATCCACGAGTCAGATGGAGAAAGGCATGACCACTCACACGTTCGCAGACCTCGTCGGGGACGAGAAGGTCTTCTTCGCCGAGTACTTCAACAAGAAACCGATGCTCCGCAAGGGCGTACTGAAGGACCCCGAGAGCATCCTCTCGCTGCGCAGGCTGGATGAACTGGTCAACCTGGAGATCATCCGGCCGCCCTACCTGCGGGTCAACCTCCAGGGCGCCGGTGTCCCCGACCAGGGCTTCACACGGACCATCACCGTGCAGGGCACCGATGTGACCGGCACCGTGGACCCGGAAAAGGTGTACGACCTCTTCCGGGCCGGCGGGACGATCGTGTGGAGTTCGCTTAACCACATCGACTCCTCGCTGCGCCGTTTCACGCAGGTCATCAGCGACACGTTCGGGGTCAGGACGGACTGCGTGGCCTTCCTGACTCCAGCCGGCAAGCGCGGTTTCTCGCCGCACCATGACCCGGTCGATCTCTTCATCGTGCAGACGGAGGGGACCAAGCGCTGGCGCCTGTGGAACCCGCCGGCGGTACGCAAGGGGGAGGCCGCGTCGTACACCGCCGAGCAGCTCGGGGAACCGGTGATCGACGTGCTCCTGGAGCCCGGCGACGTGCTCTACCTGCCCTACGACACCCCGCACGCGGCAGCGGCCGAGGAACTGGCGTCGGTTCACCTGTCCATCATGGTCCGGCCGCGGATGTGGAAGGACCTGCTGCGGCAGACGTTTGACGAAATCGTCGGAAATCCGGAGTTCAATGAGTTCCCGTATATCGGGGAGTCCCGGGAGGCCGCAGTCGAGGACGTGTTCCGGCAGAAGGTGCGGTCCCTGGTAGCGAAACTTGAATCCGTGGAACCAGGTCCGGAACTCGACCGGCTTGCTGAACTCGGGCGGCGGTCGCCCGGAAATTCATCCGGCAACACGTTCCGTGCGACGGCAGAACTGGACGTGCTGCGGCCGGACATGCGGCTTCGCCTCACCCAGGCGGCTGTTGAATTCGGTGACAATCAGGACGGGCGGGTCCAGATGACCGTCAATGGTCACAAGGTCGCGATTCCCGCGCCGGTTGCCGAAACGCTCGCTGGACTCAGCGCGGGCGACCAGGTGACCGCAGCGGACGTCTTTCCCGGCGTGCCGGCCTCCCGCGCGACCAAGACCGCACAGGGACTCGCGCGGCTGGGCGTCCTGGAGGTGGCGGCGTAGCGCGCTCCCGGTCGGTGTCCGAAGTCGCCAAGGTGCCTGCCGGGCGGCCATCATGGAGCGATCTTGACGGCCCGACCGGTACGCACCGGTACGATGAGGACCCAGAGGACACAGCAGTGACGACCGAGCGCATGACCCCGCCCCTGATCGCGGACGAGCGCGCGATGCTGCGCGCGCATCTGGACTTCCACCGCGCGACGCTCGCCATGAAGTGCGACGGCTTGTCCGACGAGGAGCTGCGCCGGCAGTCGATGCCGCCCTCGACACTGTCGCTGCTCGGACTGGTACGGCACATGTCCGAGGTGGAGCGCGCGTGGTTCCGCCGAGTGATCGGCGGCGAGGACATCCCGCTGGTCTGGTCCGACACCGGCGACTTCCAGGTGGCCTACGACACCCGCGCCGCCACCAGGCAGGAAGCGTTCGATGCCTGGCGGGGTGAGGTGGAGCATGCACGGCGGATCGAGCGGGCCGCGGAGTCTCTCGACGTGATCGGCCACGATCGCAGGAGAGACCAGCACGTGTCGCTTCGGATGGTGATGCTGCACCTGATTCACGAGTACGCACGGCACAACGGGCACGCCGACCTCCTGCGCGAGGGCGTCGACGGGACCGTAGGAGTCTGAGGCCGAAACCTCTTGGAGCCGCGTTTCACCACCCTTCTTCGGGTGGTGAAACGCGGCTCCAAGAGGTTTTCGTGCCATTCCGGACCTGCTTCGCTTTCCCCAGGTGTTCAACCGTGCCCCGGGCGCGGTTGAACAAACAAATTTTGGTGGCCATGGACAACTCGCTTATGGATTGCGGGAGTAGACGTTGGCCGCGATTGACGCCGACCGGCCGGATGGGGGAATATTTCATCAGCGCCGGGAAGTCCGGCGAAAACAAAAGGAGTGGGAAAAATGGAGACGACCTACGAGGACATCGAGTTCATCGAGACCTCCGCCGAGCTGCTGGCCACCGCGTACCACGTCAACATCCAGTAATTGGCGGTGCGGCAGAAAGGCAGCGCTTCCCGGTACTGAACGCACCGGGGCCGTCTTGCCGTACCACCGCTCGCGGCGGGCCGGGGGATCTTTTCCCTCGGTCCGCCGCGCCGAGAGACCGACCCGGGCCGGCACCGCACCTGTGAAAGGCGGAGAACGTGGAAACCAGCGCTGGTGCCGACTGCACCTTTGAGGACCTTGTCGGCGACACCGGGATCTTCTTTGCACGGCACTTCGACCAGTTGCCGCTCCTGCGCCGCGGTGCACTCGCCGGCCGAGCTCAGGAACTGGCCTCCGTGCGGCAGTTCGACGATCTCATCGCGATGGAGGCGGTATCCCCCGCCTACGTACGGGTTGCCAAGGACGGGCGGGGTGTGTCCAGCAAGGCATACACCCGTACGGTCGGTGACAACGGGACCGGGCTCACCGAAGCCGTCGTACCTGAGCGGGTGTACGAGCTGTTTCGTTCCGGCGGGACGGTCTCCTGGAACTTTCTTAACCACTTTCTGCCGTCGGCTCGCCACCTGGTGGAGGTCTTCACCGAAGCTCTGGCCTGCCCGGCTGAGGTCGTCGGTTTTCTGACCCCCGCGGGCCGCGACGGCTACGCGGCGCACCACGACCCGGTCGACGTCTTCGTCATCCAGACCGAGGGGATGAAAGATTGGCGGGGCTGGACGCCATCCTCCGACCGCCGAGGGGACAGCGTTCACTACACCGCCGAGCAACTCGGCGAGCCCGCCCTGCAGACGACGCTTTACCCCGGCGATGTGCTGTATCTGCCGTACGGGACTCCGCACGCCGCCGCCGCGAAGGAACAGGTCTCACTGCATCTGTCGGTTACCGTCAAGCCGCGGCGCTGGCGTGATCTGCTGCTGGAGACAGTCGGGGAACTCATGCGGGACGAGGCGTTCCACGCTTTCCCGCGCCTGGGCGGCGTGGGCGTGCGGGGCGCGGCGGACGACTACGCGGGGAAGATCGCGGAACTGCGCGACCTGCTCGCCGTGGTGGCGTCGGCCGATGAGATCGCCCGGCTGGTCGCCACCGGCCGGGCACGCGGCGGTGCGGACCGGCCAAGGGAGTTTGCCCGGCTTGCCTCCATGGACACGCTCACCGCAGACACGCGGCTGTGCCGTACGCCGGTACCGGTAGAGCTTGGGCCGAGCGACGACGGCAGGACCACTGTGTTGGTCAACGGACATCGGCTGGCCGTACCCGATGCTGTGGCCGGCAGGCTGCGCGAGCTGGAACACGGAGGCTCGGTACCGGCTGGCGGGCTGCTCGCCGGAGTTTCGCAGGACCGGTCGGTCCGTGCTGCCCGGCAGCTCACCCGGCTTGGGGTCCTGCAGTCGGTCGGCGGAACAGGGAGCTGAGTGCGGTGACGACGAAGGCCATTGACCTGGATCCCGGTGTGCGGCCGCAGGACGATTTCCACGGCCACGTCAACGGTCGATGGATCCGGGCTTTCGTCCTCCCCGAAGACCAGACCGAGGCGACGCTGTTCTCACTGCTCGCGCACGAGGTGAATGAGGATGTCGCCCGCATCATCGGGCACGTTGCCGCCGCGTCGTCCGGCTCCGCAGGCCCCGATACCCGCGCGGTCGCCGACCTGTACACGAGCTTCATGGACGAGGAGCGCATTGAGGAACGCGGCACCGCGGTCTTGGCCCCCGACCTGGCGGCCGTCCTCGGGGCCCCGGACCGGCCGGCACTAGCCCAGGTTCTGGGGCGGCTGCAGGCGCGGGGCATCGGCGGTCTTGTGGAGCCGTCTGTCGCCATTGACCCCGATGACCCGGCACGCCATGTCCTGAACCTGGGCCGGGCAGGCCTCGGCCTGCCCGCCGCTTCGCTCTACTTCGGTGCCAGCGGACGGGACTTGCGCACACGGTACGCCGCACACGTCGGGGCGATGCTCGCGCTCGCCGGGCTCCCGGAGGCCGAAAAGGCCGCCGAGCGGGTCGTACAGGCGGAGACAGCACTGGCCGAGTGGCACACCCGGGCCGACTCCGCCGTGGTCCCGGCCGACACCGGCACCTGCATGCGTACAGTCGACGGACTCGCCGCACGGAGAAACGGTTTCCCATGGGCGACCTGGCTGGAGAACTTCGGCCCGGTCACGCCCTCGGCCGCGGTCCGGGTGCGCCCCGAAGCCTTCCTCCCCGCCCTGGAGCAGTGGTGGTCAGCCACCGACCTGGAGTCGTTGCGGCTCTGGCTGGCCTGGCGATACGTGCACGAGATGGCTCCGTTCGGGCCCCGGGAAGTGTTCGCCGAGCACTTTCGCTGGTACTGGCGGGAGCTCACCGGCGCCCGGCGGCCCTGGCGGCGGCGGATGCGGGCCACCGCGTTCGTACAGACGGCGCTGGGCGAAGCGCTCGGCGAGCGGTACCTGTCGCAGCACCTGGCGCCCGACACGATCAGGGCCGTGCGGGAGCTGGTCGACACCCTGCGGTGTACGTACCGCGCTGGTCTGGAACGCGCGGACTGGATGCGCGCGGACACCCGCGCCATGGCGCTGGCCAAGCTCGGGGCCATGCGGTTCGAGATCGGTGGGCCGGTCGCTGGCACCGCGTGCGTTGCCCCGCGCACCGACCCGGATGATCTGATCGGGAACGTCCACAACACCAGGGCCTGGCGCATCACCCGGCAGCTCGACTGCCTCGACGGCCCGGTGGACTGCTCGGACTGGAAGGTGCTGCCGCAGGCGGTCACTGCGTACTACCGGCATGGGTTGAACCAGGTGGTGATTCCTGCCGGACTGCTGAGACCGCCCGTGTTCGACGTGGCCGGTGAGACCGCCCGCAACTTCGCGGTGCTCGGCTCGATCGTCTGCCACGAGATGTCGCACGCCTTCTACCACCGGGGTGCTCATCATGACGAGCGCGGCCGAGCCCGTACCTGGTGGGCGGACGAGGACCGGGCCGAGTTCGCCCGCCGGACGTCCCTGCTGGTGGAGCAGTACGACGGATACGCACTCGACAGGCTGGACGGTGCTGGAGTCAGCGGAGAACGGACGCTGAGCGAAAACGTTGCGGACGTCACCGGACTGATGGTGGCTCAGAGGGCATTCGCCGCGCACCTGGACGCGCGCGGAGTAACCGGGGAGCCCTACCGTGCCGCCATGCGGCGGTTCTTCGTGCTGTGGGCCTCCATGTGGCGGGCCAAGCGCACCCGAAGCCGCAGCCTGGAGCGGCTCGCCAACGACCCGCACGCTCCGCCCCCGTTCCGCTGCAACGGCCCGCTGGGCCACGTGCCTGCTTTCTACGACGCCTTCAGCGTCACCGAGAACGACCGAATGCACATCCGTACCGAGGCCCGGTTCACGCTGTTGGGCTGAGCCCCGCCACCAGAAGGGGAGGAACACACATGAGCGACACACTCATCGAGCGGGCGGGTCCACGGGCACTGGACATCGACGCGGAGCGGCTGCTGAAACGGATCGGCGAACTGGCCCGGATCGGTGCGGACAGCGCCACCGGCGGTATCACCCGCGCCGGTTTCAGCGCCGCCGATCGGGAGGCCCGTGCCTATGTGATGGACGCGGCGCGTGCGGCCGGTCTGGCACCGGCGGTGGACGCCGCCGGGAACCTCATCGTACGGCGGTGGTCCGCCGGTCCACCAATCGCTGACCGGCAGGTTCTGATGATGGGCTCGCACCTGGACACCGTCGTCAACGGAGGGCGGCTGGACGGGGCCTACGGAGTGCTCGCGGCCCTGGAGGTGCTGCAGACATTCGCCGAATCCGGCACCCACGCGCAGTACGAACCGGTCGTCGTGGCTTTCGCCAACGAGGAGGGCGCTCTCTTCCCCCAGCCGTTCTGGGGTTCCATGGCCGTCTCCGGACGGATCGGAGACCTTCCGCTGGAGCCGCGCGATCATGATGGCCGGCCGCTGCGTGACGCGCTCCGGCTCGCAGGCGGCGACCTCGACGCGCTGGGCAGCGCCTGCTGGCCGCGCGGATCGGTGGCCGCATATCTCGAACTCCATGTGGAGCAGGGCCCAGTGCTGGAACGCAGCGGTAACCGGATCGGGGTGGTGGATGCGATTACCGGCCGTATCGTGCTGACCCTGGCGATCCGCGGCGCGGCCGGGCACTCAGGGACCACACCCATGGAGGCGAGGCGGGACGCGCTCGCCGCGGCGGCCCGGGTCGTGCTGGCCACCGAGTACATCTCCCGCACGAGCAAACTCTGCCGAGTCGCCACCGTGGGACGGGTCGACGCGTATCCGAACACCCCGAACACGATCGCCGGCTCGGTACACCTGACCGTGGACCTGAGAGACCCCGACGTCTGGCGTGCGGCAACCGCCGAGGAGGCGCTGCGGCAGATCCTGCCCGCCATCGCCGGCACGACCGGAACTGAGATCGACGTGGTCGCCGAGACCCGCTCCGATCCGGTGTCCACACACCCCGCGCTGCGCGAGGCGATCGCGCTCAGCGCGAAAGAGCTCGGCTTGCCGCACCAGACGCTGCCGAGCGGCGCTGGGCACGACGCTCAGATGGTGGCAGGCATCGCACCGATCGGAATGATCTTCGTGCCGAGCATCGGAGGCGTCAGCCACGTGCCCGAGGAGGACACCGCCCCGCAGGACCTGGTGGCCGGGGCCCGGGTGCTGCTCCGTACCGCCCTGCGCACGGTCAGGGCGGAGGTGGCGCCGGTATGACGGCACGGGCAGGAAGCGCCGGTGCGACCGACCAGCGAAGGACGCGGGCGCGGGCCGGAAAGAGTCGGCACATCGCGGTGTTCTGCGGAGCCCGGGTGGGCGCCCGCGCCGAGCACCTGAACTTCGCACGGGAGTTTGGCATCACGCTCGCGCGGCGCGGCCTGGATCTGGTCTACGGCGCCGGCGGCGCCGGAGTCATGAGGGCCGTGGCCGACGGTGTGACTCAGGCTGGGGGCGGCGTCATTGGCGTCATCCCGCAGGGACTTCACGAGCGGGAGAGCGCCGACCAGGCGCGTGGGGCGCTCTTCATGGTCCGCACCATGCACGACCGCAAGACTCTGATGTACCGGCTGGCCTCGGGCTTCGCCGTGCTGCCCGGCGGATTCGGCACGCTCGATGAGCTCATGGAGGTGGTGACCTGGAACCAGCTATCCCTGATCGCGAAACCGGTCGTAGTGGTCAACCACCTGGGGTTCTACGACCCGATGCTCGCCATGCTCGACCATTTGGTGGCAGAGGGTTTCCTGGTCACGGCCGAGCGCACCCTGGTTCAGGTCGCCGGTACGGCCGAAGAAGCCCTGGACATACTGGAGCGAGACCCGGCAGGGCTCACCGGCTAATCAGCAGTGGAGGGTAAGTATCCCTTTTGTACGGCGTAGACCCCGGCCTGGAAACGGCTGACCGCGTCCAAATGGGTCATCAGGCCCGAGGCTATGCGGCGTCCGGTACGCGGTGACACCCCGAGTCGCTTGGCGATCACCTCATCTGTGTGACCGAGCGCCAGGAGCCTGAGCGCCTCGGACTGCTGACGGGTGAGAGCACCGGGGTCTGAAGGTGTCAGTGCCCGCAGCGGAATGGCGGAACCCCACACGCTTTCGAACAGCGAGTGGAGCACCGCGAGCATCCCTGGAGAACTCAACTGCACCGCACCTGCTGCGGTGTTGTCGGCGTCAGAAGCGATGACAGCGACCTTGCGGTCGTAGATGATCACCCGATTCGGCAGCGATGGAACGGTGCGCACCTGGCAGCCCTGTTCTTCGAGCCAGCACGCGTAATCGAGCGTATCCCGGTCGCTTCGGATGCTGTCCAGGTAGATCGTACGCATCTGAACACCACGCTCTAGCAGTTGTTGATTGAGCGGACGAGATGCCCTCATGTTGTCGGGTGTCTGCGGGCCGCCTGGCGCGAACGTTAGGAGTTCCTTGGTGACTTGGCCGTTAAGCACTGCCAGATGGTCGCGGATGGTGTCCAGATCACTGAGACATTTCACCCCAGGATCCGAGGAGCCGGCCGCGCGCCGGCCCTCGTATTCCAATATCAGCCGTGCTGCTGCCGCACGGCTCGCCTGCAACCGCTCCTGGCGGGCGGCGAGTTCGGCCTGCTGCTCGGCGATCAAGGTCTCCAGGCTCACATGCGGACTGACTGCGTGCAGTTGGTCCGGATCCCGGGTCGACGCACGTACCAGGGCCATCTCGCTCAGTCGGGTCAGCGCTGTCCGTACGGCTTCCTCTGGCAGGTCCAGTTGGCGACAAATATCCGCCACATTGTCAAGTCCGTCCAGCATGCCTCGATATACGGATTCCGCGACAGGATCAAACCCCAGTAGATCAAGCATTTTTTGGGCAGCTCCGACATATTCGAAGATCGAACCGAAATGGTCGACGGCGTGGTCTTCGGCGAAAAATGAGGGTATCTCATGAAGCCTGACGGGACAAGTATGTATTCGGCATAGGTGTTATCCAGTCACCTGGCCGGTAATGCACACTTTGTGAGCTGTCTTAGCTGTGGGGCTCCACCGAAGAAGATCATGGCAGATGAATTTTCCCGGACGGACCGTCAGCTGGAACCTGATGTTCCGTCTTGCTGGATGGGCTGGACGGTCTGTGTGCCTCGTCGGCCGATACTGGCCGACGTGTACTCCCCGGGGCGGGTATCGGTGCACTCTGGTCGCTGTGAGGCAGACCGGCGCGACCACTGCACGGGGCCCTGTCTGATCCTGGTCGACCGTGGCCGACAGGCCGCCAGCATCCACTGTGTGGTACGGCTGACACCGCGAAATGCACGGCCAATTCGAATGCGAACTTACGATTATGATGTATCTGGTCCATGTATACCTCCGGCCGAGCGCGCTGAACGCGGTCTTGCCGGACGAGGCCGCGGCGGCCATTACCGACTCCTGCCGGGGCCAGGACGGCTTTGAGCATGCCAGCGTGCACATCGGCGTGCCGCCCTACCCGGTCGTCGGTCTCTACGTGCGCGCCGTGTCGCTGGAGGCAGCTGAGGAGGCTGCTGCCGCCTTGTGGCGGCATGCCAGTTCCGTCCACGAGTCGCTGGGGGGATGGGAGCTCGTCCGGGCCGAAGTCCCGATACTTCGGTTCGAGTCCGAGCCGCGGGACGGCCTTGTCTGAGCGGCGGACCTGCCGTCCGCCGCTCGAGCAGACGGCCCGGCCCACCCGCTGCGTGGCCGCGACAGGACTGAAGCGGACGGAAGCCGAGAGAGGCCGATCGAAGCCGACGGGCGTGGACTGAAGAGGCCAGGGCCGGTTTGACCGCCAGGGAGGGCCTTCCTTGCGCCCGTTCGTGGCGACAAGCTCATTCCGTCAGCGAAACCACGTCGACGGAAAGGCCGGAGAAATGGTCATCGGGATTTCCCACAGCACTGTTCGGGGCATACTCGTGGTCGGAATATTCACCATGACCGCCGGGCTCGGTACGGTGGCCGCTTACGCCGAGGCCCCGATCTCAGTACACCAGACGGTGGCTGGCAGCGCTTCGCCCAGCATGATGTTCCAGGACGACAACGGTTGGCAGTGAATGCCACTGTGTCCTTCCTTATTCCGCTGATAGGAGCACCCATGGGCCTGGACGATGCCGAATATCTGTTAGGACTGCGCGACAACGACCTCACAAACCAGCCCGCCGAAACAATCCCCCTGGAACGGCTGGTGATTGACTTCTCCCCTCGCATCGATGGCGAGGACGCGGAACACACCCGGACCCTAGCCGAAACGTTGGATGAGCTTCCGCCCATCGTGGTCCACCGCGCCAGCATGACCGTCATCGACGGCATTCACCGGCTGCGCGCGGCTGCTCTCCGGGGGGACGATCACATCGCGGTGCGCTTCTTCGACGGTGGCCGGGCCGACGCCCAGTTGCTCTCGGTAGCCGCCAACATCGCCCATGGACGCCCGCTGTCCATGGCCGACCGGACTGCGGCGGCGCTGCGCATCTTCGTCTCCCACCCCCGATGGTCCAACCGCTCCGTAGCCGCAGTGGCCGGGCTCTCGCCGAAGAAAGTTGCTCGGCTGCGCGAGGGGACGGCGGCGGCCCGTCCCGACCACCGAATCGGCAGGGACGGCCGGGCCCGGCCCGTGGACACCTCGCACAGCCGGGAGTTGGCCGGTGAACTCCTCAGGGACAACCCCGGCGCCTCCCTCCGGCAGATCGCGGAAGCGGCCGGTCTGGCCCCGGCGACGGTCGCCGACGTACGCGACCGGATCAGGCGGGGGGAGAGCCCAGTGCCTGACGGGCGGCGGCGTGCCGTAGGGTCTCCTGGGCCGACCGCAGCGCCCGCGGAACCGGCCAGGCGGGCCGGCCCCCTACGGCAGGTCACCACCGGTGAGAAGCACGGTGACCCCACCGCGCTGGACCTGGCAAGACTCTCCGAAACGCTACGACGCGATCCCTCGCTCCGGTTCAGCGAGGCAGGCAGGGGCTTGCTGCGCCTCCTGGATGCCTGTGCGCTGGTCGCGCGGGACAGACGGCGTATCGCCGAGACTGTACCCGCCCACTGCAAGGAGTCCATGGCCCGGCTCGCTCAGGGCTACGCCGGCGCGTGGCGGATGCTTGCCGATGACCTGGTGCGGTACCTCGAGGAGATGGACGAGGCAGCCAGCATGGATGAGTGTGACAAGGCGTCCTCGCTCGGCGCCTGACGCCCCTCGGGGGTGCTCGAACACCGTGGGGAGGTCAAGCAGGCGGAGAAGGGGGAGGGGACGATGGAGGGGACGAGTCCGCCGATTTCACCGGTGGCCATCGGTGCACACCAGCTGAAACAACTTCTCGGTGACTGGCGGCGGGAAGGCGGCAGCGCCTATCGGGCTCTGGCCGCATCAGTCCTGACGCTCGTCCGAGCGAGCCGGATCCCTATGGCGAGCCGCCTGCCCTCGGAGCGTGACTTGGCCGCGGTCCTTTCCGTCAGCCGGACCACGGTGACCACGGCCTATCGGCTGCTGTCCGAGAGCGGGTACCTAACAGGCCGACGCGGCGTGGGCAGCTTCGTCTCGGTGCCATCCGGCGGAACGGGCGAAAGCCAGCGGCACATCCCCGGACCAGACGAAGTGATCGATCTGAGCGTCGCCGCGATGTCTGCTCCCCAACCGTGGCTATCCCGTGCGATGGCCCACGCGGTGGCCGAACTATCCGCCTACGCTCACGGCGGACTTCCGTCCGGAATCGGCGCGCTACGCCGTGCCGTCGCCGACCGCTACTCTCAGCGCGGCCTGCCGACCACCCCCGAACAGATCCTGATCACCAACGGCGCGACCGGCGCTCTCACACTGCTGTTACGGGAATTCACCGCCCCGGGAGCCCGTATCGCTGTGGAGTCACCCTGCCACCCCGGCCTCTTGCGGTCGCTGCGCATGAACAACGTCCAGCTGGTTCCTGTGCCATTGGGCGACAATGGCTGGGCCCCGGATGCATGGGCGCGGGCCTTCCGCGCGACGCATCCTCTGCTGGCCTGCCTTACTCCCGACTTCCACCCGCCGACTGGCCTGCTCATGTCCGATGAGCAGCGCCACGAACTTGTCGCACTTGCCCGGTCCGCTGGTGTCACCCTGATCGCCGACGAGACCTTGGTGGAACTCTCCCTTGATCCGACAGTGAAGCTCCCGCCGCCGCTCGCCGCATACGATGCTGCTGACGGCCATGCCGCAGTGATCACCATCAGCTCAGCTAGCAAGGCGTACTGGGACGGCCTACGAATCGGCTGGATTCGGGCCACCCCGGAGGTGATCCGCCGACTGACGAACCGCCGTCTCAGGCTCGACATCTCATCCCCGATCATGGGCCAGCTCGTGCTCCACCGACTCCTCACTGGCCACTCCGTGCCGGACTCCCAGCCGATGAATGTGCTGGACTTCCAGCGGACCAGAGCACGCACGCAGCGCGACGCTCTTGTGGCGGCCATACGCAGTGACTTCCCGCGATGGACTTTCCACGTCCCGGACGGCGGCCTTGCCCTGTGGGTGCGGACCGATGATCTCCCGGCTTCCGTGGTTGCCGAAGCCGCTGCCAAACGCGGTGTCCGGCTGATCACCGGGCCCCACTTCGGCACGGACCCCTCCCTGGAAAGGCTCCTCTGCTTCCCTTTCACCCGCCCGCCCGACATCCTCCAAGCGGCCGTGCGCCGCGTCGCCGATGAGTGCGCGCCACATTGATCACGTTGATTGCCTTGGTGACAGAGCAAACACATTGGGTGTACGGGACCACACCTGCGGATGGCACACGTCCCGTTTGGGCGGGGGGCGGGATGTGCGCCCGGGTGGGTCATCTTCGCTGGCCCAGTCCCAAGGGCTGGGGCCTGGCCTTCCGACGCCGCCAACGGAGCTGTCTCTTCCGGTTTCTGGCCGCGCGTGTGGCATCCCCCATGCCAGCTCCGGTGACGGGTTGGCAGGTGCCGCGCCAGTGTCGGCGAGAACGAGGATGTGAGGTGGCCGATGACTTCGCCCTGTGACGGGGGTTGCGTCCTGTGAAGTGGTGTAGCGGGTTGGACCTGATCCGGGGGCCTGCCAAGGCGTTCGGGTTGGTGCCCTCATAGACGAACGGCAACCGGCTGATCTTTGAAGTGTCGAAGCC
>Ga0137412_10001596_pt1 | contig 17707 bp, 19 predicted proteins | sample CZODoug2_1_16fun_FD_122160 | JGI IMG/M metagenome (GOLD analysis project Ga0137412, IMG submission 122160) | Vadose zone soil fungal communities from Angelo Coast Range Reserve, California, USA - CZODoug2_1_16fungal (Hybrid Assembly) | ecosystem: Environmental > Terrestrial > Soil > Vadose zone...
ATACGTGCGTGTTGACACGCTGCGCTCTCATCGCCATGTCAAGGTCGAGCTTGACGGCGTCGTGTTGGCCGATACGCACAGCTCAATCATGCTGTTCGAAACAGGTCTGCCCACCCGCTACTACATAGACCGCACCGATGTCGACTTTTCGCACCTGGAGCCGAGTAAAACCGAGAGCGTCTGCCCGTACAAGGGGGTCACATCGGGGTACTGGAGTGCCAGAATCGGTGATGCTGTGCATGCGGACATCGCCTGGGTCTACGACTACCCGCTGCGCGAGGTCGGCCCCATCGCTGGAACGATCGCTTTCTACAATGAGAAGCTCGATATCTCCATCGATGATATTCTCTTACCGAGGCCACACACCATTTTCGCATAACAGGCTCCCGGGGGATGTAGGTGTGGGCAAGGCTTACCTGTAGCGACGGACAGGGCTCTTTGCGGAGGATCGGCCCCTCACCGACTCACGTGTGGTGAGGGGCCGATCGGTCTACCAGTTGACCGATTGGCCTGGTACGACTCGACTAAAGGGCACTCCTGTACGGATTTTGAGCGGATTCACATAACGGTGGATGACCTGCGGCGAGCCATGGGCGAGCGGCGGCCAGGGCGCGCATGGACCGAACGCGGGCCGCGCTGTCGTGTGGCGTGCTACCTTCCGCGCTCGTGCGTTTCTGCATCGTCCCGGCCGCCTGGTTCTGACGTGGCCACGGTCGAGGACGTACGGTGGCTGGGCTCGAGCCTGGAGCGCTCGTACCAGGTCTACGTCCGGGGCAGGCTGAAGTTCCGCGTCAAGCAGATCGTCTACGTCGCGTTCTCGCTCGACGAGACGGAGATGAGTTTCGCGTTTCCCAAGGAGGAGCGGGCGGCGCTTGTCGCGGCGCAGCCGCACCGCTTCCACCTGCCGCGACCGTCGGATCTGCGGTTCAACTGGGTGGAGGCCGACCTTGCCGCCCTCGACCCGGCGGAGGCGCGCGAGTTCGTGGTCGACGCCTGGCGCATGGTCGTGCCGAAGAAGCTCTCCCGCGCCTACGATCTCGCCCACCCCGATGGCCCAGGTTGAGCCCGGGTGCCGGCTCGCTTCTGGCCGCTGGCCTCTGGACCGCCGCAGGTCCTTGCGCAGGAGCTGGTTCTTGGCTCAGTCGCTCAGCTCGCGTTGGAGTCGTCGCTCGTGTAGCTCGGCGCCGCCGGGGACGCCGGGTTCGGCAATGGACGCCAGCCTGCCACCGGACCGTGCGGCCCCGCCGACGCGGCGAGGGTACCGCCGCCGATCGTGTCGAACACTGCGTCCACACCATTCGGGACCAGGCTGAGCACCTGGTCGGTCAGGCCCTCGCCGTACGCGACCGCTTGGGCGCCGAGCGTGCGTAGGTAGTCGTGATCGTCGGCTGAGTGCGCACGTCCGCGGAGACCAGTTCGGCGAAGCCGCCGTGCGCACGCTGCACGTCGCCGCGGATGTACGCGATCACCTCGTCGCCCGTCGCGAACTCAGGTGCTCCGGGCCCGGAGCGCTCCACCACACCGGCGATATCCCAGCCGGGCACCACCGGGAAGAACGTTTCCACGGCGCTGTCCGACGCCCCGGCTTGGATGGCGGCGTCCGCGCGGTTCAGCCCGGCGGCCTTGACCCGGATCAGCACCGAGTCCACGTGGGTCTTCGGCTTGGGCAACTCGGTGAGCTCAAGGACTTCCGGTCCGCCGTAACGGCGGTACACGATGGCTTTCATCGCTCAGGCCTCCGGGATCGCATACGGCATGTCCAGCAAGACGCGGTGCCGGATGATCTTCCATTCGCCGTCGACGCGGCGCAGGTGGGTGTCGTAGTAGCCGGACTCGATGGGCCGGACGGTGCCCTGGGCGCCGAAGGCGCCCTCGGGCCAGCCGCCCGCCGGGCGAGAGGTGGCGCGGACCTCGAAGACCACGAACTGGGCGTTCATGTGCGCCCGGTCGCCGTCGACCTCGATGACGTGGTCCGACGTGATGTGGTGACTGGAGCCACCCTCGGGGTGCGGCGCCATGAAGTTGTCGACCGCGTACTCCACGCCCGAACCGCCGATGATCGGCTCGCCGACCGGCTCGTAGGCGTCGTGGCCGGTCTTGGTGAAGATCTGCACGGTCGCGTCGTCGGTGTAGAGGGCGCCCTGGCTCTTGCCGTCGCGTCGGTCGGTGGCGCGGACATAGCGTGCCAGGACCTCCTGGACCTTGCGCTCGTCGCTCATGGTTCGCACGTCCTTCCGTGTTCCTGATTCGAGTGGACCACCGAGAACGGGCGCGAGGTATGAGGGTTCCGTCAACGATGGATACCCTGAAGGTATGGATCGTCTGGAGACCCGCGAACTCGACTATTTTGTCGCGGTCGCCGAGGAGCTCCACTTCGGAAAGGCCGCGGAGCGCCTGGGCATGGCCCAGCCCCCGCTGTCGCGCGCGATCAGCCGTCTGGAGCGCCGGATGGGGGTGCGGCTGCTGGAACGCAGTAGCCGCCGTGTTGCGCTCACCGACGCAGGTGCCGTGTTCTTGGGCGAAAGTCGACGGCTACTCGACTCGCTCGACGCGGCCGTGCGGCGAGCCCAGCGCGTGCAGCAGCCCGGTCGGCTGGTGATGGCGGTACGTCCCGGCACCGCGTCCGGGCTGATCGCCGATCTGCTCCGCTCCTCCGAGGTCGGCAGCCACGACGTCGTCTTCACGCATGACCGCCCGGCCGCCCTTAGAGACGGCAGGGCCGACATAGCGCTGCTGTGCATCGGCACCGACGACCTCACCGGGCTGCGGACCGCCGACCTGACTGAGGAGGCGCCCTTCGCGCTGGTCCCGCGTGGCCATCCACTGGCCCGGCGCACTGCGGTGACGGTCGCCGAGCTAGGCCAGGACGCGAACTTCGAGCCCGAGTGCCCGCCGGTCGGGCTCGACGAGATCGTCGACCGGGTCGTGCTCGGGCGCCTGATCACCGTCGTGGGTTCGGGGGCTGCCGAACGGATCTCCTCTGAGGTGGCCGCGGTGCCGGTGTCGGACCTGCTGCCGACGCGTCTTGCCCTAGCGTGGCCCGAGGGGGCGTCCCGCCCGGCCGTCACCGCTTTCGTGCACTCGGCCCGCGCAGCCGAGGCGCGGCGGGCGCTTGACGCGAAGGGTGAGGACGCGTCAAGACGCGGAAGCTGACGCGGCTCTTCTTCCTGGGTTAGGCCCGGAGCGAACGAGCGATATCGCGGCCGAGTCCCAGACCGTCAATAGCCCACCGTTTTTATGGCCTGGGTCGGCACGCAGTATTACCGGCGCGCCGCGCTATGTGTCCGCGCCATGGTCGGCAAGCGCCACGACTCTCACTCACTTCGGAAGCCGGTTCTCCGGTGCTGTCGGTAGGGTCAGGTCCGCGGCGATCCAGGACGGAGGTTACCCAGGTGTCCGAACCCGGTTCCTTGGCTTATGAGGTCCTTGTTTCGGATGGCGTCCCGAGGACGACCGATCTGCGGATGCCGAACGGCGAGGAGATCGTGTCCTCACCGATCTCCTCGACTCTGATCTACGGGGAACGGGACGCCGTTTTGGTGGATCCGCCTCTGACCAACGGACAGATCGCGCAGGTCGCGGAGGGTGTGGCTCGCTCCGGCAAGCGGCTCGCGTTTGTGTACATCACTCACGGCCACCCCGACCACTGGTTCGGCTCGGCGTCGTTGCTGGACCGATTCGGCGACGCCGACAGCGTCGTCTATGCCACGGAGGGCACCATCCGGCAGATGCGGGTGCAGCTGGCGGGCAAGGAGGAAGGGTTCGCTAAGTCCTTTCCTGAGGTCCCCCGGAACACCCCAGTTCTGGCCGTCTCAGTACCCGCAGACGGTTTTCGGCTGGACGGCCACGTTCTGCGCGCCGTCGAGACCGGCCATACCGACACGGACGACTCCACTGCGCTCCATGTGCCCTCGATCGGCCTCGTCGTCGCCGGCGACGTCGCGTACAACGGCGTCCACCAGATGATGCTCGAAGGTGGCAACGGCGGCCTTCACGCATGGCTCGACGGAATCGATCGGATCGCCGCGCTCAACCCGCGCCATGTAGTCGCCGGCCACAAGAACAAGGACCTGCCCGACGACCCGAAAATCCTGGACGAGACCCGCCAATACCTGCTCGACGCGATCCGCCTCCTCGCCGACAAACCCACACCACTGGAGTTCTTCGACGAGATGCTGAAACTCCACGGTGACCGCCTCAACCCTGGTCCGCTGTGGTACAGCGGTTTGGGCCTGCTCGCCTGACAAGACACCCGGGGCAACCTCTACCTGCCTGGTACCCCCACCAGGGAATCGATCAGCTGCTGACCACGTTCGTCGCCTTTTAACCCGGCTCCGCGGCGCTGGGTGGGTACCCGAACCTGCGGTGGCGTCCAGATCGCGCTCGCCCGAGTGATTTCGCGCTGCAGGCTGGCGGGGCCTGACAACTGCGCCGATAGTCGAGGAGTGGCGACGTCATCGACCCCAGGATGGCCGGAGCGGCCGTCCGCCGACTCACCACCTCCCGACGTAGAGACGTTGTTCGGCCCGGGATCACGATTTCCCCCGTTCCCGCAACCAACCGGCCCGCCGACCGCCCCGCCAGTCGAGTCGCCCCCGCCGCCCAAGCTCAACACGCTGGCGGTGGTGGCGTTCGTGCTGGCGTTCGTGGTGTCGCCGGCGGCGATCGCGCTCGGCGTCATAGCCCGCGGACAGATCCGCCGCACCGGCGAGTCCGGGAACGGGCTGGCCACCGCCGGTGTGGTCCTCGGCAGCGTGTTCACCGTGGTCGGCATGGCTGCCGTCGCGCTGCTCGCAAGCGTGCTGTTCAAGGCCATACCTACGCTCTACCCGCCTCCCGTGCTCGCCTCACCGACCCCTACAGCCGCTGCCCCGCCGCGCTCGCTCAGCGCCGCCGACCTTGCGCGGGATCTCAGCGGACAGCTCGCGCGCGGCGGAGCTGATGTCCACCACGGCACGTGTCCGGAGGACCTGCAGGCCATCCCCGGGCGGACCGTGCGCTGCACCGTCGTGTTCGGCGACGGGCAGCCGGTTGATCTGCTTGTTACGGTGACGTCGGTCGACGGGGCATCGATCCACTGGGAGTTTCAGCCCCAGGCCCGTCCGATTGCGAAGGCGTTGCTGGAACCCAAGGTGGCAGAGTTGCTCGCTGCGCAGACCGGGTCCAGGCCGCTGTCCATCAGCTGCGCCGGTGATCTTCCGCCAGTCGTCGGTCAGCAGGTGGACTGCTTGGTGAGCACCCGCGGCAGAACCGTGACGATGGCCGTGACCACGACTGGCACGGCGGGTGGAAGAGTCAGCTTCTCCATCGCGCAGAAGTAGTGCTCCGCGTCTCGCTCGCGGTCCTGTTGGCGATCCCACTCAGGGTGAGCCTGGTCTGGGCCGATGGGGCACGGCCCACGGCCGATCCGAGGGACCGTCGGCTCAGAAGAGATGTGATCTTCGGCCCTTAAGGCCTCTACCAGCAACTTTGCATCTGTGATGCGCGGCTCTCGAGCTAGCCGCCGTAGACCTGCGCCTGGTCTTCGACCCGCTGCTGGTCCTCGGCGAGGATGCCTCCGTTGACCGCCACGAGATCAAGCGAATGCTCATGAAGAAAGGTGATGAAGTCCGGAAGGTGGTAGGCGCCGGCGACCGCTGCGTTGATCTTCTGCAGCATCGCGCGTTTGGCGTCGACATCACCGCCCTGCGGGACGTGCACGATGAACGCTGGCCGAGCCGGCTCGGAACCGAGGAACCCGTTCTGGCTCACGCTGTCCAGCGGCCACTCGCGCAGGAAGATCCGGGTGTCGTCAGGGAACGGCCAGACCTCGTGCAGAGCCTCGTACATCGCCTTCACCAGTTCCTTCTTCGTGCTGAGATCGGCGCCAGTGGGTACGTCGAGATAGCCAATGGGCATGTCCTTGCTCCTTTTGTGCGGTGTCAACCGCGAGTTAGTTAGGTGACTAACTTAACATCAGATTAGGGTGCTGTCTATAGTGTTAGTGTGGTGACTAACTCAGGGCAGGTTTCGGAGCGGGGCAGCGAGGTGGCGCGGCCGGGCAAGCGGGAGCGGCTGGTGGCCGCGGCGCGCGAGCTGGTCTACCTCCAGGGCATCGCGGGAACCAGCCTGGCTGACATCGCCCAGGCGGCCGATGTTCCGGTGGGCAACGTGTACTACTACTTCAAGAGCAAGAACGACATCATCGGCGCCGTCGTGCACATGTACGAAGATCAGCTTCAGTCGACGTTCGCCGAGCTGGAGCGCCGACATCGCAGCCCGAAGGCTCGACTCAAGGCGTTCGTGAGTGTGCTGGCCGAGTGGGCTGCTGCCTCGGCCGCCCAGTACGGCGCCCAGTACGGCTGCCCCTACGGAACGCTGTCCACAGAGCTAGCCAAGCAGGCCGAAGGACCAGACCCGCTCGCCGCGACACTGATGCAGATCCAGCTCGACTGGGCCGAGCAGCAATTCCGCGCCATCGGGCGACGCGACGCCCACGATCTGGCGGTCGAACTGATGGCCGCCTACCAGGGCAGCGCCGTCCTGACCAGCACGCTCGGACAACCCGAGATCATGGCCGACCAAGCCCGTCGCCTGCGGAGATGGATCGAGGCACTCGACGCGTGAGAGAGCTGGGTCATGTCGCGGCCGCGGGTGACCGGGCAGAGTCGCTTTGCGGCTGACCCACAACGACCTGGCGTGGGCCCGACTCGAACTCGCCGCCGAGATGGACTACCGGGCCTGGGGTCAAAGCTGGCAAGCGTGGAGATCGGCTGGCTGTCGGCGGTGCTGATCACCGTGCGCTCCATTCCCGACGGGTGGCATCGGGGAAGTTCGGTTCGAGGGGCCCGCCGCCGGCATTGTTGACCAGGATGTGCAGGCCGCCGAGTCGGGACCGCGCGGACTCGCGGCGGGTCGGGCCGGTCAGCGCCAGGTGAGCGGACCGACGTCGCAGGCCGCCGGGTCTCCGCTGCGTAGGCCCTTGTCCAATGACGCGAGCCGTTGGGCAGGGTCGCCGTGGGTGGCGACCTCGTCCGGGTAGGTCGAGAGTCGGTTCAGCTCGGCGGCCGTGGCCTCTCGGAACTGTCCGGTGTCCAGCTTGCCGTCGGCTGCTTCCTGATGGGCCCACACTCCGGCGTAGCAGTCGGCCTGTGCCTCCCGGTCGTTCACCTGGACGTCGATCCCGGGGTGGAGCAGCGATTGGAGGTGGTGGCCGGTCTCGTGGCTCACCGTGAAGGTAAGGATCATGTGGGCACGGGGGCCGTAGGCGGTGTGCACCGCTGTGAGGTACCGCGTCGGGAGGTGGATTCCGCTGTGGGGGTTGAAGAAGGCGCGGTCGGGTCCGCCGTCTCGGGAGCGCTCGCCGCGGGGGCCGTCGCCCACGGTCAGTCGCGGCGAGGTGTAGGTGCGCCCGGTGTCGCGCAGCTTGCGGGTCCACACCTGGTCGAGCTCGGTGCGCAGGCAGGTGGCGAATAGCCCGTCGTCGGCTTGCGACAGGCACGGTAGCGGGGGCTTCGGCGCCGGGGTGGCCGCCGGCGGTGGGTTGTGTGCGCACCCGGCCAGCATCGACACCGCCAGCAGGAGGATCGCCGCTGCCGCTCGCACCCGCGTAGCGTCGCAGGCCGGGCGTGATGTGTGTGCACGGTCGCGCTGAGGTCACAGCGGTCCGCGGGCCGCGGCCGTCGTGGTTGGGTGCGGGTCCGGGTGGTGACCGGCGTGTTCGAGCGTCAGGCGCCTGGACCGGGCAGCTCAGGTCGAGCGGGCGAGGGCGTCCTGGATGAACCGCTGTTTCCCTGCGGTGTAGGCCTCGCGGTCGCCGCCGTGGCGGTGAGCGAGTTCGACCTTGAGTCGGCCGTAGGCGCGGACTAGGTCCGGGCAGGTGCGTAGAGCGTCGCGGAAGGCGAGCTGCTGGTCCAAGCGGGCAGCGCCAAGCCTCATCAGATGGAGGTGAGCGGAGCGGTGGTCGTTGGCCACCTTGACGAAGAACCGCCGGTAAGGGCGCTGGTCGAGCTTGCGCGGGACATAGTGCCAGCCGTGCGGGGCGAGGATGGGGGCGACGATATCGGCGTCGGCAAGATCGCGGAGCGGTGCCTGCAGGTCGATAATTGGTTTTGCGACGAAGCCCGGGATGGCAGTGGAGCCGATGTGCTCGATCTCGCCGACGAGGAAGGGCGTTAGGAGCTGTAGCAGGTGCTCCCGCTCGTTCTGAGCCCGCTGAGGCCACTCTGGGTTGTAGTCGACGACGGTGATGGGCTCGGTGGCCCAGCTCGGCCATGTCGTCTGGTCCTGCTCCAGCTCCCGCATCTGGCAATTCTTCCTATCGCGGATGCTGGTCAGCCAGCTGATCGGCGCGCGGCTAGCGGGTGGGCTGTTCTCCGCCGTTGACAGCGAGGACTTGACCAGTGATCTGGCGGGCGGCCGGGGAGGCCAGGAACCACACTGTGCCGGCGACGTCATCGGGAGTGCCGGGGCGTTTGGTGTTGGTTGCGGCGATCAGCTCGTCGCGCCGCTCGCTGGTGAGCTTGTCACGGAAGAATTCGGTGTCGGTGACGTAGCCGGGTGATACGACGTTCGCCGTGACCCCGCGCGGCCCGAGCGCGCGGGCCAGACCGATGTTCCAGGAGGCCAGCCCGGCCTTGGCGGCTCCGTAGGCACCGGCTCCTTTGTCCGCGCCGATGGATCCGATGCTGATTATGGCCGCTGGGTCGGTGAGGCGGTCACGCACGATCTCGGTCATCAGAACAGCGGAGATCAGATTCGCTTCGAGGTTGGCGCGCCAACTGGCCGCCAACGCGTCCAGATCCTCGGGGTGGGAGCGGTCGAAGTCGGTGTTGCCGCCGGCGTTGTTGACCAGCACGTTCACCGTGTCGGGCAGTTCGCTGCGCAGCTCATCCGCCGCTCTCGGGTCGGCACAGTCGCACACCGCGAACCGCGCTCGTTTGCCCAGTTGTTTCGCTGCGCACCGTAGTGGCTGTGCTCGTCGGCCGGTGATGAGCACGGCGTCACCTTCGGCGGCGAAGCGGGCCGCGATCGCCCGTCCGATGCCCGTTGCGCCTCCGGTCACGATCACGTTGCGTGCCATGAGCCACCTCCGTCGAACGTGAGCTACGTTTAGGCCTATACAAGCAACTGAGTTTAGACCTAAACATGGTGTGGCATGGCTAGCGATTGGGACGAGAACGACTCGGTTGATGCCATCGCGCTGGCATGGCTGCGCGAACGCCCCGGCACTCCCGTCGACGGGATCAGGATTGTTACTCGAGTGTGGCGGTTGGCAAAGCTGCTGGGTGAGGATCGGCGGCGGACGTTAGCCGCCGCGGGCGCGGACGCGGCAACCCTGGATCTGCTCAGTGTGCTGCGCCGCGGCGGCGCGCCGTACCGGTTGAGTACGCGGGAGCTGACCGAGCGCACCCGGGTCAGTGCCGGAGCGATCTCACAACGGGTAGCCCGGGCCGAACAAGCTGGCCTCGTGCGACGGGCCAGCGGCGTGGCCTCGCGCACGGTGACCGTCACGCTCACCGCTGAGGGTCACGCACTGGTCGAACGACTGGTTGACCGGGTTCTCGGGCGCGAGGCCGAATTGATCTCATGCCTGAGTTCTGAACAGCAAACAGCCCTCACCGAGCTGCTGCGTGCCTTCCTGGGCGAATTGGAGGCCCAACTCGGTCCCGTCCCGCACACCCAAGTCGGATCCACGTAGCGCCATTCGTGGAAGTCGCGCCGGCCGAACCGGACGACCTCAACGCTGCGGGCGGTGGGCTCATGAGCCGGAGGTAGCCGGTGATCGGCGATGGGGAGGTCGAAGGGGAGGCGGCGTTCTCGCTGTTTCCCCAACCGAGCAAGTCCCCGAGCCCCTTCGGCGGCCCCCGGTTGACCACGGTCAAGATCGCCCTGGTCCACGCCGACGGAATCCCCCTGGTACCCGGCATGGGCCCGAGATTTGCGCGGCTGCCGCCGTGCCCGGGCGATGCCGCGAGTTGCGCTATATGCACCTGTTGCGTCCCTTGTTACTGTCGTCGCAAATTGGCTCTGCGGGGGAGTACGGGATGCGCGACGTCCGACGAACAACCATGGCCGCCGTTGTCTCGCTCCTCGCGGCAATGGCGCTTGCGGGCTGTGGCAGTGGGGGCAGTGGCGCCGAGCCGGACGCGGCCAAACAGGGCGCGACTCAGTGCCGCAAGTTGGACCCGAGCCTGACCTGGTACGGAGACGTTCGGCAAAAGTTGCAGGCCGCGATCGACGCGCATAGTTCTTGTACCGGGACGATCTCCGGCTCGCCGGCTCCGGTAGCAATTTTCGACTGGGACAACACGGTCGTCAAGAACGACATCGGCTATGGCACCAATTACTGGATGCTGCGCAACGACAAGGTCCTGCAGCCGGCAAATCAGGATTGGAAGACGACCGACCGCTATATGACGGACGCGGCGGCAGCGGCCCTGAAGACAGCGTGCGGCACCGATGTGCCCGCCGGCGAACCGCTGAAGACGAGCACCAACACCACATGCGCCGACGAGATCGTCGCGATCCTCGATGACAAGACCCGCGCCGGCCAGCCCGCATTTGCCGGCTACGACTCGCGCCGGCTGATCGGCTCGTACTCGTGGGGCACGGCGCTGTCGGCGGGCTATACGGCCGATCAGCTCGCCGAGTTCGCCAACGCCACGAAGAAGGACAACCTCGGCGCGGCCGAGGGTGCGACGCAGACCGTCGGCTCGCAGCAGGTCGACGGCTATATCCGGGTGTACCCGCAGATCAAGGACCTGATCGGCACGCTGCAGGCGAACGGCATCGACACCTGGATCGTGTCGGCTTCCCCCGAGCCGATCGTGAAGGTGTGGGCCGGCGAGGTCGGCGTCGACGCCAACCACGTCGTCGGCGTCCGCAGCGTCTACGAGAACGGCAAGCAGACCGCTCATCTGCAGGGTTGCGGCGGTGTTCCCGACGGTGACGACTCCGTCATGACCTACGTCGATGGCAAGCGTTGTTGGGCCAACCAGGCGATATTCGGGGTCAAGGGACCGGCGGCATTCGAGCAGCTCCCCAGCGAGCGGCGCCAGATGCTAGCGGCCGGCGACTCGGTCACCGATGTCACTTTTGTCGGAGATGCCACCGCCGTGCACCTCGTGATCAACCGCAACAAGTCGGAGCTGATGTGCCGTGCCTACGACAACGCCGACGGCAAATGGCTGATCAACCCGATGTTCATTGCTCCGAACAAGCCGCACGCCGACCCTTACCCGTGCTCGACCACGGCGTTCACCAAATCAGACGGCAGCTCGGCTCCGCTGCGCCGCGACGACGGCAGCCTGGTACCGGACCAGAAGGACACCGTCAGCTGAAGTGCACCCATCTCTCGATGGCGAACACGACTGACCGTGCTCACCCCCGGCGTGAGGTGATTGGGTCGGAAACCGATTGGCATCTTGCTTCCCTCTCTAATTGGCCGTCGCGGCGGGCCACTTTTCATTGCACCGTGGACAGTGCCTAGAGGACGGAAGAGGAGACCCGCTCACCGTGTACGTGCCCGCGCATTTCGCTCCTGACGACCAAGACGTGCAGCAGCTGCTAGCTCACCACGGCGCCGCCGACCTGATCACTGCCGGCCCGAACGGGCTCGAGGCGACGATGCTGCCGCTCTTCCACGACCGCGATCAGGGCACCCTGCGGGGCCACTTTGCCCGCAACAATGATCACTGGAAGCGCGCCGACGGCCAGCGGGGCCTGGTGATTGTCCGCGGTCCGGACTCCTACATCAGCCCGTCGTGGTACGCCTCCAAGGCCGAGCACGGGCGCGTTGTGCCAACCTGGAACTACATGACCGCGCACGTCCACGGCACGGTGGCCGTTCACGATGACGTCGATTGGCTGGAAGACGTCGTGCGCCGGCTGACTGTCCTGCATGAGGCGGACCGTCCGGCCCCATGGACCGTCGAAGACGCTCCCGAGAAATACTTCCGCGGCCAGCTGCGCGCGATCGTGGGCGTCGAGGTCCGCATCGAGCGCATCGACGCGAAGTTCAAGCTCAGCCAGAATCGGCCTGGCGCCGACATTGACGGTGTGGTGGCCGGGTTGCGGTCGGTTGGCGACTCCCACGGGGCCGAGGCGGTGGCGACGCACCGCCCGTGACTGCGTGACGACATCGCTCGAGGGTGCGCGTGTCGCGGCGGACGCGGGCCGAACGACTTGGTCAGCGGGGCTCCGGCGCGGATCCTCGGGCTTGAATCCGACTGCGTGAGTGCGACCTCACGTTCTGGCTGTCCGGAACGTCTCCCTAGGTGACAGGAAGTTCACCGGGGACGTGCAGGGAGAGAGATGACCACGAAGTCCGCGGACAACGCCGCGCGGCTGGCCCTCGCGGCGGCTGCCATCACGGTGCTTCTCTGGGCATCGTCGTTCGTTGTGATCCGCGACGCCGGGCAGCACTTCTCCGCGGGCTCACTCGCCCTCGGCCGTCTGCTGGTCGCCGCGCTGGCTCTCGCCGTCACTATGGTGATGCGCCGCCAGGGCTGGCCGGCGCTGGCGGCGTGGCCCGGCATCATCGTCTCCGGCGTGCTGTGGTTCGGCGTCTACTTCGTGGCGCTGAACTGGGGCGAGCAGATGGTGGACGCGGGCACTGCATCCATGCTGGTCAACATCGGCCCGATCCTGATCGCGCTGCTCAGTAGCTGGCTGCTGAAGGACCGGCTCCCGCCGCGCGGGTTCGCCGGGCTGGCCATCTCGTTCGGCGGCGCTGCCGTGGTCGGGTTCTCCATGTCCCAATTGGGCCAAGCCTCGATCCTTGGCGTGCTGCTGTGCCTGGCCGCCGCGGTGTCGTACGCGGGCGGCGTCGTCGCACAGAAGCCCGCACTGCGGCACGCGTCAGCATTGCAGGTCACGACCTTCGGTTGCGCCATCGGCGCGATCGGGTGCCTGCCCTTCGCCGGGCAACTGGTCACCGAGGTCTGGAAGGCGCCACTGTCAGCAAACCTGGACATCCTCTACCTGGGCGTCTTCCCGACCGCGGTCGCGTTCACCACGTGGGCCTACGCACTATCCCGCACCACGGCTACGAAGATGGGCGCCACCACCTACATCGTGCCCGCGCTGACGGTCCTGCTGGCCTGGGCCTTCCTCGGCCAGGTTCCGCCGTGGCTGAGCTTCGTGGGCGGCGCGGTCTGCCTCGTCGGCGTGGCCGTGACCAGGAGCACGTGGCAGCTTGCCTGGGGGCGCCGGGAGCCGGCCGAGGGCCCGGCCGAGCCGACCAGGTCAGCAGCTGACGCGCCCTAAGGCCCCCCGGTCCCTAGGCACCGGCCACCGGGAGGTGCGTCGCGAGTGGCGTGTACAGCCGGCCCGACACCTCGGACGCGGCGATTGGTGGCAGCCCGATGACACGAGCTCTGACGCGTGGGTCCGGTGGTTCCCAGAGATCCTCTAGCCCGGCTGGCTGGCGGGGGAGAACGTGTCTTGTTGCTCGCTGAGGAATTGTCGGAGCGACTTCGGTGCTCTGCCGCCGATCCGTTCGATGCCCTCAGTGACGGTGTAGCTGGCCTGAAAGTCCGCCGGGCGGGTCCGGATATGGCGCCACAGATGGACCAGGTGCACCACGGCGGTGTTGTTGATACCGGCGCCGGCGACGTTCTGGACCCACTGCTCGTCGCTGATTTCCCGATACGGCACGGGTCTGCCGACGATCTCGCTCAACGCCTCGACGATCTGTGTGTTGGTCACCGCGTCTCCTATCAGCGGCACCACTGTGCCGTTGGGCCTGGCCGGGCCGGTGAGCACGCCTACCGCGACCCTGGCTACGTCTTCGGCGGAGACCATCGGAATGGTGGTGGTCTCCGGACCCCATGGCAGCGCTAGCGCCCCAGCCCGAGTCAGGCTTGGTCCCGCGAGCGCGCCAAGGTTCTCAAAGAACACCGTGGCGTTGAGATGGACGGCGCCGACATCGGCCCAGTCGAAGACCTGCTCGGACAGCCAGTGGCGGGTCTGGTGCGGGGTGGGTTGGTCACCTGAGCGCTGCAGCAGCTGGGAGAGGTTGACCACGAGCTCGCTGCCGGTAAGCCGCGCCGCCTCGGCAAAGATGGCGGTGGCATCGAGGAGTCCGTCCTGGACCGGGTATACGAAATACGAGCGCTGAATTCCGGTCATCGCCTCCCGGACAGATCGGCGATCCAGCAGGTCGCCTTCGACGACCTCCACGCCGAGCTCACGCAGCTCAGCCGACCGCTCGTCCAGACGGTGTACGAGCGCGCGCACGGGTAGGCCAAGCTCCGACAGTGAGCGGGTGACGTGATATCCGGTGGAACCTTGCCGGCCTCCCGCGGCGCCGGTCACCAGGATGGTTGTGGCGGTCATGACTTCTCCCTGCGTTCGAGGTCGTTTCTCGGTCGTTGGGGTGGGTCTGACTCGGGTGTGGCCGCTGTCTTGGCCGGTCCCGAAGGTGGGCCGGGCATGGGGATCAGTGCGCGTCGTGGCCCGACCGGCGCGTCCATAGCATCACAAAAGTGACTATGTCACAGTGCATCCTATGATGCAATCGACTCGGCCCAGGACTGCTCAGCGAGCGCACAGTCGGGGCCGTTGTCGCCGAGGTCGAATCGGGTTGGCGGCCGGCGCGGCGTACCCCAGTACCAGCATCGCGGCGAAGACCTCGTCCATCTCGTGATGCAAGTATGCTGTTCACGTGCTTCCTCGCGCCTACGACGGTCAGATCTGCTCGATCGCGCGCACGCTGGAAACCGTGGGGGACCGGTGGACCCTGCTGCTCATGCGCGACGCGCTACGCGGTGTGCGCCGATTCGAGGATTTCCGCACCCGCCTGGGTATCGCGCACAACGTACTGAGCGACCGACTGGCCAGGCTCACCCAGGCCGGGATCCTGCAACGCCAGCTCTATCAAACCCGCCCCAACCGGTACGAATACGCACCCACCGAGCAAGGACTCGATCTCTGGCCGGTGATCATGTCTCTGCTGCTGTACGGAGACCGATACCTCGCCCCGGACGGACCACCACTGCTGGCCACCCACCGTGGCTGTGCGGGCCAGCTCACCGCCCGATTCACCTGCGACAGTTGTCATGCGTCCCTCGGACCCGCAGACGTTGAACTCGTTGAGGGCCCGGGCGCATCGTCTGACTGACGAGGCGAAGCGGCCGTTCCGCCAGGCGACGTGACCATCGGGCCGAACAAGGACGAACGTCGTCTCATAGAGCGCCGCCACCTCCAGCAGGTCCACCACGACCAAGGACAAGGGAACGTCCTTCTCCTGCGCCGCTTGCGGGAGTGGTCGTCCGGGATGCGCCCGTTGATCTGGCCGATCGGTTGGCCGGACCGAGCAGGACCGTCTAGTCGGAGTCCTGGTCGGCGGGGGTGTCGCCGGTCAGGGTGTCCGCCAGTGCGGCCACGGCCGGGGAGAGCCGCCGGCCGACGGCGGTGGCCAGGGACAGCTGCCAGGTCGGCGCGGGCGTGACCGGGACGGCCCGCAACTCGGGGAACTGGGCCGCTGCTGTCCGCGGCATCAGCGTGGTGCCCAGCCGATGGTGGATGAGCCCGGCCGCGGTGGCGTAGTCGGCGACTTCGTACGGCGCGACCGGATCGATGCCCGCGTCGGCCAGCGCACGGTCTACCCGGTCTCGGATCCCCCAGCCGGAGGCGAACCGGACGAAGACCTCGCCGGCCAACCGTGTGAGCACCACCGGGTCTCGACCGGCCAGGTGGTGGTCCGGCCAGCACAGGAACACCAGCGGCTCCTCGGCCAGGACGCGCAGCTTGACGCTCGCCGGTGGCGTGCCCGGCACCGCGACCACCGCGATATCCAGTGAGCCGTCGGCGATCGCGGCGAGATGCCCCGCCGAACCGGACACGTTCTGCCGCAGCCGCACCGTAACGAGGGGGTGGGCCCGGTGGAACCGTCCGAGAGCCTCGGGGAGGTCGATCGGGCCCAAGGACATCATGGTTCCCACGTCCACGCTCCCGCTGAGCTGACCGTGAAACCCGACGACCGACTCCTTGGCGCGGCGCGCCGCATTCAGCGTGGCCCTGGCCTCGACCAGGAAGGTTGTACCGGCGGCGGTCAGGCCGACCCGCGGCTTCGAGCGGTCCAGCAGCACGATGTCGAGCTCCCGCTCCAGCTTGGCCACGGCGGTTGAGACCGCCGACTGCACCACGTGGACCCGCCGGGCTCCCCGGGAGAAGCTCAGCTCGTCGGCGACCGCGATGAAGTACTCCAGCTGGCGAAGCTCCATGGGCTCATCATCTCAAATCGAGATGATGATCATCTTAAACATTCGTTGGACGAGATCACCTGCCGGGAGCAGCATCGATGGTGCTCGACCAATCGACCGAGCACCAGTCAGTAGGAGGAGGCATCCGGTGCGCGCATTGCGTTTCGACCGGTTCGGCAAACCCGACGTGCTCGACGTCGCGGACGTCCCCGATCCGGAGGCGGCGGACGGCTGGGCGGTGATCGCGGTCAAGGCCGCTTCGGTCAACCCGTCCGATGTGAAGAACGTCTCCGGCGCGATGGAGTGGACGACCCTGCCCAGGGTGCCCGGCCGGGACTTTGCCGGCGTCGTGGTGGCGGGTCCTCCGGAGTGGGTCGGCGTCGAGGTATGGGGTACCGGCGGCGACATCGGGTTCACCCTGGACGGCTCCCATGCGGAGCTGCTCAGGGTGCCGGTCAGTGCACTGGCCCGCAAACCGGAATCGCTCAGCTTCGACGAGGCCTCGGCGGTCGGCGTCAACTTCGTGATCGGTTGGCTCGGTGTCGTCGAGACCGCCATGGTGGAGAAGGGCGAGACGATCGTGGTGTTCGGGGTGACCGGTGGAGTGGGCGGCGCGGTACCCGGCGTCCGTCGACCGCCTGGTGCTGTACGACAGCGCGGGGATTCGCTTCGGGATGGGGATTGGTCCTGACACGTTCCAGCCCGATACGCCCAAGAAGCTCGAAACGCTCTACGGCTTATTGATGCCGGATCCGGTGCATTTTCCCACGGTGGTTGCCCGGGACCTGATTCGCCGCTTTCAGCAGAGTTCCTGGGTGATGGAGCGCAGCGTGCGCTCCATGCTGGCGGGCAAGGATGGGTTGGACGGGAAGCTTCAGAGCATCAGGATTCCGACGTTGTCCGTGTATCCCTTCGCCCGGATCCGCTCCACGTCCCACTTCCACGCGCGCGCGAGCGGGTCGAACTTCAAGAGACCCTCGTTCGCGAGCGTCTGGAGGAACTGGATGGTGAAGAAGGGATTGCCGCCCGTCTTCTCCTGCACCAGCGCCGCGAGCTCCGCCACCTGCGCGGCATCGCGATGCAGCGCGTCCGCGAGGATGGCCGCGACTTCGATCAGCGTCAGCGGTGGAACGCCGATTTCGACGACGGCCCCGCCCGACTTGCGGATGGATTCGAGGCCGAGCGCGAGGGGATGCCCTGGCGTCAGCTCGTCGTCACGATACGCCGCAACGAGCAAAAGATGGCTCACCTCCGTCGAGGCCGCGAGCCGCTCCAGGAGGCGGAGCGTCGCGGGATCGACCCACTGCAGATCGTCGACGAAGAGCACCAGCGGATGGTCCTCTTGCGCGACCGCTCCGACGAAGGACTGTAGCACCGCATCGAATCGGTTCTGCGCGGCATCACCTGGCAGCTCCGGCGGCGGCGGCTGCGTGCCGACGAGGATCTCCATTTCCGGCACGAGATCCGCGACGAGCCGGGTGTTCGGCCCCAGCGCTTCGAGGAAGGCGCCGCGCCAGCGC
>Ga0137412_10001597_pt1 | contig 17700 bp, 19 predicted proteins | sample CZODoug2_1_16fun_FD_122160 | JGI IMG/M metagenome (GOLD analysis project Ga0137412, IMG submission 122160) | Vadose zone soil fungal communities from Angelo Coast Range Reserve, California, USA - CZODoug2_1_16fungal (Hybrid Assembly) | ecosystem: Environmental > Terrestrial > Soil > Vadose zone...
TGCCGTCTTAATCGGTCGCGGTCTGCGCCCTGTCAATCCTGATGACAAGCACGCGGCGCTCGGTCGGCAATGTCGGGTCTTGTCGATAGCGGACGAGACAGCGGACGCGGCAATATCGACGCGAATGACCCGGAGCGGTCCTTCCCGCGCGGTACTATGTTGGGAGAAGCTGACGTTCCGGGCGAGAGATTTGGAGCCTGCACGATTGGTTTGTTTATTTCTCAGGCAGGCCCGCCTTGCGCAGGCCATCAAGGAAATGATCAACATCCTCGGTGCGCTTGAACTGCGCCAGTTGCCTTTGCGTGCCATCGATCGTGTACTTCGGATCAATCCGCAAGATCTCGGCGGCCTCTGCGTGGGCCTCATCGAGCTGCCCAAGCTGCGCCAAATTGGCGGCCAGGAAGACGTGACCTTGCCTCTTGTTTGGGACCCGCAACGTAAGTTCGCGGAGAGGAGGCAGCGCCTTCGAATACTCCTTCAGCGTATAGTGGGCGAGCCCCAACTGGCCCAGTGCCCACGGTGGACAAAACGGATCATAGCGCATGTGCGTCTCGATGACCGTGATGGCCCTCGCAGGCTCTCCCGCGCGGAGTAGCGCCATGCCGAACCACCAATCCGTGAAGTTGGGGTTCAGCGCAACGGCCTTCTCGAACTCGGCGATGGCCTGCTCATGCTGGCCTTCGAAGGTCAGCACCCCTCCGAGCTGGGCATGTGCGATCGACAGGCCGGGACCAAGCTGAAGGGACTTTCGAGCGAAGCGATGCGCGCGTTCGAGCGCGGCAGGGTTCAGGTGGTCTTCATCCAGCGGTTGGACCCAGGCAACCAGGTGAGTCTGCGAAAGCATCGCATAGGCGCGAGCGTAGTTCGGGTCGAGGGAGATGGAGCGCTCGAGGAGACGTCGCGCTTCGTAGAGATTGCGCCGCGCTTCGTGAGGGTCGTCCGCGTTGCGCGCCGACCAAACATCCGAAGCTCGCATCAGGAAATCGTGTGCCTGCCAGGTCGCTGGCGGCTTCAAAAGTGTGCGCTCGGCCTCGGCCTTGTTTACATGGACCATCAGGATCGAGACGATCGTACGGGAAACCTCATCCTGGACAGCGAAGACGTCCTTCAGTTCACGGTCGTAACGCTCGCCCCAACGGTGCGCGCCGGTAACGGCATCGATGAGCTGAGCGCCGATGCGGACGCGATCGCCCGCACAACGGATGCTTCCCTCGAGGACGTAGCGCACGCCGAGCTCACGGCCGACCTGGCGGATGTCCGGTGACCTGCCCTTGAACCGGAAGCTCGAGTTGCGGGCGATGACGAACAGCTCGGCGAACCGGGACAGCTCAGTGATGATATCCTCGGTAATGCCGTCGCTGAGATACTCCTGTCCCGGTTCCCTACTCATGTTAGTGAAGGGAAGAACGGCGATCGAGGGCTTGTCTGGCAGGTCGAGGGAGGGCGTCGACGGTCGCGAGCCGGCTTTCGCCCGGCCGGCCTCTTCCTCCCACACCGTGCCTACGAAGCGGATGCCTTTCCGAGGCACGGTCTTGATGAGGCGCTGCGCCTTGCCGCTGTCGGCAATCGCACATCGTGCTGCGTTGATGCGGGTCGTCACGGCCGAGTCTGAGACGATCCGCCCCGCCCAGACAGAGGCGATCAAGTCGTCCCTGCTGACCAGTCGCCTGCGGTTTTGGATCAGGTACTCCAGAAGGTCAAAGGCTTGCGGCTCGATCCGCACAACTTCGCCGCGTCGGCACAATTCCCGCCGGTCCGTGTCAAGCGCATAGTCCTCGAACACAAAGCGCATTCGCTGTTCCGACAGTCGCGGCGACCTCGCCATTGAAGCTAACACACGCGTCGGCGTGGAAAACAAGACGGCGGTAAGGAAAAAGAAGCTCTTCTGAAGGTTCGAACCACCGCCCAGGCGTATCCTCACGCAACTCCGGCCACGAGGCCTTTCGAGAGGATGATACAATGTGCAACCTGATCGGACTTGCCGTTCGGCAAGCGCTCACGCGCCGTGGCTTCATCGCGGGAAGCGCCGTTGGAGCGAGCCTGATCGCGCCCATGATGTGCTCCGCGATCGCAGGCGACGGCAGACTGGACACACGAATTCGGCTCGCTCAATCGTCCGGAGACGCGGCGAATTCGTGGACCAGACTTCTGTTGTTAGGCACTGCAGGCGGTCCCACGTGGTGGCCCAATTCTGACCAGTGCGGCATCTCGTCGGCCGTGGCTGTTGGAGATGCCTATTATCTCGTGGACTGCGGCGAGGGCGTCGGCAGACGCCTTCAGCAAGCGGTATCGCCGGCCAGTAGCCGTACCGTTACGGGCCCCAGCTTGAGAGCGGTCTTTCTGACCCATCTCCATTCCGATCATACCGTCGATTATCCAAATCTGTTGCTGTTCGGACTGTTTACCGGGCTCGACCGCGCCGCCTCGCCGCTCAAGGTCTTTGGTCCGGGCCGGCGAGGCCATATGGCGCCTGTCTTTTCACTCCCCGGCGCTGCTACCCCGGCTGTTCCAATTATCAATCCTGATAATCCCACGCCGGGTACCAAAGATATGACGGGCTACATCTACCAGGCTTTCGCGACAGATTTGAACGACCGAATGCGCGACAACGGAAGACGGAGCCTCGAAGCGTTAGTCGAGGTGCATGACATCGATATCCCACAAATTGCCGGGTTCAAATCGGCCAATGAGACCCCTTCTCCTCCGATGGAGCCGTTCAAGGTGTTCGAGGACGATCGCGTTCGTGTTTCGGCAACCCTGGTGGCGCACGCTCCAGTCTGGCCTGCATTCGCCTTTCGCTTCGACACTGACGATGGGTCTATCGTGTTCTCCGGCGATACGGCGCGCAGCGAGAACCTGATCAAGCTTGCAAAAGGCGCAGACATTCTCGTTCATGAGGTCATCGTGACGAGTTGGGTCAATGGTCTCTTTCCGCCGCCGCGTTCGGTCGCCGAAGAGGGCTTGCTGCAACATCTGCTGAGCGGCCATACGTTGGTTGAAGAGGTTGGCGGGATAGCCGAAGCGGCAGGCGTGAAGAAGCTTGTCCTCAGCCACATTGTGCCTGGCAACGCTACGCGAGAACAGCTGTTGCCTGCAGGCAAGGGCTTTTCGGGCGAACTCGTGATTGGCCGAGACTTGATGCAGATTGGTGTCGGCCAAGCAGCGGCGTCCGCTCGAAAGGGCTAGCCTTTGGGGTTCCAATTTTCCTTCGTACCGTTGCATCGAGTCGCCTATCGAGCACCAAGTGAGATGTCCGCTGTTGGCCCATCGCACCGTTCGCGAGATTGATCGAAATGGCCGCAGCCGAAGGGTAACCGGACCACCCGCGAAATCGGGAAGACAGCCGTCCAGCAGGCGTAGCGCAAGATCGCAGTCCGTCGCTGGTTATCCGGCCGGATCGCTTGCTCGGCGGCAGCATCATAGCGTCACGGCGAAGCAATAGTGCCGGGGTACTCCATCCGCCTCCATCCGCGCGGGCGGAAGGAGATGTTCGACCGATATAAGGAGCCAGCAGGATGAGGCCGTCCGGCTTTGGCTGTTGTTCGCCCGCAGCGTATCGGATGGCTGTTCCCCCACCGAGGGAAAGGCCTCCCAGCAACGACCGATTATACGTTCGTTTGCGCTGCAAGGACGCGAAGAGATCGGCGATATCTTCCTCTTGCTGATCGACGCTATCAACATCGCCGCGCCGACCCGGCTCCTCGCCATGCCCGCGAAGATCCAGCGTGGCGACATCGGCGGCTTGGGCAACCGCGCCGCGGATTACCCGAACAGCCAGGACCCGGGATTGGCGACCGGCTTGTACTCGTTGACCGCTATGATGCCCTTGATGATGCGGATCAGCGACCACACGAACCACCAGGCAAGAACCGCGATGCCGATGAGTACCATGCTCAGCGGAATGCCGATCGCGATATACAGCAATCCGATCCAGAAGTTCCTGATCTGGAACTGGTAATGCGACCGCAGCACCGCGTCCGTATCGTCGACCTTCACATGCGCAATGATGACGCCGATCGGCGCCAAGCCCCCAGTGAAATAGCCCACGCAGTAAAGCACGTAGACAATGAGAGCGAGAGCATTGTCCGAGACGATGGGTCGCGGGGTTTCGGAAGCAAGTGTCATGGCCGCCTCCGTCGCGACGAGGATCGTCGGGCTCAGCGAACGCCCGTTGGTCTCGGCCGCAGAAGCATCGATCAAGTCCTGCGTTGCTGCTTCACGCTACTGAAGGCATTACTTCGGCAGGCCGTGAAGTGCGAAGTGAATGATCTGAATTCTGCGACGTGTTGCGCCGCGTAGCTTTTCAACGAATCTGGGCGCTGCGCAAGATCGCAGGCATGCGATTGGCGCTGCCTATGCAAGATGGCGCGCGATCAACTTGACTGCGAAGTCGAGGAAGTCGCGTTGGTTGAGGCCGGTGGGGTCTTCGGCAACGCTTGCCAGCAAGGCGTCGCCCGACATCGCCGCATGCATGTGGGCCGCGCTCAAGAGAGCGATGGCGTACTGAGTGTCGGATTTCCGCGGTGCGGCTCGGGTGGCCTTCCTTGCCGCTTCTATCCGCACTCGATGAACTCGCTCGACCAGCGACTTGAGCATGCCGGATCCCTTTGGCCGCCAACCGGCGAGGCTGAGCCAGAGGGCCAGCCTGGCGGCCCGTTCGTCCGCGTAGGTGTGCTGAAAGAGTCGCCCGAGGGCGGCGACGTCAATCTGATCGGGCGCCCAATTTTCGATGGTCGCTTCAATCTCGTCCACCAGCCGGCGTCCGATGCGGCGCAGGAGGGCGTCCATCAACGCCTCGCGGGTGCCAAAATGATAGTGGACGGCCGCGTCCGTCATGCCCAGATCGGCGGCGATGCGTTGGATGCGCACGCCTTCGGGACCCTCGTCGTGCAGTCGCCGCTCAGCGGCATCGAGGATCGCGAACTTCGCTGCCTGCGGTGTTCGACGCTGTCGCGTGGCCATTGACATCCCGCGTTCGTGGGTCTTACTTAGGATACCCTAAGTAAGGGAATTGTACATGGACGATTGGCATCCTGAAGCGCTGGCGAGAATAGCCGGTCGGCTTGGAATTGCCTTTACCGACCATGCGTGGCCGCGCTCACGGATTTTCCGCACAGCGGGCGGACCCGACATTCATTTCCTCGATTGGGGCGGCCAGGGACCTCCGGCGGTGCTGCTACACGGTGGCTCGCTCACCGCACACACCTGGGATTATGTCGCGATTGCGCTGCGGGCCGATTTCCGGCTCGTCGCGCTCGACATGCGCGGCCACGGCGGCAGCGGTTGGGCCGATGATTATTCAATAGACAGCTACGTGACGGACCTCGTGGCAGTTATCGACGGCCTGGAGATCGAACGCACATGCATCGTCGGTATGTCATTGGGCGGAACGGTGGCTTGCGAGTTCGCGCTGCGCTATCCGGACCGCACCGAAAGCCTGGCGATGGTCGATGTGACTTCGCGGCCGGTGTTCGCCGCAACGGCGCGGATGCGCAGCTTCATGACGGACTTTCGTGGCGCCGCGACAGTGGACGAAGTGGTTGAAATGGCGCTTGCGGTTAGTCCCAAGAGCGACCCAGAGCGCCTTCACTATCGGATGCGCACCTTGCTGAGGCGCGGCGACAACGGGCGCCTCGTGTGGAAGCGCGACCACTGTCGCCCGCCGGATTATGCCATGATCCTGAGGCATCTCGCGGCCTTCGAGGCGCGTGTCCCAAGCATGACCGCACCGTTCCTGCTGGTCAGGGGCGGTGAAAGCCAAATTGTCTCAGAAGATGCTGCCCATGACTTCACCGCGCGATTCCCCGATGGGCAGTGGATCAGCATCGCGGGCGCGGGCCACAACGTTCAGGAGGACAATCCGCGCGAACTGGCCGACGCGCTGAGAGCCTTCTGGGGCGGACGCCTGCGGAGCACGACGCAGAAAGGCATTTAATGAAGACTTGCCAGGCCTTTGCCGGATGTCGAAACGGGATCGCCACGACCCGCTCCTCCATCGCGCGAGCTGGCGCCAGCACGGTGGAGCGAACTCATGGACTATCGTGGACTTGAGTGCTGCGTCATGGCGAAGCCATCGTGCCCATCTTCATCGGCCGCGGCGCGCCATCTCAAAACGTATCGAAATTCAACGCTGCGCGCAGGCGCCGTCCGGGCCATCGTCGGGCACCTTCCGCGCCACGTCCCGCCTTGGACTATTTCCGAAAATCGAGGCTGCGCAGAATGATGCCGGGCGGCGTGCCCTCGAACTCCCGCGCCTCGAATTTGCGCGACGCACATTGTTCGATCCGGTCGCGCAACCGCAGGAATTGCGCGTCGCGCTGATCCGGCTTGGCCTTCACGCCGCGCTCGAGGTCGTCCATCGCCGAACTGCTGATGGCGCAGGATACTTCGGCGCCGCCATTCATCATCGAAAACAGCATCACCATCCGGTCATGCTCGAAGCCTTTGACGCTGCCGCGTTCCAGTGTCATCGGCGAACTCCGGGTCGGGCTTTCACCAGCGGCGGATCGATTTCGGCGATCCGGCTCAGGCAGGCGGCTTCGGAATCGTGCGGGCCCGAGACGAAGGTTCCGCTGACCTTGGTCGAGTACCAGCCGGATACCACCCCGAGGCGAAGCGATTCTTCGGTCTTGACGTGACGCGGCGAGAGATTTTGCATGAAATGCTTTCATTGCACGTTCGAGCTTTGTCGAACGCAGGGGGTGATGTTTTCGTTTCTAGATACTTGCGTCGGCGCGGTCAGCTCTCACCGGAGAGCCGGACAAAATCCGCCAGCACCGCCGCAACCAGGTCGCGGTGATGGGCATCGGTGGGCGGAAGCTGAGCCGCGTATAAATTCAGCACGTAGCGCGCCTTGGCCGCGGCCTCGTTCCATGAAACCGCCGGCACCGCCAGCAACTGGATCTCGACGACGCCCTGATGGTCGCGCAGCAGCTTCGCCTTGGTCTCGACGTCGGCGAGGATGCGGCGGATATCGGTCGCCTTCTGGGCGGCCATGCCGCGATGCTTGTCGAGCTCGATCGGGATGTCATTCATGCGCTGCGCTCGCGTCTTCGCGTTGCGCGTCCGACAGATCGACCGAGCCGATCGAGATCATTTCCATCGAGGATGTCCGCGGTGCCGCTCCGGGGACCATGATCATGGTGGCGACCCGCCGGAAGCTCGCGAATGACAGGCCCTCGATCATCTCCTCGTCGGTGATGACATCGTAAGCGCCCGGCGCCAGCAAGCGATCGATGCCCTTGATCCGGAACGGGTGTTTGAAATGAACGGTCTCGCGGCGCGATCGCGTGGTCATTTCGATAGACCAGCGGTTTCGCGCGTGGCGACGCCAATGTGTTGGAACATAGGTTCACTGTGCGCGCTTTCGTGGCAATTAGCTATTGCTTTCTCGGGCAAGCGCGTATTCTGCCAAATAAGGCAGCTCATATAAGCAGCCGTGGCTTGTATTCGGCGGCTTCGTAGCCATCTCGAATGTTTAGCCGGGAAGGTATTTCGAATGAAGCTCCGCGTCGGATTCGAAATGAACTATGACTTCCCGCAACCGACGCCGATGATCATGGTTTTGGGGACGCATTTCACGCGCGCATCCGACATCATCGTGCCCGACTACCTCACCACCACACCTTCGGTGCAGATCACGCCGTACCGCGACATGTTCGGCAACTGGTGCAGCCGTATCGTCGCGCCGGCCGGGCCGATGCGCCTGGCCGCCGACGGCATCGTCCATGACAGCGGCCAGCCCGATACGGTGGTGACGTCGGCCGTTCAGCATGCGGTCGAAGACCTGCCGCCGGACACGCTGGTCTATCTCCTCGGCAGCCGCTATTGCGAAACCGACCGGCTGTCGGAAACCGCCTGGCAATTGTTCCAGAACACGCCGCCGGGCTGGGCGCGGGTGCAGGCGATCTGCGATTTCGTTCACCGCCATATCGCGTTCGGCTACGAGCATGCGCGTGCCACCAAGACGGCGTGGGAAGTCTACAACGAACGCAAGGGCGTCTGCCGCGACTACGCGCATCTTGCCATCGCATTCTGCCGCTGCATGAATATCCCGGCGCGCTACTGCACCGGCTACCTCAGCGACATCGGCACGCCAAAACCCTGGGCGGTCGGCGACTTCGCCGGCTGGTTCGAGGCCTATATCGGCGGGCGCTGGCAGATGTTCGATCCGCGCAACAACGTGCCGCGGATCGGTCGCGTCCTGATCGCGCAGGGGCGCGACGCGTCAGATGTTCCGATCACCCAGACATTCGGGCCGAATACGCTGGTCAGCTTCAAGGTGTGGACCGACGAAGCCGCGTGACGGAGTCCCGACTCCGCGCCGGTCTGCGGCCATTTTCATGCCGGGCGGTCGCTTTGCGCTGCCGATGACGGGTGCTATCAAGCCACTCGTCGCGGCGCGCAGGAGACCCCATGGCCGAACCGGACTACGAGCTCTTTGCCATCCGCTATGCCACCCGCGAAGCGCGGCGCAGCGATCATTTCATCGGCGGCGACCCGCATGACGGTCCGATGCCGATGGATTATTTCGTCTGGGTGGCGCGGGGCGGCGGCCGCACCTTCGTCATCGACACCGGCTTCAATGCGGAGATCGCGCAAAAGCGCAAGCGCACCTTCCTGCGCTCGCCGATCGAGACGCTGGGTGCGCTCGGCATCGATGCCGATACGGTCGAGGATGTCATCCTCACGCACCTGCATTACGACCATGCCGGCAATTTCGACCGCTTCCCGCGAGCGCGGTTTCATCTGCAGGAGCGCGAACTGGCCTATGCCACCGGCCGCTACATGCAATATCCGCGGCTGTCGCATTCCTTCGAGGTCGAGGATGTCTGCGGCATCGTGCGGCTGAACTACGCCCGCCGCGTCGTGTTCTACAATGGCGACGCCGAACTGGCGCCCGGTATCACCATCCACGCCGCCAGCGGCCATTCGGCCGGGCTGCAGTTCGTGCGTGTCAACACCCGCCGCGGTCCTGTCGTGCTCGCCTCCGACGTCAGTCATTTCTACGAGAACATGGCGAGCGAACGTCCGTTTACGACGGCCTTTCACATCGGCGAGATGCTGGAAGGCTTTGACAGACTGATCGCGATGGCGCCGGACGAGAGCCATATCGTTCCCGGCCACGATCCGCTGGTGATGAAGCTGTATCCGGCGGTGAGCGCAGAACTCGAAGGCGCCGTCGTTCGCCTCGACGTGCCGCCGTCGGGCAAGGCGCCGGTGCGCGCCGATTATCGTTCGGGGCATTAGAGCCTGAGGATAATGGTCAGCGAACCCATAAGTCTGTCGGGCGGCACTGCTGTGCCCGCTATGCCCCGATAGCGGACCAATTCCGCATCGCAGCGAAATGACGCGATGTGCCATTATCGGACTCATGCACCGCAGCAGAATCTACTATTCGATCACCTGGTCGGCGCGCAGCAAGAAGGCTTCGGAGATCGTCAGGCCGAGTGCCTTTGCGGTCTTCAGGTTAATGATCAGCTCAAATTTGGTTGGCCGTTCGACCGGGAGTTCACCCGGACGCCTGCCTTTGAGGATTCTTTCGGTCAATGCAGCGGCGCGCCGATAGTTCTCTCCATTGCTGGGCCCGTAAAACATCAAGCCGCCATCCTCTACCTCCGAAGGAAAGGAGTGGATCGTAGGAAGCCGGTGTGCGAGCGCGAGTTCCGCAACCTGCTTTCGGTATCCGAACATCACATTGTCGGTCATGAAGACAACAGCTTGTGCTTCCGCTCGCGTGGCATCTTCGAAGGCGGGCGAAAGATCCTCTACGTCACGGAGTTCACGGGAAAACACCGCGATCGCTCGCGCCGATGCTGTCTCGCGAATGCTCTCAAGTGCAGCAGCATTCCCCGGAAAGGAACGGCTCCATAGCACCGCAATGCGCTTCGTTCCTGCGATGGCGTCGATCAGCAGCTCAAGCCGCTTCCCGCCCAGCCCAGCTTCACTGTACGTCACACCCGTAAAATTGCCGCCGGGGTGTGCAAGACTTTCCACGATTCCAAGGCCGACCGGATCGGGTACGAAAGCGAATACGACCGGGATTATCAACTTGGCTTCCTTGATGGCGAGCACTGCTGGCGAGGTGATCGCGATGATCACGTCCGGCTTTTCGGCACCGATTTGAGCGACAAGAGCATTCAGCCGATTGGGGTCACCTTCCCCACCTAGCAGCTCAATTGTCGCTGTGCGGCCGTTCTCTAAGCCCAGTTTGCCAAGTGCCTCGAATAGCTGATGAATTGGCGTTCGGTTCGGGAAGCCGCTGTGAAGTATGACAATCCGCACGCGCTGCTGAGCACGTGCCGTCGACACGACCAATCCGGCCAGCAACCCAGTAAGAAACTTGCGTCGCCTCATTGCGCCTCCTCGATCTTATCGGATGACACTAGCCTAGGCTTATTGAAAGCGTCTTGTCGTCCTAGCTATTGCTCGACAGGCCACAGGACATCCACGCAAGCACCTCTAGCCATTTGTCAAAGAAACGAGATAACCAAGCGACCCCCGGTCTCCACCGGCTCGAAAACCGACATCGCTCCGCGCGGACATTGTCGGTTCCACCCTAACTTCGTGGCAACGCACAATCCGCCTTCACTCGATCACCTCATCGGCCAAAAGAAGTAAGGCCGGAGGCACTTCGAGTCTAAGGGTCTTCGCTGTCTTGAGGTTAATCGCGAGTCTAAACTTGATTGGCTGCTGAATCGGCAGGTCGGCTACCTTGGCACCTTTCAATATCCGGCCTACATAAATGCCGGCCAGCCGATGGGCATCCGCAATGTCCGGGTCATAACTCATCAAACCGCCCGCCACTGCATAATCGCGGAATTGAAAGATCGCTGGAATGGCCGCTGCGGCTACCATTGCAACAAGCTTATCCCGGTGCACGTCAAAAACCGGATCGCTGCCAACCAGCAACGCATCCGCCTTCACCTGCTCAAGCGTAATGAACGCTCGTTGTATTCCCTCTAGGTCGCTCGCCTCCAGGAGGTGGAGCTTGAGCCCGAGGACCTGAGCCGCAGCCGACATGTCAGATGCCTGCGCCCGCCCCTCATGCGTGTTGGGGTTGGTTAGCGCCGCGAAAACGGACGCTCTTGGAACGAGTTCGCGAAGTAGCTCGAGCCGCTTCGGTCCCAGAACCGCGGAAAAAATCGTCATGCCCGTTGCGTTGCCTCCCGGGCGCGAAAGACTTGCGGCCAGCCCCAACTTTACCGGGTCCGCCCCAATCACGAACACGATGGGTATTGTGGCTGAGGCCGCCTTCGCAGCCATTGCCGAATTTGCACCGCCTACCGCCACGATGAGCTTGACGCGGGAGCGGACAAGCTCGTTGGCGATTTCAGGAAGGCGCTCGAGCGAGCCCTCCGCAAATTTGTATTCGATGCTAACATTCTTGCCTTCGTCGAAGCCGGCTTCTTGCAGGCCCTTGACGAAGGCCGTAATAACCCTTGCCGAGTCTTTTGCGGAGCGCGTGCTCATAAATCCGATAGTTGGCTCGACAGATTGGGGCCACGCCGGGGCTGTTACGAGCAGCGAAGCGCCGAGTTGCGCAACAAATTGTCGTCGCAGCATGGTGCCCCCTGAAGCTCTTACTCTGCATGGCTAATTAACCGGTATCACATCTCACGCTCGCGGTCTTTGGCCTCTGTTGGACCAGGGGCAAGCGTTCCAACCGACTCGACATTCATCTGCAGTCTTGCGAGGGTTCTCGGTCTGGCCCGCACCCGCCCTCCGGAGCGTCTGGAAAGCACGCTGATGCAGACCGAGGTGACTCAGTGAGCACCGATACATCGCCCCCCTCTCAGGGGCGGCCTCGTTGGAGCACGCCCCGGCGTTCGCTGTTCGTGAAATATTTCGTCACGCTGTTTATAGCCGTTGTAGTACCGCTGTTGCTTGGCGCGGCCAGTGAGGCTTGGTTCGGATATCGCGGTCAACGCGCCGCCCTCAACGAACTGTTGCAGGCAGAGTCTCGCTCGGCCGCCGACCGCATCCAAACTTTTATTGATGGCATTCGCGATCAGCTCGGTTGGGTCGTTCAGTTGCCTTGGACGGCGGGCGAGCACGAGCGTCATCGCATCGATGCCCTGCGGCTGTTGCGGCAGGTGCCAGCGATATCCTCAATTACCTTGGTCGACGAAATGGATAGAGAGCGCGCCTTCATCTCCCGACAGGATGTGAACCGGATGGGGCTCGGCGCCTCCCTAGCGGCCGACCCCGCGGTAAGGGGCGCCCACGGCAGCAAGGTATGGTTCGGCCCCGTGCGATACGAGAGTGATTCCGAGCCATATATGACCATCGCAGTGGCAGGCAATCGCGCCGCCGCGGGAATCGCCATTGCCGATATCAACTTGAAACTGATCCAAGAAGTGATTGCCGCGATCAAGATCGGCGAAACGGGGCATGCTTTTGTGATCGATGATTCCGGCCGGCTGATCGCGCACCCAGATATCAGCCAAGTGCTGCGCGGCAACGCCGCCTCCGAGGGTTTCGGATCGTTAAGGGCCGCGGTTGCTGCTGCCAACGGAAAAGCGGTGGTAACCAGCGACGCCGATGGCAGAGCGGCGATCGCCACATCGGCCCGAACGGCAGGTGTCGACTGGACTGTGATCGCGCAACAACCAGTCGCAGAAGCCTTCGCCCCGATCCGCGCGGCCTTGTGGCGCTCACTGGCTCTGCTGGTGGTCGGCACGCTCTTCGCGATATCGCTCGCCTGGTGGTTGGCTCATCGGATGTCTGGGCCCATCCGTCAGCTCGAGGACGGCGTACAACGCATCGGCGCGGGGCAGTTCGATCACCGCATCGAGATGTCTAGCGGCGACGAACTAGAACAACTCGCCAACCGGTTCAACGATATGGCGGGAGAGCTTGCGGCTTCAAAAGAGAAATCCGAACGCATCAGCCGGTTGAAGCGATTTCTGGCTCCCCAGGTAGCGGAGCTTGTCGAGGATTCGGGCAACCAGGCATTACTCAACGGACAGCGCCGCGAAGTAGTTGCAATCTTCGGCGATCTTCGAGGCTTCACGGCGTTTTCAGCCCACGCCGAGCCCGAGATTATTATGGGAGTGCTTAGCGAATACTATGCCGCGCTCGGATCGGTTATCACGCGTCATCAAGCAACGCTCACTGGATTCGCTGGCGACGGATTGATGGTCCTGGTCAATGCGCCACTCGAATGTGATGAACCAGCGCTGCGCGGTGTTCGTCTTGCTGTGGATATGCAAACGGCCGTGCAAGGGCTCATCGTTGGCTGGCGCGTCGAAGGGCATACAATCGGATTCGGCGTCGGCATCGCAATGGGCCCAGCGACAGTTGGTACCGTTGGCTACGAAGGCCGGATCGATTACACCGCGATCGGCGGCGTCATCAACCTCGCCTCACGCCTTTGCGGTGCCGCTGTTGATGCCCAGATCCTGCTCGATCCGATTCTTGCTGGCGCAGTGGGAGGAGCCATCGGGCTCGAGAGTATCGGCGAGCGCGCCATCAAGGGTTATGACCAGCCGATGCGCATCTTTGCAGTATCATGACTTTCAGCCAGTGACTCTCTTCTATTATTCGCTTCGAAAGATCCGGGTCTCTTAGCCGCGATCGAGGGGTTTCGGGCGCCCAATCGCTCGCCATGGTGCCAAACCAAGCCGCTCGGTGAGAAACTCCAGAAATACTTTGACCTTGGGAGATCGTTGCCGGCCGGGTGGCAACAGAGCCCACAGTGGATACCCCTCGCTCACTTGCACGTCCAACAGCAGCGGCTCGAGCGATCCGTTTCTTAGCGCTCTGGCAACAGCCAACTCGCCCAAGCGAACAATCCCCACGCCTTCCATAGCCAGCCTCAACAGGACATCCGAACTATCGGCGCTGACCACGCCACTGACTTCGACAACCACGCGACCACCATCACCATTAAACCTCCATGTCGTCGGTTCCGGGATGCCGTTGAGTATCAAACATCGATGCCGCGCGAGATCGGACGGCACGGTTGGGCGTCCGTGGCGAGCCAGATATTCCGGACTGGCGCAGATGATCTGCGTGAGATCGATGATCTTGCACGCGATCAGCGAAGAGTCGGGAAGCTTTCCTGTCCGCATCGCTATGTCAACATTCTCCGAGACTAGATCGATCGTGCGGTTCGTCACCAGGAAATCGATCGATATCCGTGGATAGCGCACCAAAAATTCGGACAACGCCGGACCAAAATGATCGCCGATCATGACGGGCGGAGCATGCACACGCAGATGGCCACGTGGCGAAGTACGCGCCGAAGCGATCTCCGATTCCGCCGCCTCAATGGCTGCAAGGATCTCCCGCGATCGCTTGAGATAAGTCGTACCTTCCGCCGTAAGCGCCAGTCGCCGCGTCGTGCGGTTGATCAGCCGAACACCGAGCCGTTGCTCCAACCGCAAAATGAGTTTCGACACCGCCGACGGCGAAAGCCCGACATCCTGGGCTGCTGCGGCGAAGCTGCCCCGTTCAATCACCCGCTCAAATACGCCCATTTCGTTGGCAGCATTGGTCATAGGTGAACTCAATTCATGAGTGTTCCGCGTTCATCGCTGATTATCCGCGAGTTGTAAAGGGATATGGAACAGATGCACACGCGTCGCGCGTGCGCGGTACCCGCGAAGTCCACAAGGAGTGACGGACATGGAATGTCGGAACATCCTTCCGCTGACGGCGCTGTTGATCGCCTTCTCGGCGCACGGCGCCGTCGGCCAGCAGGCCGTCGATATCGATGGCGTTAAAGCCGCGAGCAAGGCTTTCTATGAAGCGGTGGTCGTCGTCGATGACGGGACAGCGATGGAGACGGTGTGGGCGAAAACGCCTTACGTGACGTATGTGGGACCGCGCAGCACCGCAATCATCGTCGGCTGGGAAGCCCAGAAAAAATACTGGATCGAGTTCAACAAGCCGTTTGCGCAAAGAACGGTCGCACTGGTTGACGCTCACGTTCACGTCGTCGGCAATCTCGCCTGGGAAATTGGCGCCGAAAGCGGGCTCGCTCAAATGAAAGACGGAAGCACCCGAAAAGTCGATTGGATGGTGACCAACGTCTACGAAAAAGTCGACGGCCGTTGGCTAACGGTTTCCCATCATGTGCAGCCAAAGCCGCAGTGAGTGCGACAACTCTGTAACTGATTCATCAGGAAAACCCGATGAAAGCTGGTAATTCCGAAAGCGAGAATGTGACGCCGAAACTACGTCAGTCCTCCGTACCCGCCATTGCACTGGCAACAGCAATATGCGCGTTCGCCATTTATGCCGTTGTCGAAGCCCCAGCTACGTGGCGAGCGGCCCAACGCTTCAAGGCAGAACAAATTCAGCAGGAAGATCAAATGTTCTGCGAGAGATTCCGCATGCCACCTAGCAGCGAAGGTTTCGCCACATGCGTGGTTTATTTGACGGACATCAAAAGGAGACATGGGGACAGGCTGGCGGCCGAGGCTGCCGGTATACTCTAAGGGGACGCGCTACCCCAACATCCGCTTGGGGCCATTCTCGTCGATTCGCCCGTGCGCCGATCACTTCCAGCCCTACCGGAGAAGCGGTCATTCCAGAATTCATCGGCATGTCTCAAAGGTGCTAGACTCGGAAGTATCCAGTCTCATTCAATTACCTTGTCAGCCCGCAGCAGAAACGATTCGGAGATCGAGAGGCCGAGAGCCTTGGCGCTTCGCAGATTTACTAAAAGCTCGAAGCGCGTCGGCTGCTGTACCGGAAGATCGCCGGCCTTGGCGCCTTTAAGAATTTTGTCCACGTAGGTGACGGCGTTGCGAACAACTTCGCCAACGTTTGGACCGTAGGAGAGCAATCCGCCAGCCTGCGCCCATGCACCCCAGCCGCCTGCCAATGGCAGCTCATTTTTTGCGGCAAAGTTTACGATGTGCGGAAGGGACGCCACCGTCTGCCGGGATGCCACCACATAAAGCGCGTCAATGGACGCTTTCGTGATGGCCTGGAGTGCATCATTGAGGTCGTTGGGACCCCGCATTTCAATCGGCTCCAGGTGCACGCCGAGTGTCGTTGCTGCCCGTTGCGCTACCCGCAGCTCGTTGTCGGGATGATCTGGATTCGACAGGAACGCCACGCGCGAAATACGGGGCGCTACTTCCTTGAGAAGTTCCAGACGCTTTGAGGCGAGTTTGTCCTGCAGGAATGTAAAGCCGGTGGCATTTCCTCCGGGCCGGGCGAGGGTAGCAACGAGCCCGAGCTGCAGCGGGTCGGCGCTCATCACAAACACAATCGGAATCGTTTGGGTCGCTTTACTGACGAACGGCGCAACGTCGCCGCCTATCACAAATAGCCCGTCAGGCTTCAGACGCACGAGGTCAGCGGCGAGATCTGGAAGTCGTTCAGCCTTTCCTTCCGCAAAGCGATAGTCGATCGAAATATTCTGACCATCGATGTAGCCATGATCGCGCAAACCTTGTTGGAGCATTCTAGCCTGAGGATCGTCTTGCGGCGTGCTGTACAGAAGCACCCCCAGGCGAGGTAGCGCGCGTGCTGCCACTGGCCATGCCGCCGCGGCGCCGAGAACCGCAATGAATGTGCGTCGTCGCATGCGCCTCCGGGGCGGTCGCCAGCCAGTGCGTGCAGCCTAGCACCTTTCGAAGGCAGCCAAGATATTAATCGGGCGGACGTCCGAGTTGGGTCATTTGCTACACGGGCGCCGCCCGCAGCAAGTCCGGCAATGTCCGTTGTGCCGCTGAAAGCAGAAGTAAATCCAGGGCCTTCGAAACTCGCCCAGCGATGCAAACGCACCGCAAGGCTCGCACCTTCAGCGACAACGGGAAGCGGTTGCGCGGGGATGACGGATTTGAGGTGCGCGATCTGCCTCCGCCTATTTCGCCGCCGCCGCTTTCAGGATCGGCATCAGCCGCGTGGTTTCGCTGTTGATGAGGTCGCCCAGCGCTTTCGGTCCGCGGCGGTTCGGTTCGACGATATCGGAGCCGAGCTCAGCCAGCCGCTTTTGCACGGCCTCCTCGTTGAGGCCCTTGTTGAGGGCATCGGCGAGCTTCTCCACGATCGGCTTCGGCGTGCCTGATGGTGCGAACACCGCATAGAACGGCGCGCAGTCGAATTCGGGCAGGCCCTGCTCGTAGGAGGTCGGCACGTCAGGCAGTAATGGGCTGCGTTTCCGTGCGGCGACCGCCAGCGCCTTGACGGTGCCGGCGCGTACATGTTCCAAGGTGCCCAGCACCGGATCGCATTCATAATCGATTTCGCCGCCGAGCATGGCGTTCAGCACCGGCGCCGTGCCGGTAAACGGCACCATCGCCGGCTTGATGCCGATCGCCGAATGGAGCAGCAGACAGCCGATATAGGATACCGAGCCGAGGCCGGCGTGGCCGACGTTGAGCTTGGCTTCGTTGGCCCTGGTGTAGGCGACGAATTCCTTGAGGTTGTTGGCGGGAAAATCCTTTCGCACCACCAGCAGTTCCGGATATTCGGCCGAGATGCCGATCGGTTCGAAATCTCTGAGCGGATCGTAGCCGAGGTTCGGATAGAACGCCGCCGCCAGCGCATTGGTGCCGACATGACCGGACAGGATGGTGTAACCGTCGGCTGGGGCACGCGCGGCGCGCAACGCGCCAATGGTGCCGCCGGCGCCGCCGACATTCTCCACCACGAATTTCTGGCCGAGATAGCGCGAGAAGATATCAGCGACGATCCGCCCGGTGATATCGGCCGGTCCGCCGGCGGCAAAGGGAACGA
>Ga0137412_10001598_pt1 | contig 17699 bp, 19 predicted proteins | sample CZODoug2_1_16fun_FD_122160 | JGI IMG/M metagenome (GOLD analysis project Ga0137412, IMG submission 122160) | Vadose zone soil fungal communities from Angelo Coast Range Reserve, California, USA - CZODoug2_1_16fungal (Hybrid Assembly) | ecosystem: Environmental > Terrestrial > Soil > Vadose zone...
TCGCCGACGCGGACTCGTTCGACATCGGCCGTAAGCCGAATCCGCACTTGGGCTTCGGGCAAGGTGTGCACTACTGCCTCGGAGCCAACCTGGCACGTCTGGAGCTGCGGGTGCTGTTCGAGGAGCTGCTCGGCCGGTTCTCGTCGGCCCACCTCGTCGAGCCCGTCGAGTGGACCCGCAGCAACCGGCACACCGGCATCCGCCACCTGGTCATCACCCTCACCCCCTAAGCGATTTCGGCGTGCTCACCGGCGTTGACCGCCGCTCAGCACGCCGAAGTCGCACGCCTGATCTCAGCAATGACGCGATCTGGGTACTCGGTGAGGTCGAGCCAGGTGAATCTGAGTACCTGCCAGCCGCTGAGAATGATGGCGTTCTGCCGAATACGGTCGTTGTGGAAGTCGTCCGAATCGCTGTGGAAGGCAAGGCCGTCCGCCTCGAGGGCTACCTTGCAGTCACGAAACCCGACGTCGACTTTGTAGCCGGCGACGGGGTAGTTCGCCTTCCAGCCGGTGATTCCAGCCTGCTTCAAGAGTTGGATTAGCAGCCGCTCTGCCGCCGAGCGAGCTCCGTCCTCTGCGGCTTGCAGCAGTCGCCGCGCGGCGGGTGAACCGTGTCTGCCCTTGTTGCGCAGGTGTGCGCTCCACAGCGGTCGCAGCTCGACGTGACGTTGCAGTGCAGCGTCCATGAGCTTCGGTCCTCCGCCACGGCGGACAGAGGCCTCGACCACTGTGAGTGGCAGAGCCGTTACCTGGAGTCCATTGTGCTCGACAACGTCGGACGCGCAGAGGTCTCGCCTACGGATGCGGGATCCGTTGCGAACGCGACCGTTGCTGTTCCGAGGAACAGTGACTTCGACGATGTCGGGCGCGAACTTGGTGAGACCGTGCCACCACGCTGCCGCGAGTCCGCTCGCAGCAGCACGTAACCCGTAACCCCAGACGGCTGCTCGGATACGCGCCGAGTCGGTGAAGGGCCGATCGTCTGCGAAGTAGACACCCGGAGAGCAGCGTGTCCATTTGCCGGCGCGCACTCTGCGGTTGATTGAATCTTGGCTCAACCCCGCGACCCGTGCTTGGGCAAGAGTTACTACGCCGTCCTGCAATCGCAACAGATCGTTCAACACGGTCTAATCGACGCAATGACTGCGCCAACGGTTCCGCGTCGCGCGACTTCGGCGTGGTTGTACGCGCTCGCCGCCGCTGAACACGCCGAAATCGCGAGGGGAGGGGTGGCGAGGTGGGGTGTGAGCTAGCGGCGGGTGACGCCTGCGGCGCGCAACTCCAGGTTGGCGAGGCCGCGCACGGCGATGGCGTCGTCGCGGCGCCACGCGCCCACGGGGTCGATGCTGACCGCGGCGAGCTTGGCCAGCGGGCGGTTGGCCAGCGCTCGCAACGCCAGCAGCTGCTCACCGGCCGGCGTGGCCGCAAGCGTGATGGCCGTCCACTTCCGCCGGAAGAACCGCACCCGGACGAACAGCCACGGCATCACGACGGCCAGGATCGGCGGTGCAGCCACCGCCAGCGCCAGCACCCACGCCAGCCAACTCGCGGTCGTGTCGAGGCTATGACCCGCACCGGCGATGTCCAGCGCCGCTTCACTGGCGGCGCGCAGCGGCTTGCTCAGCGAATCACCGACCAGCGGCACGTTGTCGGCACTGTCACCAGCAGAGTTCAGGTTGCCCGCGACGCCATTGGCGCCATCCTGGACTTGCCTGCCGACCTGGGCGATGGTCGACACGGCAGCATGCACGGCCATGCCGACCAGCACCCACACGGCGGTCCATACGACGACCACGACATCGCTGACCAGCTGTGCGAGCAGGCGGGCCGGTGTGGTGGCGTAGGGCAGATAACGGGACGTCATGCCGACGATCTCAGCAGATAGTCTGACCCGATGCGCCCACCTCTGAGCGACTACTTGCATCTGGCCAGCGGCAAGGTTCGCGAGCTGTATCGCATCGACGACGAGCACCTGCTGTTCGTCGCCTCCGACCGCATCTCGGCGTTCGACTACATCCTGCAGACCGAGATCCCCGACAAGGGCCGGATCCTGACCGCGATGAGCGTGTTCTTCTTCGACTTCCTCGACGCGCCCAACCATCTCGCAGGCCCGCCCGACGACGAGCGCATCCCCGCGGAGGTGCTGGGCCGCGCGCTGGTGGTGCGGCAGCTGGACATGATCCCCGTCGAGTGCGTGGCCCGCGGCTACCTGACCGGCTCCGGCATCATCGACTACCGCAAGACCGGACAGGTGTGTGGCATCGAGCTGCCGCCGGGGCTCACCGAGGCCAGCAAGTTCGCCGAGCCGTTGTTCACTCCTGCGAGCAAGGCCGACCTGGGGGACCACGACGAGAACATCACCTTCGACGACGTCGTCGAACTGGTGGGCGCCGAGCGCGCCGCCACCGTGCGAGACAGCACACTGCAGATCTACACCAAGGCCGCCGAGCATGCGCTGAGCAAGGGAATCATCCTCGCCGACACCAAGTTCGAGTTCGGCGTCGACGAGCACGGCACGGTGGTGCTGGCCGACGAGGTCTTCACCCCCGACTCGTCGCGGTACTGGCCGGCCGACGGGTACCAGGAAGGCGTCGTGCAGCCCAGTTTCGACAAGCAGTTCGTCCGGAACTGGCTCACGGGGCCGGACTCCGGCTGGGACCGCGGCGGAGACGAACCACCGCCACCCTTGCCGCCTGACATCGCTGCGGCCACCCGCGCGCGGTACATCGAAGCCTACGAACGTATTTCGGGCTTGAACTTCGACGACTGGATCGGACCAGCATGAATCCCCCCATCGCCAAGCGCGTCGATACTCGCCGGGAACACCATGGCGACGTCTTCGTCGACCCGTACGAATGGCTACGCGACAAGGCGAATCCCGACGTCGTCTCCTACCTGGAGGCCGAGAACGCCTACACCGACGAGCAGACCGCACACCTGGCGCCGCTGCGGCAGAGGATCTTCGACGAGATCAAGGCCCGCACCAAGGAGACCGACCTGTCGGTGCCCACGCGCCGCGGCGACTGGTGGTACTACGGCCGCAGCTTCGAGGGCAAGCAGTACGGCGTGCAATGCCGTTGCCCGATCGGCGATCCCGACGACTGGACCCCGCCCGAACTCGACGAGCACACCGAGATCCCAGGCGAGCAGGTGCTGCTGGACGAGAACCTCGAAGCCGACGGGCACGAGTTCTTCTCCCTGGGGGCGGCGTCGGTGTCGCTGGACGGCAACACACTGGCGTTCTCCGTCGACGTCGTCGGCGACGAGCGGTACACGCTGAAGTTCAGGAACTTGTTGACCGGCGAGATGTACGACGACACGATCGTCGGCATCGGCGCGGGTGCCACCTGGGCGGCCGACAACCGCACCGTCTACTACATCACCGTCGACGACGCTTGGCGGCCAGATACGGTGTGGCGGCATCGACTTGGTTCCGGGCGGCCCGGGGAGCGGGTCCACCACGAACCCGACGAGCGCTTCTGGCTCGCCGTCGGCCGCAGCCGCAGCAACAAGTACGTCTTCATCGCGGCGGGCAGCGCGGTGACCTCGGAGGTGTTCTACGGCGACGCCGGCGACACGGAGGCCACCTTCACCTCCATCCTGCCGCGGCGCGAGCTCGTCGAGTACTCGGTCGAACACGCGGTGGTGGGAGGCGAGGACCGGTTCCTGATCCTGCACAACGACGGTGCCGAGAACTTCACCCTCGTCGAGGCACCGGTCAGCGACCCGACCGCGTTCCGCACGCTGATCGAGCATCGTGAGGACGTCCGCCTCGACGCCGTGGACGCCTTCGAGAGCCATCTCGTCGTGAGCTATCGCAGCGAGGCGTTGCCACGAATTCAGTTGTGGCCCATCTACGCCGACGGCAGCTACGGCCATCCCGAGGAGATCACCTTCGAGACGGAGCTGACGTCGTCGGGGTTGTCGGGCAATCCGAACTGGTCGTCACCGCGGCTGCGGGTGGGCACGACGTCGTTCGTCGTCCCGGTACGCGTCTACGACATCGAGCTGGCCACGGGTGAACGGATTCTGCTGCGCGAGCAGCCGGTGCTCGGTGACTACCGCCCGGAGGAGTACGTGGAACGGCGCGACTGGGCGGTGGCGCCCGACGGCGCGCGGATACCGGTATCGGTCATTCACCGTGCCGGCCTTCAGTTTCCGGCGCCGACGCTGCTGTATGGCTACGGCGCCTACGAGTCGTGCGAAGACCCGCGTTTCTCGATCGCGCGGCTCTCGCTGCTGGACCGCGGGATGGTGTTCGTCATCGCCCACGTGCGGGGCGGTGGCGAGTTGGGCAGGCCGTGGTACGAGCACGGCAAGATGCTGGAGAAGAAGAACTCGTTCACCGACTTCATCAAGGTGGGAGCACATTTGGTCGGCACCGACGTGACGCGACCGGAGAACATGGTGGCGCTCGGCGGCAGCGCGGGCGGCCTGCTGATGGGTGCGGTGGCCAACATGGCGCCCGACCTGTTCGCGGGCATCCTGGCCCAGGTGCCGTTCGTCGACGCCCTCACCACGATCCTGGATCCGTCGTTGCCGCTGACGGTCACCGAGTGGGACGAGTGGGGCAACCCGCTGGCCGACCCCGAGGTCTACCACTACATGAAGTCCTACTCGCCGTACGAGAACGTCGAAGCCAAGAACTATCCGGCGATCCTGGCCATGACGTCGCTCAACGACACCAGGGTCTACTACACCGAACCGGCGAAATGGGTTGCCGCGCTGCGGCATACGAAGACCGACTCCAATCCACTGCTGCTGAAGACCGAGATGGTCGCAGGCCACGGCGGAATCAGCGGACGCTACGAGCGCTGGAAGGAAGCCGCGTTCCAGTACGCGTGGGTGCTAGCCACCGCAGATCGCAACCACCACGGCGGCGGCGAGGTAGATCACCTCTTCCCCGCTCCGAACGTCTAACCGCGACGTCATCGACTTCGGCGGGTTGGGCATCCGGGACGCATAGACGTTGGCAGGGAACATCACCAGCATCAACGCGAAGAGGCACACCGCCGCGGCGACACGGGTGGGCGGGTAGAGCACCCCGATCGCGCCGAGCAGTTCGAGAACGCCGGTGATCGTCACCAGCAGCGCGGGCTTCGGCAGCCGCGGCGGCACGATCGCGATCATGTCGCGCCGCATCCCCGTCACGAAGTGGGCCACCCCGGTCATCGTGAACATCAACGCGAGGCCGACGGCGATGGCCGCGGGCCAGGAGTCGACGTAGTCGACCCCGAGCCAGCCGACGACGCGGGCGGCGAGGCTTCCCAGAACGAGGCTCAAGAAGACGGCCATGGCGCACATCCTTCAATCTAGACAGTGGCAAGATAAGCGTAACAACAATCTATCCACTGTCAAGATTCCCAGTTATGCTGAGCCCATGAGCAGGGACGGGTACCACCACGGCGATCTGAAGGCCGCGATCCTGGCGCAGGCCGCGACCCTGGTGGCCGAACGCGGCGCCGATGGGATCTCGCTGCGCGAACTGGCGCGGGTGGCCGGAGTTTCGCATGCTGCGCCCGCCCACCACTTCGCCGACCGGCGCGGGCTGTTCACCGCGCTGGCCACCGAGGGGTTCGGGCTGCTGGCCGAAGCGCTCACCGATGCGCGGCCGAGGTTCATCGACGCCGCGCGGGCGTACGTGCAGTTCGCGCTCGGCCACCCTGGCCACTACGCCGTGATGTTCGACAAGTCGCTCTACGACGACACCGACGCCGCGCTGATCGCCGCCGAGACTGCCGCGGGCACCGAACTCAGCCGGGGCATCGGCTCGCTCGGGGACGCGCACGCCAAGGCCGACCCCGAGAGCGCGGCGCTCGCGGCTTGGTCACTGGTGCACGGCTTTTCGCTGCTGTGGCTCAACGATGCCGTCGACAGGTCGGGTGATCCAATCGCCACCATCGAGCGCCTGGCGCTCATGCTCTTCGACGGTTAGGTAGCGTCGGGATCATGACGCAACCCCTCACCGACATCGCCCTCACCACGCTCTCCGGCGAACCGACCACTCTGGCCGAATATGCCGACGGCGCAGTGCTGGTGGTGAACGTCGCCTCGAAGTGTGGACTGACACCGCAATACACCGCGCTGGAGAAGCTGGCGCAGGACTACGGCGACCGTGGGCTGACGGTGATCGGGGTGCCGTGCAACCAGTTCATGGGTCAGGAGCCGGGCAGTGCCGACGAGATCCAGACGTTTTGCTCAACCACCTATGGCGTGACGTTTCCGCTGCTCAGCAAGGTCGACGTCAACGGCGCAGATCGGCATCCGCTGTACGGGGAGTTGACCAAGGCCGCCGACGCCGACGGCGAGGCGGGCGACGTGCAGTGGAACTTCGAGAAGTTCCTGCTGGCGCCCGGTGGCGAGGTGGTCAACCGCTTCCGACCGCGCACCGTTCCGGATGCACCAGAGGTGATCGGCGCCATCGAAGCCGTGTTGCCTCGATAGCTGCCCCCAAACGGTCAACTCCCGCCCACGTGTCGTAAACCGTTGGGACACCTGACGTTGCCATACTGCTTGCGTGGCTGGAGAACTGATCGTCTCGATCTCCGGGATCAAGGACCGCACGATCGACGACGTTGCCGACTTCCGCGCCGAGCTCGAGGCGCGGGGGGTGCCGGTGTCGTTGCTGGTGGCTCCGCGGCTCAAGGGTGGCTACCGGCTCGACCAAGATCAGCCGACCGTCGAATGGCTTCAAACCCGCCGGGCGGCAGGTGACGCCCTCGTTCTGCACGGCTACGACGAAGCGGCCACCAAGAAGCTTCGCGGCGAGTTCGCGACGTTGCAGGCGCACGAGGCGAACCTTCGCCTGATGGGTGCCGACCGGGTCCTCGAACATCTCGGGTTGCGTACCCGCCTGTTCGCCGCGCCCGGCTGGAACGTCTCACAGGGAGCCGTAACCGCGTTGCCGCGCAACGGGTTCCGGCTGCTCGCCGGAATCAACGGGATCACCGACCTGATGCGGAACACGACGGTGCGGGCGCGGGTGCTCGGCATCGGCGAAGGCTTCCTCACCGAGCCGTGGTGGTGTCGGACCCTGGTGCTGGCGGCCGAGCGCACGGCTCGTCGCTCCGGCATCGTCCGCGTCGCCGCGTCGGCCAAGCAGCTTCGCAAGCCGGGCCCCCGTCAGGCGATGATCGACGCCATCGATCTCGCCCTGATGCACCACTGCACGCCAACGGTGTACCGGTGGGAGCCCAGGCCGGCGATGACGGACGCCGCCTAGCCACGAACGCTAACGTGGCGTCATGGCTGATGCTGATGTCATTGTCGTCGGAGCGGGATTGGCAGGACTGGTCGCCGCCTGCGAGGTGATCGACCGTGGCCGATCGGTACTGATCGTCGACCAGGAAAATGCCGCCAACCTCGGTGGACAGGCGTTCTGGTCGTTCGGCGGGCTGTTCTTCGTCGACAGCCCCGAACAACGCAGGCTCGGCATCCGCGACACCCACGAACTGGCACTGCAGGACTGGCTGGGCTCGGCAGGGTTCGACCGGCCGGAGGACCACTGGCCCAGGCAGTGGGCGCACGCCTACGTCGACTTCGCCGCAGGCGAGAAACGCAGCTGGCTGCGCGAGCGCGGCCTTCAGACGTTCGCGCTCGTCGGCTGGGCCGAGCGCGGCGGATACGACGCCAACGGACATGGCAACTCGGTGCCGCGGTTCCACATCACGTGGGGAACGGGTCCCGCGATCGTCGACATCTTCGCCCGTCGGCTCCTGGCCGCCGGGCCCAAAGTCCGCTTCGCGCACCGTCATCGCGTCGACGAACTCATCGTCGAAGGTGGTGCGGTGACGGGGGTGCGGGGCGCAGTATTGGAACCGACGTCGGCGGCGCGCGCCGTCCCGTCGTCGCGAACCGCCGTTGGCGAGTTCGAGTTCCGCGCACGAGCGGTCATCGTGGCCAGCGGCGGCATCGGCGGCAACCACGACCTGGTTCGCAAGAACTGGCCGGCCCGGATCGGGCGCGTGCCCGGACAGTTGCTCAGCGGGGTACCCGCGCACGTGGACGGCCGGATGATCGGCATCGCCGAGGCGGCGGGCGCCCGCGTGATCAACTCCGATCGGATGTGGCACTACACCGAGGGCATCACCAACTACGATCCGATCTGGCCGAAGCACGGCATCCGAATCCTGCCGGGACCGTCCTCGCTGTGGCTCGACGCCACCGGAAAACGGCTGCCCGTACCGCTTTACCCGGGTTTCGACACCCTCGGCACGCTGGAGTACATCGCCAAGACCGGATACGACTACACCTGGTTCGTGCTCAACGCCCGGATCATCGAGAAGGAGTTCGGGCTGTCGGGGCAGGAGCAGAACCCCGACCTGACCGGCCGCAGCGTGCGCGACGTGCTGAGCCGGATCAAGCCCGGCCCGCCGCCGCCCGTGCAACGCTTCGTCGACCGCGGCGTCGACTTCGTCTCCGCAACCTCGTTGCGCGACTTGGTGTCCAAGATGAACGAAATACCCGACGTGGAACCGCTGGACTACGCGACGGTGGAGGCCGAGGTGACCGCCCGTGACCGCGAAGTGGCCAACAAGTACACCAAGGACGGCCAGGTGACGGCGATCCGCGGCGCGCGCAACTACTTCGCCGACCGGGTGAGCCGCGTCGTCGCCCCGCACCGGATCACCGACCCGAAGGCCGGCCCCCTCATCGCGGTCAAGCTCCACATCCTGACCCGAAAGTCCTTGGGCGGTATGGAGACCGACTTGGACTCCCGGGTGCTCAAGCCGGATGCCACGGTCTTCGACGGCCTATATGCGGCGGGCGAGGCGGCGGGCTTCGGTGGGGGCGGCGTGCACGGCTACCGTTCGCTGGAGGGCACCTTCCTCGGAGGCTGCGTGTTCTCCGGCCGGGCGGCGGGCCGCGCCGCCGCGCGCGACACCGCCTAGCCTTCGAATCTGGTTGAACCAAAGGCGCCTCGGCACCTAGTCCGGCGGGAACCGCTCGCGCAACGCGTCGAGTAGTCGACGGGCTTCGGTGATGAGCTGCCGAAGTTGCTTGAGGTCGTGCGGCAACGTTTCGACGTCCTCGACCTTGCGCTCACGCCTCCGCTGCCAACGCCGTTCAGCGGTGGCCGCCCGATCCTCCAACTCGTCGATGTCGTCCAGGAGAAGTGCTTCGAACAGCCGGGATTGTGCGAGGTCAGCGGGATGAGGTGGACGCTGTCGGGATCGCGCCTGCGGTCGTGGCTGCGAGGCCTCGGGCTCGGATGAGCCTGACGTCCGTCCTACACCGTTGTGGGCCGAGTAGAGACTCGGCCGCCGCTTGCGCGGCAGGGGCACGGTGAACTCGTCGAGAGACGCTTGCCCGGACTGTGTCGACACTCCGAAATCCTTGTCGACGGACGAGAATCCAGCGACCCCACAGGTTTACCCACCGTCGACGATCGTGTCGGCGGACCGTAACCCTGCGTTCACCCGCAAGCGGGAAACGACCCTAGAAGTCCGTACCCTTCTCGGGGTCGAGTACCTGGAAGTCGGTGTCGGTCATCTCGGTGAGGCGCCCGTAGTAGATGCCGCGGGCGGCGGGTTCGATGATGGCCTGGTGGATCGGCACCGCGCGCGCCGGCGCCACGGCGCGCAGGTAGTCGACGGCCTCGGAGATCCTCATCCACGGCGCGGCGGCGGGCGCGGCCAGCACGTCGACCGGTTCGCCTGGATCGAACAGGGCATCGCCCGGATGCATCAGCCGTGCGGCATGCTCGCCGTCGCCGATCAGGTACGAGATGTTGTCGATCACCGGGATCTCGGGATGGATCACCGCGTGCCGCCCACCGACCCCACGGACGGACAGATGGCCGACGGTGAACCCGTCCCCGGCGTGCACTGCCTTCCAGGGCTCGCCGAGCTGGGCCGCGGTCTGAGGGTCGGCGTACAGCGCAGCCTGCGGGTTCGCCTCGATCAGCGCGGGCAGCCGCGCGACGTCCGCATGGTCGGGATGCTGATGGGTGACGAGAATCGCGGACAGGCCGGTGATGCCCTCGAATCCGTGCGAGAAGGTGCCCGGATCGAACAGCACCGTCGTGTCGGTGCCGGAATCGTCCCGGAATCGTGCGAGCAGGCAGGAATGGCCGAAGTGGGTGAGCTGCATTCCTATATTGTGGCGCGCACGGGACGCTACGGGGAGGAGCGAACACGTGCGAATGTTTTTCGCTTCGGTGTTGGTGGTCTTGGGGGCCTTCAGCGGGTTCGTCGGTGCGACGACGCCTGCCAACGCCATGCCTGGCGACTGTCCGCCGTTCTGCGACGGCATTCCCGATTCAGCGTGGATCGCGCCGGCTGCCATCCCACTGGCGGACGTGTACCACTGGCCGGCCCTGGCCGGTCTCGCGACGACGGCGCCGTCGCCCCGGTTCCGTTTCGAGGAGACCTGCGCGTCGCCTCCGGTTCCTGCCGATCCACGGGACCCCGCGGTCGCGGCTAGTGCCCAGGTGACCCAACCCAACGGGCAGTGGCAACTGCAGGTGCAGGTGCTGCATTGGCGCGGCGATACCTATATATCGGGTCAGTTGGCCGGCTCGGCGCTGGACAACGCGGTCGGTGCGTTGCGTGCGTGCGCGGTGACGGCGCCGGGGACCTCGCCGTCGATCACCACCGACCAGTCTGGCCGAGTGGCCGCCGTGATCAGCACTGCGGACAAGCAGGTGTTGCACGAGTACCTGTTGCTCGATCTCCGCAACGGCACGCTGGTGGACCTGGCGATGTGGACGACGCTGCCGATGGCCGTCGAGTGGCGCGCGGTGCCGGACCCGGTGGTCTTCGACGCGATGGGCGGCCCGCTGTGCACGGCGTACGTCGGCTCGTGCCGGTGAGTCGCGCGTAGTCGTCGCCGGTAGAGTAAGCGCCGATCGATTCGTCGGACTTTAAGGAGTCGCGCGTGGCCCGTGTCGTAGTGCACGTGATGCCGAAGGCCGAGATCCTCGATCCTCAGGGTCAGGCGATCGTCGGAGCGCTGGGCCGTCTGGGGGTGGCAGGCATCTCGGATGTCCGGCAGGGCAAGCGCTTCGAGCTCGAGGTGGACGACGACGTCGCCGATGACGCCGTCGCCGAGATCGCCGAGTCGTTGTTGGCGAATACCGTGATCGAGGACTGGACGGTCAGCCGCGAACCATCCGGGGAACCGCAGTGAGCGCGCGCGTCGGCGTCATCACGTTCCCAGGCACGCTGGACGACGTGGACGCGGCGCGCGCCGTGCGAGCCGCAGGCGCCGAGGCGGTCAGCCTGTGGCATGCCGACGCCGACTTGAAGGGTGTCGACGCCGTCGTCGTCCCCGGTGGCTTCTCCTACGGCGACTACCTACGCTGCGGCGCGATCGCCAAGTTCGCGCCCGCGATGGGCTCCGTGATCGACGCAGCAGGCCGTGGCCTGCCAGTCCTGGGGATCTGCAACGGATTTCAGGTGCTGTGCGAGGCCGGTCTGCTGCCGGGAGCGCTGACCCGCAACGCCGGACTGCACTTCGTCTGCCGGGACCTCTGGCTCGAGGTCGCATCGAATACGACGGCGTGGACGACGCGCTACGAGCTCGGCGCCGACCTACTGGTGCCGCTGAAGTCGGGGGAGGGACGCTACGTCGCCTCCGAGGCGGTGCTCGACGAACTCGAGGGGGACGGCCGCGTCGTCTTCCGCTATCGCGACAACCCCAACGGCTCGATGCGCAACATCGCTGGGATCAGCTCGGCCAACGGTCGCGTGGTGGGATTGATGCCGCACCCCGAACACGCCACCGAGGCGTTGACCGGGCCGTCCGACGACGGGCTCGGCCTGTTCTATTCGGCGCTGGACGCGGTGCTTGCGGCTTAGCGGTTACGGCGTGCCCACCGGCGCTGACTACGCCGAAATCGCAAGGGGGCACGTGGAACATGTGCTCAGAAGCCACTGAATCGGGTGTTACCGTCGAGGGACGTCGGCTGGCCCGTGCGGCCGACTTTTGACGTACCGGGGGGCGTTATGCGGGTAAATCCAGAACTACTGCGTGCCTTCGCGCGACAGGTGGACACCGCTTCGACGGCGATTCGCAGCGCCGACGCTGGGCACACGGCGAGCACCGCGGCGGACGGGCTTCCTGGTTCGACCACCCAATGGGCCATGCGACTCGTCGGTGAACACTTGACGCAACAGGCCAATGCCATCGCCAAGAACGTCGCGGACATGGGGGCAGCGGTGCGCGGTGCGGGCGATCGGTACGAGGTGGAAGACACCGGGCTCGCCAGCAACTTCGACGGGTTGTTCTGACCGTTGTTGCCCTCACGATCGCGGTTGCAGGGCTGGAACCCCGAGTCGCTGCTACCAGCAGCGTCGAGTATCGGCGATGCTGGCCAATCCGTGTACGGCGCCGTGCGAGACCTCGATGACGGATGCGACCGAATGCCCGAGGCGGACGCATGGTCGGGACCGGCGCATGACGCGGCGACGGCCATGTTTAACCGGGCGACTCGGCAGACCTCCAAGTTGGCGCATTACGCCGAAGGCGTGGCGGGCGCGCTGGCGACAGGTGGTGGGACGATCGGTGGTGCACGAACCTCGCTGTTGAATCACGCGAACGAGGTAGATCGTGGTGAACTCAGCGTGTCCGACATGTGGGTGGTGCTCATCAAACCGGCCCGCGTATCGGCCGAGAAGGCGGCCAGCCTGCAAACGCAGGCGCAGACAGAGCAGAAGGAGATCAACCGGCTGCTGGTCGCTGTCGGCGATGCCGACAACGGAACCGCGGCAAAAGTCCAAGCTGCGGCCAAGGATTTCGGCTTCGCCTTGCCGGGCCCGAATGATCCTCGAAGTCTGGACCCGAGTTCGGGAGTGGCCAAACCGGCCGACGAAGTCCCCAATCCGATGTCATTGGATGGGCTCGTTCAGCAGGGCATTGTTCGCGACAATGACATGGCGCAGACGGTCCGCGAGAGCCGCGAGTGGACGGACGAATCTGGTCAGCCCCGAAAGACTCTGCTGATGATGGACGGCAGCAGGCACGAGATTATGGAATGGAACAAAACGCTCCCGTGTGTCTCGGACACGTATTACGACAAACGCGGTAAGGAAGTCTCGACCACGTTTTCACAGGACAAGACGAACTACGACGGCACCAAATACACCTCCATCACGTTCTCCGACGGCACGGAGGTCACCATGACGCGGACTGCCGACGGCAAGTGCACTGGCGGTGTGATCGCGCCCGACGGTAGACATGGTGTCCTACCGGACGAATTCTTCTCTCACCCGGCACTCACGACCGTCGGAGGCGCACTCACCGGACTGGAAGAACAAGCCAAGCGCGGAATCCCGATGCTGTCGCCCGCATCGGTCGAGAATCTAGGAAAGATCGGCAAATACGGCGGGCCGACGTTAGGCATCGCGACGGCGCTCTACGACACGGTGACGGCGAAGACGTTTCACGACGGCTGCGTCGCAGCATATTCGGGAGCCACAGGCCTCGTCGGCGGCTATGCCACCGGAACACTCGCTGCGGGAGCGGTTACGGGACTTGGCAACCCCGAACTGGCGCCCTTGGTTGCCGCGGGCGGAGACATGCTCGGCGGGTGGACGTTCGGTTATGTCGGCGGCATCATCGGCAACATCGTGTGCCGCTGATGAGGTTACTTCCCACCGCGATACTCAGCTGGTTGCTCTTCGGAACCATGGGAACGCTAAGTGGCATATGGGCGGTTCTCAGTATCGGACGCGGCGAATTCCTTACGGCGATCGCGACCGTTGGAGTCTCGGCATTCTGTTTCGGCCTTGTCATCCCTCTGGTGAAGGTCGTTAGGGAGACGGTGACGCCACACGCGGCTTTCGACCGCGCCGGCACCATCTTTCGCCCCGATCGCGGAATTGACATACCCATCCAGATTTCGGTGCTCGGCCTGGTCGTAGCCGCCGCGCTAGTCGCGGTACTCGCCCCGCTCGGGAAACTGGACATTCCGCTTCCACCCTTCATGCGGCTCTCGCTTCCGTTCGTGAGCGCTCTGATAGTGGTGACAGGTGTGCCGATGTTGTGGCGAAACCTACGTCGTGGTTGCACCAAGTATCTACGGCTAACGCCAGACGGGTTTGAGCTGTCGCAAGGCTGGCGCTACCAGTCCGACGATTGGTCGCAGGTGGCCGACGTAACCAAAGAGGTGCCAGGTCAAACTGCTCCGACACCGGCCACGATCGTGGTGGTCATGTCAGACGGGAGCACTGCGACGATTGCCGGTGCCTCGTTTACGCCGGAAGGGGCGGCGCTGCGCGAACTGGTGCGGTTTTACTGGTTGCACCCGGATTGTCGCGTCGAACTCACCGATGGCAGGGCTCTCAAACGCCTTGCCGAGGAGCGTTTCGAGGTTGGTTCGTAGCGAGGTGGGTATGAATCGGATTTACCGTTGGTGGCTGGTCGGCGGGGCGCTGGCCATGGTGGTCGCTGTCGCCGTCGTGGCGGTCCTGATCTCGTTGCGCAATCACAACACCGCGTCGAAAACGCAACCAGAACACGCGGAACCCGCCTTACCCGCACAACTGCTCCTGACCTCATCGATGCGGCAGCAACCTGTGACCGGCTGGAAGCTCGCCGCGCATGACCTCGGGTTGCCTGGTGGAACCGTCATGAAGCCGTTTGGAAATGTCGGTGACCGAGGCTACTTCGTCGGTGTCACGGGCGAGGGCTGGTGGCTGGTCGGTATCGACGTCGCGACCGGCCGGCGTCTTTTCGAATCGATCCGGCTCGGTCCATCCAACGACGCGTTGGCCTTCAATTGCTTTGTCAACGGCCCATCTATGGCGATCTGTCTCCGGCAAGACCGCGACCCAAACCAACCCGCGATGGCGTGGGTGGTCGACACCGAAAACGGGGCTCTGATCTTCGACGGTCCGACCGAGTTACGAATATCGCCGCCGGAGAATCAATCCGAGCTCCAACAAATCGGCGACTACGTCGTCTCAACGGTTACCGACGAAGGCGTGCATGGGGTGGGCCCGCATGCAGAGCTGACTTGGTTCGTCCCGGGTAGTGGGCACCTCACGCAGTCGACTGAATGGCTTCGGGACATCGCACCACAAACTCTTGGGATCCAAAACGGTTCTGGTTCATCGACTTCGAGTGTGATTTTCTCAGTCGCGGACGGCAGAATAGTGAAACCCGTTGTATCGCAAGACCAGCGGCTCGGACATGCCATCGTGTTTCCTGGTGGGTTCGGATACGAGGTTCATAACGGCGACGACAGTGCGGACCGCGTGGCATTCTTCGACGATGCCGGCAAGCTGTTGAGCCATCCGGATCTCGTCGGCACACTCCGTATCGGCTCGCTCGACCTGCCGATGATGGAGACGGAGTCAACTGACATCGTGGTGACCATCGACGGCCGCCAACTGCTCCAAATCCCCAAATCGACGCTCATGCCCTATGCGCGCCTGATTGGATCGACGCTCTTCGTCACGACCGACGAAAGGCAGCGGAGCTGGCAGCAATATGACCTGCGAACCGGAGCCAGCGGGAAGAACTGCGAGACCGAGGCCCTCGGGTTCTCCTGTGTCGCCTCAGATGGCACTGTCGCAATCGCCGTCGGCCGACGAACACCCGCCGAGGCTTACGACCTTGCGACCTGCGACAAGCTGTGGTCGCTTCCGGGCTCCACTCAGGGTGAAGCCAAGGACGTGTGGAAGGTCAACACCACTCTGATCCAGCGCACCAACGATGAATTGTCCTCATTGGTGGCACCGAGCTAAGCGACTTCGGCGTGCCCACCGGCGCTGACCGCCGCTGAGCACGCCGAAATCGCGAGGGGGAGTAAGGGTTAGGCGGCGGGCTTGATCGCCTGCGCGCCACCACCAATGGTGAGGATCGCGCCGTTGACGTAGCTCGCGGCGGGGGAGGCCAGGAACGTCACCGCGCTGGCGATCTCGTCGGCGTCGGCGGTGCGGCCCAGTGCCGTGGTGCGGCCGAGTCCCTCGATGAGGTCACTTTCGAATGCCTCGGTGCCCAGTGTCTCCGTCGGTCCGGGAGCGGCGGCGTTGACCCGCACGCCCGAGCCGCCGAACTCATCGGCCCACAGCTTCGTCAGCAGTTCCAGGGCCGCCTTGCTGGCGCCATAGATGCCCGCGCCGGCGGCCGGAGTGGTGGCTGCGACGGTGGTCACGTTGATCACCGTCCCGTGCCCTCGCTGCACCATCCCCGGGACCAGCTTCTGGACCAGGATGTACGGCGCCTTCAGGTTGGTGTTGAAGTGATCGTCGATGTCGGCGTCCGTGGTCTCGAATGTCGGGGCGAACCGGTAGATACCCGCGTTGTTCACCAGGATGTCGACGTCGCCCGCCTCGTCGGCGAGCCGCCGCACGTCACCGGCGTCCGATACGTCGGCAGCAACGAAACGTGCCTTGCCGCCTGCATTTTCGATATCGCGTACGGTCTTGGCGCCGCGCTCGGCATTGCGTCCGTGCACGATGACCTCGGCCCCTTCGCGGGCGAGTTGCAGGGCGATCGCGTAGCCGATGCCTGCGGTCGCGCCGGTGACGAGGGCGGTCGAGCCGGAGAGTGCGTTGGTCATGGGACTTGCCTCCGATGGAGAAGAAGTTGTGTTGAAGCCTTCCCCCACAAGGCCCATTACTGACCGTTTATTCCATAACGCCGTGGCGCGCCCTGGCCACGCCACGAGGGTGCGCGAAGTGTCGACGATTCACGGCGTGTCGGGCAGCAGACGCGCACGCTCGCGGAAGATCAATCAGCGCGTGAGGGCGACCGAGGCCTCGGCGGTGTAGCAGAGGAACGTCAACGTCTCCTCGAGATAGAGCTGCACGGTGCTCGCGTCGTGCGACAGGTAGCCGATCGACACGTCGGTGCCCAACTGCAGGTCGAAGTCGCCGCCGCGGGTGGACAGCACGAACGCACCATCGATCGCGGGCGCCCAGATGATCTCGCCGTCGATGAGCCGGTTGAGGTGTTCGCGGATCGGATAGCCATGCTCGGTGGTCTCGCTGACCTGCGTGTAGACGTCGGCGGACAGCAGCACGCAGTACGGGCCGTCGACGCCGGCCAGCCGCAGCTCGGAGAGCGCCTGGCTGATCACGTCGGGGATCTCCCGCGGATCGGCGGGCAACGCAAGGGCGGGGTTGGAGCTGCACTTGCGGATACCGCCGATCGACGCCGCCTCGTAACCCTCGAAGATTGCCCGGTCCTCGGCGTACGCCAGCTGCTTGGCGGCGTCCTTGACCGGGTCCCAGTCGGAATCCTGCGAGCCACGCTCGACGTCGTCGACGTCGGTTCGCGAGAGCGTGAACGGCACCCGCAACCGCACCAGCGGCCTGCTCTCGCGCAGGTGCGCAACCACGCCGTCGCCGGGGGACGTCACGTCGACCAGATGACCGGTGCTCACTGCCGCGGTGACTGGCCCGCCGGGGTCGCTGACGTCGACCACCCGGCGTCCGGCGATGTTCCGCTTGAACGTCCGCGTCGCCTCCAATTCGATTTCAGCCCAGGCTTCTTCGGTGATCGGCGCCAGTTCGCGATAGAGGTTGTTCATTGGGGTCGTCCTTTCAGGCTGCCGATCGACAGTGAGCCGTCGTGAGTGGGTGCGGGTGGCGCTGTCACGGTGTCGGCGCCGGGCAACGCGGGCGGGTCGTCGAGGAAGTCGACGGTGGGCGTGAAGAACATGCCGCCGGTGACGGCCGTGGAGAAGTCCAGGATCCGGTCGGTGTTGCCCGGCGGGTCGCCGATGAACATGTTGCGCAGCATCCG
>Ga0137412_10001599_pt1 | contig 17699 bp, 14 predicted proteins | sample CZODoug2_1_16fun_FD_122160 | JGI IMG/M metagenome (GOLD analysis project Ga0137412, IMG submission 122160) | Vadose zone soil fungal communities from Angelo Coast Range Reserve, California, USA - CZODoug2_1_16fungal (Hybrid Assembly) | ecosystem: Environmental > Terrestrial > Soil > Vadose zone...
CCCGGCACCTATGTCTACGACGCCGAGCGGGGCCGCATCGGCTATGCATTGAACATGTTCTGCATGTCGCTCAACAAGGCGGAGAATCGCCAACGCTTCAAGGAGAATGCGGCGGCGTATCTCGACGGCTTTGCCCTGACCTCCGAACAGCGCCGCACGGTGCTGGAGCGCGACTGGTTGGGGATGCTGCGGGTCGGCGGAAACATCTACTACACCATCAAGATTGCGTTTTGCGACGGCCTTACCTTTCAGGACGTGGCCGGCATGATGTCCGGTGTGCCGAAGGAAGCGTATGCACAGATGATGTTGACGGGCGGACGCAGTCCCGAGGGCAACCGCTTCAAGGACGAGATCCCGCCGGAGACCGACCATGGCTAAGATCGTCGCGGGCATCGCCTGCTCGCATGTGCCGGCCATCGGAGTCGCGATGGATCGGGGCATGACCGGGACTTCCTATTGGGACCCGTTGTTCAAGGGCTATGGGCCCGCCCGGGAATGGCTCGCCAAGCTGGCGCCGGACGTCGCCATCATCGTCTATAACGACCATGCATCGGCATTCTCGCTGGAGATCATTCCTACCTTCCTGATCGGTGTCGCCGACAAATTTCCGGTCGCCGACGAAGGTTTTGGTCCGCGCCCGGTGCCGGTGGTGCTGGGACATCCCGCGCTCGCCTGGCATCTCGCGGAGTCTCTGATCCTCGATGAGTTCGACATGACCATCGCCAACGAGATGCCGGTTGACCATGGGCTCACCGTGCCGCTGTCGGTCACCTGCGGGCAGACGGCGGCGTGGCCGTTTCCGGTCATTCCTCTCTGCGTCAACGTCGTGCAATACCCTCCTCCCACCGGCGCCCGCTGCTTCAAGCTGGGGATGGCGATTCGCCGCGCCGTGGAGCAATTCGACGCGGCTCTGCGGGTGGTGATCTACGGAACCGGCGGCATGTCTCACCAGCTGCAAGGCGAGCGCGCCGGACTGATCAATCGAGAATTCGACACCGCGTTCATGGATGGGATGACCCGCGACCCGCTGGCGCTCACCCGAATTACCCACACCGAGTACATGCGCGAAGCCGGTTCGGAAGGCGTCGAGATGGTGATGTGGCACGTCATGCGCGGCGCACTGGATGAAAACGTCGCCGAGGTCTATCGCCACTATCACGTTCCGGCCTCCAACACCGCCGCGGGACTGATGATTCTGGAAAATAGGAGCCCGACATGAAGGTCTGTCTCGCGGGCCACGGCGCCTTCGGCATCAAGCACCTGGAAGCAATGGCGAAGATTCCGGGAATCGAAGTCGTTTCGCTCGCCGGATCGAATATCGAATCGGCGCGCGAAGTCGCGCAGCAATGGAGGATTCCCCATTGGACGGCGAATCTTGCGGAGAGTCTCGCGCAGCCCGGACTCGAGGCGGTGGTATTGACCACGCCCACGCAAATGCACGCGGCGCAGGGCGAACAGTGCATGCGTGCCGGGAAGCACGTCATGATCGAAATTCCGATGGCCGACTCGGTCGCCGACTCGGAGCGCCTGGTGCGTGTGCAGGCCGAAACCGGCGTCGTGGCCATGGCCGGCCACACGCGGCGCTTCAACCCCAGCCATCAGTGGATCCACAACCGAATCATCGCCGGCGAACTCAAGGTCCTGCAGATGGACGTGCAGACCTATTTCTTCCGCCGCACCAACACCAACGCGCTCGGCAAACCGCGCAGCTGGACCGATCACCTACTGTGGCACCATGCCTGCCACAGCGTCGATTTGTTTGCCTATCAAACCGGCGAGAACGCTTCGCAGGCCCATGCCCTGCAAGGCCCGATACATCCGGTTCTAGGCATCGCCATGGACATGAGCATCGGACTGAAGGTGTCGTCGGGCGCCATCTGCACTCTCTCGCTATCGTTCAACAACGACGGACCATTGGGCACGTTCTTCCGCTACATCTGCGATAACGGAACTTACATCGCGCGCTACGATGAACTGCTGGACGGCAAGAACAATCCCATCGATGTGTCGAAGGTCGATGTCTCGACGAACGGTATCGAGCTGCAGGACCGGGAATTTTTCGCCGCCATCCGCGAAGAGCGCGAACCCAATTCCAGCCTCGCGCAATGCCTGCCCGCGATGCAGACGTTGGGCCGGCTCGAGCGGCAATTGAACAACGCTCCGCCGTAGCCTTACGGCGGGGGCTCAAAAGGCAGTCCGACGTAGTTCTCGGCGACGCTGGTGAGCGCGGCGGCCGACCCCGTCAAATAGTCGAGTTCCGCGAGCTGCAGCCGGTGGCTGAAGGGATCTTCCGAGAATTTGTGCGTGATCGAGGTGAACCACCACGAAAAGCGCACCGCTTTCCAGATGCGGCGCAGGCACTGCGCGGAGTAGCGATCGATCAGTTCCATGCTGCCGTTCCGGTAGTATTCCGCCAAGCCCTGATACAGCACCCGAACGTCCGCGGCGGCGAGGTTCAATCCCTTGGCGCCGGTGGGCGGCACGATGTGCGCAGCGTCGCCCACCAGGAATAGCCGGCCGAATCGCAAGGGTTCCACCACGAAACTGCGCAACGGCGCGATGCTCTTCTCGATCGACGGTCCGGTGATCACCGCGTCGGCGACCGACGCGGGCAAACGCCGGCGCAATTCATCCCAGAACCGCGCATCCGTCCACGCCTCCAATTTCTCATCCAGTCCGCACTGCACGTAGTAGCGGCTGCGGTGATGCGAACGCATGCTGCAGAGCGCGAATCCGCGTTCATGATTCGAGTAGATCAGCTCGTGCGCCGCCGGCGGAACGTCGGCCAAAATCCCGAGCCAGCCAAAAGGATAGATGCGCTCGAAACTCTGCAATGCACCGTTCGGAATGCTTTGCCGGCAGACGCCGTGGTAGCCGTCACAGCCGGCGACGAAATCGCAGGCAAGCTCATGCGAGCGCCCGCCGTGCGAGTAGCGCACGATGGGCTGTGTGCCGGCGAAACCGTCGACGCTCACGCCCTGCGCCTCGAATATCAATTTCGCGCCCGCCGCAGCGCGCGTCTCGATCAAATCCCGGGTGACTTCAGTTTGACCGTAGACCGAAACGGCCGCGCCCGCGAGACCCTTCAGGTCGACGCGAAAGGTGTTCCCCGCGAACCCGACGGCGAACCCATCGTGGACCAGACGCTCGCTCAACAGCCGTTCGCCCACGCCCGCCTGGACGAGCAGGTCGACGGTCCCCTGCTCCAAGACTCCGGCGCGAATGCGGGCGGCGACATAATCGCGGCTTTGGCGCTCGAGAACGACGCTGTCGACGCCGTGTTGGTGCAGCAATTGCGACAGCAGCAGTCCGGATGGGCCGGCGCCGATGATTGCGACCTGAGTGCGGGCCATCGCGTCTCCCGAGGAAGGTGAGACAAAGCCTAGCAGTGCCGCAGGCGTGCTGTTGCACGATTAGGATGTGCGCTGGTACTTATCCGCCATTATGGCGGCGGCGAAATTCGACGGGGCTGACGCCGCTGTGGCGCCGAAAAAATCTGGAAAAATACGCCGGATCCTTGAAACCCAGCTCGCCGGCGATGCCGGCCACCGAACTCGCGGCGTAGACCAAGCGGCGCCGAGCCTCCAACGCCAGCCGCTGTTGAATCAGATCGAAGGCGGTGACGCCGGCCAGGCGGCGGCACAGCCGATTCAGACTGGTCTCGGACAGCGAGAGCTGCCGCGCATAGCGCTCCACCGGCCAATGCTGGAGATAGTGCGCTTCGATCAAATGCCGGAAACGGCGCAGCCGCTCCGCGTCGTGACCGCCATGGATTTCGCCGCTGCCGTGCGCGGCGGTGCCGTGTGCCAGCAGCCATAGCACGCAGCATGCGAGCCAACTGCCGACCGGAGCGGTCCAGCTGTCGGGTTGTGCGAATTCATGCGCCAACCGTTCGAGCAGCTGCGCGGTGCGCAGCGCGAGCTGCGGATCCGCGCGCAGATCGATGGCGCGCGGCATGGAAAACAATGTCTCGATGGGCAATTGATGTACGGCGGCCGCCATGCTCAATACGCGGGCCAGATCGATGGTCAGCACCGAACCAAGAGTGTCCGCGCGGAATCGGAAACTGTGGACGGTCCCGGCGGGTATGATCATGACGGCGGGCCCCGCCAGAGCGGCGCGCGTATCGTCCAGCGTCACCGTCACGGGACCGGCGGTTACCAAGACGCACTGACTGAGAAGGGTGTGCCGATGGGTGCCGATTCTCCACAGGTACTTGCGGCTGCGCGATTGAATGTCTTCGATGTGCACGCCGTCGGTCTGAGCGGCCGCCGTCGGACTTTCGCCGTACAGCGAGAAGCTCGGGATATTGCGGCGGTTGGATCTCATCGGTCTTGCCGACATTAGTCTCACCGAGGCAGAACCGCTACATCGCTCACCAGCAATACTTCGCACGCGCCGGCTCCGGTGTCGTCGCGCACCAGCGAAGTCCTGATCCACATGCCGTCGTCGCGCGCACCGTCCACCAACTCGCCCGACAAAGTGACCACTTCACCCGGCCTCAGCCGCGCCAACTGTTTCGCAACCATCGAATTGCCCGGGATCACATGGGTATTGGCGCTATGGGTGATGATCGAATTTCTGGGCAGCGGTTGGCGGGCGTCCTCGCGCCAGTAATAAAACCGATTGGACTGGGAAATGTCGATGGTGCGCAGTATTCGATTGTCCGACATGGGTCCCCAGCCCAGGGCCAGATCCTCGGGGACCAGGTCCGACAGCGCGTCGAAATGGTAGCGCTCGCGGCCCAGGATGCGCGCCGTGATCCGGTAATCCGCGCGCACCGTCAAGGTCCATCGCCCGACTTGCACTTTAGTCCGCGGGGACACATCGGTTTGCTTGGGATCAGCCTCGGCGAGTACACCGTCCGGCTGATGAAACGGGCGGTCGGAATACCAGTTCCACGCTCCCCAGCCGATGTAGGTCAGGAGGATGACTTTGAGGATGGGGTGGCGCCACATGCTCGCACTGTGGCGCAAACCAGCGCGCTATTCCGTGACCTTGGTCTCCGTGGTCTTGGTCGAACTCCTTCGCCGCCCCACGACCTGATCGACGACCCGATCGCGCCGCCCCACCCGAGCGCGTCGCACGCGCTCGATGTGGGAGCGATCCCTCTGGACGCTTACGCGGGCTTCGCCGCCCAGACCTTGCACCAGCCGCCGGCTACAACACTCTTGCCTGCGAAGATATTGCAGCCCGCGCTGGCGTCGCCCGCCTTCCCCTGGAATTGCGCGCAGGTGCTGCATTTCTGGTTCGGTTTGTAGGTGGCGTTCATCTTGGCGTCGACCTTGGTGGCGTCGGTCGTGTAACCCAACGCCTGCGCGGTTGGATCCGCCGGATCCAAGGCGGGAAGCCCTGCGGCGGATGCGGAATCGACCATGAGACCCATGGCGGGAATGAAAGCGCCGGCGATCAGTCCGCTCTTGACGATCGCTCGACGTGAAATCTTGTTTTGCATCGTAATGATTCCTGTTGGGTTGAACACTAACGGCATTTTCCCGCTTTTCACCGACCATATGTCAAAGAAATGTTAATTATTTGCGCTCGAGCGCGAACGATTATCACTACCATCCGCAAGGTAGACGGCGCGCTGATCCAAATCAATTCGATGCGACTGCGAGCAGCCAATCGCGAAACAATTGAACTTCGCGGCGTATCCGCTGCGGACGCTCCGGCGTAATCACAAAGTAGGAAAAATCGTCGGCGAAATCCTGCGCGAGCGCCAGCACCAGCCGTCCGGTCGCGAAATAGGCGTCCAAAAAAATCCGATGCGCCAATGCGACGCCGGCGCCGGTCGCCGCGAGCTCCAATGCGGCGACCGTGGTGTCGACGGTCGGGCACGCGCTCGCGGGGGCCTCCGCCTGTTCCAGCGCCTGCCGTACTTTCAGCCAGTGATTCTCGAATCCCATGATGTGAATCAGATGCCCTGGAAGCAAGGCGGCCATATCGCCGTTCTGCTGTGCGGTCCGCAACAGCGTTGGACTGCAAACAGCGAGAATACTCTGGTTCAACAAACGCTCGGGTCTGTAGCCATGCCAATGACCCGCACCGTAGCGAATTTCCAGGTCGGTGGCTTCGTCGAGCACGGCATTGTCCCAGATCACCGAGGACAGACGCACATCGATCGACGGGTGGGCGATACTGAATGCGGGAAGTTTGGGCGCAAGCCATAGCGCCGCCAGCGAAACCGGCGCGTGAACGGTGATTTGCACCCGTTCCGATCCGCCGAAAAGCCCCACCGTTGAATCGGCGAGTTCCTCGAATGCCTTGCGCACCGGCGGCAAGTAGGCGACGCCCATGGGGGTGAGCTTCACTCCACGCGGCAGGCGCTCGAACAACCCGAAGCCCAGATGCGCCTCGAGGGCGCGGATCTGGTAGCTGATTGCCCCCGACGTCAGGTTTAATTCCGCTGCCGCGGCGGCAAAACTGGATGTCCGGGCGGCGGCCTCGAATGCCCTGAGCCAGGTCAAGGTCGGAAGGCCGACAACGGGGCGAATCTGAGCCAAGGGAGTGCCTCGCACAAAAAATTTATGGCCAAAGGTACCAAAATATTGGGTTGTACGCCGGCCAGCGATCAATTTATTGTGGTCAAAACCACAATTCACTCAATCGGGTTCCAATGAAAACAAACGCACGCGTGGTCGTGGTCGGCGGCGGCATGATGGGCGCGAGCCTGCTGTATCACCTCGCCCTGGAAGGTTGCTCTGACACGATTCTGATCGAGAAAAGCGAACTTACATCCGGTTCCACCTGGCATGCCGCGGGTCAGTGCCCGAACATCACCGGCAGCTACAATCTCGCCAAGATCCACGCCTATAGCAATGAGCTGTATCCGAAGCTCGAGGCGCTGACCGGTCAATACGTGAGCTGGCATCCCTGCGGCGGTTTGCGGTTGGCGAACGACGAGCATGAGCTCGCCTGGCTCGAGCAAGTGTACGGGTATTCAAAGAGCATCGGCTTTCGCATGGAAATCGTCGGGCTCGATGAGATCAAGCGTCTGAACCCCTTCTTGACGACGGACAACGTGATCGCAGCGGCGTGGACCCGGGATGACGGGCACGGCGACCCCTCGGGTCTCTGCCAGGCGCTGGCCAAGGCCGCACGCGATCTGGGCGCGACGGTGATGCGCCACAACCGCGTCATCGACATTCGCCCGCGCGCGAGCGGCGAATGGGAGGTGGTCACCGAAAAAGGCAGCATCATCGCCGAGATGGTGGTCAATGCCGCCGGTTGCTACGCGCGCCAGGTCGCCGCCATGGTCGGTGCCGATGCACCCATCACGAACATGCAGCACCACTATGTCGTGACGCATCCGATCCCGGCATTCATGGAACGCAGCGAAGAGATTCCGGTGATGCGCGATTCCTACACCTCCGGCTATTTTCGTCAGGAACAGAAATCCGGCTTGATGGGCATCTATGAGGGCACCGGTCTGCAAGAAGCCTGGGCTCCGCGGGGATTTCCCGAATGGGAATCGTCGAACGAACTCTTTCCCGACGATTTGGATCGCATCGCGCCGTGGCTCGAGCGCGCCATCGAGCGCATGCCTCTCTTTGGAGAAGTGGGAATTCGGCGCATCATCAACGGCGCAATTCCGCACACTCCCGATGGGGCGCCCCTGCTCGGGCCGGCCGCCGGTCTGCGGAATTTCTGGATGTGCTGCGGAACGTCCTTCGGGATCGCGCAAGGCGGCGGCTGCGGCAAGTATCTTGCCCAGTGGATGCTGCATGGCGATGCCGAGATCAATATGACGGAGTTCGACCCGCGCCGGTTCGGCGCATTTGCCGATGCGGCGTATGTGCGCGACAAGGTGTTCCTGGATTATCGGTTGACTTTCACCACGCGCCGGCCGGGCGAAGAAGAGATGGCGGGACGCCCGCGGAAAACGAGTCCGCTGCACGAGAGGCTCCGGGCGCAGGGCTGCGTCCATACCGAAACCTTCGGCTGGGAACGCCCCAAATGGTTTTCGCTCGACGGCCGGACCGAGGACTACGGCTATGAGCGGAACAATGTATTCGATGTGGTGCGGGACGAGGTCGCGGCGGTTCATAGGCGCGTCGGCGTGCTCGACCTCACGGGATTCGCCAAGTACGACATCAGCGGATCCGGAGCCGAAGGCTTCTTGAATCGTATCTGCGCCAATCAGGTGCCGCGCAAAGTCGGCGGGATTGCGCTCGTGCACCTGTTGTCGCCGGGCGGCCGCATTCAAGGCGAAATGACCATCACTCGGCTGGACGACGAGAAGTTCTATGCGCTGTCGGCGGCCGCCGCGGAGCTGCGCGATCAGGATCTCTTGACGCAGAGCTTGTTGCCCGGCGAGTCGGTGCGGATCGAGAATGTCACCGAGCAGCGCGGCGTGCTCGTGGTGAGCGGGCCGCGTTCGCGCGACCTCTTGCGTCTCCTGACCGACGCGGATCTCGGTAACGACGCGTTCCGTTGGCTGCGGGCCCGCGAGATTCACATCGCCGGACAGCCGGTGCGCGCGCTCCGGGTCAGTTATGTGGGCGAGCTCGGCTGGGAACTGCATCCGCCGATCGCGTCGATGCCGGCGCTGTACGACGCCGTCTGGGAAGCCGGCCGCGCATTCGGGATCGCGAACTATGGATTGTATGCGGTGAATACGCTGCGCATCGAAAAAGGCTACAAGGCGTGGTCGACCGAACTGACCAACGAATTGAACATGCTTGAAGCCGACATGCCGCGCTTCATTCAGTTCGACAAGACCGACTTCGTCGGCAAGGCCGCGACGCTCGCGCAGGCGCCGCGCCCGTTGAAAATCGTGTACACCGAGGTAACGGCGACCGACACGGACGCGCGCGGCGGCGAGCCCGTCCTCGTCGAGGATCGCTGCATCGGCGTGACCACCTCCGGCGCCTACGGCCATCGAGTTGAGAAAAGCCTGGCGTTCGCCTGCGTCGACCGTGATTTCGCCGCGCCCGGAAGCGTTTTCGACGTGCTCATCCAAGGCGAGCGGCGCGCCGCAACGGTGCTCGAGAAGCCGGCCTTCGATCCCGATAATTTGCGGATGAGGGTTTAGAGCATGGCTGTGGATCTCCCCACCCGGGCGCGAGCCGTCATCGTGGGCGGCGGCGTCATCGGCTGCTCCGTCGCCTATCACCTGACCAAATTGGGCTGGAGCGACGTCGTTCTGCTCGAACGCAAACAGCTCACCAGCGGTACGACCTGGCATGCGGCGGGTCTCGTCGGCCAGCTGCGCCAGAGCATCAACATGACGCAGCTGGCGCGCTACACGGGCGACTTGTACCGCGGTCTCGAGGCGGAGACCGGCCAGGCGACCGGCTATCGCCAATGCGGTTCCCTGTCACTCGCCACCACGCCCGGCCGCATGGAGGAGCTGAAGCGCAATGCCTCGATGGCCAAGGTGTTCGGGCTTGCGGTCGACGTCGTGGGGCCCCAGGAGATCCACTCGCTGTACCCGCTCGCCAATCTCGAGGATGTCATCGGCGGCATTCACATACCGAGCGACGGTTACGCCAATGCCGTCGACATCACGCAGGCGCTCGCCAAGGGAGCTCGCAGCCGTGGAGCGCTGATCGTTCAAGATCTCAAAGTCACCGCCATCCATCATGACGGGCGGCGCGTGAGCGGCGTGCAAACGGATCGCGGGCGCATCGACGCCGACTACGTGGTTCTTTGCGGCGGCATGTGGACCCGCGATCTTGCCGCCGGCATCGGCGTAACCGTGCCTCTGCATGCCTGCGAGCACTACTACGTGTTGTTTCAGGACGTGCCCGGTCTCAAGCCCGATATGCCCGTGCTGCGCGACTACGATCATTGCAGCTACTTCAAATACGACGCCGGCAAATTGCTGGTCGGCGCATTCGAACCGCACGCTCGTCCCTGGGGAGCTGAGGGAATTCCCGACGATTTTGCCTTCGGCGAGATCGCGGGCGACTTCGGCCATTTCGAACCGGTGCTGCTCGACGCGATGCGCCGCATCCCGGCCTTGGAGAAGGCCGGCATTCAAAAGTTCTTCTGCGGCCCCGAAAGCTTTACGCCCGACGTCCGCTACCATCTCGGAGAGTCCACCGAACTCGCGAATTGCTTTGTGGCCGCCGGGCTCAATTCCATCGGCCTGCAATCGGCCGGCGGCATCGGCAAAGTCGTGTCCGAATGGATGCGCGACGGGCACCCGCCGGTCGATCTCTGGGAGGTCGACGTGCGGCGGAACATGCCGTTCCAGATCAACCGCAAGTATCTGCGGGCGCGGGTCTCGGAAAGCTTGGGCTTGCTGTACGCGACCCACTGGCCGTTTCGGCAATACGAAACCGCGCGCGGCGTGCGCAAGTCGGCGCTGCACGACCGGCTGGCCGCGGCGGGCGCGTGCTTCGGCGAAGCGTTCGGCTGGGAACGCGCCAACTGGTATGCCCCCGCCGGCGTGCCGCCCCGGTACGAATACAGCTACGGCCGGCAGAACTGGTTCGAACACAGCGCCAACGAACACCGCGCTGTGCGCTTAGGGTTGGGCCTCTTCGACCAGTCTTCGTTCGCGAAATTCCGCCTCGAAGGCCGGGATGCCGCCGGCGCCCTGAACCGCGTCTGCGCCAACGACGTCGCCGTTGCGCCCGGCAAAATAGTCTACACGCAGTGGCTCAACGAGCGCGGCGGCATCGAAGCGGATCTCACCGTGACGCGCTTGAGCGAGACGGCTTACATGATCGTGGGCGGCGCGGAAACCGAGAGCAAGGACTTCGAGTGGCTCAAGCGGCACATCGCGCCGAATGCGAACTGCGTGCTGACCAATGTCACTTCCGGGATGGGCGTCTTGTCGGTGATGGGACCCCGGTCGCGGGAGTTCCTGCAATCGCTCACGCCCGCCGACCTGTCGGACGCGGCCTTCCCCTTCGCCACCAGCCAGGTGATCGAACTGGGGTATGCGCTGGTGCGTGCGTCGCGCATCACCTACGTCGGCGAACTGGGATGGGAACTCTACGTGCCCACCGAGTTCATGCAGGGCGTGTACGACGAATTGGTGAATGCCGGCGCGCCGCACGGACTGGTGCACGCGGGCTATCACGCTCTGAATTCCCTGCGCATCGAGAAAGGCTATCGGCATTGGGGCCACGACATCACCGACGAGGACACCCCGCTGGAAGCCGGACTCGGCTTTGCGGTCAAATGGGACAAGCCGGGCGGATTCATCGGCCGCGAAGCACTGCAGCGGCAGAGGCAGGCGGGGTGCGCGAAGCGGTTGGTGCAGTTCAAGCTCAAATCGCCCGAACCCCTGCTCTATCACAACGAGCCGATCTGGCGCGGGGACGCCATCGTCGGCTTCATCCGGTCGGGAATGTATGGACACTCCCTGGGGGGCGCCGTGGGACTGGGGTACGTGACCGCAGCCGACAGTGCGCCGGTCGGCGCGGTGGAGCCCGACGACTACGAGATCGAAGTCGCCGGTATCCGGTACCCGGCCACCGCCTCCTTGCGTCCCCTGTATGACCCGAAGAACGAGCGCATCAAGCGTTGAACACCGACTCGTTTGAACACTGGCTCGAATATAAATCGGAGATGACGCCATGAGTAAGTCCGAATCCGCCGCAATCGCGCGCTTGGCCGCAGACACCAGGATCGGCTATAGCTTGGACCGCAAGTTCTACTGCGACGATGCAGTGTTCGAGGCGGACATGGAGCGGGTCATCAGCCGCAAGTGGATCGTCGCCGGCCACGTCGACCGGGTGCGCAACAAGGGCGATTATTTTCTCTACAAGGTCGGCAACGAATCCATCATCATCGTGCGCAGCGATGAGTCGACCATCAATGCGTTCTACAATGTCTGCCGGCACCGCGGCTCCCTCATCTGCACCAAGCCCGAGGGGCGCGTCGCCCGTCTGACCTGCGGATATCATGCCTGGAGCTACGGGCTCGACGGCGCGTTGCTCGCCGCGCGCTTGATGCCGGAGGATTTCTCCAAAAAAGACAATGGCCTGCAGCGCTGCCACATCCGGGTGTTTTACGGCTTTATTTTCATCAATCTATCCGACGAAGCACCGGTGGATTTCGACGCGGCGTTCGCGGATCTTGCACCCTATCTCGATTTTCATGGCTTTGCCGACGCGAAAATCGCCTATGCGCAGTCCTATCCCACCTCGGCGAATTGGAAGCTGATCGTCGAGAACTTCGTCGAGTGCTATCACTGCGCGCCGGCGCATCCGGAGTTTTGCTCGATGCATCCGCCCGAGGCGCTGATCGCCTTCGGCGCGGGACCGAGCTCCGGTCCGGCCGATGCGGTCGAGAAATATCTGCCGGCGCTCAAGGCGTGGGAAGCCCGGGCGGCGAGCCTCGGACGGCCGATCGGGACCATCGACGACGGGCCCGACTCGTCGCATCTACGGCTGCTGCTGCAGCGAACGATTCGAGAGGGCTACGACAGCGAGACTCAGGACGGCCGGCCCGCCTCCTCGCTGATGGGCAAGCGCCTGGCATTCGACCAGGGACGCATGTACCTGTCTTTCAGCCCTTTCACGCAGCTCGTCGCCACCAACGATTTTGCCGTGCTGTTTCTGTTCACGCCGCGCAGCACCCTGCACACGGATGTGGACCTGTACTGGCTGGTCGACGGCGGCGCATCCGAAGTCGACGTCAAGAGAATGATCTGGGGCTGGGACGAGACGACCAAACAGGATAAGGAAATCACCGAGAACAATCAGGCCGGCATTTTATCGAAGCACTATCGGCCCGGCCGGTATTCCGAGCACGAGCGTCGAGTGGTGACTTTTCAGCAGTGGTACCTGTCACAGTTCGGTCATGCGCTCGCCTGAATCCGCCAGGCGGCCGGTTATTACCGGCTGGGCGGGTGCGGCACGGCCGACGCGGCCGTCAATCACGATTTCGGTGCGTTCGGCAGTGCGGTAAGAACCTCAAGGTCGGGGTGACATTGCAGAAGGGGGCCGTGCACCCACACGGGGGCGTGACACCCGAGCCCGGTCGCGCTACCGTAAGTGCAATGTCAAGGCTCGATCTCGAACGCATCGGTCGATCGGTCGTCAAGCTGCGCGCTGACGTGCCCGAGGACGCGTTCACAGCCGGTATCTTGGGATCGCAGCGCACCGGCAACGGGGTCGTCATCGATTCCAACGGATTGATCCTGACCATCGGCTACCTGGTGACCGAAGCCACCGATGTGTGGCTGAGCACCCCGGATGGACGCGAACTGGCAGGTCACCCGTTGGCATATGACCAAGTGACCGGATTCGGCTTGGTCTTGCCGCTGGAGAAGGCGGACATGCCGCCGATCCCCTTCGGGTCGTCGGCGGAACTCAATACGGGCGATCCGGCCTACGTGGTGAGTTCTCCGGAGTTCGCCGAGCCGCAACCGGTGGAAATATTCGCGCGCCGCGAATTCGCCGGTGCCTGGGAGTACCTGCTGGAGGACGCCATTTTCGCGACGCCGGCGCACCCTCATTGGTCCGGCTCCGCGTTGATCGACAGCCGCGGAAGTTTGGTTGGCTTGGGGTCATTGCTGGTGCGTGAGCTGACCGACGGCGAAGAGATCAACGCCAACATGTTCGTGCCCATCGATTTGCTCAAACCCATTCTCGGGGAATTGACCACTCGCGGACGTGCCTTGCGTCAGTCGCGTCCCTGGCTGGGCGTGTACGCGGCGGAAATGACCGGAAAAGTATATGTGACCGGCGTCGCTGAAGGCAGTCCGGCGCAATTGGCCGACATTCGCGAAGGCGATCTGATCACACGCGTGGCGGAACACGACGTCGCCACCCTGCCCGACTTCTACCGGCGTCTGTGGGCAGTGGGACCGGCCGGCACCGGCGTGCCGTTGACCGCGATTCGCGGCGGCACTCGCCTGCACTTGAACGTGCGCTCGGTTGACCGCGTGGACCTGCTCAAGCGGCCGCAGGCACACTAGCACTTCAGGCCGGGAATTGTTTCGCGAGGAACGCTTCGCCGCGCTCGAGGATGAAATAACGGAACGCCTCGGCCGCCGGCGATAGTGTTTTCGCGTGGGATTTGACGACGTGCCAGCGGCGCAGGATGGGCAGACCCTCCGTTTCCGGAGAGGCTATCAAACGGTGATCGAGCTCGAGTCCCAACGTGTGCAGCGACAGGAGCGATATGCCCATGCCTGCCATGACCGCCTGCTTGATCGACTCATTGCTGGACATTTGCATCACCACCCGCGGCGCCAACTGATGCGTGCGCATGTACTCGTCGAACGCCGCGCGGGTGCCTGACCGCGGCTCGCGCACGATGAATCCTTCTTCCGACAGCGCGCTCGCGGGCACCACGTCCATGCGCGTGAAGCGATGATCGATCGACGTGACCAGCACGTGCGGATGCATGGCGAACGGCTCGGCGCGGGCCGCCCACCCCTCGGGCGGCCGGCCCATGATGGCCAGCTCGATATCGCCTTCCTGCATCAACGCGACAATCTGCTCGCGGTTGTTGGTGACCTGCAGCCGAATCTCGATTCCCGGATGTTCCTCGCGAAATTGCGCAAGCAGCCGCGGCAGGAAGTACTTGGCCGTGCTGACCATTCCCACATCCAGCGGCCCGGTTTGCAGGCCGCGAAAGCGCGCCACCAAATCCTCGGCATCGCGCATGGCCGACAGCACTCGCCGCGTATGCGCCAGCATGTATTCGCCGACCATGGTCAGGGAGACCTGGCGGCTGGTTCGATCGAACAGAGGCAATCCGACTTCGATCTCGAGTTCCTTGATCTGCATCGACACGGCAGGTGCGGTGAGCTTCAGTTCCTCAGCCGCGCGAATGAAGCTCAAATGTCGGGCGACTGAGGCAAAGATGCGCAATTGGCGAAGGGTGGCGTTCTTCATTAAGGAATGCTTAATATTGGGATAACAATAACTGACTGTACGCGAACGATCAACGCCCACTACAGTTCTCCCAGCGGAAACTCTGGCGAGGCCTCAAATGGTGAAAATGGTCGACAAATCAGCGGACAGCGTCATTACGGACATCAAAAAGCGCTATAGCGCCGGGGTTCTCAAGTACCGGCAAATGGGCTATTGGGATGCCGGCTACCTCCCCAAGGAAACGGACACGCTATGCCTGTTCCGGATCACGCCGCAGGACGGGGTCGATCCGATCGAGGCCGCGGCGGCGGTGGCCGGCGAGTCGAGCACGGCCACCTGGACCGTCGTCTGGACCGATCGGCTCACCGCGTGCGACAGCTACCGGGCCAAGGCGTACAAGGTCGAGCCCGTGCCGAACAATCCGGGTCAGTACTTCGCCTGGGTGGCGTACGACATCATCCTGTTCGAAGAAGGCTCGATCGCCAATATGACGGCGAGCCTGATCGGCAATGTCTTCAGTTTCAAACCGCTCAAGGCGGCGCGCCTCGAGGATATTCGAATCCCCGTGGCCTACGTAAAGACCTTCAAGGGTCCGCCGACCGGCCTCATTGTCGAACGGGAGCGCCTGGATAAATTTGGCCGCCCCCTCCTCGGCGCCACCACCAAGCCGAAGCTCGGCTTGTCGGGGCGCAACTATGGCCGCGTGGTCTACGAAGGGCTCAAGGGTGGTCTCGATTTCATGAAGGACGATGAGAACATCAACTCGCAGCCCTTCATGCACTGGCGCGATCGATTCCTGAATGTGATGGATGCGGTCAACAAGGCGAGCGCCGCCACCGGCGAGGTCAAGGGTTCGTACCTCAACGTCACGGCGGCGACCGTCGAGGACATGTACGAGCGCGCGGAATTCGCCCGAGAACTCGGCTCGGTCGTCATCATGGTCGACCTGGTCGTCGGTTGGTCGACGATTCAAAGCATGTCCAACTGGTGCCGCAGGAACGACATGATCCTGCACATGCACCGCGCGGGTCACGGCACCTACACGCGCCAGAAGAACCACGGCGTGAGCTTCCGTGTCATCGCCAAATGGCTGCGTCTCGCGGGAGTCGATCACCTGCATACCGGCACCGCCGTGGGCAAACTCGAGGGCGACCCCATGACCGTGCAGGGCTACTACAACGTGTGCCGCGACAGCTACACCAAGCAGGATCTGCCGCGCGGCCTGTTCTTCGATCAAGACTGGGCGGACCTTCGCAAGGTGATGCCGGTCGCCTCGGGCGGAATTCATGCCGGCCAGATGCATCAGCTGCTCGATCTCTTTGGCGATGACGTCGTCTTGCAATTCGGCGGCGGCACCATCGGTCACCCGGCGGGCATTCAGGCCGGCGCTGTGGCCAATCGCGTGGCGCTCGAAGTCATGGTCAAGGCCCGCAACGAAGGGCGCGACATCCGCAACGAAGGTCCCGACATTCTTCGCCAAGCGGCCAGGACTTGTAGTCCGCTGCAGCAGGCGCTCGATACCTGGGGCGAGATCAGCTTCAACTACGCCTCCACCGACACCTCGGATTACGCGGTCACCGCCGCCGCAATCTGATCAGCCAAAGGAGTACGCCGGCATGATGACCAATCCCGTGGGCCGCATCACACAAGGGCAGTTCAGCTACTTACCGGATCTCTCGGATGCGGAAATAGCGCTGCAGATCCAATACGGACTCGACAAAGGCTATGCGTGGAGCGTCGAGTACACCGACGACCCGCATCCCCGAAACACTTACTGGGAGATGTTCGGCCTACCGATGTTCGATCTCAAGGATGCCGCCGGCGTGATGCTGGAATTGCAGAGCTGCCGCAAGACCTTCCCCCGCCACTACATCCGGCTGATGGCTTTCGATTCCACGCGAGGTGTGGAATCCATCGCGATGAGCTTCATCGTCAACCGGCCGGACGTCGAGCCCGGCTTTGGACTCACGCGGCAGGAGGCGCACGGCCGCACGATTCGCTACACGGTGCATAGCTATGCGACGGATCGACCAGAAACCGAACGCGGCATTCGTTAGGCCGCCGTCTCGCCTCATTTTCTCGCGTCGGGATATTCATGGCTGCACCGCTCTACCAGATTCCAGGTCAACAGGCGCCCTCGCCCGGGAATGCCGATAGCCGTGCCGCTGCAGCCGTCACTGACACCGCCGCGGACGACACGGTCGCGCGCACGGTCACGGGCGTGCTCGCCAAGAGTCAAGCCGGCGCGGTCATGGACGAGCTCGAACGCGATCTGGTCGGTTTGGCGCCGGTCAAGAGCCGCATCCGAGACATCGCGGCCTTGCTGGTGATCGGCAAGCTGCGCATGAACTTGGGACTTCAGGCGCACGCGCCCAGTCTGCACATGTCCTTCACCGGCAACCCGGGGACCGGCAAGACCACGGTGGCCCTGCGCATGGCGGAAATTCTGCATCGTCTCGGGTACGTGCGCAAAGGTCATCTCGTCGCCGTGACGCGCGACGACCTGGTCGGCCAGTACATCGGGCACACCGCGCCGAAAACCAAGGAAGTGCTGAAAAAGGCGATGGGCGGCGTGCTGTTCATCGACGAAGCGTACTACCTGTACCGCCCCGAGAACGAGCGTGACTACGGCCAAGAAGCGATCGAAATCCTGCTGCAAGTGATGGAGAACCAGCGCGACGATCTGGTCGTGATTCTGGCGGGATACAAGGATCGAATGGACACCTTTTTCCGCTGCAACCCGGGCATGAGTTCGCGCATCGCACATCACCTGGACTTCCCGGACTACCCGGCGGGCGATCTGCTGCGGATCGCGGACCAGATGCTCGAGCGGCAGAATTACCGATTCGGCCCCGGCGCGCGCGCGGCGTTCGAGGAGTATCTGGCGCACCGGATTGCGCAGCCCCATTTCGC
>Ga0137412_10001600_pt1 | contig 17683 bp, 12 predicted proteins | sample CZODoug2_1_16fun_FD_122160 | JGI IMG/M metagenome (GOLD analysis project Ga0137412, IMG submission 122160) | Vadose zone soil fungal communities from Angelo Coast Range Reserve, California, USA - CZODoug2_1_16fungal (Hybrid Assembly) | ecosystem: Environmental > Terrestrial > Soil > Vadose zone...
CAAATTATCGGCGACATGACGCAAGCGCTGACGGTCTTCCTCAAGCCGGGTTACGCACCGGTCGAGCAATACGGCGAGGTTCCGTCCATGCGCCAGGGGCCATGGACCGACATTTATGCGGTGGCGGCCGTGATGTATTTCGCGGTGGTGAGCAAGTCGCCGGAGCCGTCGGTCGGACGGATGATCCGCGACGAGTTGCGACCGTTGCGATCTCTGGCCGAGGGAATGTATTCGCCCGGATTCCTGTCGGCCATCGACCGTGCGCTCGCGCTGCGCCCGGAAGACCGCCCAGCGTCCGTGGCCGAATTCCGCCGCTCGTTGGGGATCGGACAAGCCGACGCGCCCGGGCCGCTGCCTGTCCTTCCTGACGACGAGGCGACCGCCATCAAGGCGCGGCCGATTGGACCTTCGGCCTCACGACCTCGCAAGGGGAGGCCGCTCGCTATCGGCGTTATCGCCACAGTGCTTGTGGGAGGCGCAGCGCTGATGCCGTGGCTGATGCGCCCCCCCTCTGTTGAGTCGCCGGTCACGCCGATTCCCACGGCGCCGGTTGCCGGCGCAAAAGGGCCGGCAACCACCACCGAAAGCGAGGCGCGGCCACCTGTGGCGACGGCCCCGGCCCTGACGCCGCCGCCAGCCGCGGTACCCGATGCCGCCAAAGTGTTGCAGCAGATTTTCGAGCGGCGCTCTGCTTTGATCGGGGTCGATGCGAAGGCGGCCAAGACACGCCTCGTCATCGGCCGCGACGCTTTTCAGCTCACCGTCAATACCGACCAGAGCGGATATCTAACCGTGCTGATGGCCAGGCCCGCCGGCGAGTTGCTGCAGATCTTTCCGGATCAAAAGCAACGCGAATTCCGTCTGGATCCGAACTTTCCGGCGCGGCTTTCGAACATAGTTGCGAAGGGGCCGCCAGGTGTCGATCAGATCCTTTGCATCGTCTCAGGCAAGCCGCTGAGCCTGGCGACCGAGTCTGTTGCCGGAGACGATTTCCCTCACTTAAATTTGAGCCGCATGGCAACGGAGCCCGAGGCGGCCGCGTCCTCGCGTTGTGCCAGCGGTGCGATCGACTGCGAAGCAGCGTTTGGTGCGACACTGCTCGAAATCTCGGAGATCGAGCGTTGACGATGCGGAATTCCAAACCGCGAGACATGGCGACGGGCCGCAACGCCCGCGACGACATCACCGCTATGGTGATGCAGGCCGAGGACTTGAGCAGGCCGAGCTGCGTGTGGCGCAGTAGGACTGCTCAAATCGCCCTGTCGGCGCGCTCAGACGTCGTCCGAATCGGCCCTCGACGGCCGAAACCCGGTGGATAGTCGACGATGCGGCCGCTGCCGGCCATAGCCTGATCGATCTGGACCGGCCGCACGCCGGTGCGCGCGCCACCGGCGATCGACTGCATCGCCTCGCGGTCCAACTCATCGCTTTGCGGCAAGTCGTTGATGGTGATCACTGCCATGGCAACCTCCTTGAGGCGAACTATAGGTGAAGGGCACCCTGAGAGGGAAGCGCGTGATGAAGCAGTGGAGCGCCGTCGCATGCAACGGCGCCGTGGGGCGGTCTTCGATGCGTTCAAGTGTTGTGAGCAAACCAATACATTGCTCGCGCGTTGTTGGCTCACACCCATCAGTCACGAGCCGGCAGAACCGTCGGAGAATTCCGGGCGGATGAAGATTTCAGTTTTTTTTCAGGTACTTGCCATCATTTTACGCGGTCGCGATAAGGCTTGGCACGGCGGTTGCTTTATAGGTCATCGAGCACAGGCTCAAACGTCAATCCAACCGACGTCTTTCACCACTTTAGGAGAACTGAAATGCTGACGATTCATGACCTGAGCAAGGAAGTCGACATGACCGCCGTGCGCGGTGGCACCGGCCCGCGTTGGTGTGGCGACAAAGATTCAAGAGAACGATTTGGTTCAGACGATCGACATCATGGCGAACGGGACCGGTGCCGTCGCCAACGATTCGAACGAAACGACGACGATTCGCACAGCTTCGCGCGGGCCGGGTGCTTCAGCAACGTGCCGTCCTGCGGCTGGTACGACGCTACTAAGTAATAGCCGTTTGCGGGTAAGGTGGGGGCCTCGACGGTCCCCACCGCCACGCCTGCAAAGCTGGATACCGAGGATGCGATCATGGCCACCACGACCATCACCGATCTTCCCAGCAGCCGTACGCTGGACTATAAGGTCATGTCGGCCATCAGAGGCGCAGCAGCTGCCGGGGACTGGTGTCTCTCTGCCTTTAGCCCCTACCAGAGCGCCCCGCTGTCGCCGATTGTCATCTACGGGACCAACTACTTCGCCGGCCAGATGAACCTTCAGATCCAGAACTTCGACATCAAGGGCTCGGGCTCCGGCACGATCAACCTCAACACAGCTCAGAATGCGTTGAACCCCATCCACGCCGGCCCCGCTTTGCCGCCTTCATGAAGGCAAACCAGCCGAAGGCCGTCGCGTGAGCATCGAGCCCGAAGACCGGGACAACGGCATGTTGAAGATCAAGGATCTACCAGGCAGCAAGTCAAACATCAACGACTTGCAGGCTACCCGCTCGTTCGGCTGGACCTCGGCCTCGCGCTCCCACCCAGGCCGGGTCCGCGAGGTCAACGAGGACGCCTGTCTCGTCCAGCCCGAGCACGAACTTTGGGCCGTCGCCGACGGCATGGGCGGACATACGCTGGGCGAGTTTGCCAGCAGCCTGGCGGTGCAAAGATTGATGGGCCTGCCCGTCGCGGAGGACCTCGCGCAGCGGGTCAAGGCTGCACGGGGACGGCTGCAGGCAGCCAATCGCGACCTGCGTGCCGAGGCCGTGCGGCGCGAAACGCCGCTCATCGGCACCACCATCGCGGCCCTGCTCGCCGCCGGGCGTCGTTGCGCATGCCTGTGGGCCGGCGACAGCCGCATCTACCTGTACCGGGCCGGGCGCCTGAGACTGCTGACGCGCGACCACAGCCACCTCGAGGCGGCGCGCTCGCGCCACGTTGGCGGCTTGGACGATATGCTGATACGCCCGCGGGCGAATCTGGTCACGCGCGCGCTCGGGTGCGAGGATACGGTGGAGCTCGACCAGGTCACGATCGAATTGCTCGACGACGACATCTTCCTGCTGTGCAGCGACGGGCTCAGCAACGAGGTCAGCGAGCTGTCGATCGAGCAGGCCTTGATGCCGGGCATCTGCGCCAGGGCGTGCGGCACACTGGTCGACATGGCACTGCAGCGCGACGCTCGCGACAACATCACCGCCGTGGTGCTCCGCGCCGAGGACTTGAACAGTCCTGACCGGACCGAGCCGCGTGCGGTGTCGTAGGACTGTTCAAATCGCCTTGGGGGCGCGCGCCGCCGCGCGAAATTCCTTCGAATGAAGGCCATGCTTCTTCAGCAGCACCTGAAGGTGCGATCGGTTCATATTGCAACGCTTCGCCAACTCGACCACGATGCCGCCCACTTCCTGCAGTCCTCGCTCGAGGAACTCGCGCTCGGCCAGGTCGCTGGCAGCACGCTTGGCCTCGTTGAGCGCATCCGAGCTCAGCGATTGCCCGTTGGCGCCCGATTCCGGACCGGCAGCGGGCGGCGGGTGCGACCCCGGCCGGATATCGGCAGGCAGGTGCTCCAGATCGGCCGTCTGCCCCGCAAGGCATGACAGCCGGTACACGATGTTGCGCAGCTCGCGGATATTGCCGGGGTAGGAGTAATCGAGCAGGAATGCACGTAGCCGCCGGGTCATCTCGATCGGGCGGCGCTTCAGCGCCTCGGCCGCTTCGTCGCCGAAGAATTCGAACAACAGCGCAATTTCGTCCTTGCGTTCGCGCAGCGGCGGCAACGTGACGTGAATGACGCCGAGGCGATAGAACAGATCTTCGCGGAAGCGGCCTTCTTCGCTCAGTTTGCGCAGGTTGCGGTTGGTCGCCGCGACGACGCGCGTGTCGACGCGGATCGGCTGGTCCGATCCCACCCTCTGGATCTCGTGCGCTTCCAGCACGCGCAGCAGCTTCACCTGGCCGGGCAGCGGCAGCTCGCCGATCTCGTCCAGGAAGATCGTGCCGGTGTGCGCGCTCTCGAACTTGCCCTTGCGATCATGGACTGCACCGGTGAAGGCGCCCTTGCAATGCCCGAACAGTTCCGACTCGAGCAGGCTGTCGGGAATCGCGCCGCAGTTGACCGACACGAACGGCCGCTCGGCCCGGTCCCCGTTGGCGTGGATCACCCTGGCCATCAGCTCCTTGCCCGTGCCGCTCTCGCCGTCGATCAACACGGGCAAGCCCGTGGGTGCGGCCTTTTCGGCGGTCTCCAGCGCCTCGAGCAGCTTGGGGTTGTCGCCGAACGCGCCCTCGAAGATGAAGCTGCGTTCGATCAGCGCCTCGCGCCGCTGGCGCCGCGACAGGTCGCTTCGCGCCGGCTCGGCGGCGGCCGCACTGACGAAGCGTTCCTGGTGGGAAAGCTGCATCACCTCGTCGCGCAGCGCGCCGGCCTGCCGCAGCAGCTTCTCGATCTCCGGCCGATCGAGCTTGGAAGCCCATCGCAGCGTCGAGCGCAATATCTCGATCTTATCGATCAGCCCGGCATACGAGACGGTCGAGCTGGCGCCCGGATCCTGGTCGACTATCTTCATGCGGCGCTCAACTGCTTCTGCACCAGCTCGTAGTACATGCCTCGGCGCTCGACCAGTTCATCATGCCGCCCCTGTTCGACGATCTTCCCGTCGTACAGCACCAGTATCTTGTCGGCGCGCAGGATGGTGCTCAGGCGGTGCGCAATGACCACCGCGGTTCGACCTTTCAGGATGTCGCTCAGGTTGGCGATGATATTGCTTTCGGACTCCGCGTCGAGCGCTGAGGTCGCTTCGTCGAACACCAGCAGGCGCGGATCGCGGTACAGTGCCCGGGCGATACACAGGCGTTGGATCTGTCCGCCTGAGAGGCCGGTGCCGCGCTCGCCGACCACCTGCTGGTAGCCGAGCGGCAGCTTGCTGATGAACCCGTGGGCGTCCGCCCTCTTCGCGACTTCCTCGATGCGGCGCCGGTCTGGCTCGTCGCTGCCGCCCGCGATGTTCTCCGCGATGGTCCCCGAGAACAGCAGGTTGGTCTGCATCACGTAGCCGACCTGCGCCCGGTAATACTCCTTGTCGACCACGCCGATGTCGTAGCCATCGACCGTCAGCCTGCCGTCGGTGGGCGGATAGAAGCCCACGAGGAGTTTGGCCAGCGTCGACTTTCCCGAGCCGCTGCGGCCGACGACGGCGACCAGGTCGCCGGGCTTGATGTCGACACTGATGTTCTCCAGCACATACGGCGTCTCGTTGCCGCCGTAACGGAAGTAGACGCCATCGAAACGAATGTCGCCCTGCAGGTCGGGGATTGCCACACGTGAGGCCAGGTCCTCGGGCCTCTGTTCCGGCTCGAGGTCGAGCACGTCGCCGAGGCGCTCCATCGCCACGGAGGCATCGTTCAGCAGGCTCCACAGCCCTATCAGTCCCATCAACGGCGCCAGCACGCTGCCCATCAAGGCATTGAAAGCGATCAGTTGGCCGATGCTCAGCTCGCGCGTGAGCACCATGTCGGCTCCAGCCCACAGAATGGCGATCGTGGCGGCGGCGCTCAATAGATTTCCGGCCAATCCGACCCCGATATTGAACGACTGCGCGCGGTACTGCACGTCGAGCGCCTGCGCGTACTTTTTCTCCCACTTCAGCCGCACCGGGCGCTCGATGCCCATGCCCTTGACCGTTTCCGCCCCGCCAAGCGCTTCCATCAGGTACGCCTTCGCGTCGGTCGTGGCCCGGAACACGTCGCGCCTGAAGCTCTTGACCTTCGGTGTCATCAGCACTGTCAACGCCAGAATCGGTACGACGAATGCGACAAGCAGCAAAGTCAGTTTGACGTTGTAGAGGAACATCACCGTGAAGTAGATGAAGATCATCAGCAGGTTAAGCACGGTGCTGATCGTAGATTCGGTCAGGAAGGCCCGGATCGTCTGGTTTTCCTCGAAGCGCGCGAAGATGTCTCCCGTCTTGCGCTTGGCGAAGAACGAAAACGGCAGCGACAGGGCGTGCCGGAAGAACTGCGACATCATCGTAAAGTCCAGCTTCCGGACCATGAAGTTCGTCAGCGCGGCCCGGATCGTGGCCGTCAGCTGTGTAAACACGTTCGAGATGATCAGGCCGCCGATCAACAGGTGCAGCAGATTCGCGTTCTGGTGAACGATCACGCCGTCCAGGATGTTCTGGATGATCATCGGCGGCACGAGGCCCAGTATCTGAATCACGAACGTCGCCATGAAGAGGTGCAGCAGGATCTTCTTGTAGGGAAGCAGGTACCCGGCGAAGCGCACCCATGGCGAGCGTGACGCACCGACCTGCGCCATATCCTGGCGCGGCGTGAAGGTGAGGCACATGCCCTTCCAGCCGCGCTCGAACTCCTCGACGCTAAGCTTCCTGAAACCGATCGCCGGATCGGCCACCCACACGTGCCCGCTGGACACCCCGTACACCACCATGTAGTGATAACCCTCCCAGTGCACGATGTACGGGAGCTCGAACCCGCGCATCGTGTCGAAGGAGCACTGCAGCCCTCTCGTGGTGAAGCCAATGGATTCGCCGGTGCGCGCCAGGCTGTCCAGCGTCGCGCCTTGCGTCGAGACGTTGGCAAGTTCCCGCAGCTTGCCCAGCGTCATGCCGATGCCATAGTGCTTGCAGATCATCGCCAGGCATGCAGCGCCGCAATCCATTTCCTCGGCCTGCTGGATCCAGGGGAAGCGCCGGATGACGTTCTCGCCAAGCTCGGGCTTGGACTTCAGATCCAGCGCCAACCGGGGTTTGCGAAGCTCAGCGACCTTCTTCTGCCGTTGCAGCTCCCTTTCGATGATCCGGATCCGCTCCTCCAGCGCCGCGTGCACCTTCGGATTGCGTTCGAAAATGAGATGCGCGGTCTTCTCGGGGATCACGAGCAGAGCGGTATCTACGCAGGCGATCACTGAGGCAGCCTGCTCCTGCCGCATCAGGCAAGCCCTCTCGCCGAAGGTTTCACCCTTGCGCAAAGTGGCCAGCAAATAGTCATTGCCTTCCTCGTGACGCACGACGCGCACTTCCCCATGGCGCACGACGTACAGGCGGCGATCTTCCCGCGAGCCCTGTTTGAGGATCTCCTTGCCGGCGCGGGCCTGCTTGACGCCGACGCTGCGGATCAGTTCGTCCAGCTCGCTTTTGCCGACTTTGTTCTTGAGGTCGAACAGGTGACTGATCAGGCCACCCGCCGAGCTGATGGCGACGCGGGTGGCGACGAGCGCGCGGGCCGCCGGGTTGCCGGCGACGATCGGGCCAATGACACCGCGGGGGATGAACAGCAATTCGGTGTTGCTGGATGCGCGCGCCGACCACTCGTGTCGGTATTCGCGCAACATGACCATTTCGCCCAGGACTTCCCCCGCCTTGCGCACGCCCAGGCTGGTCTCCTTTTCCCCGTCCGCAGCGAATACCCGGATCGAGCCGGACTTGACGATGAACAGGCCCTCGGCCGCCTCGCCTGCGGTGCACACGGTGTCGCCGAACGCCAGCAGCCGCGACTGCGCGCTTCGGGCCAGGCGCTCGATGTCGATGCGCGTCAGCGCGGAAAGCAGGTCGACGGACGTCAGGAACTCGACGAGCGACCAAGTTTCTTGCGTGTCCATGGGGAAGCGGTCCCGGCGCTAGTCGGCCTGGATGACGTGTTCCTGAGCCCTGGCTCGCAACCACTCCTCGCGCAACAACCGCCGCACTTCGGTGGCGGTGTCGTCGTCGAGGCGGGCCGGACGCATTGCGTTCACCCGGAAGACCTCGAAAGCCGTTCGGTCTTCCGATGCGAAAGGTCCCAGCAAATCGCCGGCGGCGGCATTGAATACCCTGGCCTCGACGTCGGACCGAAGCGATCCTCGCAGCACCTTGCCGATCAGGCCACCTCGCTCCCGCGTGTCGGCGGTCGAATGCTCGCGCGCCATCTCCTCGAAGCGATCGGGATCCTCGCGGAGCACCGCCAGCATCTCCTTGGCCTTGCTCTCGGAATCGAGGACGATATGGCTGACTTCGATGCTGTCGAACTTGGGCGAGTTCAGTTTGAAGTACCCCTGTACGGCCTGGTCGCTGCAGACCCTTTGCATCAACTTTTCCTGATACAAGCTGTCGGTGATAAAGGCCTCGAACTCGTCCAGACTGATGCGCATCGCATCGAGGTACTTGTTCGTGTCGGAGGCGCGATGCAAGCCGCGCACCCGGCGAAACTGGTCGGCGCCTTCCTGGATCTCCGCCTCCGACACCTTGATGCCCGCTTTCCTCGCGCCCAGCGCCGCCAGTCGATCCCGGACGAATTGCTCCAGGAGTGCCTCGAACTGCCCCGTCAGCTTCAAGGTCCGCATGAACTCCTCGACGTCGATGGCGTGGCCGTCGATCTTTACGATGGTGGCTATCTGATTCACTCCTTCGAAGTCGAAAAGAAATCGGAGGCCAAGCGGGCGGCTTATCCGCCGACCTGCCGGAACGGGTCCAGGGCCAGATCGATCAGGCGCCGATCACGAACCACGATCTCGACCGCGGCCGTCATCCCGTATCGCAGCGGATACTTCGCCTCTGCGACCTGGTAGTAGTCGCGCTCCAGCGATACCCGTGCCTGGTACACCGGCTGCTTGCTCTGCGGCGACGGCTTGGTGGCCGGCGCGACGTATTCCAGCGTGCCATTGATGACTCCGTAGCGCTGGTACGGAAATGCGCTGAACTTGAGCTTGACCGGCAGCCCTTCGCGCAGGAAGGCCCGCTCGCTCTCGACGATCTCGGTCTTGACGATCGCGCGGGCACCGCTGGGAGCGATTCCGCCCAGCGGGGTATTGGCCAGAACCTTGTCGCCGGGCTGCGTGGACGTCAGGTCGGTGATGACCCCGGAGGCGGGGGCGACGATCAGGAGAAAATTGTCCTTGTCGATGTTTTCGAAGCTGATTCGGGACGCGGCCTCGGCCTCGGCGCGGGCGGTGTTGAGCTGCAGACGAAGCTTCTTCTCCGAATCGTCGATCTCCTTCGTCGCCGCGTCGTAGTCCAGCCTCAGCTTGCCGAGCTGCTCCCCGCTTCGGACGAGCACATTCTGGGCATCCACGATGTCCTGTTTCTGGCGGGCTGCCAATTCCGTAACCTTCTCTTGCGCAACGCGGTAGGCATTCTCGGCGGCCCGCTTCGCGTTTCTCTTGCTCTCGACCTGAAGCAGCGACACGCCGCCGCCGCCGGGAGTCGCGAAGACGCGCTCGAACTTTTCCAGCTCGAGCTGGGCCGCGTCCCGCGCCTGCCTGGCATCCTCTGCAGTGGTTTTGGCCGCGGCCATTTGCGCTTTTTGTTCCTCCTGCAGCTTGGTGGTGCCGAGCGCGCTGCGGCTCTGGTGTGCCTGCTCCTCGTCCTCCATCTGCTGCCTGAGGTTCGCGGCCTTGTGCTCCAGCAGTGCCTTCTTTTCGGGCCATAGCCGCCAGTCCCGCTCCGCATTCTCCCGGTTCAGCTGCGTCCGCGTGGCGTTGCTCGCCGCTTCGATGGCACCCCGGGCGTTCAGACGAGCCAGCACGTCGCCCTTCGATACGGCAGCTCCTTCGGCCACGTAGAGATTCGCCAGCTCGCCGTCGACGGGCGCATGGAAGCGCCTGACCTCCGAGGCGGGCGTCAGCGTGCCCTGTCCCGTCACGATCACGTCGACCCGCCCGAAGAACGACCAGGCGAGGCCGGCCAGCACCAGGGCCACCATCGTGTACACGAGGGCGTGCAGGGCGCGCCAGGGCTCCGCGGTCAGAATGGCGATCCCTTCGGAGCTGTGACCGCCCAGAGCGTCGGCCAGCGGGACCAGGCGATTTGAGAGCGTCATTCGTTCGAGTCTCCAAGCAGCGACAGTTTGGTCTTTAGCAGCCCGGGCTCGACGACATTGCTCAGGTCACGCAGCGCGCTGCGCTGCCGACGTGCTTCCGATTCGATCTCGTCGCGAATCGCGGTCCACTGCGCAATTCCGGCCGCGTCGACTTGCGAGTAGATCAGGAAGGCCTGCTGCGCATAGCGGCTCGCGTCGGCCAGCAAGCGTGCGCGGGTCCGGAATTGATCAGAAATCGAGGTCTCGATTCGCTGCGAGGCTTCGATTGGGCCGTTGCTGCGGTACTCCTGCCACGACGTGCGGGCCCGATTCACGGCGTCCTGCGCCCGCGCGATCACCTTGTCCTTTTGCAGGTTCAGATCGGCCGCGGTAGCGCGCAGGAAGTACACGTCTTCGTCGGCATCGAGTGATTCTCTGAAGGCCAGCAGCTGATCGACGAAGCCACTTGTGTCGCGCGACTCCTGCAGCGCGGCGAACCGGGCCGTCACGCCTCGCCTGCGCTCCAGCTCGGCGCCTGCAGCTTCACCCCAGGAGCCCGCTGTCATCATCTTCTGCAAGCCGGCAAACGCCTGGCTGGCCCTGCCGTCCCTCCACGCTTGCGTCGCAGCGTCGTACTGCTGCAGCAGGTCCGCGGAGGGAAGCTGCCCACTCGCGGCCAGCGCGCGCTGGCTTTGCTCGAACGGCCGGGTCGCGAAGCGTGCCCTTCTCAGCAGCGCGAACAGCCGTCCGGACTTGGGGGTGCGTGCCTCCCGCCGAATCTCGATGTAGCGCGCCAGGTCCTGGCGCACGCTGTCCAGCCCGCCGAGGCCGGGATACTTTTCCGCAGTTTCGCTCAGTACGGGTCCCAGGGCCTCCGGATCGTCTCTCGCCAGCTCGGTCGTGATGCTGGCCTTGACGCGTTCGATGACCGGCAGGTATACGGTCGATTCGCTCTGCAACTTGCGCAGATGGGTGAGCGCTTCGCCATACCAGTCGCCGAATTGCGGCACATAGGACGCGATCCGCACCAGTACGCGCTGGTGCTCGCCTGTGTCGTCATTCCAGCGCCCGATGAGTTGCTCGATGCCGTCTTCGTCCGCGTAGATCCGGATCGGGGTCTTCAGGCCGCCGCGGGCGCTGACCAGGCGCTCGAGGTCGCTCAGCCACTGAAGCTCGTCGATCAGGTGCCGCAGGTCGGCATCGCGCGTGGCAAGCTCGGACATGCCCGTGAGAACGCCCTTGGCTGCGTCGAAGTCGCGGGCCCGTACCTTCGCAATCCATGCGGGCACATTCGCCTTCAGGGCCGCCTCGGTGGCCCGCGCCTTGAGGTCGACGTCATTCGGGTTCTTGTCGAGGAGTCGACTGGCCAGCTCGGCCGCCCGCGCATACTCGCCGCGCGCGAACGCGTCCTTCAGGTCGCGCTCGGATGCACTCCAGAAATAGGCGGTCAAGACGAGCGCGCCCAGGATGCCCGCGACGGCTGCAGCCTTCCACCACCTGCGCCGAACGCTCTCGGGCTCGTCGCTGGCAAGGAGCGAAGCGAGCTCGGACAACAGCAGCATCGCGCGGCCGCGCGGGCGGCGCCTGACCGCCGGCTCCTTGGCGCCGGCACCGGCAGGCGCCGAGTCGGACGGCTCGACGTCGTCGTTCGGCTCGTCGTCGACGCAAAAGATTTCGAGGAATTTGGTCGGGGCAGCCATGAACTTGGTTCGGTCGCTCGGAGGCGCCTCGGCGGGCATGCATCCAGCGATCGGAGGGGAGGCGACGGTCACGGTCGGCACGCCTTCGGCCATCGGGGCGTGGGTAACGCTCGGCGCCAGCTCATCACCGCACTCCCGGGTGATGCCCACTCGGTAGGCGAAGTGCTTGCCGCTGAAGGCGACCACGGCACGATCCCGCAGCAGTACAGCGTGCTCCTCCAGTCGCAGGCCATCGATGAAGGTGCCGTTGCCGCTGGCGAGGTCCTCGATGTAGGCTTGGCCATCCTTCTGAAAGATGTACGCGTGGCGCCGTGACAGGTAGCTCCGCTCGCGGCCATGTCCGGGCTTGTTCTTGTAGCGGGAGAAGGTCGGATGGGCCTTGCCGACGAGGAACGGGAATTTTGTGATGACGATCGGGGCGAGACCCGAGTCGCCCGATTCGGGGGTCAACGTCAGCGTCAGCCCCGGTTCCGCCCGGGGTTTAAGCGCCTGAGTGATCTGCACGCGATACGACAGCGCGCCACCGAAGCAGATCTCGTCACCGTTGCGCAGTTGGCATGGCACCTGGCCGACCGCGACGCGGTTGAGCGTCGTCCCGTTCTTGCTCCCCAGGTCCGTCAGGTAGAGGAACCCGCCCTCGTGGAAGATGCGCGCGTGCCGCCGCGACAGCATCGAGAGTATGTCGCTGCCGTAGGACGCGAAGGGCTGCTCGGACCTTCCAACGGCAAACACGGGGGCGTCGATGTGGATGTCGCCCAGCTCGGGCCGAGACAAGGGCTTCAGGACGACGTCGAGCTGACGAACCGCCGGCGTCTGTTCGGCGCCTGGCGTCCACCTCGCTTCCTCATTTTTCGCGCCGAGCACCGACGGGTCAGCGGCGTGCACCCACGACCTCGACCGGGCTCTGGGCCCAACCGCCCCCGAGCGCCTTGTACAGCGTAACCGTGTCGGACAGCACTTGCTCGTGGCTGCCCAGTAACGCGAGCTGAGCAGTCAGCAGGGAACGCTCGTTTTCGAACACGTCGAGTTGTGACACGATTCCGATCTCGAGCTGCGCCTTGGTCTGGTTCGATACCACCTGTAGTTGATCGACCTGCTTCTGCAACTCCTCCTTTTGTTGCTTGTGGGCCTCAAGGTTGACCAGGGCGTTCTCGACCTCCTGAAACGCCGCAATCACCGTGCTGCGGTAGCCCTCTTCGGCGACCTTGATCTGCGCCTCGGAGGTCCTGACGTGCGCCTTGATGCCCGGATTGAACGCCGGTAGGTCGATGATCGGCATCAGCCCGAAAGTGAACCCCTTGAGCAGGTCGGAGAGCGCGAAGCTGGCAGTTCCTGCCTGGGCGGTCAGGCTCACCGAAGGCAACTGCGCGAGCCGCGCCTGGCCCATCAGGTCGTGGGCCTCCAGCACCCGCAATTCAGCCGCGACGACGTCGGGCCGGCGGGTGAGCAGATCCAGCGGCAGGCCGGCGGGCACAACAGGCACCTTCACGCGGTCCTGCAGCGGGCCGGGTGGGACTTTGAATTCGCCGGCGGGCACGCCGAGCAGAGTCGCAAGGGCGTTCTCCGTCACGTCGCGGGATCGGCGCAGCTCCAGCAGATCCTTGGCCAGGCGGTTGTTCTCCGCCCGCTGGCGGAGCAGCTCGGTGTCGGCGATCAGGCCGTTGCTGCGCATCGTCTCGTAGATGGCCAGGATCTGCTCGTTTCTCGCTCGCGCGCGTTGCTGCTGCTCGATCTGCTCGTCGAGCTGAAGGATCTGAAAGTAAGTGGTTGAGACGTCGGCAACAATGTTCAGGTATCCGGCTCGCCAATCGGCCTCTGTGGCACGGAACTCGGCCCTTTGTGCTTGAACACCCTTTTCGACCTTTCCCCAGACATCGAGATCCCAGCTGACCTGACCGCCCAGGCCATATTGCTTGACGAACGGTTGCCCCAAACCGGTGGTCTTTATCAGGCTGGAGCCGGTGGCGATATCCACGCTTGGCAGCGCTCCCGCGCGCGCTTCGCCGATCTGCGCGTTGGCCACCTCGATCCGCGCTGCCAGGACCTTCAAGTCGAAGTTTCCCGTAACCGCCTTGGCCACCAGCGAATTCAGGTAAGGATCGCCGAACTGCTGCCACCAGGTCGGCGAGATCGCCTCGGCAGCTGACACGGTGGTCGCGGACGGCCGCGACCAGTTGGACTTCGCCGGAGTCTCCGGGCGCTGGTACTCGGGAACGCGAACGTCGGCGCAACCGAACAGCGACGCCACGCACAGGCCCGAGAAAAGGTAGGTTTGCTTCATTTCTTGCGATCCGCCCGCTATCCCCTCGACAGGAGAGTTCACGGATGAGTGGGGCTGTTCATGTCCGGTGACTCCAAAGGAGCGACTGTGCCGGATGCGGCGGTGCGGCGACAGTTGCTTTCGATACACCGCGCGGGCGCGGCTCTGCTGACCAGGCGTGGAACGGTGTTGTTAACGCGCCTGATGCGCCGCGGAGGTCAACCTGCTTACAGAAGACGGGCCGCTTTGCAAGCCGCCTTCAGGCGTTTGACCCCGCAGATGAGTCAGGTCATAGGAAGCGAACGCCAGATTAGCGCCGCCTTTCCGAGCCTGGACTCAGGGAAAACATTGAGGGCGACGATGGGAGATCCACTAGACTTCCGGGCGACCCCAACCACTATCTCGTGAGGGAATTGGAGATAACCTCGGAGTGACCGGATCGGGTCAGCGGCGCTCGACAGGAACTTCCGCAAGCTGCCTCAGAAAGAAATCGGCCGCCCTGTTCCAGGCCCGGTCGTTGTCGCCGCGGAAGCTCATCGGTCTGGTCAAGACCCAATCGCCGGTCGCGGGTCGACGACGCGCACGGCAAGCCACATGACCAGCTCGCTCATGCGGACGACCCAGACGACGAGCACGCGGTCGACCGCCGTCATCGCCTTCAAGAATTACGACTCCATTCGGATCGCGCTGTGCCTCCACAAGTGACGCGAACGATCGGTAGTCTGCGCCGACGGCCTCAGCCATTAATGCCCGCGACGGATCATCCGTTGGTACTGCGTATCCCCCTTCGCAGCTGCCGACTTGAAGAACTCGACGCTCTTCTTGCTGAGCGTGATCGTGATCTTCACGTCCTCATCAATTATCCGAACAACACCCGAACGATGCGTGAAGCGTTTCGGCTAGAGCTCCGAGCGTGATCGTCTCGGTGCTTTTGTATCAGCGACCGAAGGACCGAACCGTCGGGTTCTAGCGACTACCCTCGCTTCGCGAAGTTGGCTTTTCGGCCTGCGTCCGGGCGAAGAACCGAAGAACGCACTCCGTATTTTCAATTCGAATTCAGCGGCACAGGAGTCTGGCCGCGACTTACTCCATCGCTCGCGCAATCCGCTCCGGCGTCAGCGGCAGGTCGCGCGCACGCACGCCCATCGCGTTGAAAAGCGCATTGGCCACCGCCGCCGCGGTGGGGCCGGCCGCGCATTCGCCGACGCCCAGCGGCGGCTGCGCGGGCCGCTCCAGAATACGCACCTCGACCTCGGGCGTTTCATCGAAGCGCAGGATCGGATAGGTGTCCCAGGAGCGCGACAGCACCCGCCGGGCAGCGTCTGGCTCGGCGTGGCAGCCGGCGTCGCGGTTTCGGGCGCGGCGGCCCTCGCGGTCGAGCGCCTGCTCTTCCGACGCGTGTACAAGCGGCCGCTGACCTTCAGCATGGTCACATCATTCGGAGTGCTGATCGGCGGAATCGGCGTGATCAAGTTCCTGTGGGGACTGGTTCCCCAGCCGGTGCCGGCGCCCATCGACGGCCAGCTCGCGGTCCTGGGCATCGGGGTCCCGCAATACCGGCTGCTGATCATTGGGATCGCCGCCATCGTCTATGTCGGAATCCGGCTGTTCCTGCACCGGACGATCATCGGCAAGGCGATTCGCGCCGGCGTCGAGGAGCTCGAGCACGTCGAAGGCCTCGGAATCAACGTGTCGCGCATCTTCAGCATCGTCTTCGTGATCGCCGGATCGCTGTCGGGGCTCGCCGGCGGCCTGCACGCGCCGCTGGTGATGGTCGAGCCGACGATGGGACTCGACGCGTTGGCCTTCGTCTTCATGGTCGTCATCATTGGCGGCCTCGGAAGCGTCAAGGGGACGCTGGTTTCGGCGATCCTGATCGGCCAGGCGGTGTCCGTCGTTTCCCTCTTCTATGCACCGCTCGCGCAGGCGGCTCCCTTCGTCATCATGCTGCTGGTGCTGCTGATCAAGCCCACGGGGCTGTATGGCGCCGCACTGGCGCGGCGCTAAGCCTGTCTGAGGGGCACAGATCCGAACAATGCGTCACCAGGGGCGAGCAATTCGTTGTGTCGGAGCGCGATACAAAAGCTGGAGGCGGGGGTCGTGTCAATGGGATTCGAGAGCGCCGCGTTGTGCATCGGGCAGTTTGCGGGTCAGTCCGATGGCGAGCAGCGACAGGGCGGTCGCTTCGCGATGCAAGTCCCGGCTACTGGCTGTGTCCGCAAGGCGTTGCAGATACGTCGCCGCACGGGCCCAGTCCAGCCCGAGCTCGAAATGATGCGCTAGCTCGACTGCGATTTCACCAGAGTTCTCACCATACAGATTCTCCAGAAGGTGGCCGATGCGCGCGTGCAGCCTGGCCCGGCGGCCGGACGGCTGGCAACCGTACAGAACGTCACGGTAAATGGCATGCAGGAATTCGTAGCGTGCCGCGACGCTGCCGTCGGGGAGCCGATGTACCCCCGTGAGGCGGACGACTTGTTTCCGGCGCGACAGCCCATCGCACAGGTCCTCGAAATACTCCGGATCCAGGTTCGCTGCCGCAGCGCAGATCCTTGCGACAAACGCGGCGCCGACCACGCTCGCCGCCTCAAGCACCTTGCGTTCGTCCGCGCTCAACCGCTCGATGCGCGCCTCGATCAGCCGTCGCAAATCGTCGGGCACTCCCAGCTCGATGCGATCGGGCGGCGCGTTCAGCCGCCATCCTCCAGCTTCCCGCGAGACGAGTCCGCGGCTGCTCATGTGTTCGAGCGTGGCCACCATGAACAGGGGGTTGCCCCCGCAATGCCGGTGAATCAGCTTGGCAAGCTCTGATGACAAATTCCGCCCAGTGGAGCCGAGCCCGACAAACTGGGCGACGTCCGCCTCGGAGATGGGGCCCAGAACAACCTCGCGGCACAGGCGATGAACCAGCAGATCGCTCTTGAGTGCCGTCAACGGATGGTCGACCCGCGCCGAATCGCAAGTGGAGGAGCTGCCGACCAGCATCAGACGCGCAGCCGAACGGCGCCGCGCCAGCACCGACAGCACATCGACCGTCGCGTGGTCGACCCACTGCAGGTCTTCGAGGACGATCAGAAGCGCGCGCTGCGCCGTGATCGATTCAAGGGCCTCGGCTATTTCGCGCAGCATGCGCTCGCGCGTGCTTCCCCGGATCTCCCGCTCCAAGGCTTGGCGGGACTCGCTTTTCAGCAGCGCCGGAAACTGGGCGAGCCAGGTGGGCGCCTGGCCCGCAAGGATCTTGACGACTTCGTCGCCCGCCGGACCACGGCACAGCTGACCGAGCGCCTCCAGTAGCGGGTAGTAGGCTTCCTGGCCTCCGTATCCCTCCACGCACTGTCCGCGGGCAAATCGAAGGCCGGGCACTTCGGCAACGGCCCGGCGGTGGAATTCGTCCAGCAGCGCTGTCTTGCCGATGCCGGGCTCTCCAGTCACGAAGACGATCTGGCGTTGACCCTGAGACGCTCTCGTCAGACGGTCGTGCAGTTCGGTAAACGCTTCGTCCCTTCCCACCAGGTAGACCTGTGCCGACCCCACCTCAACAGTCGGGGCCTGCGTGACCTCGCCGTTGATCGACGCGATGAACCGATAGCCGCGGCGCGGCACCGTCTCGATGCATCGCGGATACCTGGGATCATCGTCGAGGGCCTTGCGCAGCTTCAGCACCTGGTGTTTCAGCACCTCCGGCTGAACGTAGCCCCCAGGCCACAGTGCATCGAGCAGCTCGTCCTGTGTCACCAGCTGCCCGGCATGCTCCACAAGGTATCGCAGCACGTCGAACGCCTTCGGTGTCAGCGCGACGCACGCCTCCTCCCCGGATCCCTCTCGACGCCACAGGCACTGGTTGGCGGGATCGAGCCGGAACTCAAGAAACCGTATCGAG
>Ga0137412_10001601_pt1 | contig 17670 bp, 19 predicted proteins | sample CZODoug2_1_16fun_FD_122160 | JGI IMG/M metagenome (GOLD analysis project Ga0137412, IMG submission 122160) | Vadose zone soil fungal communities from Angelo Coast Range Reserve, California, USA - CZODoug2_1_16fungal (Hybrid Assembly) | ecosystem: Environmental > Terrestrial > Soil > Vadose zone...
GGTGGTCGGCACCGAAGTGTACTCGCGCATCCTCGACTGGAACGATCGCGGCACCGCGGTGCTGTTCGGAGATGGTGCCGGCGCGGTGGTTCTGCGAGCGGACTCCAAACCCGGGATCATGGGAAGCGTTCTGCATGCCGACGGCTCCTACGTGGACATTCTCTCGGTGCCCGGCAACATCTGCGGCGGCAAGATCGTCGGTTCGCCGTTTCTGCAGATGGACGGGCAGGCGGTTTTCAAGTTTGCGGTCAAGGTGCTGGACGAGGTCGCGCGCGAGACCTTGGCCTTGTGCGGTCTTACACCCTTGGACATCGACTGGCTCATTCCGCATCAGGCCAACGTGCGCATACTCGAGGCGACCGCGAAGAAACTCGGCATCGACCCGTCCAAGCTCGTCGTCACCGTGGGCAGCCACGGCAATACATCGGCCGCCTCGGTGCCCCTTGCGCTCGATCTGGCGATCCGGGACGGGCGCATCAAGCCAGGCCACAAGGTCATGCTCCAAGGGGTGGGCGGCGGTTTCACATGGGGCGCATCGCTGGTGGAGATGTAGCCGAGATGAAATTCGCGATGGTTTTTCCAGGCCAAGGTTCGCAGTCGGTGGGGATGCTGGCCGGCTACGGCGACATGGCCGCGATCCGCGAGACGCTCGCCGAGGGATCCGATGTCCTGAAGCAGGACCTCGCGAAGTTGATCGCCGAAGGCCCCGCGGAGGAACTCAACAGCACCGTCAACACCCAGCCAGTCATGGTGACAGCGGGGATCTGTGCCTGGCGTGCGTGGCGGGAGTTGGGCGGCGCCGAACCCGCGCTGCTTGCCGGCCACAGTCTGGGCGAGTACACCGCGCTCGTAGTGGCCGGCGCAATTTCCTTCGCCAATTGCCTGCCCCTGGTGCGCCTGCGCGCACTGGCGATGCAGCAAGCGGTGCCGCAGGGCACAGGCGCGATGGCGGCCATCCTGGGCCTGGATGACGAAGCGGTAAGGTCGGCGTGCGCGGAAGCTGCGGAGGGCGACGTTTGCGAGGCCGTCAACTTCAATGCGCCCGGACAGGTGGTCATCGCCGGACACGCGCTCGCCGTGCAGCGGGCGATAGGAGCGGCAGAGGCTCGAGGCGCGAAACGCGCAGTCGCGCTGCCGGTGAGCGCTCCATTCCACTCCTCGTTGATGGCTCCGGTAGCGGCAAAGCTCAGGGAGGCACTCGACGGAATTGCGGTGAATGCTCCGCGGATCCCGGTCATCCACAATGTCGACGCGAAGAGCCATCCCGACGTGCCCGGGGTCAAAAAAGCGCTGGTGACTCAGGCCGATCATCCGGTGCGTTGGGTCGAGTGCGTGAGGGGGATGGCGGCGCGAGGCGTGACTCAGATTTTCGAGTGCGGCCCGGGAAAAGTGCTTGCGCCCCTTGTCAGGCGCACCGCCGTGGGATTGCAGGGCACGGCGCTCGCTGACCGCGCGGGGCTGGAGCAGGGCGCACGGTTGTCGAAAGCCGCATGATGGATCTCAAGGGCCAAGTCGCGCTGGTGACCGGCGCATCGCGGGGAATCGGCAGGTCGATCGCTCTCGCGCTCGGCGAGCGGGGTGCGACCGTCGTCGGCACCGCCACCTCCGAAGCCGGCGCGCAAACCATCACGGCGTATCTTGCGCAGGCTGGGATTCAGGGCAAGGGAGCGCAGCTCGACGTCAGGATCGCGACGAGCATCGAAACTCTGGTGTCCCGGATCGAGCAGGCTCACGGTACGGTGTCCGTTCTCGTCAACAACGCGGGCATCACCCAGGACAACCTCGCCATGCGCATGAAGGAAGCCGAGTGGGACGCGGTGATCGACACCAATCTCAAATCCGTGTTCCGGCTCTCCAAGGCGGTGTTGCGCGGCATGATGAAGGCGCGTTCCGGGCGCATCATCAACATCACCTCCGTGGTCGGTTCGAGCGGAAACGCCGGTCAAATCAACTATGCGGCGTCGAAGGCCGGCATCGCGGGCATGACGCGGTCGCTCGCGCGGGAGATCGGCAGCCGCGGCATCACCGTCAACTGCGTTGCGCCCGGCTTTATCGACACGGACATGACCCGAACGCTCACCGAGACGCAGCGTGGGGCGCTGCTCCAGCACATTCCCTTGGGGCGCCTCGGAAAGCCGGAGGACGTGGCCGCCGTGGTGGCTTTTCTCGCCTCGCCGCAGGCCGCCTACATCACCGGCACGACCCTTCACGTCAACGGCGGCATGTACATGAGCTAAAGAGGCGCAGAACAACGGCCGTGACGGAGTCGCGGTCCGGCTTGATCGGCTTGCCGGGAGGAAAGGCGATTCTGCTACAATGCGCACCTCCCGAATTTCGATTGCAGCAAAACAAGGGGGAAGGAGCCCGCAATGGAAAACGTTGAACAGCGCGTCAAGAAAATCGTCGCGGAACAGCTCGGGGTGAACGAAGCGGAGATCAAGAGCGGATCCTCGTTTGTCGACGACCTCGGCGCGGACTCGCTCGACACCGTCGAACTCGTGATGGCTCTCGAAGAGGAATTCGAGACCGAGATTCCGGATGAGGAAGCGGAAAAGATCACCACGGTCCAGCAGGCCATCGACTACGTGAACGCTCACGCCAAGAAAGCCTGATTCTCCCCACGGCTGGAGTCGATTTGAGCCGCCGTCGTGTCGTTGTCACCGGATTAGGAATTGTCTGCCCGATCGGCAACACCGTTGCCGAAGCCTGGTCAAGCGTCCTTGCTGCCAAGTCCGGCATCGGCCGCATCACGCATTTCGACGCAAGTCCGCTCTCCAGCCAGATCGCAGGCGAAGTAAAGAACTTCGACGTCGCCGCGTACCTCTCGCCGAAGGAGGCGCGCCGCATGGACCGCTTCATCCATCTGGGCATCGCGGCCGGGGTTCAGGCGCTGAAAGACTCCGGCCTCGAGGTCACCGAGGCCAATGCGACTCGCATCGGCGTCAATATCGGCTCGGGCATCGGCGGGCTGCCGATGATCGAAGAGACGCACAACGACGTGCTCAAAGGCGGCCCGCGCAAGATTTCACCGTTCTTCATTCCCAGCACGATCATCAACATGATCTCGGGAAATCTGTCGATCATGCACGGACTCAAAGGGCCGAATCTGGCGATGGTGACGGCCTGCACGACCTCCGCGCATTGCATAGGCGACGCGGGGCGGCTGATCGAGTACGGGGACTGCGACGTGATGGTCGCGGGAGGCGCGGAGTCGACGATCACACTGCTCACGGTCGGCGGCTTTGCGGCGGCGCGCGCGCTTTCAACGCGCAACGATGATCCCGCCACGGCGAGCCGTCCCTGGGACAGGGACCGCGACGGCTTCGTTCTGGGAGAGGGGGCGGGAGTGGTGGTGCTCGAGGAATTCGAGCACGCGAAACGGCGCGGCGCCACGGTCTATGCCGAACTCGCCGGCTACGGAATGAGCGGCGACGCCTACCACATGACTGCACCGCAGGAGAGCGGCGAGGGCGCGGCGCGCTGCATGGAGAACGCCCTGCGCAACGCGGGGCTCAATCGCGAGGACATCGACTATATCAACGCTCACGGAACCTCGACGCCGTTGGGCGATCTCGCCGAGACAGTGGCGCTCAAGCGCTGCTTCGGCGATCACGCGAAGAAGCTCGCCGTCAGTTCGACCAAATCCATGACCGGGCACCTGCTCGGCGCGGCCGGAGGGGCGGAGGCGATTTTCTCGGTGTTGGCGATTCGCGATCAGGTCGCTCCTCCAACCGCGAACCTGTTCAACCAGGATCCGGCTTGCGATCTCGATTATGTGCCCAACGCGGCCCGCCGCATGCCGCTGCGCTCCGCCCTGTCGAACTCTTTCGGGTTCGGAGGGACCAACGGAACCCTGATTTTCAAACGCGTTTGATCCAATTCGATCTCAAGCCCTCGTTCAAACTCGCGGGCCTGCTTGTCGCCGCCCATGTTCTTGCGCTGGGGGCTGACTGGGTGAGCCTGGCCGGATGGCCGCAGGCTCTGGTCGGTCTGGGGGTACTTCTCTCGGGTGCCGGCTGTCTTGCCGAGGTCCTGCAGCGGTCCTCCCGGTCGGTGTTATCCCTCGAGCTGCGAGAGGACGGACGCGCTTCGTGGCGGGATCGCAGCGGCCGGTGGCATGAAGGCAGGCTCGGCAGCGAGCATTTTGTTTCGACGGCATTCGTAGTCCTGCGGCTCGATCAGACTGGGCGCGGCCTCAAGTGGGTGGTGCTGATGGGCGACTCGGCTCGCCCCGAGGACTTTCGGCGGCTTCGGGTCTGGCTGCGCTGGCGCCGCGAGCTTGGATCCAGCAGAAGCCCGGCCCGGGCCGGCACGGAATAACCCCATGGCGGGCTGAACTATTCCTCAGGGGGCCGGTCTCTAAGTGCAGGGCGCCGAGTCTAGGGTAGACACTGCGGTATACTGCCGCCGCCTGTGGACAACTTAGAACAGAAGCGCGACACCGCTTCGTTAGGGACGGCGGCAGATGGATGAGCGGGATCTCGACCGGCAACTGGTCGAGCGGGCCCAGCGAGGCGACAAGCATGCTTTCGAGCTGCTGGTGTCGAAGTACCAACGCAAGCTGACGCGGTTGCTGGCCCGGTTTATCCGGGACCCAGTCGAGGTCGAGGATGTCGCACAGGAAGCATTCATCAAGGCGTATCGCGCACTGCCCTCGTTCCGGGGCGACAGCGCATTCTATACATGGCTGTACCGCATCGGCATCAATACCGCCAAGAACTATCTCGTGGCGTTGGGCCGGCGCGCCCCGACGACGACAGAGTTCAATTCCGAGGAGGCCGAAGGTTTCGAGGATGGCGAGCAATTGCGCGATATCAATACGCCCGAAAGCGTGATGATGTCCAAGGAGATTGCGCAAACGGTGAACGACACGATGGAGCGATTGCCGGAGGAGTTGCGCAACGCCATCACGCTGCGCGAGCTCGAAGGCCTGAGCTATGAGGACATCGCAGCGATCATGAATTGCCCGATCGGCACCGTCCGCTCGAGGATATTCCGTGCGCGCGAGGCTATCGCCGAACAGCTGCGACCTCTGCTCGAGACGAGCAAGGACAAGAGGTGGTGACCATGAAGGAAAAACTATCGGCGTTCATTGACGGCGAGCTTCAGGGCGAAGGTCTTCAAGCGCATCTTGGCCGGCTCCGGACGGACCCCGGCTTGCGCAAGGCATGGGATACCTATCACCTGATCGGCGACGCGCTCAGGGGCCAGATCAGCCCGGAGATCGCGGCTCGCGTGATCGCTCGCCTGCGCGAGGAGCCCACGGTTCTCGCTCCGCGGCCGGAGAAGAGGAATCCCATCGGGCGCGTCGGCTGGTATGCCATGTCCGCCGCCGCCAGCATCGCCGCGGTAGCTTTTGTCGCATGGACGGCTTCCCCCGGTTGGCGGGCCGAGCCGCAACTTGCCGGGGGTCCCGCCGCGACCACAGCGGCGACTCCGGTCACCACTCTGATCTCTATCGAGCCGCATCCCGAAGTCGAGAATTACCTGCTGGCTCATCAGCCTTATTCTCACAGGAGCGCGATGCAGGGTATCGCGACCTACGTGCGCGCGAATGATGAGCGCGGGGCCGCAAGGAAATGACGTCGCCCTTCGCGTCGCGTGTGTGGCGGCCGGTAAGGATCCTGCCGTTCCTGCTTCCCGTATCCGCGGCGATAGCCCAGGCCGACACCTCCGCGCTGCAATGGCTCCAGCGCATTTACGCCGCCACCGAGAAGCTCAGCTACTCAGGCACGTTCATATACCAGCAGGGCCAGCAGTTCGAAACCTCCCGCATTACTCACGTCGTCGAGGCCTCGGTACCGCGGGAGCGGCTGGAAACCTTGGACGGAGTGCCGCGCGAGATCATCCGCACCGGCGACGAGGTCGTGTGCTACCTGCCCTCGAGCCTCACGGTGAAGATCGACAAGCAGCCCGGCCGCCGGCCGTTTCCCACGATCCTTTCGGAGCAGCTCAAAGACGTGTCGGAGAACTACACCATCAGGAAGGGCGAGATCGAGCGCGTCGGGGGCTACAGTTGCCAGGTCCTCGCACTGGAGCCGAAAGACCGGATGCGATACGGCCACCGGCTCTGGGCGGATCTCAATACCGGCATGCTGCTCAAGGCGAAAACTTTCGATGAGAAAAACGAGCTGGTGGAGCAGTTCGCATTCACGCAGCTCAAGATCGGCGGCCCCATCGGCCGCGATCAGCTGAAGGCGCGCTATCTCCGCGAAAGCCGGGACTGGCGCGTCGAGGATTCGGGGGCTACCCGCGCCAATCTGGCCGAAGCCGGATGGACGATCCGTTCCAGTCCTGCCGGATTTCGCACCGTGGCCGAGCTGATTCGCACGATGGGAGGCACGGGCGGCGTCGGGCATATCGTGCTGTCCGACGGGCTTGCCGCGATCTCGGTATTCATAGAGCCTGCGACGAGCAGGCAACCGGCGCCGCAACCGGGTCTGGTACGGCAGGGCGCGATCAACGTCTACATGCGCCCGGTGGGCAGCCACTGGGTTACGGTAGTCGGCGAAGCGCCAGCGGAGAGCGTAAAATACATCGCCAACGCTGTGGAATACCGCAAGTAAAACCCGGCGACCTTCGTCGAATCACTCCGGCTCCCGGCAGCCGGGGGTGGTGTCGCGGTTTTTCCGCCAGCCCGAGTTAGGGGATTCTTTTGATCACGAGAGTACTGTTTGTCTGTCTGCTGCTTGGGTTGCCCTCCGCGCTGGTCGCCCAGGGACGCGAGCTGCCCGATTTTACCGATCTCGCCGAGAGGCAAGGCCCCACCGTCGTCAACATCAGTACCACTCAGGTACGCGAACGCCGTGCTTCACCGCAAATTCCGAATCTCGAGGAAGACGATCCCCTCTACGATTTCTTCCGGCGCTTCATCCCGCGCCCGCCGGGTCCGGGCGGACAGGGCCCGCGCGATTTCGAGAGCCGTTCGCTCGGATCGGGTTTCATCATCAGCACCGACGGCTACGTTCTCACCAACGCGCACGTCGTCGACTCTGCCGATGAGATCACCGTTCGCCTGACCGACAAGCGCGAATTCAAGGCTCGCGTCATCGGCGCGGACAGACGCACCGACCTCGCGCTGATCAAAATCGATGCAACCGGGCTGCCGGCCGTACGTATGGGCGATCCGAACCGGCTCAAGGTCGGGGAATGGGTCGTCGCAATCGGCTCGCCGTTCGGCTTCGACAGCACCGTTACTGCGGGCATCGTCAGCGCCAAAGGCCGCAGCCTGCCGCAGGAGAACTTCGTTCCCTTCATTCAGACCGACGTTGCGATCAACCCGGGGAATTCCGGGGGGCCGCTGTTCAACATGCGCGGCGAAGTCGTGGGAATCAATTCGCAGATCTACAGCCGCACGGGCGGTTTTATGGGTCTTTCCTTCGCGATTCCGATCGACGTCGCGATGGAAGTGCAGAGCCAGCTGCGCCAGTCCGGTCGCGTCAGCCGCGGACGGATCGGCGTCGTGATCCAGGAAGTTTCGAAGGAACTCGCCGAATCGTTCGGTCTTGCGAAGCCCGCGGGCGCCCTCGTCAATGCCGTCGAGAAAGGCGGCCCCGCCGAAAAAGCCGGAGTGGAAACGGGCGACATCATTCTCAAGTTCGACGGCAAGCCGGTATCGAGTTCGAGCGAGTTGCCGCGCATCGTCGGCAGCACCAAGCCCGGCAACAAAACGAGCATGGAAGTGTGGCGCAAGGGCGTGACCCGGGAGATCACAGTCACGGTCGGTGAATTGCCCGAGGATCGCCTCGCGAGCCGGACCGAGCGCCGGGGAAAGCCGCCGGAGCAGGCGGCCAACCGCCTCGGTTTCGCGGTCGTCGATCTCACCGCGGAGCAAAAGCGCGATCTGAAGCTGGGAGGGGGCGTGATCGTCGAAGAGGTCCGGAACAATCGCCGCGCGGACGTGCGCGCGGGCGACGTGATCACGGCGGTGACGAGCCGGGGCCAAACCACTGAAGTGAGATCCACGGAACAGTTCAACAAGCTGCTCGCCCAGCTGGAGCGCAACACCATCCTTACGCTCCACGTGCGGCGCGGCGAGAGCAATTTGTTCGTAACCGTCAAAGGCGAAGGTGCGCCCGGTTAGCCACCGTTACGATCCGGCGAAGTTTGCTGCATACGCCGCCGAAATACGCTAAAATTCAAAGCCTTGTGGCTGAAAAGGGTGCTGGGTGGCACCTTTTTTTATAACCGGTAGTCCCAATGCAGCACATCCGCAATTTTTCGATCATTGCCCATATCGATCACGGCAAATCGACGCTCGCAGACCGCTTCATCCAGCGCTGCGGCGGATTGTCGGAGCGCGAAATGTCGGAGCAAGTGCTCGATTCGATGGATCTGGAACGCGAGCGCGGCATCACCATCAAGGCGCAGACCGCAGCGCTGCAATACACTTCGCGCGACGGGAAGACCTACAACTTGAATCTTATCGACACGCCCGGTCACGTCGACTTCTCCTACGAAGTATCGCGCTCGCTTGCCGCGTGCGAAGGAGCGTTGCTGGTGGTGGACGCAAGCCAGGGGGTGGAAGCGCAGACCGTCGCCAACTGCTACACCGCCATCGAGCAGGGCGTCGAGGTCGTTCCGGTGCTCAACAAGATCGATCTCCCTTCGGCCAATCCCGAGGGCGCCATACAGGAAATCGAGGACGTCATCGGCATCAAGGCGAGTGATGCGTTACTCGTGAGCGCCAAGACCGGCCAGGGGGTGGAGGAAGTTCTCGAGGCCGTTATCCATCGCATGCCGCCCCCGAAAGGCGATCCGGCCGCTCCTCTCAAGGCGCTCATTATCGACTCGTGGTTCGACAACTACGTGGGCGTGATCATGCTGGTTCGGCTGGTGGACGGAATCATCCGGCCCAAGGACAAGCTGCTGCTGATGTCCACGCAGGCGGTCCACCTGTGCGAGCAGGTCGGGGTGTTCACGCCCAAATCGCAGAGCCGCGAGCAGCTTTCGGCCGGAGAGGTGGGATTCGTCACGGCGGGAGTGAGGGAGCTCCAGCACGCGCGCGTCGGCGACACCATCACCCTGGTAAATCGTCCAGCGGCCACGCCGCTGCCGGGCTTCAAGGAGATCAAACCGCAGGTGTTTGCCGGGCTGTATCCGGTGGAGGCGAGCGAGTACGAAGCGCTGCGGGACGCGCTGGAGAAGCTCAAGCTCAACGACGCCTCCCTGCACTACGAGCCGGAGACTTCCCAGGCCCTCGGCTTCGGATTCCGCTGCGGCTTCCTCGGCCTCCTGCACATGGATATCGTGCAGGAGCGCCTTGAAAGGGAATACGAAATGGCGCTCGTCACGACCGCACCCACGGTGGTGTACGAGGTGCTGTTGCGGGACGGGACAGTCGCGCGTATAGAGAACCCCGCAAAAATGCCGGATCCCTCGAAAATCGAAGAGATTCGCGAGCCGATCATCGAAACGATCATTTTCGTGCCGCAGGAATACGTCGGAGCGATCATGACCCTGTGCATGCAAAAGCGGGGGGTGCAGAAGAACATGCAATATCACGCGCGCCAGGTGATGCTGACCTACGAGATGCCGCTCAACGAGGTGGTGATGGATTTTTTCGACAAACTCAAGTCCGCGAGCCGCGGTTATGCCTCGCTCGACTACGAATTCAAGGAGTACCGCGCCGCCGACATGGTGAAGCTCGATATCCTGATCAACGGGGATCGGGTCGATGCCCTGTCGCTCATGGTGCATCGTGAAAACTCGACCTACCGCGGCCGCGATCTGGTTTCGCGAATGCGGGAGCTGATCCCGCGCCAGATGTTCGACGTGGCGGTGCAGGCGGCGATAGGCTCGCACATCATCGCGCGCGAGACGGTCAAGGCGCTGCGCAAGAACGTGCTGGCGAAGTGCTACGGCGGCGACGTGTCGCGCAAAAGGAAATTGCTGGAAAAGCAGAAAGCGGGGAAAAAGCGCATGAAACAGGTGGGCACGGTGGAAATACCCCAGGAGGCGTTTCTCGCCATACTTCAGGTTGAAAGCAAATGAATTTTGCATTGATACTTTTTGTCTTGTTGGCGATCACGGGGGCGTTCGCCCTGGCGGACGCGGTCTACTTCGCGAAGCACCGGGGGAAGGACGACAAGGAACCCTGGTGGATCGAATATCCGAAGAGCTTCTTTCCGGTCATTCTCATCGTGTTCCTGCTGCGCTCGTTCCTGGTGGAGCCCTTCAAGATCCCCTCCGGATCGATGGTGCCGACCCTGGTGGTGGGCGATTTCATCCTGGTCAACAAGTTCGCCTACGGAATCCGGATTCCGCTCATCAACAAGAAGATCGTCAGTATCGGGGAACCCAAGCGTGGCGACGTGATGGTGTTTCGTTTTCCGGAGGATCCGTCGCTCGATTACATCAAACGCGTCATCGGCGTTCCCGGCGACAGGATCGTCTACGAGAACAAGAAACTCTCCATCAACGGCGTCGCCCAGCCGCGCAAGCAGGTCTCCGACTATCTGAATCGCGAACGGATCCACTACTCGGCGCAGTTCATCGAGACGGTGGGCGGAGTGGAGCACGCCATTCTCCTGGAGGGCGATGCACCGGCGGCGGTCCCCTTCACGCGACCGTTCCCGTTTCGCGAAAATTGCAATTACAATAGCGAAGGCGTGGCCTGTACCGTGCCTCCCGGGCACTATTTCATGATGGGCGACAACCGCGACAACTCTGCGGACAGCCGCGTGTGGGGTTTCGTTCCGGACGAGAATATCGTCGGAAAGGCGTTTTTCATCTGGTTCAATTTCAGCGAGCCGCGGCGCTTCGGAGCATTTCAGTGAAGGGGAATCCATGAGGAACCAGCGAGGCATTACCTTGATCGGAATGGTGGTGGCGTCCATCGTCGTCGTTATCGTCGCGATCGGGGGCCTGAAGATCGCTCCTGCCTACATCGAGTACTTCAAGATCAAGAAGGCGATCACCGCCATCGCGCAGACCAACAGCAAAGGCACGGTCAGCGAGGTGCGCCAGGCGTTCGATCGCCGCGCGGCGGTGGACGACTTCGATGTGATCGGAAGCAAGGACCTCGAAGTCACGAAGGAAGGCGGGGACCTTGTGGTCTCGTTCTCCTATCCGAAGCGGATCTCGCTGTTCGGCAATGTCAACCTCGTGATCGATTTTGCCGCGAGCAGCAACAATTAACAGCGCACGGGGATCGGGTTCCACCGCACGCCCGGCGCCCCCTCCGAGGGGGTCCGTGGACCGGGAGCGTCTCCAGCAGCATATCGGATACCGGTTTTCGCGGCCCGAGCTTCTCTCGCGGGCTCTCACGCACCGCAGTCACGGCGCGCTTCACAACGAGAGGCTGGAGTTCCTGGGCGACGCCATCCTGAACTGCGTCGTCGCGGCGGAGCTGTTCGAGCGCTTCGCCGGGCTTTCCGAGGGAGAATTGTCGCGGCTGCGCGCGCATCTGGTGCGCGAGGAGTCGTTGCATCAGGTGGCGCAGACGCTCGGGCTGGGCGACACCCTGCAGCTGGGGGAGGGCGAACTGAAGAGCGGTGGATTCGCGCGGCCCTCCATTCTGGCCGATGCGTTCGAAGCGCTGATAGGCGCGGTCTTTGTAGACGGCGGTTTTTCGACGGCCCGGGATGCCATCTGCCGCTTGTACGAGCCGCTGCTCGAGGGCTTGGATCCGAAGGCGCTCGGAAAGGATCCGAAGACGCTTCTGCAGGAATTGCTCCAGGCAAAAAAAATCGCGTTGCCCCAGTATTCCGTGGTGGCAACCCACGGGGCGGCGCACAGCCAGGATTTCGAGGTGGAGTGCCTGATTCCCCAGCTCTCGGTGCGCGCCACCGGCAATGGAAGCAGCCGGAAGAACGCCGAGCAGGAAGCGGCCATGCACGCGTTCGAGCAGATCCGCCGTCGAACGGGCGTACCGTGACGACCCCGGAGCCGTTTCGTTGCGGCGCGATCGCTCTGATCGGGCGCCCCAACGTCGGCAAGTCCACCTTGATGAATGCGTTGTTGGGGCAGAAACTCAGCATCACCTCGCGCAAGCCGCAGACCACTCGACATTGCCTTCGCGGTATCCTCACGACGGAGACGGCGCAGTTCATCCTCGTCGATACGCCCGGATTCCAGACTCGGCATCGCAGTACGCTCAATCGCGTGATGAACCGCTCGGTTCGCGGAGCGCTCGAGGCGGTCGATGTGGCGGTCCTGGTCGTCGAAGCGAAGCGCTTCGGGGCGGAAGATCGCGTGCTGCTGAAACAGGTGCCCGCCGGGGTCCCGCTGTTCCTGGTCGTGAACAAGATCGACACCACCGACCCCGCGGGCCTGCTGCCGTTTCTGAAAAAGGCGGCGGGCGAAGCGCAGTTCGAGGAAATCGTTCCGGTCAGTGCCCGCAGCGGCAAGGGGCTCGACGAGCTGCGGCGCGTGCTTGCGCGCTACCTGCCGGAGCAGCCGGCGATCCACCCCGGGGACGAGCTGACCGACCGCAACGAACGGTTTCTCGCCGCGGAGCTGATTCGCGAAAAGCTGTTTCGCCTCCTCGGTGAGGAGCTTCCCTACAGCACCGGCGTGGAAATAGAGAAATTCGAGGAGCAGCGCGGCATGCGGAGGATTCACGCCGCCATCGTGGTGGAAAAGGAAGGACACAAGGCGATCATCATCGGATCGGGCGGGAGCAAGATGAAACAGATCGCCACCGCCGCTCGTAAGGATATGGAGACGTTATTCGGCGGCAAAGTCTATCTGGAAGTCTGGGTCAAGGTCCGCGGCGGATGGACAAACGACGAAGCTGCGCTGAAACAGATGGGCTATGGCTGAGCGCACTCGACAGGAAAGCCGTGAGGCCTTCATCCTGCACGGTTATGCCTATCGTGAAACGAGCCTGCTGCTCGAAGCATTCACCCGGCCCTTCGGACGGGTCTCGATGGTGGCGCGGGGAGCGCGCAGCGCGCGCTCGCCTCTGCGCGGGGTGCTGCTCGCTTTCCAGCCGCTCGCCCTGTCCTGGTTCGGCAAGGGCGAACTGCGCACGCTCGCGCGCGCCGAATGGGTCGGCGGACAACCCCTGCTTCATGGCGAAGCGCTCTTGTGCGGGTTCTATCTCAACGAGCTTCTGTTGCGGCTCTTGCCCCGCGAAGACCCGCACGAGGCCTTGTTTTCGCGATACTGGGAAACGCTGCGGCAGCTCACCTCGCACGGCGGTTCGGCCGCGGCGCTGCGTTCGTTCGAGAGGGCCCTGCTCAAGGAGCTCGGGTACGCGATGACGCTCGAGCGCGACAGCGCGAACGGCGGCGCGATCGACCCGGCGAAGAGCTATACCTACGATCCCGAGCGCGGACCGATCGAGGTCAAGGGCCCCGGTCCGGAGCCCCGGGTCTCCGGCCGGACTCTCCTCGACATGGCTCGCGACGACTACGCCGATCCCCAGACTCAGCAGCAGGCCAAGGCGCTGATGCGCACGCTCATCAATCACCGCCTCGATTACCAACCGCTCAAGAGCCGCCAGATCTTCAGGGATCTGCTCGCGCTCTGAGACGGCGATCCGCATGACACTTTTGAGCGCCAATCTCAACAAGATCGCGTTGCTGCGCAATACCCGCACCCTCGGCATTCCGAGCGTGGTCCACGCGGCGCGCCTCGCGCTGGGAGCGGGCGCTCATGGAATCACGGTCCATCCGCGCCCGGACGGGCGGCACGTGCGCTCGCAGGACGTGCGCGAGCTCGCCGCCGTCCTGCGCGATGGCGGCGCGGAATTCAACATCGAGGGCAATCCGTTTCACGGCCTGCTCGAATTCGTGCGCGAAGTGCGACCGGCGCAGTGCACGCTGGTTCCCGACGAAACCGGCGCCTTCACCTCCGACCATGGCTGGGACCTCGGCGGGGAAGGCGCGCGGCTCGAGCCCGTCGTGAAGGAGCTCAAGTCGCTGGGCGTGCGCGTGAGCCTCTTCATGGATCCGGTTCCGGAGGCGATGACTGCGGCGGCCGGGCTCGGCGCCGACCGCGTCGAGCTGTACACGGAGCCCTACGCGCGCGCGTTCGGCGCCGCGGAGCAGGAAGCGGTGCTCGGGCGCTACGCGCAAGCGGCGCGCGCCGCGCAGCGCTCCGGCCTGGGCGTCAACGCCGGCCACGATCTCAATCTCGACAACTTGCCGGTGTTCCTGCGCTCGGTGCCGGAAGTGCTGGAAGTGTCCATCGGGCACGCGTTGATATCCGACGCCCTGGAGCTGGGTCTCGCCGAAGCGGTGCGGCGGTATCTCGAGGCGATTCGGCGAGGCAATGCGGACCAGGGGAAGAGGGCCTCATGATCCTCGGAATCGGGACCGATCTTTGCGACATCGGCCGGATCGAGCGGGCGCTCGAGCGATTCGGCGAGCGTTTCGCGGAAAGAATCCTGGTGGCGTCGGAGCTCGAGCGCTTCCGCCACCGCCGCAAGCAGGCGGCATATCTGGCCAAGCGCTTCGCCGCCAAGGAGGCGTTTTCGAAGGCGCTCGGCACCGGCATCCGTTTCCCGGTCAACTGGCACAACGTCTGGGTCGAGAACGAGCGCTCGGGCAAGCCCACGCTCAAGTTCTCCCGGCCGCTCGCCGCGCTTCTGAAGCGGCGGGGCATAAAAAACGTCCACGTGTCGCTGACCGATGAAATCGGCATGGCCTGCGCGTTCGTAATCGTCGAAGGGACCGGCGGCGCCGGCCGGAAATGACGCTCGGCCCCGTGATGCTCGATCTGTCCGGGCTGGAGCTCACGGTCGCTGAAAAGGAATTGCTGCGCCGTCCGCTGGCGGGCGGCGTGATCCTGTTCGCGCGCAATTTCGAATCCACGCGCCAGCTCGCAGCGCTGACCGGCGAGATTCGCGCGCTGCGCGAGCCGGAGCTGCTCATCGCCGTGGACCACGAAGGCGGCCGCGTGCAGCGGTTCCAGGAAGGCTTCACGCGCATTCCACCGATGCGCACCCTGGGCGAGGGCTGGGAGAAAGATCCGTCGCGGGCGAGGGCGATCGCCGAGGCGACGGGTTACGTCATCGCGGCGGAGCTGCGCTCGCACGGCGTCGATTTCAGTTTTGCGCCCGTGCTCGACGTGGACTTCGGTTCGAGCAGTGTCATCGGAGATCGGGCTTTCTCGGACGAGCCCGAGGTGATCGCGGCGCTCGCGGGTGCATTCGTCGCCGGGTTGACGGCCGGCGGCGCCGCTTCGGTCGGCAAGCATTTTCCCGGTCACGGCTACGTCAAGGCGGACTCGCACGTCGCCGTCCCGGTCGACGAGCGCGGGCTTGGCGAGATCGAAGCGGCCGACCTGCTCCCTTATCGCGAGCTGATCAAGCAGGGGCTCTGCGGAATCATGCCCGCTCACGTGATCTATCCGGAAGTGGACAAACGGCCGGCCGGATTCTCTCCGGTGTGGCTGAAGGAAGTGCTCCGCGGCCGGCTCGGCTTCGGCGGCATGATCTTCAGCGACGATCTGTCGATGGAAGGCGCAAGCGTTGCCGGCGGCGTGGTGCAACGCGCCGAAGCGGCGCTCGCCGCAGGCTGCGACATGGTCCTGGTGTGCAATGCTCCGCAGGCCGTGGCCGAAGTGCTGGACGGCCTGAAGGCCGGTCCGCTCGATCGCGTACGCGCCGAACGCATGCGCGGCCGGGGCGCATCGAACCCCCTTGGTTCGGATAAGCGCTATGCGTCGGCGGTTGCAGCGATTCAAGATGTATCAGTTTAGAATTCTAGAGTGACTCACGACCACCCTCACGATCACGGCGCGCACCATCGGCGATACGTCGGCCGGGCTTTCGCCGTGGGCATCGCGCTGAATCTCGCATTCGTGCTGGTCGAGACGGTATACGGCGTGCTCGCGCACTCCATGGCGCTGCTCGCCGACGCCGGGCACAATCTGAGCGACGTGCTCGCGCTGACGCTGGCGTGGGGCGCGAGCACCCTGGCGAGGCGCGGGCCCTCCGAGCGTTTCACTTACGGCCTGCGCAGCTCGTCGATCCTGGTGGCCCTGTTGAACGCGGCGCTCCTTCTGGTGGTGACCGGCGGCATCGCCTGGGAGGCGGTCAATCGCCTGGCCGCGCCGAAGCCCGTTGCGGGTGAAACGGTGATCTGGGTTGCGCTCGTCGGCATCCTGATAAACGGCGCGAGCGCCATGCTGTTCGCGCGCGATCGGCGGCACGACGTCAACATGCGCGGCGCGTTCCTGCACCTCGCGGCGGACGCAGCGGTTTCCCTTGGCGTCGTCGTCGCGGGAATCGGGATCCTCTACACCGGCTGGCTGTGGCTCGACCCTCTCACCGGCCTGGCCATCGCGGTTGCGATCGTGTGGAGCACCTGGGGCCTGCTGCGCGACTCGGTCGCGCTCGCGCTCAACGCGGTTCCCGAGCACATCGATCCGCGCGTTGTGCGCACCTATCTGTCGAGGCTCGCGGGGGTCGCCGAGGTGCACGACCTGCACATCTGGGCGATGAGCACGACCGAAACCGCGCTCACCGTGCACCTGGTCATCCCCGGCGGGCATCCCGGCGACGGGTTCATGGCCGATGTGTGCAGGGAGCTGCGCGCGCGCTATCACGTGCATCACGCGACCATCCAGATCGAGACTGGCGCGCAGCCGTGCGAGCTGGCGCCGGACCACGTGGTGTAGGGGGATCGAATCCTCTTTCTCCACGCCGCATAGGCCGATTGGCAGGGGATGCGGGGGGTATCTCTCCAAAAAAGGGCGGTACGCTCGAATTTGTGAGCATCTCCATCGTCGGCCTTTGCAACGGCGCAAGCTGGTGCGAGCGCGCCGCGGATCTGGTAGTCGCAAAATCCCTGGTCATCGCCCGGGCCCCGATTTCCGCCGAGTCGCTCACGCTCGTGGCGGGGATGGTTCTGGTCTTCGCCGCGGAGATAATCGTCCTGGGCTACGCGAAGAGCAGCCTTTATCGACTGTTGCACCCGACAAAATCCACCCGCGCTGACATCGTCTGGTTTCTGGTCAGATTCCTCAGCCTGCAATCGCTGGTCGTCGCCATCTGTTCGCTCGGCCTTACGAGCCTCAGCAACCGACTCGCCGTGCAGTATCTGGGCTTCCACGTGCTGGATAGGATCAAAGACCCGGTCCTGGAGGGCGTCGCGTACCTCATAGCGGCTGATTTCATAAGCTACTGGGTGCACCGTGGCCGCCCTGGCTTCGGGCAAACACGTGTTTTGTGAAAAGCCGATGGCGACTAGCGTGAAGGATAGTTGCGCGATGATTAATGCTTGTAAGAGCGCTGGCAAGAAATTGATCATCGCCTATCGCTGCCAGTATGAGCCCACAACCTTGCGTGCTAAACAACTCATCCAGGAGGGCAGACTCGGCAAGATTCAGGCGATCGAGAGCGCTAACGGGTTCAATGAGCGGGCTGGGGAGTGGCGTTTGAATGCAAAGCTGGCCGGCGGAGGACCGTTAATGGATATGGGTGTCTACTCGTTGAACGGTTGCCGTTTTCTCACGGGCGAGGAGCCTGAGCATATCGAAGGCTTCAGCAGCGTGGTGGATAAAGATGGACGTTTTGAGCAAGTGGAGGAAAACCTGAGCTGGACGATGCGATTTCCATCGGGTATGGTGGCTAGCTGCAATACGACCTATGGCGCGAACATGCCGGGCTTTATTCGCATACATGGTTCCAAAGGCATGCTGCACATGGAGCCGGCTTTTTCCTACGAAGGCATTCACCTTAAGGTGGACATTCGCGGCGAAGCGCCTATCGATGAT
>Ga0137412_10001603_pt1 | contig 17656 bp, 20 predicted proteins | sample CZODoug2_1_16fun_FD_122160 | JGI IMG/M metagenome (GOLD analysis project Ga0137412, IMG submission 122160) | Vadose zone soil fungal communities from Angelo Coast Range Reserve, California, USA - CZODoug2_1_16fungal (Hybrid Assembly) | ecosystem: Environmental > Terrestrial > Soil > Vadose zone...
GCCCGTTCGACGTCGCGGGCCCGGAAATGCTCGGCCGCGTAGAGCACGCCGTAGGTGAAGGCGCTGTGGCCGTGCCGGTCTGCTTGCAGGCCGAGGCAGTGCAAGGTGGGGCGCGCGACGGCGGCGTCCTGGTGCTCGCCCAGCATCCCCTGCAACTTCCGCATGGTGCGGCGTAGTCGTTTGGCTGGCTTGCCGATGGCCGGCACGGCCACCTCGCACATGTAGTGCACTCGTTTGGCCGCCTTGCGGGCCTCGTGCAACGCCTCGGCCCGTTCCAGCTCGTGCTCGACCCGCAGTGCGGAGCAGATCATCTGGTCCAGCTGCTGATGCGCCTTGGCCACACCGCGCGGCAACTCCTCGCGGGCCGCGCGGCCAGCACGCTCGGTAAACGGCGGGTCGGCGAGCAGCTCGTCGAGTTGCTGACGCAGGCCCGCGTACCGGGCGCTGTTCAGCGTGATCAGGATGCGCCGGGTGTTCTCCTCGACGCGTTGGCCCAGGTGCTCGTCGAGGTCGGCGGCGACCGGCCCTCGGACCAGCTCGTGCGGGAGCGCGTCCAGCACCTGGGCGAAGCGCTGGGCCATCACCTCGGTGTCCCGCTCGTCGGCCAGCTCGGCGCCCAGCCACTTGAGCTCGGCAACGAAGGGGTCGGTCCGGGCACGGTCGAGGCAGCGGCGGAAGCCGGTGAGGATGCAGCGCAGCTCGCGGGTGTCGATTCGCATGGCGGCCACCGCGTCCGGGGCGTGCTGGCGGATGCGGGGCTCTTGGGCGAGCAGATGTTCGGTCCGCTCGGTCAGGGCGTCCAACAGCACAGCGGCGGCGGTGGGCGCTCCGGTGGCGATGCGGTCGTCGTCGGGCCGGGTCAGGGTGCCGGTCATCGGGCCTCCTCTCGCGGGGGTGTGGAGATCTCCTCGACCTCCCCGCCTCGGTGCAGGTAGACGGTCCGGTTGGCCAGCCGGGTGAGCTCGGGCTGGTGGGTCGTCATGCTTACCGTACGACCGTCCGTATTCCAGGTGAGGGCTTGGGCAACGCTTTTTCGGCGTGCACGTCAAGTCCGACGGTCGGTTCCGGGCCGTCGTGACCGAACCCGGAGATGGACAGGACCACCAGTCGCGGGTTGAACTCGTGCAGCCGGGCCACTGGGAACCCGAGCCGGTCCAGGACGCCGGTGCGGAAGTTCTCCACCAGCACGTCCGCCCGCTGGACAAGGTTGGTGAGGGTGGCCCGACCGTCCGCGGACTTCAGGTCGAGGGCGATCGATTCCTTGTTCCGATTGGCTGAGAGGAAGTAGGTGGACTCGGGAGCTTCTGGGGCCCCGACGAACGGGGGCTGCGTTCCTCTCGGAGCGAGCCCGGCAAGGGGCCCTCAGTGGGCGATGTCCTCGAGCGAGCGGTTGCTGGTCTCCACCCCCAGCCCGTACAGGACCGCCACGCCGCACACCGCGCAGCCCAGCAGGATCGAGAAGACCGCGCTCACCCCGCCACCGGCGCTCAGCACGGCGCCGATGATCAGGGGGGAGACGATGCTGGCCGCCCGGTTCATCGCACTCGCGGCCGAGGAGGCCCAGCTGCGCATGCGGGTGGGGTAGAGCTCGGCGGTGTAGATCCACAGCGGGCCCAGCGCGACTGGTGCGCCCACCCCGATGACGGCTCCCGCCACGATCAGTACCGGCAGCGTCGACCAGGCGAACACCCCGACCCCGACGGTGCCGACGAGGGCGCCCAGCAGCATGATCGTGAAGGCGGTGATCAACAGTCTGCGGCGGCCGAACCGGTCGATCACCACGGAGGCGAGCATCGAGCAGACCACCGAGATCGCACCGATGCCGGCGGTGAGGACCAGGGCCAGCGACGGATCGGCGCCGCCGAGGCGGATGTAGAGGGTCGGCAGCCAGACAGCGCAGCCGTAGTTGATGAAGGAGGCCAGGAACCAGCTCGACCACAGCATGAAGGTGCGGCTGCGGTACACGCCGTGGAAGATCTCGGTCGGGCGGAACTCCTGCGCGGCGGGGTGGACGACCGCGACGGGCTCCTCCAGTACGTCGCCGCGTTGCCGGGAGATGGCCTCGACCTGGCTCACCAGCGCGTCCGCCTCGGCGGCGCGGCCCTTGCCGGCCAACCAGCGTGCGGACTCGGGCAGCCGGAACCAGGCGTAGATCCCGACCACGACGGGGATACCGCCGATGGCGAAGACCCAGCGCCACGCACTGCCGGGGCCGACCGTGCCGAGCAGGATCAGCGTGACCAGCGGCGGGAAGAACAGACCCCACGCGAACAGGGACTGGTAGAGCATGCCGATCCGGCCGCGCTTGCGGGTGCTCAGGTACTCGTTCATGAGCGTGGCAGCCACGGGCACCTCGGCGCCGAGGCCGACACCCTGCAGCAGTCGGAAGATCAACAGGCTGGTGCTGCTCCAACTGAACGCCGCGAGCAGCGACAGCACGCCGAAGGCGATGAGGCAGAGCACGAACGCCCGCCGCCGGCCGATGCGCTCGCTGAGCGCGCCGATCACCAGCGCACCGATCAGCTGCCCCAGGTAGCCGGTGCTGATGATCAGGCCCGCCTCGGCGATGGAGATCTCGAAGTAGGTGACGATCATGCTGAGCACGACCGCGATGCTGATGGCGTCGAAGCCGTCGAAGAACGTTCCTGTCCCCAGCAGTCCGGCGAGCCGGACATGGAACCGGTTGGGCGGGATGCGGTCCAGGCGCCCGGCGATCTGGGCGACGTCCCCGGCTTCGGGGGGTGTCGCGGGCGGTACGGGGACGTGATCGTGCGGATGCGTCGTCATGGCGAACTCCGTTGTCCGAACGTGGCATGGAAGCGGATCGGGTCCGAAGACTCGTGGCTTGCTCCGGGACGGTAAGGGAATCGGGTACATTTCCGTTATCGCGTTGTGGGCATATCGATCATTCACAACAGTGATGTGTGAAGAGCGAAAGGCGGGACCGCGTGGCGACGTTGGCGTCTGTGGACCTGAACCTGCTCGTCCCGTTGCGGGCCCTGCTGCGCCACCGCAGCGTCACCCGCGCTGCGGCAGAGGCCGGTGTGAGCCAGCCCGCGATGAGCAACACCCTGCGCAGGCTCCGCAGGCTGCTCGAGGACGAGCTGCTGATCCGGGTCGGGAAGAGCTACGAGCTGACCGCACGAGCGAGCTCGCTGCTCGAGCCGCTGGAGGCGGCGCTGCGCACCATCGACGCCGAGATCGTCAACTCGCCGGAGTTCTCCCCGGCCGACTCGCGCCGCACGTTCACGGTCGCCTCGTCCAACGCGGCTGCCGTCACCGTCCTGTCCGGGCTGGCCCGGAAGCTGATCGCCCTGGCCCCCAACACGTCGTTGCACGTCGTTCCGCTCGTGCCGTCCTCGGACCAGCTGCTGGGTGACAGCGGGGTGGACCTGGTGCTGCTTCCCGACCCGATCCCGACGCTGCTGCCCCGGGAGCGGCTCTACGACGAGGAGTGGGTCTGCGTCGTCGACGCCGAGAACCGTGAGGTGGGCGACGTCCTGCGGCTCGAGGACCTGGTGCGGCTCCCGCACGTCGTGTTCGACATGGGCGGCATCGCCCTGTCGGCCGAGCTGACCCTGCAGGCCGTGGTGCCCGACCGGCGCATCCAGGCGACGGTCTCGGACTTCCTGACGATCCCGTTCCTGCTGCGGGGCACGACGATGATCTCGGTGCTCCAGGGCCGGGTGGCCCGGTTGCTCAGCGCCCACGGGATGCTGCGGATCCTGCGGTGCCCGGTGCACCTGCCGGGGCTCGGCGTCGACATGGTGTGGAACCCGCGCGGTGCCAACGACCCGGCCTACGTGTGGCTGCGCGAGCAGCTCATCGACTCCGTCTGAGCGGTCGCCCGCCCCTGCGGTGGCATCACCCGAACGCGCCGCTGCTCGAATGTGCCATCACCGTCGCGTGATGATCGACATTACGGATCGCCATTTTACATTCGGTTCCCCCGGACTGATGGTTGCTCTAGGCGCCCCCGATGCCGGGGACAGCTGAGATGACTCCGAGGAGCCGGCACCGTGAAGATCACTGTGGATCGCGACCGCTGCGAGGGCTACGGCCTGTGCGAGGAGACCGCACCCCGGCTGGTCCATCTGGACGACGACGGCGAACTGGTCGTCGACATCGACGAGATCCCCGCGGAGCAGGTCGCGGAGGCCCGCGACGCCGCCAGGGTCTGCCCCGTCGCAGCCCTGCGGATCGGCGCGTGACCACCCTGCCCCGCCGGATCGTCGTCGTCGGCGGATCCGCTGCCGGTGCCACGGCAGCCGGCGCCCTGCGGCGCCTGGGCCACGCCGGGCCGCTCACCCTCGTCGGTGCCGAGCCGTATGCCCCCTACAGCAGGCCGGCGCTCTCCAAGGGCGTCCTGACCGGTGCCGACGACATCGGCCTCATCGGCCTCGCAGCGCTCGCGCCGGATGTCGAGCAGCGGGCAGGCTCCGCCGCCGTGGCGCTCGACCACGACCGCCGCGAGGTGCTCCTCGACGACAGGGAACGGATCGGGTACGACGGCCTGGTCGTCGCGACCGGCGCCCGCGCCGCCACCCTCGCGGACATCGGCTCCGCCGATCCCGGTGCGATCGAGACCGTCCTGCGGGATCTGGACGACGCCCGGGCGCTGGCGGCACGGCTGACCACCCGGCCCCGGGTCCTGGTGGTCGGCGGCGGGGTCCTGGGCACGGAGGTGGCGTCGGCCTGCGTCGGGGCGGGGTGCGAGGTCACCGTCGTCGGCCGGGACGCGCCGCTGCTCCCGCAACTCGGGCCCCATCTGGCCGAGCTCGTCGTCGCCGCGGCCGTCCGGCGCGGGGTCCGGTTCGCCCACCACGAGGGCGGCGTGCGGCTGCGCGGCTCGGGCCCGGCAACCACGGTCGACCTGGCCGACGGTCGTCGCTTCGAGGCCGACCTCGTGATCACCGCGATCGGCTGCCGGCCGAACGTCGAGTGGCTGGAGGGCAGCGGGCTCCTGCCCGCGCGGCACCTCGGCGGGCTGCGCGTCGACGACCGCTGCCGGGTTGCCCCCGGGGTGGTCGCGGCGGGTGACGTCGCCGCCTTCCCCGGGCGGGACGGGCACCGCCGCACCCCACTGTGGACCAGCGCGATCGAGCAGGCGGGCACTGCCGCGGCCGCGCTCCTGCGCGCAGACACCGCGCCGCTGGTCCCGCGGCCCTACTTCTGGACCGAGCAGTTCGGGCTCGCACTCAAGGCGTGCGGCGCACTGCCCGTCGCCGGACCGCCCGCCGTCGTCGACGGGGACCCCGACGACGGCGGTGCCCTGCTGCGCTGGCCCGGGACCACCGCCGTGTCGGTCAACCGGCGCATCCCGGTAGCGAAGCTGCGCGCCCTCGCCCTCGCCCTCGCGAGCTGACTCCTCCCACCCATGCACCGAGGTGAGCACGGATGACCGCACGGACCACCACGACCGCTCCGCACACCGATGTCGACCTCTTCGACGACGAGGTGCTTCTCGACCCGTACCCGCACTACGCCGCGCTGCGCGAGCAGGGCGCTGCCGTCCACCTCGACCGGCTCGGCATGTGGGCCGTCACCCGCTACGACGAGATCCGCACCGCCCTGCACGACTGGGAGATCTACTCCTCCGACGAGGGCACCGCGCTCAACTCGGACAAGAACGCGAAGCTGCGCGGGACCGTCCTCGCCTCCGACCCGCCCCTTCACGACCAGCTGCGCGGGGTGCTCGCCTCCCGGCTCGCCCCGAAGGCGCTGCGCGGGCTGAAGGCGGACATCGAGAACCGGGCCGACGAGCTGGTCGGAGCGCTCGTCCGCGGCGGCACCTTCGACGCCGTGGTGGACCTCGCGCAGGCCTTCGCGGTGTCCGTGGTCGCCGGCCTCATCGGAGTGCCGGATGACGCGGTGGACCGGCTGCTGCCCTGGGCCGACGCCACGTTCACCACCTTCGGTCCACCGAACGCGCGCACCGCCGAGTCCGGGCCGCTGTCCGCGGAGATGTTCGCCTGGCTGCTGACCCTCGACGCCACGGACCTGGCTCCGGGGAGCATGGGCCGGGCCGTCTTCGAGGCCGCCGAGCGCGGGGAGATCGAGAAGGCCTCCTGCGTGCCGCTGCTCGGGGCATACGTGGTGGCCGGCATGGACACCACGATCAACGCGATGAGCAACGCGGTCCTGTTGCTGGCCACCCACCCCGAGCAGTGGGCGGCGGTCCGAGCGGACCCGACGCTGCTCCCGGGCACGCTCAACGAGGTGCTCCGGTACGACTCCCCGGTGCAGGCCTTCAGCCGGGTCGTGCGCACCGAGCAGCGCATCGGGGACGCGGTGATCGCGCCGGGGGAGCGGGTCGTGCTCCTCTACGGCTCGGGCAACCGGGACCAGGCGCACTACCCGGACGCGGACCGCTTCGACATCCGGCGCAACCCCGTCGACCATCTCTCCTTCGGCTACGGCGTGCACGCCTGCGCGGGCCAGGGGGTCGCCCGGATCGAGGCGGTCGCGGTGCTCGGGGCGCTGCTGCGCCACGCCGAGCACCTGGAGGTCGGCACCCCGGTCCGCCACCTGAACAACGTCATCCGCGGCCTCGACCGGCTGCCGGTCACCGCCACACCCAACTCATGAGGACACCGATGTCTGATCGCACCACATTCGGCCTGGGCAGCTTCGAGACTGCCGCCGGCTCACGGTTCGACGGCGTGGTCGTCGACGAGCGCGCCGTCGTCCCGCTCGAGTCGTTCGATCCCGCGTGGACGACGGTCCGGGACCTGTTCGTGGACTGGGCGGGCGCGATTGCCCGGATCGGCGCCGAGCTCAGCCGCCACGACGCGCCCTTCGACCTCCGCGAGCTGCGACCGCTGCCACCGATGCATCCGGCGCAGATCCTGCAGGCCGGCGCGAACTACCGCACCCACGTCATCGACCTGCAGGTCGCCGACGCCCCGCCCGGGACGAGTGCGGAGGAGATCGCCGCGCTGCGCGCGGAGGTCGGCGAGCGGCTGGATCGGCGGGGGCGGACCGGCACGCCCTACATCTTCTCCGGCCTGCCGAGCGCGCTCTGCGGTGCCCACGACGACGTCGTGCTGCCCCTCCATGGCACGAAGCCGGACTGGGAGCTGGAGGTGGCGGTGATCCTGGCCCGGCCCGCGTTCCGGATCACCCCCGACGAGGTCGACGACGTGCTCGCCGGCTACGTCATGGTGAACGACCTGACGCTGCGGGACCGGGTCTTCCCGACGGACGTGGGCCGGATCGGCTCGGACTGGGTCGCCAGCAAGAACGCCCCGACCTTCCTGCCGACCGGCCCGTGGCTGCGTCCCGCCGCATTCGTCGACGACCCGTCGGACCTGAAGATCCAGCTCTCGCTCAACGGCACCACGATGCAGGACGCCAGCACCGCGGACATGATCTTCGACGTCCGGCAGGTCGTCTCGTTCGCCAGCCAGCTCGCCCGCCTCGGCGCAGGTGACCTGGTACTGACCGGCTCCCCGGCGGGCAACGGCGCCCATCACGGGCGCTTCCTGCGGCCCGGCGACACCATGGAGGCCGAGATCAGCGGGCTGGGCCGGCAGCGCAACCGCTGCGTCGGTGAGGACGCCCAGGCGAACGCCGTCGCTTCCGGTGCGGCGGTGGCCCGATGACCGGGTCGCGCACGAGCTGGACGCTCGAGTACGGCACGGTCGAGGTCCCGGAGTTCGAGCGGACGCCGCTGCCGCCGCCTGCCGCGCTACCGGTGGCGCGCCCGTCCGAGATCGCGGCGCGGTCCCCGATCTCGCGCCTGCGGTACGTCGCGATCGCCGGACCGCAGTACGAGCAGGGGGTCGCGTTCGCGGAGGGGATCTGGGGGCTCTACCGCACCGCCGCCGACAGCGACGTCTCGTACTTCGGCGCCGTGGCGAGCACCGAGCCGTACATCCTGCGGGTGCGCCGCGCCGACGAGCCGCGCACCGACCTGATCTCGTTCGCCGGACGCAGTGTCGCGGCCATCGAGGGGCTCGCCGAACGACTCCTCCGCGACGGGTATTCGGTGATCGGCGAGCCCGGCCCGTCGCAGGAACCCGGGGGTGGCTACGAGCTGCGGTTCTTCGATCCGGACGGCCGGATCATCGAGGTCACCCACGGCAGCACGACCAAGGCCGCCCGCGAGCTGGAAGCGGGGGAATCGGTCCCCGGTCGGCTGAGCCACGTGGTAGTCAACAGCGAGAACGCGGCCCGGTTGCGCGCCTTCTACTGCGACTACCTCGGATTCCGCGTCAGTGACTTCCTGACCGAGCGGATGACGTTCCTGCGCTGCGGGACCGACCACCACAGCCTGGCGATCACCCAGACGAACAAGACCGCTCTGAACCACATCTCGTTCGAGATGCGCGGGGTGGACGAGTACATGCGCGGTGTCGGACGGCTGGTCGGGCACGGCCACGACCAGCTCTGGGGCCCGGGCCGGCACGGCCCGGGCAACAACACCTTCGCCTACTTCGCCGACCCGAACCTCAACGTCGTCGAGTACACGACCGCGCTCGAGGTCATCGAGGACGAGGACGTCTGGACCCCGCGGATCTGGCCCGAGACCGGTGAGTACCGCGACCAGTGGGGCACCGGCGGCCTCGGTGACGACCTGTTCGCGTTGCGCGCCGCGCAGCGCTCCGACCCGGGCCTCTGGGTCCCGATCCCGATCTGAGGTGGACATCGTGAGCTGGCCGGACGAGAAGAAGTTGGCTGTGTTCGTCAACCTGGCGTTCGAGGCCTGGACCCCCGGGACCGCGCCGGGTGTCTCGCCGATGGGCAACCCGCTACCTGCGGGCCTGCACGACACCGCCGCCGAGTCCTGGGGGCGGTTCGGGTACCGCCGCGGCATCTGGCGGCTGCTCGACGTGCTCGAGCGTCTCGGCACCCCGGCGACCGCGATGGTGTCCGGGGTGCTCACCGAGCTGGCCCCGGACGCCGTCGGGGCGCTGGTGGCCGGTGGTCACGAGATCTGCGGGCACGGCTGGGTGCAGGAGCAGCTGCCCGCCCACCTGACCGAGGAGGCCGAGGCCGCCATGATCGACCGCTGCCTCGCGGTACTGGCGGACGCCGGGGCCAAGGTCAGCGGTTGGATCAGCCCCCGGTGCACCCCGGGCGCGCACACGTTCGACCTGTTGCGGGCCCGCGGTCTGAGCTGGACCGGCGACGTGTTCGACGACGACCGGCCCTACGTGGTCCCCGGCGACGGCACCCCGTTCGTCGCGATCCCGCTGACCATGGAGACCAACGACCTGCCGCTGGTGATGAAGCACGGCCACACCCCGCGATCGTTCCGCGAGACCTTCGAGGACACCGTGGCTGCTGCGCTGGACTCCCCGCACCCGGCGCTGCATCTGGACATCACCGCACACGCGCACGTCGGCGGCCGGGTCGGGATGGCCGCGGCGTTCGAGGCGGCGATCGCCTCCGCCGCGTCGGACCCGCGGGTCTGGATCGGTACCCGGGCCGAGGCGGCCCGGCTCGTGCTCGCCCAGCACCTGGCAGGAGCGGCGCGATGAGGCTCGGACTGTTCGACAGCCCCGGCGGGCCGTTCCTCGGGGCGGTCGTCGGCACGGATGTGGTGAACCTGGCGTCACTGGTGCCCGGAACCCCGGTCGACGGGCTGGCCACGGTGCTCGCCCTGGACACCGGGGCCCGCGCGGAGCTCGCCGCTGCTGCGCATCGGGCGCACTCTTCCGGACCGGTGCACCCGGTGGACGCGCTCGTCCCCCTGGCCCCGTTCGCCGGGAGCAAGATCCTCTGCCAGGTCGTCAACTACGTGGCGCACTCGGACGAGATCGCCATCGCGGCGCCGCGCAACCCCTTCCTGTTCTACAAGCCGGCGTCCGCGCTGTCCGGGGCGGCGCAGGACGTGCTCGCACACGGCTGCTCGGCGAAGCTCGACTACGAGTGCGAGCTGGCGGTCGTGATCGGCACCGCCGGGCGCAACATCCCCGCGGAGCACGCGTTCGACCACGTCGCGGGCTACACCGTGATGAACGACTGGTCCTACCGCGACCTGCAGTTCAACGAACGCGCCCCGCACCTCAACGCGAGCTTCGGCCGCAACTGGACCAAGGGCAAGGGCCTCGACACCGCCTGCGCGCTCGGCCCGTGGATCGTGACGGCCGACGAGATCCCCGATCCCTACGCGCTGCCGCTCTCCACGGCCGTCAACGGCCGGGTACGCCAGAAGGCGATGACCGGAGACATGCTGCTGACCATCCCGGAGCTGATCGCCGAGGCCTCGCTCGGCGCCACCCTGCACCCGGGGGACGTCATCGCGACCGGCACCCCGGGCGGCGTCTGCCTCGGCGGGGACGAGTTCCTCGCCCCCGGTGACCAGGTCATCTGCGAGATCGGCGGGATCGGCCGGATCAGCCAGCGCGTCGTCGCGGACGACGGGGCCTACGTCCGGGGCGACACCCCGTGAGCGGCCCGGTCGTCGACGTGCACGCGCACTGGTTCCCGCCGGGCTACCGCCACGCGCTGACCGAGGTGCGAGACCGGTACGGCTCGTGCGAGTCCCTCGATCGCGCGCTCGCCGACCGGCGGGTCGGCACGATCCCGGAGTTCACCGACCTCGACCTGCGCCGGGGCCTCCTCGACGGCGCCGGCATCACCACGCAGATCCTGAGCCTGTCCACCCCGCACGTCTGGCACCCGCTGGTCGCCGCCCGCGAGCAGCTCACCCAGACGTTCAACGACGGCTGCGCCGCCGCCCGCGACAGCGACGCCCGGCTGCGGTTCTTCGCCACTCTGCCGCTCCCGTTCGTCCCCGAGTCGGTGGCCGAGTGGGAACGGGCCCGCGCGCTGCCGGGATACGCAGGTGTCGCCGTGCCCACCCACGTCGATGGGACGGGCTGGGACGATCCACGCTGGACCACCCTGCTCGAGGAGCTGGACCGGGCGGGGACGACGGTGCTCGTGCACCCGGACGGCTTCTGCGTCCGTGGCCTGCTCACGGACTACTACCTGGACTGGACGGTCGGGGCGCCGTTCGAGGACACCCTCTGCGCGATGAAGCTGGTGCACTCCGGCGTCGTGGACCGGTTCCCCGGGATCCGGTGGATCGTGCCGCACCTCGGTGGCCTGGTACCGATGGTCCTCGACCGCGTCGACCGGCTCTGGGCGCTGAACAGGGACGAGGTCGGCGGCGACCGGCCGCCGAGCGAGGGTCTGCGCCGGCTCTTCTACGACACCGCCAACACCACCCCCGCCACGCTGCGCCTCGCCGCCGAGGTTTTCGGCGCGGATCGCCTGGTGTTCGGGACGGACTTCCCCTACGTGGACCGGCACGACCTGGGTCGGCCGGTTCGCGAGGTGCTCGCCACCCTGGCCGGCGGAGATCAGATCCTCTCCGGTTCGGCCGCCTTCGACTCCGGACGGGAGCATGTGAGATGACATCAGCCGTGAAGCGGGTGCTCGTGGTCGGCGCCGGGATCGGCGGGCTCGGGGCCGCTGCCGCCCTGGGCCGGCGCGGCGTCGGGGTCGACGTCGTCGACATCAAGGAGGAGAACGCCGTGCTGGGCGTGGGGCTGAGCCAGCCGGCCAACGCCCTGCGGGCGTTGCGCAGCCTCGGCGTGTTCGAGGAGGTGGCCGCCGAGGGTTTCCCGTTCCACCGGCGCGTCTTCCGGGACAGCGGAGGAGGGCTGCGGGCCGAGGTGCCGTCCCTGTTGGGCGGCGGCGACGTGCCGCCGAACATCGCGCTGTCCCGCTCTGCCTTGCACCGGATCCTGAACGGTGCGGCGGACCGGGCCGGGGCGAAGATCGTCATGGGCTGTTCGATCGCGGAACTGCACGACGGCCCGGACGGTGTCGACGTGACCTTCACCGACGGCCGGGCGGACCGCTACGACCTGGTCGTCAGCTTCGACGGGCTGCGCTCGCCGATGCGTCGCAGGCTGTTCGGCGACGCGTACGAGCCCACCTTCACCGGCTACTCGGTGTGGCGGCTGACCTGCCCGCGTCTGCCGGCGATCGACTGCATCACCCTCTACCAGAGCGAGCACACGAAGGCGGGGCTCTGCCCACTCGGTGAGGAGGAGATGTACCTGCTCCACGTCACCCCGGAGCCCGGCAACCCACGCTACGACCCGGCAGCCTTCCCCGAGATGCTGATCGAGCGGATGCGCGAGTACGGCGCCGAACCCGGCGTGGTCCGGGACCAGATCACGGCGGACACGGCGATCGTCTACAGCCCTCTCGAGGAAGTGCTGGTGCCCGCCCCGTGGCATCGCGGGCGGGTCGTCATCGCGGGCGATGCCGCGCACGCGTCGACCCCGCACCTCACCCAGGGCGCGGCGATGGCGCTGGAGGATGCCGTCGTGCTGGCCGAGTCGGTGGACCGCGACGTCCCCCTGGAGCAGGCCTTGCAGGAGTTCGCCGCCCGACGGATGCCGCGGGCACGGTTCGTCCACGAGCGCTCGCGTGCGAGCCTGCACGCCGAGATGGCCCACGACCGTCCGGCCGAACCGGACGCGTTCGCTCAGGTCATGCGGGCCCAGATGGCCGACGTGGACCGGTTCCTCGACATGCCGGCCTGACCGGTCCCGGGACCGCTGCGACGGCATACGCACACGAGAAGATCGTGAGGAGTTGCGATGACGAAGGCACCGTTCGACCCGCTCAGCCTCGAAGATCACGGTGACGCCGAGAGGCTGCTGGCCCTCGCCCGGAAGGAAGCCCCGGTGTCCCAACCCCATCCGGGGGTGAACGTGGTGGCGACGGATGACCTCGCCCGGGCGGTACTGGGGGACGCTCGGACGTACTCCTCTCACTTCAACTTCACGCTCGAGCCGGGTCCCGCACCGGAGGACAGCGCCGGGGACCACAGCCTGATCACGCGGATGGACCCGCCCGACCACGGTCTGCTCCGCGGCTTCCTCCGGCGCTGGTTCGCCCCGGCGGAGCTCCGGAAACTCGAGCCGATGGTGCGCACGATCATCGAGGAGATCGTCGAGGCACTGCCCCGGGTCGGCACCGTCGATCTCGTCGACGACATCGCCCGAGTCATCCCCACCCGCGTCGTGTACCGCCTCCTCGGGGTACCGCGTGCGGACTGGGACCGGGTGCAGGGTTGGGCAGATGCCGCCAACGCCACGCTGCCGCGACAGAACGTCGCGGTCATCGCCGAGCTCCGCGCCTACCTGGCCGAGCTCCTCCGTGCTCGGTCTGCGAGTGGATTCCGGGCCGACGACGTCATCGACGGCTTCGCTCATCCGCGGCCGGGTGACCGCGAGTTCTCCGCAGCGGAGGCTTCCGAGCACCTGCGGCAGCTCATCCTGGCCGGGACCGACACGACGTCCGGGCTGATCGCCAACCTCTTCCTGCGCCTGCTCGAGGTGCGGAAGAACTGGGAGCGCCTGCTGGAACGGCCCGATCTCATCGGTCGGGCGGTCGAGGAGTCGTTGAGGTGTGATTCGCCTATCCAGTACACCCTGCGGACGGTCACACAGCCGGCGGAACTCGGACGGTGCCCGGTGGCGCCGAGAGACCGGGTCGTGGTTCATCTCCAGTCGGCCAACTGGGACGAGGTGGCCTGGGGTGAGACGTCGCAGGACTTCGATCTGGATCGACCCGGTGCGACCGGGCACATCGCGTTCGGCTCCGGGATCCATGCGTGTCTTGGTGCTCCGCTGGCGCGGATCGAGGCACGGGTGACCCTCGAGACCATGCTGCGGGTCCACCCCGAGGTGGCTCTGGCCGACGGGTTCGAGTGGGAGCTGCTCCCCGCCCTGCAGATCCGCCGGCCCAGGTCCCTGGTCGCGAACCTGTTCCCGAGCCCAACCTGACCGATCAGCCACGGCCAATCCAGGCCGTCGAGGAACTCCTGCGCGCCCATCCGATCGTCCAGACCGGACGCAAGGCCACCACCTGGGACGCGGTCTTCGGGGGGTTGCCCCGTCAAGGCCGGTGACACGGCGCTCTTCCCGCTCTCAATCGCCGGGCACGACGAACACACGTATCCGCACGCGGCAGGGGCAGCGGCCGGCACCAGATTCCGCAGTCCCCACGGCCGCACTGCCGGCTCGGTGATCACGATCGGGCCTCCGCCGCGGCACAGTGCGAACCGGCTGGACCGGTTGGCCACGGGTTCGTCAGAGAACGACCACACGATGATTGCCGCCGGCTCGTGGCCCACGGCATGTACTACCGGTGTCCGGCGCGCACTCTCGCTCCAGGCTCGCGGGCGCTGGAGTCCCATCCGCCGGCGGTGTACCTGCGTGAGGATCCGATCAGAGATGCCGTCAACGGCTGGATCGGGCGCTTGTTCGATCAGGGCAATGTTGAGCGGACGGTAACGGCGTTGGTCGCCTCCCAGGACAACCCGGAGGCAGGCTGATGCAGAGGCCCGGCTACGGCGACTCCAAGAGGCGATCGCGTCCGGAGTTGATCCCATCACGCTCGTCGATGTGATCAACGAGGCACAGCGCGAGCGGGCCGCGGCACGAGCAGAGCTCGAGCGCGCGCCCGTCCCAAATCTGCTCACCGACGCCGAGGTCTACGCGATGATCGATTCGCTCGGCGACGTTGGCGCGGCGCTATCCGAAGCCAAGCGGGACAGCCTGGCCAACCTGTACACAGGCATTAACCTGCAGGTTCTCTACGAACCGAGGGAGAAGGTGGCCGATGTCAGCCTGCGCCTAGGGAGGCGGGTGAATAGTGCTGGTGTCCGAGGGGGGAGTTGCGCATTAACCACACGGCTGAGTCTCGACCGCGTCCGCTGATTACGAGATCACTTACGCGTGTGCCGGCTGGGGCCGGCGACTGCTGCTGAGCGTCGTAATATGCTGCCTGATCTGGGCTTATCTCTGAGTCAGAGCGCCCGAGTCTGTCCGGGGACTGACTCGATGCGACGTTCTGGATGTGTTCGATGAGGAGCTGCGCCCACTCCCCGTTGACCTGCGGCTTCGCAGTCAAAGCCCAGAATCCCCGCAGCGAAGCCGCAGGTCAGGGATTGATCGAGAGTATCCGAGGAGGATTCGAACACAGCTACGTCGCATTCCGCTCAAGGCGGGTATGCGATTGACCATGGTGTTGCCGGCTGGTGTGGTTCAGGGTGGGGTTGTCATGCGATGGCGGTGATGTCTCCGTCGTCGAAGTAGATCGCCTGGTGGAGTCGGCCGCCGAGGGCGACGGCGAATCGGGCGAGGACGTCGTGTCCGGAGACTTTGCCGCGTTCGATTTGCGATACTCGGCCTTTGGTGATGCCCATGCGGTCGGCGACCTGTTGTTGGGTCATGCCGCGGGCTCGGCGTACCTCGGCGAGGCGGTGTCCGATGACTTCGGCGAGTAGTTCGCGTTTGCCGGCTTCGACGGCGGCTTCGCCGCCGGCGCGTTCGACGTGTTCGGTGCGGATGTCGTTCCAGGCCACGTGGCTGTTCATCGTTGTTCCTCCTCCTGGGTGCGTTCTTTGAGGTAGCGCTCGTAGCGTTGTTCGGCCAGTGGGATGGCTTGCAGGTACCAGGTGTTCCATTTTCCTGCTTTGTCGCCGGCTACGAGCAGGATGCTGGAGCGCCAGGGGTCGAAGGCGAACAGGATGCGGACGGTGCCTGGTCTGAGTTCTTTGAGGTTGGCGATGGATGATCCGTGGATGGTGTCCACCAGCGGGCGGCCGAGGCCGGGCCCGGAGTCGGCGAGCGTGTCGATGGCTTGCACGACTCGGGCGTGGGTGGTGGCGTCGAGGGTGTCGAGCCAGTCGCGTACCTCGTTCGCGACGTAGACCTCCCACTCGCCACGCGCCATGCCCTGAGTATACCAATCGCTATACCTGCCCGTCAGGTTGGTGGAGCGACGGGGTTTGAGCGCACCCTGGCGGCGGCTCCGTGTGGACCCACGTCGGTGCCTGACCGCTGGTCGGGCGGGAGGTGGTGTCCAGCCGAGCAGGCACGGGCCCGTGCGCTGCGTCGAGGCGACCATCCAAGGGCCCCCCGGTGGTCACCGGCGAGCACCGGCTGTCCTCGTTGAAGATCACTCAGTCGCCGCGGCGCCATCGGCCCGGGTAGTGGTCGAAGTAGCTGCCGGGTAGCGCCCGACGTCCGGGCCGTTTTAGAAGTAGATGGGATGGGCGACACGACAACGCCGAACCGGGCCGCCGAGCACTACTCAGGCGGGGCCGGTGAGGGATCGTGTTGCTGTGCTCCAGTGCTCACGGACGGCGGTGAGCACTTGGGCGGCGGTGACGGTGAGTCGGAGTTGGCCTCCGAGGTCGCGTTGCCATTGGTCCTGGTTGGGTGCGGTGCGGAACAGGTCTGGGGTGGGGGGCTGGTTGGTGGGTCCGTGGCGGGCGAACAGTTCGGCGGCTTCGGTGTTGAGGTGGCCGTGGGTGGCGAGGGCCCAGAGGTCGTAGAGATCGCGGGCGGCGGCGCGGTGGAACCAGGCTGTGGTTTTTGACGCGGCGAATGCGGGCGCGGTCGGTACCGTTAATCGGGCTGGTGGGGCGTCGGTGTAGCGCTGGTTGAGGTTGACGCGGTGCACGGGCCAGGGCGGGTAGCCGATGGGGCTGAGGAGTTGCACGCGCACGGTCAGTCCCTCGGGTGAGTGCAGGACGGCTGGCTCTGCGTCGGGGCGTCGCGGCGTGAGCCGTGGGCGATGAGGTCGATGTCTTCCGACAGTCGGCTGTCGGGTAGCAGGGCGCGGGCGAGCGCGGTTCCTCCGAAGAAGATCACCTGGTCGGCGGCGTGGGTGCTGAGTGCGGCGAGGAGGTGGGAGATGAGGTGATCGCGGGCGATCTGTCCCGGTGAGGCGCCGAATTGTTCGGCGAGAGTTTGGGCTTCGGTGGGGTCGAGCATGTCAGGGCCGCGCCGCGAGCATGCGGTCCAGGGCGGATCGTCGGCGCTGTGCTTGGGCGAGGTTGCGCAGTAGGTCGTTATCGGCGCGGGGCAGCAGTGCGGTGATGGCGTCGTGTGCGGCGTCGGGGACCTCGCCTAGTTGTGGGCGCGCGATGAGGTCGAGCAGGGTTTGCTCGATCGTGGTGATCCAGCCGTCGCCGAGTTCGGTGTGGTGGCGCTGAAGGTCCAGGGCGGTGATGTCGCGTCGGATGAAGAGCACTTGGGCGTGGCGGTCGGTCAGTTGCAGGGGTCGTCGGTGTCGGTCTATCGCGACGGTGGCGACGTTGACCGCTCGGGGGAGCGCGCCGTGGACTCGGGCGGCGCTGATCCCCATGAGCGCGGCGCCGTTGGTGTGTCCGCCGGTGCGGGCGATGCCCAGGGCGGCGGCTTCGAGGTCAGGCAGCCAGTTCTGGCCGACTCGGTCGTCAGGTACTACCGCGTAGTGTCCGTCGGCGAGGCGGTGTAGTGCGCCGGCCCGTTCGAGCCGCTGAAACTCTGGGCGCGGGTGCGCGTAGATGCCGTGCGCGTCGGCGGGACGCAGCACCCGGCCCCGGCGGATCAGGGTCGGGGGGACCCGGGCGACGACACGAGCAGGCATTGCTGGCACCTCCGTAGGGTCTAAGCCTACCTTAATGACAGAGATGAATCGTGGAGCCGTAGCGCTCAACGGCGGACTGGGCATTTGAGATGGATGGCCCGCTGGCCGGACAGCGAGGTATGGCCGCTCGGCGGCTCAAGCAGCGCCGGCTAGATGTACTCGGTGGCGCTACTGTTGTCAGTCGAACTGCTCAACCGGGCTTTGAAACGGCACCGCTTCCAAGCTGCCACATCTCATAGTTCCCACATTCTGCTGTGAT
>Ga0137412_10001604_pt1 | contig 17654 bp, 16 predicted proteins | sample CZODoug2_1_16fun_FD_122160 | JGI IMG/M metagenome (GOLD analysis project Ga0137412, IMG submission 122160) | Vadose zone soil fungal communities from Angelo Coast Range Reserve, California, USA - CZODoug2_1_16fungal (Hybrid Assembly) | ecosystem: Environmental > Terrestrial > Soil > Vadose zone...
GTGGCCGCCACGCTCGCCAACTTCGATGCGGTAGTGCTGCAAGCGCTCAAAGAGACGGAGCAGGCGCTCGCAAGTTACGGCGCGGAACTCGATCGTCGGCAATCCCTGGTCGAGGCGCAGGACAAGGCGCGCCAGGCTTTCGGCATGGCCCATGACCAGTTCCTCGCCGGCTCGCTCAGCAATCTCGAGCTCCTCACCTCCGAGCAGTCGCTCGTCGCAGCCGACGCCGCCGTGGCGGCCTCCGATGCGGCTCTCGTACAGGACCAGATCGCCGTATTCAAAGCCCTGGGAGGAGGATGGCGCAGCCCGAACAGGAAGTCATCCGCTCGAACATCTGACTAGCCGCAGCAACGAGCCCGCGAGCGGGCACTTCGCTGTTGGCATTCCAGATCCAAGACTGGCGCGGCGTATTGACACGACCTCGCCTCCAGTGCTCGAAGGGTTTGCCTAGCTCGCCAGGGCCTTCAATACGGCGCTGGGTAAGAGGCGGCGCGCCAGCTCGCTCCGCCCTAGTTGCCTGTCTAGCGAATTCTGGCCGCCGCCCAGGACAGCGAACACTGCGATCATTACGGCCCAAAACAAGCCGAATTCGTAGCCCCCATCCGGCAGCGCCCAAACATAGCCGATCTGAAAATGTCCGCCCCACAGCATCGACATCAGCAAATACACCGATCCGAGCAGGGCAACGGGGCGCGCGAAGAGTCCCAATGTGAGTCCGACAGCCGAAATGAGCTCGATCGATCCAGCAAGTGCAACCTGCATGGCGGGTAGGTGAAGCCCCAGGCTCGCAAAATAGAGCGTGTAGATCTTGAATTGATCGGGCCCGCCGAGGATGTGACTGCCGAAATGAGGCACGAACATCAAGCCGACATAGACTCTGATGAACGTCAGTGCCGAGGAATTGAGCGATGCTTCTCGCGAATCCGCCGATGCCGCAACGGATGCGGTCCGCAGGATAAACTGGACGAACACGAGAGCGCCCAGAAACCAACCCAGAAGCTCAAAGCCCGGCACGCCCGGACCCGTGGCAACCTGCAGGTCAAGATCCTGAGGGGTCAAGCCGGCGATGCTGGCCGGAGGGTTCAAACGCAGAACGCTGAACAAGCGAGAAACCACTGCGGTCGCCAGCGCCAACGCCGCAATGGCCGTGAAAGAGCTACGTAGCTGCCAGAGAGCGGATATCAACAGCAGCGCCATCCAAATCGTGGCCGATGCGGCAAACCACGTGGTGACGGGTTGGCTAAGGACGACGCTTAAGCCCCATCCGATCATGATGGTCGCGACGGCCAATGTCACACGGCTCAGCCAGCGCGCATACTCACCGATACTCATTGCATCTGCTCCTGAAACCTTGTCGATACAATCTGCGAATCCGTGCGACCCAGGCGGCCGCGGCGGTGTCCAGGCGCCAGGAGAGGAGCCTTTCACCGATCCGAGGTTCAAATGGTCTCTGCCTCACGCAAGGTGAGCGGGCTATTCAGTACGTAGCGCGCGATATCATCCTTGCGCATGAACGCGACGCTCGGCCGGCTCTTGGCGTAGCGCAGGAACTCGTCCCACACCCGCACCATCTGCGGCGAGCCGCTGATGCGGTCGTGGGCGCTGACCGACATCATGCGGCGACGCGTGCCTGCTTCCTCGTAAAGCTGGTCGAAGTCCAGCCTGATCTGCTCCAGGAACTTGGAGGGCGAGTAGTTGCGGCCTTCGATCAGCAGGATGTCGTTGTTGCGCAGCGTATAAGGCACCACCACGAAGTCCTTGCCGTTGACTTGCTCGATGAAGGGCTCATCGCGGCTCAGATCGTCGATGTGGTAGACATAGCCCAGTTCCTGCAGCAGCGAAAGGGTATTCGGTCCGCGCCGCAGCCAGTTGGCGTTGTAGCCCGCTGGCCGCTGGCCGGTTACCTCTTCCACCATGCTGGCCGCCTGCTCCAGGAAGACTTTCTCTTCCGCGCGGCTCATTGCGTACTGCGAGCTCCATCTCGGGCCGTGGCCTGAGGCTTCATGGCCGCGCGCGACGATTTCCCGCGCAAGCTGGGGGTGACGTCTGGCGGCTTCGCCGATGATGTGCGAAGTCACCTTGATGCCGTGCCGATCCCACAGGTCCAGCAGGCGCGGAATCCCTTCCCGGTATCCGTAGGCGAACCACGTGTTGGCGGCAAGATCCGACGGCACGCTCGCGGGGAAATCGACCTTCGGAAAAGGGCTGTCGGTTCCCTTCGGTGGTTGGCCGCCGGCTTCGAACTGCATGGAGACGGACACGACCAGCCTGATGCCGTCAGGCCAGAACGGCCCTGCGGCCGCAGTCGAACGCGATTCCGGCGCGATGGCGGCGCCCGTCGCCTGTTGCGCCGCGGCAGCCGCGGAATGAAGCAGAGTGCCCGCGGCTAGCAGCCCCGCACCCGAGGCAGCACGGGCGAGAAGAGCCCGGCGTTCCGGTTGCTGCAGCAGGTCACTTTCGGGAAATGGCCCTCTTTCGAAGTTCGTCGACATGATGCCCTCGCGATCTGATTTGAAAGGAAAGTCGGACGTGCGAAGTTCGGAGGTTCAAGGCGTGGAAGGTTGCTGAGCGGTGACCACTTCGATGACGACGCCCGGCGCCATCGCGACGAAGAGCTGGCGTTCGCCGGAAAGTGGGGCTTCGCTGAGCTCGTACGGAACACCGCTCAAGCGCACCCCCTCAAGCAACGCCGACCATTCTTGGACAGTGTTGACACGGAATCCGACATGGTCGATGCGAGGGGAAGCTGGTCTCGCCGACAGCGCGGTGCCCGCCTCGATCAGGTGGATGACGGGCTGGCCATCTGCGTACAGCCAGTGGCCGCCGAAGCCGAATGGCGGACGCGAACCCTCGCTGAGTCCGACGACGGAGCACAGGAAACGCCGTTCGCCTTCAAGGTCTCCGGTGACGATCGTTGCATGGTCAAGCTTCATGACGAGTCCGTGGCTGGTTGCTTATGCCGCCCATTCTGCGCAGGCTCCGTCGTTTTGATAATTGGCGTAATGTTTGAATGATTTTCAAAGGAATTGGAAATATCATGGACAATCTAGGCGACGTCAGGCTGTTTGCGGAAGCGGCAAATCTGGGTGGACTTTCGGCCGCGGGCCGAAAGCTCGGGCTGTCCCCAGCTGCCGCGAGTGCGCGCCTGATCAAGCTCGAATCCGTGCTGCGTACGCGCCTTTTCGAGCGCACGACACGCCGCTTGCGCTTGACGGATGAAGGTCGGGCGTATTTGACCTTTTGCCAGCAGGCACTCCAGGCGCTCGACGACGGCCATGCCCTTCTACAGGCCGGAAAAGGCGTCGTGCGCGGAAAGGTGCGCGTCTCGGCGACTTCGGATTTCGGTCGCCACGTGCTCAAGGGCTGGCTCGACGAGTTCAACAAGCGATACCCCGAGGTGAGGTTCGCGCTGGTGCTGTCGGATTCGTTGTCGAGCCTGCTTCAGGACGATATCGATCTGGCCATCCGTTTCGGTTTGCCTCAGGACAGTTCCTTCGTTGCCCGGCCGCTAGCGCCGAATCGGCGCGTATTGTGTGCATCGCCGGGCTATCTGAAGAAGCATGGTGCACCCGAACACCCGCGTGACCTGGAGCGTTTCGACTGCATTGTGCTTGGCTCTGCCTCCGGGGCAGCGAACGACTGGCGGTTCGCCCGGGGAGGCAAGACCGAAACTTATACGGTTCCACTCGCAAACGCGCGCGAGACCAATGACGGCGCGGTCGCAAGGGAATGGGCGGTTCACGGTTACGGTATCGCGATGAAATCGCTGTGGGATATCGGCCTGGACCTGCGTGCCCGGCGTTTGAAGATCCTGTTGCCTGATTGGCGATCAGCGGACGCGCCGGTGCACGCCTTGTATCAACGCAACCGATACATGGCGCCCCGCGTTCGTGCCCTGCTGGACTTCTTGATCAAGCGCTTTGCAGAGCAATCAAGCAAATTTGACGAGTACTTGAGCTGAAGTGCACTCCGTCTCCGGACCCTGAGCCGTCGCTCAGAAGCTAAGACTCGCTGCACCTGCCTTGAGGCGCTCGTGCATCGCGCTGGCGCCCTGAATGGTTACGCCATCGACGAAGTCCTCTTGCGTGTAGCCACGCGCCTTGACGCACGGCGGGCATGCCCAGATGGTTCCTCCCCGCGCGACAAAGTCTTCCATCAGTTTCTTCAGCGGGTCCAGCGGTGGGACGTGAGTGATATCGATAGCCTTGCGGCGCACCAAGTCGACAGCTGAGCTGACCAGGAACGCATAGACCTTCATTCCTGAGGTGATTCCACCGCACGCGATAGTGAATGCTACCGACGAAAGCTCGTGATCGGTGCCGCGAGTCAGCATGACGACCAATTCTCGATTGGCTTGGGAGGTCTGTTCAGACATGAATGCGCTCCTGTTCAGTTGCTGGGTTGACCGGCAGAACCAGTCGGTGGAGATTGCACCATTCCGAGCATTCCCGCCACCTCGAGTATTGGGTAAGCTACGTATCGGGACAGCCTCGCCCCGGCGAGGCGAGTACATTCCAGGAGGTGTGATCAGTTCCATCGCGAACGACGCACAGCACAAAGCAAATCCAAGTAGCACCAAGGAGGACTGTCCGATGACTGGCTCTGGCAATAGCACGACTCCGCTGCCCTACTTGCTGGCAGCAACAATGTTCTCGGTGTTGCTTTTGAACTCAACCGGGGCGGTAGCCGACGCTGGGATTGTTCGCACCGGCGTCGTTCAAATCAAGGAAGGTCCAGTGATGGGGTACAAGAACGAACGCGTCGACATATTCCTTGGAATTCCCTACGCAGCGCCGCCCATCGGTCCCCTTCGCTGGATGCCGCCGCAGCCCGTCGACCGCTGGCACAGAGTGCGCGACGCGTTGACGTTCGGCAATACCTGCGTGCAGACCAATACACTCGGAACCTTCGCGGCGCCGAGCAACCACGAAGACTGCCTATACCTGAACGTATTCGCTCCGGCCCCTGGCGATGACGATGATGGCGGCCATCACGAAGGATCAGGGAAGCGCGCTGTCATGGTTTGGATCCACGGTGGCGGCAACTTTGACGGTGAGAGCAACGATTACGATGCCAGGAAGCTGGCGAAGGACGGCGGCGTGGTCGTCGTCACCTTGAATTACCGTCTAAACCTTTTCGGATTCCTCGCGCATCCCGCGCTCGATTCCGAGGGACATGCGGCGGCCAATTACGGTCTGATGGATCAGCAGTTCGCGCTCAGGTGGGTGCAGCGGAATATTGCGGCGTTCGGCGGGGACCCCGGAAACGTCACGATCTTCGGCGAGTCCGCGGGCGGGTTCAACGTTCTGGCAAACGTGGCCTCGCCAACCGCGAAGGGGTTATTTCACCGCGGCATTGTCGAAAGCGGTGCATACAGTCTTACGCAAGCCGCTCTGGCACAGGGAGAAGCAACCGGCACGGCGTTTGCCATCACCGTCGGATGCCCTGATCAAACTGCCGCCTGCCTGCGCTCGTTGTCTGTGGAGGACATCATCAGCAAAGGACCTCAGTACACAAGCGGCGTGCCAATCTCGATAGACGGGAAGATTCTGACCCAATCGATTGGTGATGCGCTCAAGTCCGGTCAGTTCAATCAGGTACCCGTGGTAAACGGGTCCAATCGCGATGAGTGGAGATGGTTTGCTGCCCAGACGGAACTGGCGACAGGCCACGTCATGACGGCGACGGACTACCCGAATACTATTCTGGGATTTTTCGGGGCAGCGAACGGACCGCTGATCCTCGCCCAATACCCACTGGCTGCCTACAATTCACCGACCGAAGCGTATGCCGCCGCCGTAACCGCGGACTTTTTTGACTGCCCGGTGCGGAGGGTTAACCGCTTGCTGGTGAAGTACGTGCCGACATTCGGCTATGAGTTTGCGGATGAGACCGCGCCATCCTCTTCGCCCCCGGTCTCGTTCCCGTATGGGGCAGCGCACACGTACGAGATTCAATACCTCTTTCCGCATTATCACGGGGCCGCTGGGATCGTTAACAATCTGAGCCCGGCTCAAGCCAGGCTCTCCGATAAGATGGTCAGTTATTGGACGACATTTGCGAAATCGGGTGATCCAAACTCGGAAGATGCTCCTGACTGGCCACAATACGACGCGACGCTTGACCAGTACCAGTCGCTGCAATTGCCTATCCCAGTCACGACGTCTGCGTTCGCCGTCGAACATGACTGTGATTTCTGGGACTCACTGCAGTAATCAAGTCAATTCTCGCAAGCTCGACAGATCTATCAGCGCCTGGCGACGATCATCGACGCGGCGGTGATGGGGTTTGGCGTGTAGAGGGACAGCGACTCGGCTGGGGCCGGAGATCTTCCGATCTCCGGCCCGTCGCCAGCGAGCGCCGGTCACGCCGAGGATGGGTGGTGTTTACGGTCGCTCGGACTTGACGATCGTCCTGCCGACAGCGGAACCAAGCGTCAGCCTCACTGCAAGCCGATCGGGCAGCGCCGGAACACCAGCGGCCTCCACCTGGAACGAGTAGTCGGTCTCGTTTTGCGGCGTCAAGGCTGCCCGCAACGCGACGCCCCCGACTTTGCCCTGGAAAGCGTATCCGGCTTCTTTCGACCCCTCGAACGAACCGGCCGGGATCACGAACTCCTGATTTCCAAGGCGCAGCACCACGTCTTGGTTCGCAGGATCGACGTCTTCGGCGCCGTCGCCAAGCTGGAAGGTGCCTTGCACGCTGAAGCGGTTGAGCTCGGAGGCGGCCGTGGACCCTGACGCCAACGGGTGCACCACCACGGTGGCGCTGAGGCCGCTCATCGGCTGGACTGCGGCGTACTGAAATACCTGTGCGTTGAATTGTCCTTGACCAACCGTTATCTGGTTGAACACCAGCGGGCCCGCGGTCGTTGCCAGGGGCTTGCCAGTGTGGCAAGCCCCCGGGAAGCCGTAACAGCCTAACTGGTAGGCGCTGACGAAGAAGTTGCTCTGCAGGCTGTACGTGCTCACATTCGGGCTGACACAGCAGGCCGGGACCAGGATCGCACCCGGGTAGACCGGCTGTCCCGGAAAGCCGGCGTGGCCGGGCGGCACGCTGAACGAGCCGAAGCCGATCCCTCCGTTCGTGTTGTCGACGCTGATGAAGACGCGGGCCGACGGCTGGAACGTTCCGGTGCCGACCGTGGTGTAGCGGCCGGTGGTGGCGTTGAACACGTAGATACCGAAGGTCGCGCTGGTGCTCGTGAGATTGATGTACCCCGACGTCCTGCCTCCCCCCGACGGGTTGGGGACCGAGTAGTGCTGCGTGGTCGACGTATCCCCAAAGAAATCGAGCTGCACGTCCGCGTTGCTAAACGGCTTTCCGTTCAGGGTGCCCGACGCAGTGCCGCCCCACAAATCCGTTTCATACCAGACCGACATGGCCAGCGCCGGTGCGGACAGCGAGACCGCGCCTGCCAACACTGCTGCGCCCGCTGCCGAGACCAAACCCTTTGTGGATGTAATCTTGTTCATCACGATGTCCTCCGATCAGCGCGTGTTCGCGCGAGCAGTTTGCTCGCTCCGCATATATAAGCCGCGCGTGAGTCATTTGCGTAACTTCCGATTGAAGGAAAAACCTTAGTGAGCCCGCGGGAAAGACCTGCAGCGAGGGCGCGGAGGCGGGCTCGCATCGGATGGCCGGCTGCGCCTCGCCACCGAAACCGCACCCGCCGCCCTCCGGTCCATTGCGGCTCTGCAGCGGCCGACGTGACGGCGGTGGATTTCGGATCGCTCAGAAGGAGGGTCGTGTGCGTTCAGACGGCGAATGAATAGGCCGTGCTGCGAATCAGCCGAACGTGAAGGCATAAGCCTCCACGCCCGCATCGAGGAACTCGATCTCGAACTGCCGGTCTGCGATGGGCTCCGGCTGCCGGATCAGCTGATACATCCGCGGCCCGGTAACCGCGCCGTTGCCCTGTTCGTCGACGTCAACTCCGTGAGCGGGGCCCGGCGGATGCCCATCGACGAGTACGCGAAATCGGACGGAGGTTCCTCGCGCCGCCGACCCCATCACGAGATGAAGATCGCGGGCGTGAAAGCGGTACACGATCCGCCCTGCGGCCTTGTTCAGCACGGTTGCCTGTATCCCCATTGTCCAATCGCCGGACAGAGCCCAGTGATTCAGGCTCAGCCGCGTCGGGGCAGCATAGAGGCGGGCCTCGTTCAATCGTGCGCCGCCAGGCGACGCGAAGTTCTCGGTGGGCGCGTAGCCGACATAGTTCTCCGCGGACCTCAGGCTGTCCAGATCGGCGGCGGCTTCCGCACCACGGGCATCGACCGAAACCAGTCCTTGATTGATGCGCCCGGTTCCGGCCTCAGCGAGCAGCTGTTGAATGATCGTTTCCGCCTGTTCGTAGTCGCCCTCGCCGAACTGGTGGTGCCGGATGCGCCCCTGCGCGTCGATGAAATAAAGCGCCGGCCAATATTCGTTGTTGAAAGCACGCCAGATTGCATGGTCGCTGTCGATCGCGATCGGATAGTCGACCCGCATGTCCTTCGACTCCCGGCGCACGTTGTCGGCGTCTTTCTCGAATTCAAACTCGGGCGAGTGCACGCCGATCACTACCAATCCCTGATCCCGGTACTTCTCGGACCAGGCGCGGACATACGGGAACGTGCGTCGCCAATTGATGCAGGTATAGGTCCAGAAGTCGACGAGGACCACTTTTCCCCGCAGGCCAGCGGCTGTCAACGGCTGCGAATTAAGCCAGCCCCTTGCGCCGCCAAGTGAGGGCAACTCACCTTCAACTGGCAATGGAGCCGCTCTTGGCATCATCTGGTGCACCATGCGCTTGTCCTCCGCCAAGGCTCCGATCGCAGCCGCGATTGCGCCGACGAACATCGCCGCGAGCAAGACCCGATTTGCCGTCATGAGGACTTACCCGCGATTGGACTTGAACGTGCCAGCAATGTGGAAGCAGCCGATGACGGTCGCCATGAACGCAGTTCCAATGCACCGCGGCAATGATGCTCCCGTCCGGGAACGGAGGCTTTCCTTCCCGATAGGCGGTCATCGCCTCGTCGTTTCCGAGCCGGGCACGCAAATCGTTCACGTGCCTTCTTCGTGGATCACGGAGATTAACCTCCAGCAAGCCGGATCCGCGGCGTCAGGGCTTTGGGTTCGGTCCCACCAGTTCGTCCAGGCGCGACAGGAACAGTTTGAGAATCGGCGAAGCGTTCGACTTGCTGTAGCCCACCGCTAACTCGATCGTTGGCGCCTCGCCTTCCAGCGGACGGCTGACCACTGACCAGGGCAGCAGGTCCCTGGCATAGGCGGGCATCAGCGCCAGCCCGCGGGTGGAGGCGACCAGGGACATGGCCATCGCCATGTTGTCGACGCCGTGGTCGAGCTTGATGTCCACTCCCGAGCGACGCAGGTAATCCTCGGTCACGGCGCGCAACACAGTGGCCTTGTTGGAGCCGCCGATGAAGATCTCGCCGACGAGCTCACGCGGATGAATTGTTTGCTTGTCGGTGAGGCGATGGTCGCTCGGCATCAGGACGATGAGCGGCTCCCGGTCCACCACGGCGTACCCGAGGTCGTAGCCCGGCTCCACGCGCAGGAAGGCCAGGTCCAGCCGGCCGCGGACCAGCGCTTCGGCGAGGTCCGGCGAATAGTCGCTGGAGACCGTGACCTGGATGTTCTTCAGTTCGTCGCGCAGCACATGCATGGCCTTCGGCAGCCAGTTCATCTCGTGCCCGGTTTGGAAACCGATGGCAAACGTCTTTCTTGCCGGTTGCGCCGCCTTGCGTGCTGCTTCGACCGCGGCGTCGACCTGCATCAACGCCAGGCGAGCGTGGTCGAGAAAGGCCTTGCCCGCAGCGGTCAGCTCGACGCCATGAACGCTGCGCGACAGCAGCTCGGCCCCGACTTGGGACTCCAGATCGCGAATCTGCCGGCTCAGCGAGGGTTGGGAGGTGTGGAGCCGGCGCTCGGCGGCAGTCGTGAGGCTGCCTTCCTCGACCACGGCCAAGAAATAACGCAGGTGCCTCAACTCCATCGCCGTTCCATGCCTGAGAGGTATGCCACCAGCTTACAAAGTCTTTTCCAAGACCGCTATACGAGCCTACAGTCCGTCCCGTGGAAAGTACGGCGGTCGAAAGACAAACCTTTGTTATTAAAAGGTTATATGCATCAGCCGGTCACCAGGAATAGCGCAATGATGCTCGATTGAAGGGCGGCTGGTTGAATCACTGGAGTGTTGAATCGTTCGCAGAGAACATGGGAGATCACATGCCTAAGTTGGCCGAAAAAGTGGCGCTCGTTACTGGCGGGTCTCGTGGCATCGGTGCAGCCATTGCGAAACGCCTGGCCGCGGATGGGGCAAGCGTGGCCATCACGTACGCGAGAGACGAGCGAGCGGCTTCGGCCGTCGTCAAAGCGATTGAAGTCGGCGGCGGCAAGGCTGTCGCTATCCAAGCCGACGCCGCCGACGCCGAAGCAGTCAAGGGCGCGGTCGAAAGGACTATCGCCGCCTTCGGCCGACTTGATGTGCTTGTGAACAATGCTGGTACGGCTATTCCGAAATCGTTCGAAGAAACGACGCTCGAGGAGATGGATCGCGTGATCGACATCAACCTCCGCGGCACATTCGCCGCGACGCAGGCGGCGCTGAAGCACATGAAAAGCGGCGGTCGCATCATCATGATCGGCTCGGCCGTTGGCGAGCGTGTCGCGGCGCCTGGGTTGGTCGCCTACGCCGGCACGAAGGGAGCGGTAAAGATGTTTAGTCAGGCGTTGTCCAGAGAAGTCGGGAGGCGCGGAATCACGGTCAACAACGTCCAGCCGGGTCCGATCGATACGGATCTGAATCCCGCGTCGGGCGATTGGGCGGTGCCGCAGAAGGCTGCCACGGCGCTCGACCGCTACGGGAAGGTTGATGAGGTCGCCGCGTTGGTGGCGTTCGTCGCCGGTCCGGAGTCCTCGTACATTACCGGGGCGAATCTCACCGTTGACGGCGGAATGAATGCCTGAGTCAACGCACGCACTCAGCCGACGGAACTGAAGAGACACAATCATGAGCAAGCTCTCCGGAAAAACCGCCCTCGTCACCGGTGCCTCGCGCGGCATCGGCCGCGCCAGCGCTCTGGCCCTCGCCAAGGCCGGCGCCCAGGTCCTGGTCCACTACAGCAGCGGCGAGAAGGAGGCCGACGCCGTGGTCGCCGAAATCCGCAAGGACGGTGGCCGCGCCGAGAAGGTCGGTGCCGACCTGCGGCAGGCGGATGGTCCGCACATTCTGGCCAAGCGGGTCCGGGCCATTGTCGGCGATCGTCTGGACATCCTGGTCGCCAACGCCGGCATCTCGAAGGCGGCGAGCATCGAGGACACCAAGATCGAGGACTTCGACAACCTGTTTGCCGTCAACGTCCGGGCGCCGTTCTTCCTGGTGCAGCAGCTGCTGCCGGCGCTGTGCAAGGGCAGCAACATCATCTTCACGTCCTCGCTCGCCGCCCGCGCCTCAGTCAGCGCGTTGTCCGCCTATGGCGCGACCAAGGGCGCAGTCGACACGCTGGTGAAGCATTTCGCGTCGGCCCTGGGTCCCCGCGGCATCCGCGTCAACGCCGTCGCCCCTGGGGTGGTGCAGACCGACATGTCGAACTTCACCAAGACCGAGGCGGGCCGCGAGGTCACGCTCGGTATGCAGGCGCTCAAACGCGTGGCCCAGCCGGACGACATCGCCGGGGTGGTGGCCTTCCTCGCCTCCGACGATGCACGCTGGATCACGGGCGACTCGGTCCATGTCGACGGCGGTTCCAAACTCTGACGCCCGCGCAAGCTGCGGACCAACCGACAGATTTACCGCCATGTCCCTGGAAGGCTTGAAGCTCTACCACTCGGCCGCTTCGCCGAATTCCCGGCGTGTGCGGATGTTCCTCGCCGAGAAGGGCTTGACGGTCCCCCTGGTAGTCATTGACCTTGGCAAGGGTGAGCAGCACTCCGAAGCCTACCGGGCGATCAATCCGCGCCGCGTGGTGCCGACTTTGGTGCTGGAGGACGGCACCGCCATCGGCGAAGTCCCGGCGATCATGCGATACCTGGACGAAGCCTACCCGGAGAGGCCGCTGCTGGGCGCAACGCCCAAGGACAAGGGCCTCATTGCGATGTGGGAGCGGCGCGCTGAGCTGGAAGGCTTCGCGGCGGTGATGGAAGGCGTCCGCAACAAAGTCGCGGGGCTGAAGGGACGCGCCATCGCCGGGCCCCACGACTATGAGCAGATCCCGGCACTGGTCGAGCGCAGCGTGCTGCGCGTGAACAATTTCTTCACCGACCTGAACCAGCGGCTAGGGCAAGTCCCTTTCGTCGCCGGCGAGCGGTACTCTGCGGCGGACATCACCGCCCTGGTGACAGTCGACTTCGCCAGGGCACTCGAGCTGTCCGTCCCGGCGCAGCATGTGGCGCTGAAGCGGTGGTACGAGGCCATGTCCAACCGGCCCAGCGCGGCGGCTTAGTCGGGAAATGTTAGACGGAGTAAACCTGACACATGGCATCGCTCGCAACGTACCTTTCGGTCGCCGTCGCCGCGATCCTCTGGGGCTCGAACTTCAATCTGGTCAAGCCAGTGGTCGCCGAGATGCAGCCCCTGATAGCCGCGGCCGACCGCTTTCTGATCGCCGCGGGAATGATGCTCGTCATCACCTACGCCACCGGCAATCGGCTCACATGGCGGCATGCCCGGATCTATCTGATCCTCGGCGTGCTCGGCGTCCTCGGTTTCAACCTGTTCTTCTTTCTCGGCATGTCGAGCACGTCGCCGGTGAATGGCGCATTGATCATGGGGCTGAATCCGGTGCTGACCAGCCTGATCGCGAGCTGGATTCTCGGTGACCAGCCCACGCGCCCGCAGTGGCTGGCGTTTCCAGTGGGATTGCTTGGTGTCGCAATCGTGGTGCTGGGCGCCGGCGCGCGCCTCGAGGTTTCCCGCGGCGATGCGTTGCTGTTCGTGGCGAGCTTGAGTTGGGCTCTGTACAACGTCTACTTGCGCAAGCTCGCACCCAAGGGTGCGAGCGCTTTGGCAACGACCACAGGCACCATGGTGGCCGGAGCGGCGGCTCTGACGCTGGTCGCGTTCCTCAGCGGTGAGCGCTTTGTCGTACCCAGCCTGTACGCGGGCGGTGCACTGTTGATGATGTCGGTGAGCGGTGGCGTGCTCGCGTATCTGTTGTGGAGTGCTGGAATAGCAAAGCTCGGCCCCGCGCGCGCCGCCATCTTCATGAATCTGGTCCCAGTCGCCTCGATGGCGATTTCTACGGCTTCTGGAGTGCCACCGACCCCTGCGCAATTGCTCGGCGGAGCACTCGTCATCGGAGCCGTGATGTTCTCGGCGCTGACCGGCGCGCGTGCCAAGGTGACTGCATCGCCATGTGTTACCTCGCCCTGTGGTTAGCAACCAAAGGCGTCCCTCTTGCGCCTCGAATGTGAAAACCGGAACGAACGAAAGCGTGATGATCAGGAGCGAGAAGAAGAGGGCGGGCCGACTTCTACCGACGCCTCGGCGATCAGCTGCCATCGCGTGCGCGGGTCTGGGCCCGCACCGTCGTGCGTCTGCTGCCACGCCTCGATGCGCTTGTGCGCGTTCTCGATCATCACGACCGCGGCGTCCACCATCGCGCCGATCGCTATGGCGATGCCTCCGAGCGACATGATGTTCGCGTTGATGCCCCGATGCCGCATGACGATGAACGCGATGGCGACACCGATGAGCCGCGCGATCACGCGTTCACTCGGCGAGTTGTGACGCGCCGTGCACCCCATCGCGATGCGCGTCGGCCGCGCCAGCGACGTTGCGATCTGCGGTCATCGTCGCCCGCGTAGGGTCCGAGCCGTTCGCGGGCATCCGGCCCATGCGCTCTATCGCAGCCTTCAGATTCGCTTCCGAGTCGATGAGAAATTGGCCAGACACGACGACGCTGTCGCCGTCGCGAACGCCCTTGCGAATCTCCGTCTGGCCGTGGCCTTCGATGCCCGTTTCCACGTCGACGGGCGCGAAGTGGCCTTGCCCTTGGGCGACGATGACGACGGTGCGCTTGCCGGTTCGGATCACAGCTTCGCTTGGCACGAGCACGGCGTCTCTTCGACGCGGCGGTGCGAAGTCGATGGTCGCGAACATGCCCGGGACGAGGCGGCCGCCGGAGTTCGCAAGTTCGATGCGCGCCCTGAGCGTTCGCGTGGTCGCGTCGACCTCGGGCAAAATAGCGCTCACGCGCCCCTTGAACACCGATCCGGGATGCGCAGGCGTGCGCGCTTGAACGGCGTTGCCGGGTTGCACCTGCGCTGCGGCGCTCTCCGGAACCTCGGCGTTTACCCACACGGTTGCGAGACCATTCAGACGAAAGAGCGGTGCGCCTGGGGCGACCGTCATTCCTTCGCGTGCCGAGAGCTCGCCGACCACGCCGTCGATCGGCGACGTGATCGTCGCCCGCGGCTGCACGGCACCCCGGGCGTCGACCGCGCGAATCTGCTCTTCGCTCATGCCGGCGAGCCGCATCCGTTGCGCGGCCGCGTCCGCGAGCCCGCCGAGCGCGAGCGCGTCGACGTCGCTGCGGAGCCGCTTGGCCGTCAGATACTCCTCCTGCACCGCGATCCATTCCGGCACATAAAGCTCCGCGAGCGGCTGGCCCTTGCGCACGGGATCGAGCGCGGCGCGAACGAAGAGCTTTTCGACGAAGCCGTTGCTGCGCGCCTGCACCAGCACGACGTCGCGCTCGTTGTAAGCGACGTTGCCGACCGCAGAGATTCCGCTCGAAATCGACCCGGCCACCGCCTTCGCCGTTCGTACGCCGAGGTTCTGCTGGAGGCGCGGGTCAACGGCGACACCGCTTGCGTCGGACGCATCGTCGGCATAGACCGGGACGAGCTGCATGTCCATGAAGGGAGACTTGCCGGGCCTGTCGAACTTCGTCGCCGGCACCATCGGATCGTGCCAGTAAAGCACGTGCTTGCCGGTTGACGGATCGACGTCCCCTGCCTTGAGCCTCGGCAAGCTTGCCGCAGCCGAAGGCGCGGCGCGCGCCCCAGTCGCGGTATCGACGATGACGGAGCCCTTCGCGCGACCGCGCTCGATGCCCGCTTCGAACGCCGCGTACGCGACGAGCGCGAGAACGACCGTCGCTGCGCCGCCGATCGCGAGCGCGCGGCGGGTCATCGGGCGCTCTCCTGGCGCGAAGATCCGCTCGGCGCGGCCGGCAATGTCTCGGGGAGCGCGAATTCGAGGCGCGCCCATATCCGGGCAGCTTCCCGCCCCATCTCGACGCTCTGCATTTGAGCTTCGCTCTCCGCGCGCCGAGCGGCGAGCACGTCCGTCAGGCTCGCCTTGCCGCCGCGGTACGCGACCAGTGTGGCCAGCGTGTGCTCGCGCGCAAGCGGCACGAGCTCGTCCGTGTAGCGATTGCGTCGATCGCGCGCGTGCTGCCACTCGTCGATCATGATGCGCGTTTCCGCCACTTTCGCGCGAAGCCTCTCGTCTCGCGCGGCGCGGGCTTGGTCGCGCCTCGCGAGCATCAGCGCTATTTCGCGCTCCGATTGCCGGTTGGCTTGCGCCAGGCGCACATCGCTCGCCGCGAGGTCCTCCTGCCTCTCGAGGAGGGCGACCTCGGGATGCCGTGCGAGATCCCCTTCGAGCGCCGCGGACCTGAGGCGGATCCGATCGATGTTGGGCAGCGCGGCGAGCGGCGCATCGCCCACGTCGCCCACCCAGCGATCGAGCGCGATCCGCGCAGCGCGCACGCGGTGCTGCAGCCCGCTCGATTTTTCCTCGAGCATGACGAGCATGCTGCGCGCGCCGTAGAACTCGGCCTGGCTCAACCGTCCGGCCCAATACATGCTTTCGGCGCCTTCGAGCTCGGCCTGCGCGGCCTTGAGCTCTTCGCCGGCGATGTGCGTCATCTGCTCGACGTAATGGCAGTCGAGCCAGGTGAGCGCGGTCTCGCGCGCGATGTCAACGCTCCTAGCCGTCTTCTGGGCGGTGGCGCGATCGGCTTCGCGCGCGTAGCGCTCTGCGAGCGCCTCGCGCTGCTCAGGACTCGCGAGCTCACGGGCGGCTCCGATGCGGAGCACTGGATTGGCGTCTGGCCCGAAACTTAAGGCGTCGGCGTCCTCGACGGGCAGCGGAGCGATGTCGATCTGGCGCGTCGCACCGGTCAGCTGTGCGGGCGCGACCGCCAAGTCATGCGCCGCAGCGATGGCCGTGTCGTACGCGGCCATCTGCGGCGAGCGCTCGATGGCGAGCTGTTGCGCGTCGGTGAGCGAGAGCGGCGCCGGCGCCGCGACGGCCGCACCCACTAGCGCGGCCGTTGCGCACGACGCGAACGCCTGCGCGAGCGCGCTCGGCGGGTAGGTAGAAGGAAGGTACGACAATCGTTGCTCGGCCGGAATCACGTTCGACGCTGTGCCGGACGGCATCGACCCGGCGATGATTTCAAATATTATGCATGCAGCGGGCGATCGCATCGCCTCGAAGGCGCGAGCCCACCCCGATTGCGGCGCCTTTGAAAAAACGGCGGCCGCAGCCGCCACGTTCGCGCCCCGCGTCGGGCGACGATCGCCCGACGCGGGATGCTGCGGATTCCCGCACGTTGTTCGCGCCCTTAGTCTCCAGCGGAGTCAGCGGAGTGCGCCTCGACGAAGCAGTTTCGCGAGTCCTCCTTGCACGCCTTGTCGAAGGCGACCAGGGCCTTGCGACGAGCGGCCATCTGAACCGGCGACTTGAATGGCGCGATGATCTGGTCGAGCGTGTACACGACCCCGTTCTTCACGACGTAGTGCACCGCCGCCGCGTACTTGAGGTCCTGGAGCGGGTTGCCATCGACGATCGTCAGGTCGGCGAGCTTACCCACCTCGACGCTGCCCAGATCCTTGTCCTTGTAAGCGATCCTGGCGGCGTTGATGGTCATGGACTGGAGGGCCTGGTAGTTCGACATGCTCAAGCCCAGTGCCATCAGGTTCGAATGGTTGGTGACCCCCGGGGGATTGAGCGGCACGTCCGTCCCGATCGCGAACAGCGCACCCGCGGCGATCGCTCGCGCGTCGTCATCGGTCGCAATCTTGATCGCGGCGATCTGCGCCGGCGTTGCCGGCGTCAGCGCCAGCAGGTTGCTGACGTACGGAATCGGCATCAGCACATTGAAGCGATCGCCACCCAGCAGGATCGGGCTCTGCGCGGCGAGCTGGTTCGCCGCGAGCGTCTCGGTCAAGTGCATCTGGCCGAGACCGACCAAGGCATTGACGTCCTGGTATGCGACGCCCGTCGGCGACTTCGCCCAGCCATAGCCCATCCGCTGCGTGGCCTGCAGGTGCGTGAGCCCTTGGATGCCTGTCGAGTAGCCGGGATACAACAGGTGCGTGCCGCTCGGAATGCCCATCCTCTGCGCGGCCGCGGCGAACACGTTCATCGCAGGGATCGGATCACGCACGTACGTCTTGATCCAGTCGATGTCGACCGAGGCAAAGCGCGTCACTTCCAGTTCCGCGACGTGCGCGTTTCGGACACCGCGCGACATGTCGTACGACATGCGATTGCCTTCCATCAGCGGTGTCGACGTGAAGAGGCGTGGACCGATCAGGTTGCCGGCGTCGAGTGCTTCGCGGATCTCGGTGCTCGCGTAGATCGGGCCGGCCACCGACTGCACCGACGTGAACCCGTACGCGAACATCGC
>Ga0137412_10001605_pt1 | contig 17653 bp, 15 predicted proteins | sample CZODoug2_1_16fun_FD_122160 | JGI IMG/M metagenome (GOLD analysis project Ga0137412, IMG submission 122160) | Vadose zone soil fungal communities from Angelo Coast Range Reserve, California, USA - CZODoug2_1_16fungal (Hybrid Assembly) | ecosystem: Environmental > Terrestrial > Soil > Vadose zone...
AAAATGCAATCGTCTGAAAGCTCGGGTGGTAATCTACGCCTATAATCATCATGTTCGGCTCCTTTCTCCCGAGCCTTGGTCGTTGAGCAACCAAAGTTTACTCGGGTCAAGGAGCCGACATTGTTATGCAATCAAGTGGAAATCGCGTCAAAAACGACTTGTCCGGGGCGGTTGGCGGGATGGCGTCCTATTAAAGGGAATGTCAAGAGAAATGCCTCCCCTTCGGCGCGATGCCGATACTTTGTTCGGCATTCAGCCCAACTGCTTGAACGTGCACTCTCGATTCGGGAGTGGTCTTCCTCAGGCCGAATCGCTTATTTCGTTCCGGCGCTTGAAGCGCAGGAACGTTTCCTCTTCCCTGTGGTTCCATACCCTTGTTGCGACGGCGCCATTCGTTTCTGAAACAGCAAGCCTGACAGTTATCCACTTTATGAGTGGCAACGCATGGTCCTATCGGAGACTCGTGGCCTATGGCTTTCTTGGATTGTCCGAGAGGGCATAGGGTGGATTCGGAGACTCGCGTGCTTGAAGCACGGGCCTGACTTGTACGATGGATACTTCCCCTCGAATCCGAGCGTCTCAAGAACCCGACAGCTACCGCCAGGAATAGTTCCCAGGTGGAACGGACTCTTTGCCAGAGACGCTCAAGCTGCTTGTTGTTTCAAATAGTTGGCGTCGAAACGTACCTCCTTCTTCCAGACCATCAACGTGATCGCGGCAATCTTCCTCGCCAAGGTCAAGCGCGCCATCGTGGGCTTCCTTCCCTTAGCCAGCACAGCCTCGTAGAAATTGCGTAGCGGTCCAGCAGCGGTGCTGGCTCTCATAGCGGCACCCTTGAAAATGTCTTTGAGATCGTGGTTGTGATTGTCATTGAGACCGCGCAGTGTGACGGGCTTCTTTGAGCGTTGTAGCTGTCCCTCCACGACGCGGTACTGCGCGCTGTCGTGGGTCTCCAACCCCAGCCCGCTGTAGGTCCACAGTTGCCGCTTGGTGCGGAACCGATGAGGCGTCTGCATCAACGCCACCAAGTGAGCCGCTCGAAGCGGACCAATACCAGGAATCTGGCGTAGCAACCGCCCGAGATCCTTGCTGATCGTCAAATAACTGCGGGACAATTCCTTCAACATGCGCAGGCCATGCTCTCCGTGATAGACCGGCTTGATTTTTTTTATGTATAACAGTTCGGCCAGTTTGTGTGCATCGATCCGGTCACTCTTACTGCCATCCTTCAACAGCAAGGCAATCTTTCGCGGATTACACACCACCAGTTCCGTGACATGCGGCTTCAGCAGATCGTACAACCAGCTAGCCCAGGTGCCTTCTTCAAACGTGAGGTGTAAATCTCCACGCAGCCCGTGGATAAACTGCAGAATGGTGCTCGCTTTGGTTTCGATGACGCATTCCATCATCATCTTGCCGGCGAAATCCAGAACAGCGATCGAAATGCTTTCCTTGTGCACGTCCAAGCCGATATATTTAATGCTAGTCATAGAGGGTGTTCCTTTCTTGTAGGGAATGAGCCAAGCACTCAAAACCTACTCCAAAGGGCGCCCTTTTATAATGTGTGGCATATCATCCCGCCCCGCTCGTCTCTCTCCAATTCACTTTTCTTGTTTTTCTCTCACTGACCACTGTCCGCTGATCAGTGCCCACTATTGCCTTAAGTCCTTTAGCTGCAACACGTATGAGTCTCCCCGGAAGTGTTGTAAACAAAAGACTTACGGCTTGGCTAAGCCCTTTAGATGCAATCCTTGCAAAAAACAGGGGAGCACATCCGTCAAGCCAAAAGCTCTTCTCGCTACTCCACTCTCTTGACGTTCCGTCGCTCCCCATCCGCCAAAGGCAGCACGCATCCCCGTGCTATCATCGGCGTTGCTGCCTGCGATTCAGCCAAGAGAAAGCGAGCCAGGAATGACAGCACGCACCCTGGATGGCCAGAAGCTCCGCGACCAGATCTTCGCCGAATTGAGCGACGAAGTCCGGTTGCTCACCGCGGCCGGGGTTCGCCCAGGCCTCGCGGCAGTACTCGTCGGAGAAAATCCTGCCTCGCAGCTCTACGTTAAGAGCAAAATCGCGGCCTGCCAACAGCTCGGCCTATCCAGCGCGCTACTCACTCCGCCGGCGACCGTCACCACCCTCGATCTGCTCGCCGTCGTCGAAGACCTCAATCGCGACAACGACGTCGACGGCATTCTTGTTCAGCTTCCGCTCCCCCCGCAGGTCGATGCCAAGCGCATTCTGGAAGCCGTCGATCCCGCCAAAGACGTGGACGGTTTTCATCCCGTCAATCTCGGCCGCCTCGTCAGCGGACGCCCCGGCCTAGTTGCTTGCACTCCTGCCGGCTGCATGGAAATTCTTCGCCGCAACGAAATCAAAATCGAAGGCGCCAACGCCGTGGTCCTCGGCCGCAGCGACATCGTCGGCAAGCCCATGGCCCTCCTCCTCATGCATGCCAACGCCACCGTCACGATTTGCCATTCCAAAACGCGCGACCTGCCCGATGTCCTCCGCCGCGCCGATATCATCGTCGCCGCCATGGGCAAAGCCGGCTACGTGGAAGCGGACTGGATCAAGCCCGGCGACACAGTGATCGATGTCGGCACCAACCGCGTTACGGACCTCAAAGAAGCTAAGCGGCTATTTCACAACTTTCCAGACCGTCTCGAGAAATTCCGCGCCAAAGGAAGCGCTCTCGTCGGCGACGTCCATCCCGGCGCCGTCAACATCGCCGGAGCGCTCACGCCCGTGCCCGGCGGCGTCGGCCCCATGACCATCGCCATGCTCATGAGCAACACCGTCAAAGCCGCGCGCCTCCGCCGCGCCTCGCCTAAATTTTCGGCAACGCAATCAACCGCTAGCGCGCGCTAATTCACGATCATGCTCCGACTCGGACTCACCGGCGGCATCGCCAGCGGCAAAAGCGCCGTCGCTGCCATGCTCCGCGAAATGGGCTTCGCCGTCCTCGACGCCGACTCCCTCGCCCACCGGCTCATCGGGCCCGGCCAGCCCGCCTACGCCGAGGTCCTCCAGGAATTCGGACAAGCGGTGCTCGCCCCCGATGGCCGCGTTGACCGCGCAAAGCTCAGCGCCATCGTCTTTGCCGATCGCGCCAGACTCGACCGTCTCAACGCCATCGTTCATCCTCGCGTCGCCGAAGTCGTCTTCCGTCAATTCGAGGAATGGCAGAGTGGCGGCACGCGCGATGCCGCCTTTGTGGAAGCCGCGCTGCTGATCGAATCCGGCATCCACAAGAAGTTGGATGGCCTCGTGGTGGCCTGGTGCGAGCCTGAACATCAACTCGAGCGCCTCCTCGCCCGCGGCCTCAGCGAAGCCGAAGCACGCCGCCGCATCGCCGCCCAGCTTCCCGTCGACGAAAAACTGCGTCTCGCCACCGAAAAAATCGACTGTTCCGGCTCTCTCGAGGAAACTCGCCGCCAGGTCGCAGCTCTCGCAGCCAGGCTCCGCCGCAGCCGGGCGGAGCGGTGACCCGTCTCGAGATTTTCCTTATACTATTGGCATCGGTAAATCAGAAGGGACGACCTCCATGACCGCAGTAAATTCATCCAACCGCGCACGCATCACTCTTGCCGCGCTCATTCTTCTCCTCGGCGCCTACTGGGCCGGAGCGCGATTCGGTTCCCGCCAGCCCACCGACGTCGAAGCCTTGCCTCTCGCCGGTTCGAGTTCTCCCACCGCGATCGCGCAGCGCGATGCTTCCCTGACCGGCGATGAATCTATCAACGTGCGCGTCTACCGGGAGGCGTCCCCGGCCGTGGCCAACATTCTCACCAAGGCAACGGAATATGATTTCTTCATGGACCCTGTCCCCGTCGAAGGCGCCGGCTCCGGTTTTGTGATTGATGCCCGCGGCTACATCCTCACCAATTTCCACGTCGTCGAAGGCGCCCAGTCCATCGAAGTTGTGCTTGGCGATCAATCCCACTACCCTGCAAAATTCGTCGGCGCCGACCAGCGCAACGACGTCGCTCTCTTGAAAATCGATCCCAAGGGAAAGCACCTCGCGGCGCTGTTGTTGGGAGATTCCGGAGCGCTCCAGGTGGGCCAAAAAGTTCTCGCCATCGGTAATCCTTTCGGCTTCCAGTCCACCCTCACCACCGGCGTAGTCAGCGCCCTCGGACGCACCGTGCAGACCAGCCAAACCACTTTCATTGATGAAGCCATTCAGACCGATGCCGCCATCAACCGCGGCAATTCCGGCGGCCCGCTCATCAATTCGCACGGTGAAGTCATTGGCATCAACTCCGCGATTTACACCCCCAGCGGCACCACCGCCGGCATCGGCTTCGCCATTCCCATCAACACCGCAAAGAACATTGCCAACGATCTCATGACCGACGGCCGCGTGCACCGCGCCTTTCTCGGCGTGGAAACGCTGCCCATCGGTGGCTGGCTGGGCGAAGCGCTGGATCTGCCCGTGAAAGAGGGCTTGCTTGTGACGAGAGCCACGAAGGGCGCTCCGGCCGCAGCCGCGGGCATTCAAGGTGGCAATCGTGTCGTGGAAGCAGGCATGCGCAAGATCGCCATCGGAGGCGACGTCATCGTGGCCATCGACAGCCAGAAAATCGTCAGTCAACTCGACGTCAACCTGGTCCTCAACCACAAGCGCCCCGGCGACAACGTGACGGTGACCCTCTATCGTGGAGGCAAGAAGATGGACATTCCGGTCAAGCTCGGCGAACGCACCGGCAACTGAATCAGTTTTCAGTTTTCAGTTTTCAGTTTTCAGTTTTCAGTTTTCAGTTTTCAGTTTTCAGTTTTCAGTTTTCAGTTTTTGGTTTTTGGTTTTTGGTTTTTGACTTCGAATTCTGGTTTCAGTTTTTGGTTCTTAGTTTGCGGTCTTCAATTCACGGTCTTGCGCCGGAACGAACCGCTCATGTTTGAGGGTTTGCACCGTTGAATTCGGCGCGATGTTCGGCGCGCGCTTCATCGCTCAGCGAAAACCAGGACTCGGCGATATTGCGGACGCGCTCCAACTCCCTCTGCATTTCGGCGTGCTTGGTCTCCATCAGTTCTGCGCTGGCATCTTTCGGTACATAGATTGGCGGAGCGAATAGCATGAGCGTGCGAGAGAACGGTTTCGGCATCAGAAAATGGTCCCACGTTTTCTCAAACGTCTTCCCCCGTTCGACCCCCACGTGAAACACGAGGATCGGACATCCCGTTTTCCGCGCCAGCATCACCGGTCCCGGCTTGGCCACATACCGCGGCCCGCGTGGTCCGTCAATCGTAAACGCGCAATCGACGCCTTCTTCCAAACGCCGCGCCATCACCGCCAGCCCGCGCAGTCCCCCGCGCGAAGAGCTTCCTTGCGCCGTCCCGTATCCCAGCCACTCGATCACTTTGCGCGTCCATTGCCCGTCGAACGCCGTCGTATTCATCACCACCACGCCGTGGTTTCGATACCACCACACCACTGGGATAATCACGCGGTGCCAGAACGCCCAGATGCATTGCTTCCTTGCCGCGTACACGCGCTCGGCATGCTGCCAGCCCAGCACTTCGTAGCGCAGTGTCGGACCCAGCATTCGAATCACGCCGTAAACCGCGGCGGCGATAATCGGAATCTGCACGCGCCGCGACCACGGCAGATCAGGCAGCCGTATGTCGTAGTGCACATTCACGGGTTCCTCGCCTGATTTCTTTGTGGCCTCGACGGCTGCGTCTGGTGTCGTCATCATCCTCTACGTGCGGGTGCAAGGCCGCCGAAGTATAGTATAGGCGAGACTTTCTGGCTCCGTGACGGGGAGTATCACCGAGTGACGACCTTCTCCAACTCGTTCGAATGCCGACGCCGGGCCGCAGTTCCTGCGGCCTGCATGGCCATCCTCTGCGCTGCGCTGCTCGCCGCAACCGCCGCGCGCCCCGATGAACAGCCTTCCGACTCCGTGGGCGTCATCGACGGCGAAGCCATCGCCGTCAACGGACCCATGAGCGTCGAGGTCGTCCACGGCCAGGCGAAAACCGTCCTGCGCAGCGGCAGCGACGTGCGCGTCAAATCCGGCGCCGCACGCATCGATCTTGTGGAAGGCGGCCAGATCAGCATTTGCGGTCCGGCGCATCTGTTGGTCCTCAAATCCGGTGGTTCGCTGACGATCGCCCTCGATACCGGCACGATTCACGCACACATCGAGCGCGAGCTCTCCCTGACCATCTACACTCCTCAAATCCAGGCGCAAGCCGTCGCCATTGGCGATGGCCCGCAAGACCTCCTGCTTGGTTTCGACACCGCGGGCGCCATGTGCATCCGCGCGAATCGCGGCGCCGTCCGCCTGGAGCAGCAGTTGACCGGGCAGAGCGTGCTCCTCCCCCAGGCCGGCGACGTTCTCCTCCTCAACGGGCAGCTCGGCAGCCTTCGCACCAGCGGCGGCCACTGCGCCTGCGATCTACAAGCAGCAAAAGCAACTCCTCCACCGCAGCCCGAGGTCGGCCAGCTCGCGACCACCGAGGACGCCCGCAAGAGAGCCCCAGACGCAAGGCCGAACACCCAGCCCGCAACTGTCGAAACGTCCCCCGCCCGGGAAGAGCCCGTCTATCAGGTTTTTATGCCGCCGCTCATTTACGACGCCAACGCCAAAGTCCAGCCGGAGATCGATCCGAGGATGATCGTTCTGGTGCGGCGCGTGCGCGTACGGCCCACGCTCATTTTCCAAGGCCGCGTGGAAGGCGTGGCCGTCGCCGTCACGCCAGTGCCCTCGCCCACGTCCACACCGGCCGCCGGGGCCAATGCTCCGAAACCTGAAGTCCCTGTCAGCGTTTCCTTTGTCGATCGTGTCCGTAATCTCGTCCGCAAACTGTGGCCGAGTGGCTCCTAACCGGCTCTCTTGGCCATGGCGGGATTGCCTTCCTCGCGCGGCAGAATCTCAACCACTGTCCTATAGAACAGTAGAACAGTCGGGCACTCACCCCTGCGTAATCTGCTGGCGCCGCATAATCTGTGCTACTTTTTTTTAAGGGGAAGCGTCTCTTTCGCACGGGGCACTTCCTGGCATCTTTGCAGCAAATCAAAATCAAGTGGAGTTGACGCACGTGAAGCGAGTTCTTGGGAATCGCGCCGTCTCCGGATCTTCTTGCGTTGTGATTTGCGCACTGTGCTTCTCACTTGTGGTAACCGGCTGTAAATCTGGCTCCTACGCTCCGCCGCCAGATACCATCGCGCCGACCGCGCCGGCGAGCCTGACTGCCACCGTCGCCTCGGACACCCAAATCAATCTTGCCTGGATGGCTTCTATCGATAATGTCGGCGTCACCGGCTACACGGTCGAGCGCTGCACGGGCGCGACCTGCTCGAACTTCGCGCAAGTATCCGCACCAACAGCCACCACCTTCAGCGATACTGGCCTGACCGCTTCCACCTCTTATTCCTACCGCGTGCGCGCCACCGACGCCGCCAACAACTTGAGCGCCTACTCCAGCACGGCCAGCGCTAGCACTCCTGCTCCGCCGGACACCACGCCACCGGCTGCACCAACAAACCTGACCGTCAGTGCGGCTACGGACACGCGGATCAATCTTTCCTGGACAGCCTCGACCGATAACGTCGGCGTCACCGGCTACATGGTCGAACGCTGCCAGGGCGCAGCCTGCTCGAATTTCGCGCAAATATCCGCACCAACAGCCACCACCTTCAGCGACACTGGCCTGACCGCTTCCACCTCCTATTCCTATCGCGTGCGGGCCGCCGACGCCGCAGGGAATCTCAGCACCTATTCCAGCACGGGAACGGCCTCGACGGCAGCGGGACCGATTAGCGTGGCGATCACACCGGTGCGCGGTGGAGCAACTTTTTCCCAATCCCTGAATTTTACGGCGAACCTTCAGAACGACATCAGCGCCGCCGGTGTGACATGGACGGCTTCCGGCGGGACTTTCAGCAGTCAGGGGAATACCGCCGCGACGTTCGTCGCTCCAAGCGCTTTAGGCAATGTCACGATTACAGCCACGAGCGCCGCCGACGCCACCAAGAGCGCGACCGCTACGCTCGCCGTAACCGATCTCACGGGCGTCACCACTTATCACAACGATCTCTCGCGCGACGGAGCCAACACGCACGAATTCGCGCTGACAACTTCCAACGTCAAGACCGCCACGTTCGGCAAGCTCTTTTCGTGTGCCGTGGACGGCGCTATCTACGCTCAACCGCTGTGGGTCGCCAATCTCACCGTCAATGGAGCAAAGCACAACGTCGTCATCGTGGCGACTCAGCACGATAGCGTGTATGCGTTCGATGCGGACAGCAATGCGAATACTTGTGCGCCGCTCTGGCAGGCTAATTTGCTGGATTCGAATCACGGGGGAACGGGAAACGAGACGTCCGTTCCTTCGTCCGGGCCAACTGCTCTGGTCGGCAATGGATTTGGTGATATCAATCCGGAAGTGGGGGTTACCGGGACGCCGGTGGTCGATCCAAGCACGAACATTCTCTATGTCGTGAGCAAGTCCGTCAGCGGGGCGACACAGTTTTTCCAGCGTCTGCACGCTCTGGACCTCACGAGCGGAAACGAAAAGCTCAACGGCAATAAGCCGGTGGTTATTTCCGCTACGGTTGTGGGGACCGGAGATGGCTCGTCAGGCGGACAATTGGCGTTCGACGCGCAGAACGAACACCAGCGTCCCGGGCTGGCGTTGATAAACGGCCAGGTGTGCATCGCCTGGGCTTCGCATGAAGACCACTTCCCTTATCACGGCTGGGTGATCGCTTACAACGCGGCAACACTTGCGTTCGTGGCGGCCTTCAATACGACGCCCAACGGAGGCCTCGGCGGAATCTGGATGAGCGGCGCGGCTCCGGCTTTCGACAGCAGCGGAAACTCCTTTTTCGCCACTGGGAATGGCACCTTCACTGGCACCAACGGTTATGGAGATTCGATCGTGAAACTGGGCCCTCCCAGCGGGGGGAGTTTTCCAGTGATGGATTTCTTCACACCGTTCAACCAAGCCACTTTGAACGCCAATGACACCGACCTGGGTGCGGGAGGCGTTCTGCTTCTGCCAGACCCTTCGCCTGGTGCGCATCCGCACTTGCTGGTGCAAGTCGGAAAAGACGGAACGATCTATCTGGTCGATCGCGACAACGGCAAGATGGGTGAGTATTGCAACGGCTGTAGTAGCGACAACGTCGTGCAGGAAATCTCAGGGGCGGTCAACGGCATGTGGGGAATGCCAGCGTATTGGAACGGCAACTTATATATAGGCGGTGCACAGGATGGCGGTACCAGCGGCGACCATTTGAAGGCTTTTGCGTTTAATGCGGGGGGAACCGGGAAGATTTCGATCATCCCCACTTCTCAAAGCGCCAATACATTTTTCTTCTCAGGCCCGACACCGTCGGTTTCTGCCAACGGAACGAGCAACGGAATCGTATGGGTCATCGACAACAGCCCGTACGGCCCACCGGGCTCCTTCGGCAGCGGCCCTGCGGTTCTACATGCGTATGACGCGACAAATCTCAATGGTGAGCTTTGGAATAGTTCCCAAAAGGCGGCAGATAAAGCAGGGAACGCCGTGAAATTCACGGTTCCTACTGTCGCCAACGGCAAGGTCTACATCGGCACGCGAACCGAGCTGGATATTTACGGCCTGCTGCCGAACTAGCGCAGCATCACACAGCCGCTACATGCCCTCGTAGTTGGGGCCACCACCGCCCTCCGGGACCACCCAATCAATAATCTGATACGGATCGGCGATGTCGCACGTCTTGCAGTGAACGCAATTCGCAGCGTTGATCTTCAGCTTCACGCCGCCGTTCGTCTCTTTGGCCATCTCGTACACGGCTGCAGGGCAAAAATACTGGCACGGATTCCCGTACTCCTCGGCGCATTTTGTTGCGCAGATATTCGTGTCGAGAACCTTCAGATGACACGGCTGATCTTCCTCATGCCGCGTCCCGGAGTGATACACGTCCGTGAGCCGGTCAAACGTCAGCTTGCCATCGCCCTTGAATCTCTCCGGAGCCGGCCGTCCGTTGATTTTTTTGTACGCCTCATGCCCCGCGTGCGCCCGCATGGGATCGATCAGCCCGCGCCCGCCGGTGATTTGCTGGAACGCCGTGTGAAAAAATCCACGCAGCATTCCATGCTGAAACGACTGATGAAAATTCCGGACCTGCCACAATTCTTTTTTTATGTAGCTTTGCTCGATTTTCTTCGGGAACGCACTCAGCGCTCTTGCCGAAGTGTCGCTTGACTTCAGTGCCTCGAAAATCGTTTCCGCGGCCAGCATCCCGCTTTTCATCGCCAGGTGAATGCCCTTCAGCCGCTGTGAATCGAGAAAACTTCCCGAATCGCCGATGATCAGCCCGCCATCAAGGTAGTTCCGAGGCATAGCATACCAGCCGCCGTAAGGCAGCGACTTCGCCCCATACCGCACGAGCTTTCCGCCATCGAGAAGTTTCTTGAGGAACGGATGCGTCTTCCAAGTCTGAAAGGCGGCGTGCGGATCGAATTGTGGATCCGCATACTCCAGCGCGAGCACCAGTCCGATCGAGACGCGGTCGCTCGACAATCCGTAGATCCAGCCGCCGCCGTACATGTCCATCGAAACTGGCCAGCCCAGCGTGTGCGCCACGTAGCCGGGCTCGATTCGCCCCGGCTGCACGTCCCACAATTCCTTTATGCCGATCCCGTAGCTTTGTGGATTGATGTTGTCGAGCTTTTTCTTCTCCACAAGCTTTTTCGTCAGCGAGCCACGCGTGCCTTCGGCCAACACCGTAACCTTCGCGCGCAGTTCGTAGCCCGGCGTGTAGTTGTCTTTTGGCTTGCCGTTTTTGTCGAGGCCTTTGTCTTCGGTGATGACGCCAGCGATGCCGTCGCCGTTGTAAACAAGTTCCGCGCCGCCAAATTCCTTAAAGAGGTTCACACCAGCGGATTCCACTAGCCCGCCGAGCCACTTTGTCACTTTGCTGAGCGAAACAACGTAATTGCCCTTGTTCTTGAAAGGCGGAGGCGTAATGGGAAACCGGAAGGACGAGCCTTTCGTGAAAAGCAGCGCCGCATCATCGGTTACCGGCGTGTCAAGCGGAGCGGATTTCTCAAAATCCGGCACCAGCTCCGCCAGCGCCTTCGGATTCATGATCGCGCCCGAAAGCTGATGGGCTCCAATCTCGCGCCCCTTCTCCAAAACGTAAATATTTTCCGCGGAAAGCTCGGGTTTTCCGCCCGCCACATTGTGTTTCTTGAAAAGGTTGGCCAGATGCAGCGCGCAAGCCAGCCCTGCCGGCCCCGCGCCAACGATCAATACATCTGCTTCGAGTTGTTCGCGCTGTGCGGTCACGATTTTGACTTCGGCGATCTTATCAAAGAGTTTCGGTGCGCGGGGCGATTAACGCAATTTCTCAAATTTATCCAGAGAAACTCCCAACTGCCGGAGCATCTTGTAGAACAGTGGTGGGCCGATTTCGCGGCCTCCATGCGCAGGAATGGTCACGGCACGGCCATCCGGGCGGTTCCATGGCTGCCTGTCTGACGGATCAAAGCAAATCCGAGGAGTCGAGCGACGCGCTGAAAATCGCGCGCCGTCGCACTAGGCGTTTACGATCTCGGTGGTGTCGGCGGGAAGTTTCAGGCCTTTTTCGCGATACTCGTCGGCGATCATGTTGAAAACCTGAGTCAATTCTGCAAGCGCCGTCTCGCGAGTGTCCATCAAAGCATAACAACCAGGGATTGCAGGGATTTCAGCAACCCAGGAGCCATCTTCCTGGCGGTAAAAATCGCCTTGTAATCTTCAAGTTTCATGCCGTTTCTTTGAGTATGCGATAAAGAGCGCTTCAACCTGCGATTAGGCGCTCTTTGCTTTTTCAAGGGCTTCAGTGAGGGCGGGCATGATTTCGAAGATATCGCCGACGACGCCGTAATCGGCGATTTCAAAGATCGGCGCGTTCGCATCCTTATTGATCGCAACAATCGTGCGCGCGCCTTTCATGCCTACGACGTGCTGAATCGCTCCGCTGATGCCCAAGGCTAGATAGAGTTTCGGCGCAACGGTTTGTCCTGAGCTGCCGATTTGCCGCTCCATCGGGAGCCAGCCTTCATCGCAAATCGGCCGCGATGCGGCGATCTCGCCGCCCAGCGCTTTCGCCAGCGCTTCCGCCTGCGGAATATTTTCAGGGGCTTTGATGCCGCGCCCGATGGCCACGATGAGCGGCGCTTGCGTCAAGTCCACCGCTGACTTCGCTTCTTTGAAGAGATCAAGCGGCTTGGTGCGAATCTGCTCCGCGCTCACGGACACTTTCATCGCGTTCACGAGCGCCTTTCCCGAGGGATGCGCCGCGAGCAAATCCGCGCGAAACGCGCCCGACTGGAACGACGCGAACCACGGAGCCGTTCCCGTAAACGTAACGTCCGCCACGGTTTTTCCTTGGAACATTTGGCGTATGAAAAAGAGCTTGCCGCCCTCGCTGCGATAGCCGATGCAATCGCCGATCATGCCCTTGCCAAGCATGGCCGCGAGTTTCGGCGCGAAGTCGCGCACCTGGTAAGTATGCGGAAACAAGACCAAATCCGGCTTGGCGCTTTCGATCACCTGTTTCAGCGCCACACAAAATCCATCCGGCGTATATGCTTCCAGCAAGTCATGCTCGACGCTCAGAACTTCGGCGACATCTTTCGCGGCCAGCTCGTTCGCGAACGGCGCGACACCTTTGCCAATTACCAGAGCGCTTACCGTGCTCGACGTATCCTTCGCGATTTGCTGCGCCGCCGCCAGCGTCTCGAAACTCGCGTTGTTCCACTTCCCCTGCCGCAGTTCGGCGACAACAAGAATTTTCATGGCTAGATCACCCGCGCTTCAAACTTCAACTTTTCGACCAGCTTTGTTGCCACTTCCTTGGGCGTGCCGGTCAGAAATTCGGTTTTCTTGGTTTTCGTCGGCACGTAAATTTTTTCGATTTTTTGAGTGGCTTCGGCGGAAACACCGAGCGACTCCCGCGTCATCGCAGCGATCTCTTTCTTCTTGGCCGCCATGATGCCCTTGAGCGTCGCATAACGCACTTTGTTTATGCCCGATTGAATCGAAAGCACCGCCGGAAGCGGGCACTCGATATGCTGGAACCACCCCGCTTCCAATTCGCGCTTGAGCTTCAATTTTCCGTCCGCGACCTCGATGGCCATGATCAGCGTCGCGTGCGGCAAATCAAGAAGCCCGGCCAGCAGCACGCCCGTTTGTCCGAATCCGTGGTCGTCGCTCTGTAGACCGGTGAGCACAAGGTCCACTTTTTCCTTTTTAACGGCAGCCGCGAGCGCCTTTGCCGAACCGAGGGGATCGAGCTGCGCGAAGTTGTCGTCTACGATGTGGATGCCGCGATCGGCGCCCTTCGCGAGAGCTTCCTTGATTGTTTGCTTTACGCGCTCCGGGCCCATGGACAGAGCGATGACTTCCCCGCCGTGTTTTTCCTTCAGGCGCAGCGCTTCCTCGAGCGCGTAGCTGTCCGGCTCGTTCATCTCGAAGCCGATGTCCGATTCCTTGATCCAGTTCCCGGCAATCGCGAGCGGCGCGTCTTTCGCCGGAACCTGCTTGATGCACACGATGATATTCACGGAGCTCTTCCTTCTTCGATTCTAAAACCAATTACGACACACGCGGAGGGGATGCTACTTGCCAGACCACCGTTTGAAAATCAGCGCGGCGTTTGTGCCGCCGAAGCCAAACGAATTGGAAAGGGCATATTCGACCGAAGCCTTGCGCGCGTGATTCGGAATGTAGTCCAGATCGCACTCGGGATCGGGCGTCTCCAGATTGATGGTCGGCGGCAGAATCTGGTCGCGGAGCGCTAGCACACTGATGCCTGCCTCCAATCCGCCGGCGCCGCCCAGCAAATGCCCGGTCATGGATTTGGTCGAGCTGATGGGCACCAGCTTGGCGCGTTCGCCGAACAACCTTTTCAGCGCCCGTGTCTCGATGACATCGCCGAGCGGCGTCGAAGTGCCATGCGCGTTCACATAGCCGATGTCTTCGGGCGTCAGCTTCGCGTCCTTGATCGCCGCGCGCATCACGCGGTACGCGCCGTCGCCGTTCTCCGCCGGCTGGGTGATGTGGTACGCATCGCCGGACATCCCGTATCCCACAATTTCGGCGAGGATCGGCGCATTGCGCTTCCGCGCGTGCTCCAGCGATTCCAGGATCAGAATCCCTGCGCCTTCGCCAACCACAAAGCCATCGCGCCCCGCATCCCATGGGCGGCTGGCGCTCGCCGGATCGTCGTTGCGCGTCGAAAGCGCCTTCATCGCGGCAAAGCCGCCCACGCCCATCGGCGTGATAGTAGCTTCCGTGCCGCCGCCGATCATCATTTCCGCCGCGCCGCGCTCGATAATCTTGAACGAATCGCCGATGGCATGCGCCGATGCGGAGCAAGCCGTGGCCGTCGCGGAATTCGGCCCGCGCGCGCCGTAACGAATCGAAATATGTCCCGAGGCCAGATTCACAATCGCGGAAGGAATAAAGAAAGGAGAAATCCTGCCGGGGCCGCCCTGTATCAGTTTGATGTGCTCGCGCTCGATGATATCGAACCCGCCGATGCCCGATGAAACGTACACGCCCACTTCATCCAGATCCGACTTTTCCGGTTTCCAGCCGGACATTTTCACGGCAAAATCCGCGGCGGCCAGCGCCACCTGGATAAACCGGCCCATCTTTTTTAGTTCTTTTTTCTCGATCCACTGGAAGGGGTCGAAGTTCTTGATCTCGCCGGCGATTTTGCAGTCGAAGCCGGTGGTGTCAAATTGCGTGATAGTTCCAACACCGCTCTGTCCGGCAACGAGGTTCTTCCAAGTTTCCTCCGTGCCGATGCCCAGCGCGCAGACCAATCCAACGCCCGTGACGACTACCCGGCGAGTCAAGTCTTTGATGCTCCCTGTTGAGGTGTGAATTTCGTGGCTTACTTACCTTTGGCGTGTTTGTCGATATATTCGACGGCGTCCTTCACGGTGGTCATTTTTTCGGCGTCCTCGTCCGGAACTTCGATGCCGAATGCTTCTTCGAACGCCATCACCAATTCCACCTGATCGAGCGAATCCGCTCCCAGGTCGTCCACGAAGGACGCCGTGGGTGTCACTTCCGCCTCATCTACGCCGAGCTGCTCGACGATAATCTGCTTCACGCGCTCTTCTACGCTGGCCATTCCCATTCCTCCGCGATCGTTAGTCGCACTATCTATAGACTTCTGTGTTGTTTTCCCAGGCTTGCTTGCCTGCGCTTCGCGCGCGGAGTACAGCCGCGCCAAAATCGTTCGTTTGGGCCCCTCTGAGCAACCTGCCCATTCTATTTACCCTGCCCGCCAAGGTCAACTTTGGCGGTACCAAGCGAGCCAACCCAGGAGTCACAAGACTTGCTCTGCTCGCTTGCTGTTGACGTCGAACTCCCAAATCTCAACGTCTGGTCCAACCAAGTGTCCCTGCGCCTTGATGTAGTGGGACGCCAAGCTTACGTTTCGCCGGAGATGCTTTAATACAAACAGAATCTTACGGTAGCGAACTGGTGCGACGCTAAACAAAAGCATTACTTCATTCAGCCCTCTAATCTTGGCGCTCGGCGAGTTTCCGCCGCTCGTCCAGGTATAAGACTTGCACTCTACCAGGACGGGCGGATCTTCACTGCCCAAATCAAATTCATGGGACTTTTTCAGTCTAAACCCTACCGGTACGTCGAACCCCGATTGCCGCGCAATGCCTGTCTGTGCAAAAAATAGGCGCGCGGCTTCTTCAAATTTTCTTCCCACGTGAGTATTACTAATCGCACCAACTCGTTGGAAATTGTTCTCCGCGTCTTTACTCACGCCAAATACATTCCGCCGTTTACGTCCAGGACGTGGCCGGTGATGTAGCCGGCTTCGTCGCTGGCTAGAAAGACGATTGCGGCGGCTACGTCGCGGGCGGAACCCATGCGGCCCAGCGGTACGCGCGTGTTCAACTCTTCTTTTACCTTATCGGGCAAAACGTCCGTCATGGGCGTCTTGATGAAGCCGGGAGCGACCGCATTCACGGTGACATTGCGCGAAGCGATCTCGATTGCGATGGCTTTCGTCAGCCCAATCAGGCCGGCCTTTGCGGCCACGTAATTGGCCTGCCCGGCGTTCCCCATCTGCGCCACGATGGAGGCGATATTAATGATGCGCCCCGCGCGCGCCCGCATCATGGTCCCGAGCGCCTGTTGAATACACAGATGCGCGCCTGTCAGGTTCGTTCGAATCACGGCGTCCCAATCGTCGGCCTTCATGCGCATAGACAGGCCGTCGCGCGTGATTGCCGCGTTGTTCACCAAAATATCCAGCCGTCCGAATTTTTCGATTACCTGTTTGAATCCTGCCTTTACCTGCTCCGCGTCGGCCACATCCATCTTCACCGCCAGCGCTATGCCGGCTGCCGCAACAATCTCGCCAACCAGCGCCGCCAGCTTCTCTTCGTTCCGCGCCGCGACGGCGACCTTTGCGCCCGCTTCTGCCAGCGCCATTGCCGTGTCGCGTCCAATACCCTGCGACGCTCCCGTCACCAGCGCGACTTTGTCCTTCAGACTGAACATCGGCTCTCTTTGTCGCACGACCGCACTTGGATGGGCTGCCAATTCTTTACGCGGGACAGGCCAAAAGCCTGTCCTACTAGGCTGCGTCCGACCGAGCCCCGGCGATTTTCTCCACCGTCGCCGCGAGGCTCTTTTCGTCCTCGACGTTCAGGGTCGCCACGGACCGTTCGATCTGCCGCAGTAATCCCGACAGCACGCGCCCCGGGCCGACTTCCACAAATGTGTTCACGCCCTCATCGATCAGCAGCCGCACGGACTCTTCCCAACGCACCGGCGCGGTGACCTGGCGGATCAGCGCCTCGCGCGCTGCGTCGCCGGTTTCAATCGTGTCCGCATCCACGTTGGTCACCAGCGGGACGCGCAACGCAGCAAACTCCGTTTGCTGCAAGTCTTTTTCCAGCTTCTCCTGCGCCGGCGTCATCAGCGCCGAATGGAACGGCGCGGAAACCGGCAGAATCACGGCGCGCTTCGCGCCGAGCTGCGAGGCTATCTCCACCGCGCGCTTCACCGCGCCCGCATGCCCGGAGATCACCGTCTGCTCCGGCGAATTCAGATTTGCGGCCGAACAAATTTCGCCTTGCGCAGCGCGCTTGCAGGCATCGGCAACCACAGCCGGCGACAAACCCATAATCGCGGCCATCGCGCCCACGCCTGCAGGAACTGCATCCTGCATGTACGTTCCGCGCTTGCGCACGAGCTGCACGGCATCCGCAAATTTCAGCCCACCCGCCGCCACCAGCGCGGAATACTCGCCCAGACTGTGCCCGGCCACGAAATCCGGCGTCAACCCTTTTTCCGCCAGCACGCGATATACGGCAACGGAGCAGGTCAAAATCGCCGGCTGCGTGTTGGCTGTCAGCTTGAGGTCTGCTTCGGTGCCTTCGAAGCACAACTTCGAAATCGAGAAGCCCAGCGCCTTGTCGGCTTCGTCAAAAACGGCCTTCGCCGCCGGATATTTTCCCGCCAGCTCTTTGCCCATACCCGGGTATTGCGAAGCTTGACCCGGAAACACGAATGCGACTTTGCCCATCGTTAATCCTCTTCTTGCGCCATCACGCAATAACCGCGGCGGCCGAGAGCTCCTGTTCGATTTTCTCGTTCATGCGCGCGCGGGCGAGTCCCGCCG
>Ga0137412_10001608_pt1 | contig 17620 bp, 8 predicted proteins | sample CZODoug2_1_16fun_FD_122160 | JGI IMG/M metagenome (GOLD analysis project Ga0137412, IMG submission 122160) | Vadose zone soil fungal communities from Angelo Coast Range Reserve, California, USA - CZODoug2_1_16fungal (Hybrid Assembly) | ecosystem: Environmental > Terrestrial > Soil > Vadose zone...
GGTTGGGGCGATGTACACGATGCCGAAGCGTGCGAGCGAGGATCAGTTAAACGACCGCGTGCCGCTGAGCGTGGCGACCTGGCACCTGCACACGAATTTATGCATGCCGCCGCGCGGCCAGCGAAAGACCGCGGATTACACAAAGTTTGGGTTGCATGGATCCATCACCACGCAAGAGGCGTGCGATGTGGCCGGCGGCAAGTTTCATCCGGTGGTTTTCGGCTGGATGGTGCATGTGTATCCTTACGAAGATTCGACCGACAAGATTTTCGCGATGCATCATCGCGATTGACAGCAGAAAGAAGAACTTCACGCTCCTCTCCGCACAAGAAAATTTCACGATTTTTCTTCCATTCACGAAAAATTGTATTACTCTCGCGTTAAGTCTGTCTTGAAGGGAGAAAATTATTGACCACACTCAATGCGAACATTCCTCGCTTCTACTGTTTTCTGCGAAAAGAATTTCTTTATGATGGCCTTGCCCATCAAGGAGAATTTTTGAATGTTTGCGTGTTCGGCGTGGCGTCCATCAAAGGACATGCCCTCGGGTTTCACGTTCTGACCGACAATGGTGCCGTAATCTGGCGACTGCCTCTCCACGCATTTGCTCATAAAGTGAGCGCACCGACCGTTCCACTCGATTGGCTGCAATTCTGGGATTGTTTTAGTTACGACGTCACCTGCACCGTATTCGATCGCCTCCAGGAATCGCGGGTCAGAGTGCAGATGAAGGACGGCTCTTGGGAGGGCGGCCAGTACATGTTCACCCTTGACTGGTATGGTCATGAAGACGCGGAGGAAGCTGGAGAGGGAGGACACAAATGTGCGCACATGATTGCATTGGATAACGGCGTGTTTGCGGCGCAGCCCAACAACCGCATTCAGTGGTTCTGCCCTGCGTTCGTGACACCGTTTTCGGAGAAGCCGGATTACCTGACGAATACTCGCGTCTGGAAGGTGGAGCGCGAGACGGAAACTTCGCGTGGTTTCTTCTACGATCCGGTGGGAGAGGTTTCGCGGCCGGCTCAGGTGGCCCTGTATGCTAAGGGTATGCGGTCGGACGACGAACCGGGATCGAAACCGTGCGGAATCAAATAGCCGCGGGCTAACTAAAGAGCGGGCCGGGCAAGCCCGGCCCCTACAAAGTCAGCAATGTTGAGGTGCTGGGCGACCTGAAGGTCGCCGCTACGCGGTTATTGTTCTTTGAGCTTCAGGCGGTGCTTGTTTTCCTCGAGGAATTCGCGAAGGTCTTTGGACATGTCGAGGAGGCGGACCCACTGCTCGTAATAGAGCGTGACCGGGAAGCGGCCCAGGCCATAGACGCTGACGCCGCCCTTTTCGCCGACCCGAAATTCCAAAGCGCCCTTCTTGCGGGCTTCCGTTTTCTTCTCAAGCTCCGCGATGCGCGCCAATAGTTCTTCTTTTGTCGGTTCGGACATAGGTTCCTCCAGATTTGGGCTGAATCATCCTCCCATACTCGGGCCACACTCCGGAAGGGCCACACAACCGAAGTAGTTTGCAACTGCATCGAGTTCTAGGACGTCTAAGGCATCAGGACTAGGCCGGCTACGCGAGCGGTTGAATTGCGTACTAATGGCCTGCCCGGTATCATTGGCGCTCACGTGGCTTCACAGTTTGGGGGATCATTCCTCTGCTTATGGCTCGTCTTTCCCAGCGTTTCACGTATTTCCTTTTGATATTGACGATGGTGGCGGGCATTCCGCTCGCCGCGGCCCCGCCTGAATCGAACGAGATCTTGCCGCTTTCGCAAGTGCGCGCGGGGATGCAGGGGTATGCCTACACGGTTTTTGCGGGAGACCAGGTGGAAAAGTTTGACCTGGTGGTGGTGGGCGTGATGCCGAATTTCATGGGGCCGAAGCAGTCCATCATTCTGGTGGAGTTGAAGGGGCCGAAGGTGGAGCACACGGGCGTGGTGGCGGGTATGAGCGGCAGCCCGGTTTATCTGGACGGAAAGCTGGCGGGGGCCCTGTCACTGAAGCTGGGAGTTTTTACAAAGGAAGCGCTGGCGGGCGTGACGCCGATTGAGGACATTTTGCACCCGCCAGAGCAGAGTGCCGGGATGGCTCCGGGCACGGGGCAATTCGCGTTACCGAACACGGCCGTGGCGCAGGGGGGGCTGCCGAACGGCGCGGCGTTGCAGCCGATTGAAACACCGCTGGTGTTTTCGGGATTTCAGCCATCGGCGCTGCAGCCCTTTGCGACGCAACTGCAGAGTTTTGGATTCGTGGCCGCGCAAGGCGGGACGGCGGACGCGCGGCCAGATGATGGGAAGCTGGCGGCGGGAGACATGGCGGGAATGGTGCTGGTGCAGGGCGACGCTTCCATCAATTCGGCGTGCACGGTGACGGCGGTGCGCGGCGACAACGTGTATTTGTGCGGGCATCCGTTTCTGAGTTTTGGCGACGTGCGGATGCCGATGGCGCGGAGCCGCGTGGTGACAACACTCTCTTCGGAACTTGCTTCGACGAAAATTGTGAACATGGGCGGGCCGATCGGCACAATTACCGGCGACCACTCGACCGCGGTGACCGGCAAGCTGGGCGCGCCACCGGCGATGATTCCGCTGGATTTGACGTTTGCGATCGGCGGCGCGGAGAAGAAGCTGCACTTTGAGGTGGTGAATCACCCGAAGCTGACGCCGCTGCTGGTGGCGCTGACGACGTTCAATGGCGTGAGCCAGAACTATTTGTACGGCGAAGGCACGACGCTGCATCTGACCGGGGAAATCCGGTTGAAGGGCCACGTGCCGGTGCAGATCGAAAATACGGTTGCGCCGACGGACAGCATGGCGCCGGACAGCTTGCCGGTTGCGTTGGTGGTGCAGAACGTTTTCGGACGGTTGTTCACGAACAATTTCGAAATTCCAGCGGTGGAGCATATTACGCTGCGCGTGGAGAGTATGCCGGGGCGGCAGTCGTACACGGTGGACAGCGCGTGGCTGGAAAAGGGCGAAGCGGCGCCGGGCGAGACGCTGAAGGTGCGCGTGCTGCTGAGGCCGTATCGCGGGGCGGCGCGGATTGAAGAGACCACGGTGCGTGTGCCGGACCAGATGGCGCGCGGGACAACGTTGCGCGTGCTGGTGAGCGATGCAGACTGGATGAATCGCGCGTCGCGTGGATTTGTGTTTGGCGGCGCGGCGGGCGGCGGTGGCTCGGACGGGCTGGATCAACTGATCGCGCTGATGAATCGCGAACGGCACAACGACCGGCTATACGTGGGTCTGTTTGTGCCGGCGCCGACGCTGGTGTGGGACGACAAGGAATTGCCCAACGTGCCGCTCTCGCAGATCAATGTGGTGGACGGGCGGCCGGGGCCGGGCAGCGTGCAGGTGCTGCGCGAATCGCTGGCCAGTGAATCATCAATCATGCTGGGCGGCCCGGTCTCCGGGCTGATCTCATTGAATTTGCAAATCCGGTGAAAATTTCTATGTCAAAGCGATTTTATCGCCTCATCGTGCCGTGCGCACTGCTGGGCATCGCGGCCACTTCCCTGTTGGCGGAGCATACGCGCCGGTGGCGGCAATCCACATACGAAGAGTTTCAGAGGGGCAAGGCGCAGGGCGTGGCGGTGCGCAGCGATGGGCACCTGGAGTTGGCGCCGAAATTTTCGCTGCTGGCGGATGCGGATGCTTCGTATTTGTGGTCGTTGAAGACGGATGCGAATGGCGTGCTGTTTGCGGGCGGCGGATCGCCGGCGAAGGTGTTCCGGTTTGAGGGGGGCGGGAAGCCGAAGATCGTTTTCGAGTCGACGGATTTGCTGGTGCAGTCGATTGCGTTTGACGGCAAGGGCGCGCTGTATGTGGCGACTTCGCCGGACGGAAAGGTTTATAAGGTTTCGGCCTCGGGCGAGAAGAGCGCGTTTTTCGATCCGAAGTCGAAATACATCTGGGACCTGGCGTTTGGGAAAGATGGGACGCTGTTTGTAGCGACGGGCGACAAGGGGCGCGTTTACAGCGTTGGGCCGGATGGAAAAGGCGAGTTGTTTTACGCCAGCGACGAAGCGCATATCAAGGTGCTCGGGTTCGACGGCAAAGGCAATTTGCTGGCGGGGACGGAACCGAACGGACGGATTTTACGGATTACGCGCAACGCTGAGCGGGCGGCGAAGAGGAAAACGCCGGAGGAAAGCGTCGCGGACGGATTTGTGATTTATGAAACGTCGAAGCGCGAAGTGACTTCGATTGCAGTTGGGGCGGATGGGTCGTTGTATGTGGCGGCGATTGGGGAGAAGAACCGGCCGGGAACGGCGCCGCCGTCGGCGGTGATTACGACTTCGCAGGGGACGACGACGATAACGAACGTGACGCCTGGAGTGGTCCAGGGCGGCGTGCCGTTTCTGGCGTTTCCGCAGGCGATTTCGAGCAGCATTTACCGGATTTCCGCGGATGGCGCGCCCGAGGAGATCTGGAGTTCACGGGATGAGATTGTGTATGCGTTGGGATTGAATTCGGACGGGCGGTTGCTTGCGGGTACGGGAAACAACGGCGCGCTGCTGGTGATTGACGGGCGCGGCGTGTATGCGCAACTGGCGAAATCGGGATCGTCGCAGATTACCGGGATATCGCGGACGAGCGGCGGAAAGGTGTATCTGTGCACGGCGAATCCCGGGAAAGTGTTTTCGCTGGGGCCTGAGTACGAGGCGGAAGGCACGTTTGAGTCGCAATCGTTTGACGCGAAACTTTTTTCGCAGTGGGGACACATTGAATGGTGGGGGCCCCCGGCGATGAGCGCCACGGCGAAGGGGAGCAAAGAGAGCAAAGAGCCGCGACTGGAGTTTTTTGTGCGCACCGGGAACACCGAGGATCCAGGGAAGGAATGGTCGCGATGGTTCGGGCCGTATAGCTCGCCAGGAACGCAGATTGAGGCGCCGGCGGCGCGTTTTCTGCAATGGAAAGCGGTGATTCACGACGGGCGGCCGGGCGACGGGATCGATTGGGTGAGCGCGGCGTATCTGCCGAAAAATGTGGCGCCGGTGATTGATGGGATTGCGCTGCAAGAGCCGGGCACGCGGGCGCAGACGCAGGTGGTGATTACAGGGCAAGCGACGAGCGTGAGTTTGAAGCAGCCGACTGGACCAAATCCGTCGGGCACGGTGATCACTACAACGACCAAGTTTGATCAACAGCCCCAGGGCATCTATCAAAAGGGGTATGCGGCGGTGTTGTGGACGGCGCACGACGACAATGACGATGACTTGCGCTACGCCGTTTATTTTCGCGGGGAAAATCAGCACGATTGGCTGCTGCTGAAAGATAATCTGGACCAGAAATATTATTCGTGGGACGCGACCGCGATGCCGGACGGGGCTTATTACCTGAAGATTGTGGCGAGCGATTCGCCTTCGAATCCGCCGAATGCGACGCTAAAGACCGAGCGCGAGAGCGAGCGATTTGAGATTGATAATACGCCGCCGGTGATTCAGAAGCTGGAAGGCAGCGCGGCGGGGATGAACGCGGACCGTTCGATGGGCGTTGCGTATGATTTCCAGTTTACCGCTATGGATGCGACGAGCGGAATTGAGAAGGCGCAATACAGCGTGGACGGCGGAGACTGGATTTTGCTGGCGCCGGCGCAAGGGATCAGCGACAGCAAGACCGAGAGTTACAGCTTTACTGTGCGGGGCCTGGCGCCTGGGGAGCACACGATCGCGGTGCGCGCGTACGACCGGTTTGATAATGTGGGCGCGGGAAAAACGACGATTAACGTTGAGGGACTGAAGAGGTAAGAGAGAACAGGATTAGCTTGCCGGCAGGATGCCGGCGCTACACATCTAAAGCGCCCGCCTCAGAAGGCGGCCTCTACAAAATCATTAGGCTTTCTTTGGGGCGGATGGCTTGACTAGTTCGGGGCCGGGGGCCTTGGGCTTGTCGGGCTCGATGTAGGCTTCGATTTCGGCGCCGAAGCCCATGCGGCCGTCGCTGTAGGAATCTGCCTTTGCGTGCACAACTCGCGCCTTGCAGTGGGTTTCGTCGGACTTTCCGCCTGTGACTTCGGGGGGCATTTTGATGGTGGCCTCTATGGGCATGCCCACTTGAAGCGGGGCCGAAGTAACAAAGAAAAATCCGCCACGGGAAACGTTCAGAGCTTCGGTGAAGTGTTCGCTTTTATCTCCGGCAAGATTAATGGTTCGGAAGCGCAGGGGGATGCGCAGGCGATAGCGCTCGAGATGTCGGCGTTCAGAAGGGGCCATTTCGTTTCTTGCGCGTGCAGCGGGGAGGGAGCTCGCGCCGACGATAAATCTCTGAACCCTAAGAGTATCACTCGTGGCGGGGTGGTCAAGAGGTACGAGGGGGTACGGATGGGCTATGAAGTCCGCTTGCCGGCGAGAGGCACTGTAACAGGCTGTCCCGAATCAGCCGAAAAGAGAGAAGGATGTCCGCTACCTTCTGGCCACCCCAATTGCTCTGGAGGGGACGATTTGCACTACACTGGGGGTATGGCGAGCACTAACCCCAGCCCGGACCTTTCGGGGACCTCCATCGAGTGGAAAACCATCGAGGAGGCGCATGAGCGGATCCGCCCGCGGATTCACCGAACGCCGGTGATGACCAGCGAATCGCTGAACGCGATGAGCGGCGCGGAACTGTTTTTCAAGTGCGAGAACCTGCAAAAGACCGGGTCGTTCAAAATTCGCGGAGCGACCAACGCGATTTTTTCCTTGAGCGACGAAGAGGCTTCACATGGCGTCGTAACGCATTCGAGCGGGAATCACGCGGCAGCGGTGGCGCGGGCGGCGGCATGGCGGGGGATTCCGGCGTGGATTGTAATGCCGAAAAATGCGCCGGCGGTGAAGTGCCGCGCGGTGGAATCGTATGGCGGGAAGATTACGTTTTGCGAGCCGAAGGTTTCCGCGCGGGCGGAAACGGCAAAGCGCATCCAGACGGAAACTGGCGCGGCAATGATTCATCCGTACGACGACGACCGCATCATTGCCGGGCAAGCGACGGCGGCGAAAGAACTGCTGGAAGAGATTCCCGACCTGGACGCCGTGTTGGCGCCGGTGAGCGGCGGAGGACTCCTTAGTGGGACGTGCCTGGGGGCACGAGGATTGAATCCGGAGATTCGCATTTATGGTTGCGAGCCGGAACTTGCCGACGATGCGTACCGTTCGCTGAAGACCGGCACGCTGCAGACGATGGAATCGAGCGATACGATCGCGGATGGATTGCGCGCTTCGCTGGCGGCGCGTACGTTTGCGATTCTGCGGAAACAATTGGCGGGGATTTTGCTTGTGGGCGAAAAAGAGATTGTGGAGACGATGCAACTGGTGGGGCAGCGGATGAAATTGGTGATTGAGCCGTCGAGCGCGGTGGCGTTGGCGCCGCTGTTGCGGGCGGGGGGAGTGCCGGGGTTGAACCAAAGAGTGAGGAAGGGAAAGCCGGCGGCGAAGATTGGGATCATTATTTCGGGTGGGAATGTTTAGGGGTAGCGTTGGTTCCGACCGGAGATATTCGCACTTAACTTTTTAGAACAATCTTAAGTTGAGGTCCTTCGGCTATCCTTGTCGGATAGCCTCAAGGATGACAACTTTTGCGATGTGTCGTACGCGGACGGCAACGCTCACTTATTTCGGCAACTAGTGCTTGGGTGTTTTGACCGGGTCGGGTGGACGCGGCGGTAGCGTCTTTGGATTGGCCTGCAGGGCTTTCAGGATTTCCGAGATGCCGCGCTCGAGTTGCGGGTCGCGGCCGTCAATCACGGATGCCGCGTCGTTTTCGACAACGATGTCCGGATCAACGCCGTGGCCTTCGATGACATATTGGCCTGCCACGGAACCCGTGGCGGCTTCGGGCACAAAGACCTGGCCGCCATCGAGCAGCGGGCCGCGGCCGCTGATACCCACAACTCCACCCCAGGTGCGCTTGCCAATTAGCGGGCCAAGCCCTGACTGACGGAACATGTAGGGAAAGATGTCGCCGTCGGATGCGGAGGTTTCGTTGATCAGGCAAACTTTCGGGCCGTAAAACACGGAGTCAGGATAGGTTTCTGTCTGCTTGTCCAGGCGATCATACTCGACGCCCAAAAGTTGGCGGTGCAGGCGCTCAATGAGCATTTGGGAAATGTTGCCGCCCCCGTTGCCTCGCACATCCACGATCAAAGCCTGTTTGCGGATTTGCGGGTAGTACGTCTTGATGAATTCGCGAATGCCGTCATCGCCCATGTCCGGGATGTGGATGTAGCCGACTTTGCCGCCGGTGGCCTTGTCCACGGCTTCGCGGTTGTGGTTTACCCATTCCAGATAAATCAAGTTGGTCTCGCTGGTGATCGGGCGATAGGTGATCTTGTGCGAGCCTTCGAGCGTAGGTTTGGAGTTCACGGTCCACTGCACGGGACGATTGGCTTTGTTGCGGAGGAATTGATAGGGATTGTCTTTCGGCGTCAGATCCTGGCCGTCGATGGCGAGGATATAGTCACCTTCTTTCACGTCCACGCCGACTTCCGTGAGCGGCGAGCGGTAGATTTCTTCCTGATTCTGGCCGCGGAAGATTTTGGCGATGCGGTAACGGCCGGCAGCGGCATCGAGTTCGATGCGCGCGCCGGGCAGAGCGATCTGGGGCCGCTTGGGCATTTCGATGTCGCCTCCCGCGATATAGGCGTGGGAGACGCTGAGTTCGGCAACGAGTTCACCGAGCACGTAATTCAAATCGGAGCGATGGGCGACGTAGTCAACGAGAGGCCGATATTGCGCCAGCAGGGCGGTCCAGTCATATCCATGCATATTTTCGACGTAGAAGAAGTCGCGGTAACGGCGGCCGACTTCGTTGTACATCTCCACCCATTCTTCGTGGGGGACGCGATCGACCATGAGGTTGGCAGTGGAAATCGTTTTGGGACTGCCCTTCCCTTCCGGTTTGGCGTCAAAGAGCTTGAAGCCAGATTCATCACGGACGATGACCTTGCTGCCGTCCTCGGAAACATCGAACCCCTGAATTTTTTCCGCGAGCGTGGTTTCTTTGCGGTCTTTGAATGAGAAGAGGACCAGGTCGGTGTCCGGGTAAGACTCCCGGCCGTAGAAGGGAGCGCCATCACGCGAATAGAGGAGATGGTCCTTGGTCGCGACGATGCGGAAGAAATTTTCGGCGTCCACGGGCACGCGGGTGACGCGATCGGAAAGGCCGTCGAAGTCGATCTTGATGTATTCCTTCTTTTTTTCAGGCTTTTTCTCGTCCTTCTTTTCTTCTTTCTTGGCTTCTTTCTTTTCGTCTTTCTTTTCCTTGTCGGTGTCCTTGCCCTTGTCGGCGCCGGCTTCGCCTTCCTTGGTTACGGTGACTTCGTCGCTTTCCGGCGGGAAGGGGTTCTTGGTGTCCTTGCGCAAAGCGAAGGCGTATAGGGAGTTGCCGCGATTGGTGGCGTAGTTGAACTCGATCAAGCTGAGCTGCGGGTAAAACGTACGTGTGCTGAGGAAGTAGAGATAGTTGCCTTCGGGGTCCCACGAGGGGGAACCGGTGTCGAAATATTCATCGGTGACGCGGTGGGATTGGCCGTCGACGGCGCTCCAGATATAGATCGAGCTGAAATTATTGGGATTGTCGAGGCAATAGGCGAGATGACCGCCCTCGGCCGACCAGGCGTAATCGTGGACGCGGCCACGGGGATTTTCGGCGACGGTAGTGACTTTTTTATCGTCGAGCGTCAGGACATAGAGTTTGTTCTTTGCGTCGCTGAAGGCGATGCGCTTGCCATCGGGCGCCCAGAGCGGTTGATAGAGCATGGCGTGAAAGCCATGGGTGAGTTCCTCGGGCTTGCCGGAGCCGTCCTGATTGATGGTGTAAAGCTCTTCTTCACCGTCGAGGTCGGAGATGAACAGGATTTTCGAGCCGTCGGCCGACCACTGCGCGGACTTGTCGTGGGCGTTCGAGGAGTTGGTCAGGTTGCGCGTGGGCCCCTTTTCGATGGGCGCGGTGAAGACGTCGCCGCGCGCGACGAACAAGGCGCGTTCGCCCTTGGGGCTCAGGCTGAAGGATTCGATGTTGCTGGCGGCGGAAACATGCGAGGGACGCATGGCGAGCGCATCGGTGGGAACGGTGATGGAGATTTGCTTCGATTGGCCGCTTGCGATGTCGTAGATGTTCAGCTCGCCATCGGATTCATAGACGATCTGGCTTTTGTGATCGGTGCTGGGCCAGCGGACGTCCCACTTGGTGCTGTGGGTGAGCTGGTCCGTCTTTTTTGTTTTTACGTCATAGGCGTAAAGATTGAGCGTGTCGTCCTTGTCCGATGAATAGAAAATTTTGCCGCCGACCCACATTGGATCGCGATGCGCGCGCGGGTCTTCGGTGATTTTTTCGGCGGCGTGAGTCTTCAAATCGAAAATGTAGAGCTGCTGGGCCCAGCCGCCGGAATAGCGCTTCCAGGTGCGGAAATCGCGGAAGAGCGGCGAGTAGACGACTTCAGAGCCATCGGGAGAGAAATCGCCGGCGCCGGAGAAGGGCATGGGCAGAGCCTGCGGGAGGCCGCCGTCGGGCGAAACGGTGTAGAGACGATTGTCGCCGAGATCGAAGTGCTCGCGCAGGGAGCGAAACACAATGGATTTTCCATCAGGGGTCCAGCCGTAGACCTGATTGTCATAACCCCAGCGCGGGGTGAGCGGGCCGCGGGCGGGATAGAACGTCAACTGCTTGGGGACGCCGCCGGTCACTGGGATGACGTAGACCTGCTCGTCGCCGTCGTACTGCCCGGTGAATGCGATCCATTTGCCATCGGGAGAGAACTTGGCGAAGACCTCGACGCCGGGATGCGCGGTCAAGCGAGTGGCCAGGCCGCCGGAAGTGGCGGCGAGCCAGAGATCGCCGGCGTAAGTGAAGACAACTTTGTCGCCGTGAATATCGGGAAAGCGAAGCAGCTTTGTTTGGGCGTTGGAATTTGCGGCAAATGCAAGAGCGAAGCACAGGCACAACAAGGCAAGAAGCTTGCGAGGAGACATGAAGATCCTTTCCAGTACACGGCGTATCAGGCGAGTGCGGAATAAAAGGAAGGTATTCAGCAGGCCCGCTTGACCCCAAGAGAGTGCAACGAATTGTACACCGAGTGGCGCGAGGAAGGGGAATTGCCGCGGCAGAAGACCGCCGCAGCCGAAAAACCGGAATTCGGGGCGCAACGTTTTGGGCGATTGCGGGGTTATGGTGGGTTGCGCTCGGCTTGGCTGTGGCCGCCTGATGGGATCGGGTTAAGGAGTTGGCGGCCGGCGCGAACGGGTCAAGGCGAAAGATGGTACCGACGCAAACAAGTACAAATTAATGCAAATTTGTTACACCATGGAGGCTGGAAGAGGAGTCAAATCTATGCCGTACTGGCAAACCTAAGCCTCTTTTTTGCATCTGATGGGAAGCAAGAACCAGGTTCCTCGCATGGGGGCGTGAAGCCGTGATTCCTGCGAAGTGGCAGTGGTTGGTCTGGAAGTATTCAAACTCAGGAGCCGATGCGAACCATGAAAATCAGAACGACCGCGATGGGTGTAGTTCTTGGAACCCTTTCCCTCGCTCTAGTCGCAACCCCAGCCGTTCAAGCGCAGACCCACCCTGTGCCCGCGCGTGTTACCGCGCAAGTTGACGATACGCGCACCGTTCAGTTGAAAGGCAATGTGCATCCCCTGGCACGCCCGGAATTCGATCATGGAGCAGTTGCCGATTCGCAACCAATGACGCGCATGCTGCTGACGCTGCAACGCGGCGCGGAGCAGGAAACGGCGCTGCAGCAATTAATGGACGCGCAGCAGACCAAGGGATCGGCGAGCTATCACGCGTGGCTGACTCCGGAGCAGTTTGGCAAGCAGTTCGGGCCGTCTGACGCCGATGTACAAGCGGTGACCGACTGGCTGACGCGGCAGGGCTTTCAGGTGGCCAAGGTGGCCGCGGGACGCGGCGCGATTGAGTTCAACGGAACCGTGGCGCAGGTTCGCAACGCGTTTCGCACGGAGATTCACAAGTTCGCGGTGAATGGTGAGGAGCACATCGCCAACGTGAGCGAGCCGGCGATTCCGGCGGCGCTTGCGCCGGTGGTGAAGGGCGTCGCCGCGCTGAACAGTTTCCCCAGGCGTGCGCACTTGCATAACAAGGGTGTGTATCGCTGGCAGCGGGATACCGGGCAGATCAAGCCGCTCTTCACTTTTGGGAATAACCCAGCGAACTTTGCGATGGCGCCCGCCGACTTTGCCAAGATTTACAACATTCCAGCAGGAGCGGACGGCACGGGGCAAACTATCGCCGTGATTGGCCAGTCTAATATCAATGCGCAGGACGTAATCGACTTCCGGAACCTTTTTGGTTTGCCGCAGAATTTCACGCAAGCAAATAACGTTATCGTGAACGGCCCAGACCCGGGCTTGCAGCTTGCCACTGGCGACGAAGGCGAATCGGATTTGGATGTGGAATGGGCCGGAGCGGTCGCACCTAATGCCACGATTCTACTGGTGACTTCATCCACCACGTTATCCAATCCGACCCAAATAACGCAGGGGGTTGATCTTTCCGCCCTCTATGCAGTGGACAACAATCTGGCGTCGGTCATTAGCGAGAGTTACGGGCAATGTGAATTCTTTCTGGGGGCCGCCACGAATCAATTTTTCAACTCCTTGTGGGAGCAGGCGGCGGCGCAAGGAATCACCGTGGTCGTTTCCACGGGGGATAACGGATCGGCTGGATGCGACCCGACCGGAGTCAGTCCGAACGCCGCGGTCAACGGGTTAGCGGTGAGCGGCATCGCTTCCACGCCATTTAACGTGGCGGTCGGCGGAACGGATTTTGACGCTACCGCGCAGCCGGTGACGCCTCCGAACCAGTTTTGGAGCGCGACGAACGGCCCCACCTTCGCGTCAGCGCTGATGTATATACCGGAAACCACTTGGGACGATTCCCTTTGCGCAATCAATTTCCCTCAGGCCTGCAACGCCGTGGATCAGCAGGGAGCCGACCTGGCCGCTGGAAGCGGCGGCCCGAGCAATTGCGCCATCTTCTCGGGCAACAATTGCAGCAAGGGGTATGCGCTTCCCGCCTACCAGACAGGTTTTCATACCAGCCAGTCTCCAACTGTGCGCACACTCCCTGACGTGTCACTGTTCGCCAGCAACGGACAGAATGGCGTGGCGGTCATCACGTGCCAGGCCGACGACCCCAACAACCAAAACGGGGCCTCGTGCAGTTTGAGCAGTCCGTTCACGGACTTCACCCTGGTGGGAGGTACGTCTGCGGCAACGCCACCGTTCGGCGCGATCGTGGCCCTGATCAACCAGGCCAACGGTGGTGGGCGACAGGGGAACGTGAATTACGGGTTGTACTTCCTGGCGGCGCACGACACTTTTTACACAAGCAACCAGTGCGCTTCTTCGCTGCCAGCCACTCCGAACGGCGCTTGCATATTCAACGACGTTACCAAGGGCAATATCGGCGTAGCGTGCGTGAAAGGCAGCACCAGCAATGTGGATGGCAGCACAACGTGGTGCCAGGGTGCTGGATCCACGTTCGGTGTCACAGTCGCGAACGGTAGTGTTGCTTATAGCGCAGGAGCCCAATACGACTTGGCCACGGGACTTGGGTCGGTGAACGTAACCAACCTTCTTGCCAAGTGGAGTACGTTTGCTCGAACCGTTACAACGACCACCGTATCCAGCCCAACTGGCGGAACGCCCTCGGGCACCAGCTTCAGCGCGACAGTAACCGTAACTCCGGCCGGCGTGACAGGAGACGTTTCGCTGAACGCCTTGGCGAACGACCAGACTACAATTTTGAGTTCGTTCGGCCCATTCCTTCTTTCGGGCGGGACAACGAGCGTGACAACTAAAGTACTGCCGCCAAATACGGCGTTTGTTTCAGCCACTTATGGTGGCGATTCGACACACGGAATGAGCACCTCATCGCCGGTGGCGATGCCAACGACTGTGGCCGGAGCAAACTCCCCTAGCACGACGAAGGTTGGGTTTGTGACTTTTAGTTCGACTAACGTGCCGTCGACGCCGAGCACGTCTTCACAATCGGTGCCCTATGGCTCTCCCTACGGCTTAAATATTTCCGTGACCAACTCGGGTAGCAGCAGTACTTGCGGGTTTGCCTATTCCGGCACGACCACGCCATCTATTCCCTGCCCCAAAGGCACCGTCGCACTGACCGACAACGGTTCTGCCTTGAACGATTTTCCGAGCGGACCGAACTTTAATGTTGCGAACACTTCCAAGGTAAGCAACCAGGGCTTTGTGGAGGACGGATTCATTCAACTCACAGGCGGCACCCACAGCATTGTGGCGACGTTCACAAGCACCGATACGAACTATCAGAACAGCGCCAGCAACACGTTGAGCGTGACGATTACTCCGGCGACGACGTTAACCCAGGTTGCCAGCAGTATCAGCGTCCTCCCCGCGGGGGGAGGCAGCGTAACGCTGGCGGCGGCTGTGGGCTCCAACAGCAACTCTGCGCAAGGGCCGACGGGAACCATCCAATTCCAGAACGGAAGCACCAATATTGGTGCGCCGGTGACCTGCTCACCTTCGGGCGCGACCGCGAATGCGGGATCGTCTTGCACGGCTACATTGCCAAACGTGGCAATCTCCGCACTGTTTCCGCCACCGACGAATGATCCGAGGCCGACACTGCCGTTGCTTCCCGTGTTGTTTGCCTTGCTGAGCCTCGTGTTCTTTGCGCTCGGCTGGCGCTGGATGCCGGAAAAGCGGCGCCGCACGTATGCTTACGCGGGATTCCTGGCGTTTGCGCTGCTGGCGGTGGCGATTGCGGGCTGCGGCGGCGGAGGTGGCGGCAGCGGTAAAACCGTGACCATCAAGGCCAGCTACGTAGGCGACACGAATTACGCAGCTTCGTCCGGGACCACCAAAATCACCGTTCAATAATTAATTCTCAAACCAAGAAAGGCGCTCCGCAGACGCGGGGCGCCTTTTTCTTTTTCGTGCCGTGCCTCCTTGCACAGACTTGCTTAGGTATAAGCGAGGAGACGTCATCCTATAGACACCCACATATGAGGGATGCTATTATCCGCCCACTTTGGGAATAAGCCGGCCGTGTCCCGCTGGCGAGCCCCACTGGTTCAATTAAAGTAACGATAATACATTCCCTGCGAGTGGGTATGAACCTTCATCGTGTAGTTCTGCGCGGTTCGCTCGTGTTCGGGTTATTTCTGTGTCAAATCCATGTTCAAACGGCGATGGGACAGGTGCGCTCGCGCGTTGTGGAGGCCGTGGACGACGCGCGGCGAACCACGCTGAGCGGGAACGTACATCCGCTGGCGCGCACGGAATTTGACCGCGGCGCGGTGGCGGAATCTCAGCCGATGAGCAGGATTCTGCTGCTCTTGAAACGGAGCGATGAGCAGGAATCCGCTCTGCAGGACACACTGGCGAAACAACAGGACAAAAGTTCGCCAACCTTTCACCAATGGCTGACGCCGGAGCAGTTTGGCGCGCAATTCGGCCCCGCTGACGCGGACATCCAGGCAGTGACCGATTGGTTGACGCGGCAGGGATTCACGATTGGAAGAATCTACAGTGGAAGAACGGTGATCGAATTTTCCGGCACCACCGGACAGGTGCAGCGGGCATTTGGCACGGCAATCCACAACTATCAAGCAAACGGAAAGACATATTCCGCGAACGCGAGCGATCCGCAGATTCCCGCGGCGCTTGCGCCGGTGGTGACGGGAGTGGTCTCACTGCACAATTTTCCGCGACAGTTTTATTCGCGACGTTTTGGAACTCTGCGCAAGGGGCCGGGCAAGAGTGCGGTGGATCCTCTGGTGACCATGCCGAATCCCTTTGGCCCAGGGACATTTTATGGGCTAGGGCCGGGAGATTTCGCGAAGATATACGGTGCGCCTGCAACATGCGGGAACCCGGCGGTGGCATGCACCGGTAGCGGGCAGACGATTGCGATCGTAGGCGAGACGAATCTTTTGGTCACCGACGTTCAGCAATTCCGCAGCGTGTTTGGCTTGCCGGCAACATTTGATGCCAACAGCATTGTTTACAACGGAGAAGATCCAGGCATCACCTCTCCGGACGAGGAGGGAGAGGCGGATCTCGACACGCAATGGTCGGGAGCAGTCGCGCCCGGGGCGACGATTAAGTATGTGTTGTCGGCATCGACGCCTGCTTCCCAGGGAGTGGATTTATCGGCGCTATACATCGTGGAGAACAATCTGGCGGCAGTGATGAGCGAGAGCTACGGGGCTTGTGAATCGGTCCTGGGGAGCACCGAGAATTCTTTTTACAACAACTTGTGGCAACAGGCCTCGGCGCAAGGAATTACTGTGGCGGTCTCGTCGGGGGACAGCGGATCGGCCGGGTGCGACAATCCCCATCAAGAAGGCTTAGCCACCCACCAAGAGGGAGTAAATGGACTGGCGTCGACGCCGTATAACGTGGCGGTTGGCGGGACGGATTTCGACGAATACGGAAACTGGGCAAAATACTGGAACACCACAAATGACGCGACGACCGGAACTTCGGCGCTGGGATACATTCCCGAAATACCATGGAATCAGAGTTGTGCGCAATTGGGAGCGGTCGGCTGCAACATCAACACGACGCCTGTCGAATTGCAAAACATCGTCGCGGGTGGAGGCGGACCAAGCGCGACATACAACAAGCCAAGCTGGCAGGTCGGAACCACAGGGATGCCGAACGACGGGAAACGCGATTTGCCGGATATTTCGATTCTGGCGAGTGCGGGATTTAACGGGAGCGGATATCTCTACTGCCAGGGAGATGTTTCAAGACAATGCCTCGACTCCTCGGGTTTCAATGGGTACATCACCTTCGGGGTCATCGGTGGTACGTCAGCATCGGCACCCGCGTTTGCAGGGATCATGGCGCTCATCAACCAGAGCCAGGCGACCGCGCAAAATCCGGCGCCGCGGCAGGGAAACGCGAATTATGTGCTGTACGCGTTGGCGCATAAATCGGGATCGAGTTGCGCGTCCGCAACTCCCGTGGTCACGGGATGCGTTTTCAACGACGTTACGAAGGGTAGCAGCGCCCTGCCGACCGGCGGCACTGGCATTGGAACGATCAGCGTGCCCTGCAGGGGCGGAGTAGTTGGTTGCAGCGCGACCTTGTCCAATCAAATTGGCGTGCTCGACGACCCAAATAAACCGGGTACTCTAGCCTGGAACGCGGGCGCGGGTTACGACATGGCCACAGGACTGGGGTCGCTGAATATAGGGAATCTAGCCACAACTTGGGGAACGGTTGCGACAGTGCCGACAACAACTACGTTGGCGCTATCCCCGACGACGGGAATCGCGCATGGGTCGGAAAATGTGACGACGACTATCAGCGTCACACCAAAAAGTGGAACAGCGACGGGAACGGTGTCGTTGCTAGCCCAGGCGTCCGCGGGGACGACCGTCAGCACAGGCGAGTTTACGCTGGGGGCGAACGGGAGCGTCAGCGGGACGACCACCAGCCTGCCGGGCGGCACCAACTATGCGGTCTACGCCCACTATTCGGGAGACGGAACAAACGCGCCGAGCGATTCGACGCCGGTGATGGTCAGCGTCGCTCCGGAATCCAGTCAGACGTTTATCGTAATTCCATCATTCGACGCCTCTGGAAACCAGCTTAGCGGGAATGCAACCTCCCTGACCTATGGCTCCAGCTA
>Ga0137412_10001609_pt1 | contig 17611 bp, 16 predicted proteins | sample CZODoug2_1_16fun_FD_122160 | JGI IMG/M metagenome (GOLD analysis project Ga0137412, IMG submission 122160) | Vadose zone soil fungal communities from Angelo Coast Range Reserve, California, USA - CZODoug2_1_16fungal (Hybrid Assembly) | ecosystem: Environmental > Terrestrial > Soil > Vadose zone...
CACGGACCATGGCCTTCGTCGGTCGACACGAGGTCGACGACCTCCGCAGGCCGAAGACGCGTACCGCGCCTGGAACGGCGAAGGTGTGACCGGGCGACTTCGCCTGCGCGTTCGGGACTCACGGCAAAGGCACCGGAATGCATCTTGACCCCACTGGGGATACCGAGCACTGGGACGGTTCTCTCGACGGTCTCCCAGATGTCGCGCAGCGTGCCGTCGCCCCCGGCGAACAGCAGGAGCTCGACATCGCAAGAGGCGACCTCGAGTGCCGCGGCGCGCGTGTCGGCGGCCGTCGTCGGGGTGTTCATCGCCAGGCCGATGATCTCGGTTGGAAGGCCTTCAGCCGTTGCGAGGTCGGCGCCCATCTGGCCGGGCGCTGCCACGACCACCACGTTCTCGCCGACGAGGCCGCGCAAGGCACGGCGAGCCCGACCGCCGGCGCGAGGTTGGGCGCCGCGAGCCGCCGCGCGTTTGGCCCCGTCGCCATCGGTGCCCTTGAGGGCCACCGAGCCGCCCATCCCCGCGATGGGGTTCACGATGAGCCCGATCCGCACCCGACCATGAAGATTCACGGGATCAGACAGCAAGCGCGGCAAGGTCATTGGATACCCTATCGACCGCGCGCCTAACCCCGGCGACGACTTCGTCGAGCTCCGACTCGGTCACGACGAACGGCGGCGCGAACGAGATCGTGTCGGCGTCGGGGAGCGCCCGCGAGATCACCCCTTCATCGATGCACGCAGCGGCCATCCGTGGCCCGACACCCAACTTGGGATCGAATGGCGTCAACGGATCGCGGTGTCCGAACTCCACGGCAGCCAGCAGACCGGTCCCACGGATGTCGACGACCAACGGGTGCTCTTGGAAGACCGCGCGCAATTGCGCGCGGAGGTACTCCCCCAGCGCTCCGGTTCGTCCGACCAGCCCCTCGTCCTCCAGGAGGTCCAGGTTGGCGAGTGCGACGGCTGCCGAGATCGGGTGAGAACTGTAGGTGTAGCCATGCGACCACACCCCGTCGCGGGTGGATTCCACGAGTACGCGCCAGATCTTCTCGGAGACAATGCAAGCCGATAGCGGCGCATAGCCGGAGGTGATCCCCTTCGCCACGGTCATCAAGTCGGGTCGAAGCCCAAGTGACTCCGTGCCGAACATCGTCCCGAGCCGACCGAACCCGGTGACGACTTCGTCGGCAATGAGAAGCACGTCGTACTTGTCGAGGACGGCCTGGATGGCCGCGAAGTAACCCTCCGGCGGCACGATGACGCCGCCGGCCGCCTGGACCGGCTCCGCGATGAACGCCGCTATCGTGCCAGGGCCCTCACGGACGATCGTCTCCTCGAGGTCACGTGCTAGCCGTGCCGTGAACTCGGCATCGGTACCGGCGTCCGGCCTCCACGTGCGGTGAGGTGCCGTGGTGTGGAGGACCTGCGGGATCGGCAGGTCGAAGCCGGCGTGCATGTTTGGAAGTCCGGTGAGGCTCGCAGACACGACGGTGGTCCCGTGGTATCCGCGCTGCCTGGCGATGATCTTCTTCTTCTCCGGGCGGCCGAGCGCGTTGTTGTAGGCCCAGATCATCTTGACGTGCGTGTCATTCGCGTCAGACCCGCTGTTGCCGAAGAACACCTTCGACATGGGCACTGGCGACATCGCAAGCAGTCGCTCCGCGAGCAGTGCTGGCGCTTCCGTCGCCATCGATCCAAACGAGTGGTAGTAGGGCAGGCGCTTCGCCTGCCGATACATCGCATCCGCGATTTCGAGACGTCCATAGCCGACGTTCACGCACCAGAGACCTGCCATCGCGTCGATGTACGTGCGGCCCTGATCGTCGGTGAGGCGTACCCCGGATCCGTCGACGATCGTCAGTCTTGGACCAACCAGCTCGTGCCGTCCTAGGTTGGTGAAGGGGTGGAAGACATGGCGGCGATCGACCTCGCTTGAACTGGACGGCATGAGGTAATGTTCGCACAGTGTTCAAACGTGCGCTAGGCGTTCATGAGAAACCCTCACGGCTTGGCATGTCGGAGCGGCCGATGCTGGATTCGCACCTAAGTGTGCGACGAACGGTCATTCGTGCGATCAATCGACGCGACCTCGGGTTGCGCACGGGTGGCGCGAGGTGAAGGTCGGCATCGTGGGATCGGGATCGATTGGCGTTGCGTTCGCGATCGTCTTCGCCAGGGCCGGCTATCAGGTCGGCTGCTGGGACGTCTCGAGCGCCTCACGTGACCGGGCGGGTTCCGACCTCGACGGAAAGTTGTCGCAATTACACCTCCACGGCCTGCTCGACGAGGACCCCTCGGTCGTACGGAGTCGCGTCACCTTTCATCCCGACCTCGAGGATGCAGTGGCGGCGGCGGAACTCGTCCAAGAATGCGCGCCAGAAGACCTACGACTGAAGCGTGAGCTCTTCAGCCAGTTGTCGGACCTGACTGCGCCTGGATCCGTACTCGCCAGCTCGAGCTCGGCAATCGTGCCGAGCGCATTGGCCGACGGGTTGTCGTGTGCTGATCGCATCGTCGTCGGACACCCCGGCAATCCGCCGTATCTGCTGCCCGTGATCGAGGTCGTGCCATCACCTGCCAGCGCGAGTTCGACGGTCGAACACGCGCTGGGTGTTTACGCGTCCGCCGGTTTGCGACCCGTGCTGGTGAAGAAGGAAGTCGAGGGATTCATCTTCAACAGGTTGCAAGGAGCGCTGCTGCGGGAGGCCTACTGCCTACTTCGCGACGGCGTGTCCAACGTCGCGGACATCGACGCCGTGGTGCGGCTGGGCCTCGGCCGTCGATGGGGCGTGGTCGGGCCATTCGAAACGGTGGACCTCAACACGAGAGGTGGGATCGAGGCCCACGCCGCCACGATGGGTCCGGCCTACGAACGCATGGGCGTCGAGCGCGGGCAGCACGATCCCTGGACGGCCGACCTGGTCGCGCTGGCGGCCGCCCAGCGACGTGCGCTCGTCTCGTCGGACGATTGGGATGACCGGGTGGCCTGGCGCGATGAACGACTCATGCGAATGGCCGCCGCCTTTCGGGACGGAGTCGCGTCGTGAGGGGTCGACGATGGTGACGATCGCCGAGACGGCCGATGATGCCGTCTCGGTGATCCGAGACGGCGACACGGTCCTCATCGGCGGGTTTGGCATGGCAGGCCAGCCCCTTGCGTTGATCGATGCGCTACGGCGGCATGGTTCTCGGGAGTTGACCGTCGTCAACAACAACGCGGGCAACGGCGATGGCGGACTGGCCGCGCTTCTCGCCGCCGGGCAGGTCAGAAGGATCGTGTGTTCGTTTCCACGACAGCATGATTCGTGGGTGTTCGACGACTTGTACCGGCGCGGCCAGATCGAACTCGAGGTCGTACCCCAAGGCAACTTGGCCGAACGAATCCGTGCCGCAGGAGCTGGTATCGGCGCGTTCTACACACCTACCGGAGTGGGCACGCGACTGGCCGACGGGAAGGAGACGCGTGTCATCGACGGACGTGAGCATCTGTTGGAGTTCGCCTTGGCCGCAGACGTCGCGCTGATCGCCGCCCACCGGGGTGATCGCGTCGGCAACCTGATCTATCGAAAGACCGCTCGCAACTTCGGCCCGATCATGGCGACAGCCGCACGTCACACGATCGCCCAGGTCGATCAGGTCGTCGAGCCCGGCGACATCGATCCTGAATGCGTTGTCACCCAAGGGATCTACGTTCAAACCATGGTGTGCACACTGTCCGATTGCGAGGCTGCGCGCCCATGAGCATCGTCGAACACCGTGACCGCGGTCCCCTGGATCGCAATGAACTGGCCGCCGAGGTCGCACGCGCCATCCCGTCCGGGTCGTACGTGAATCTCGGCATCGGTCAGCCGACGCGGGTCGCGGACCACCTTGCTGCGACCAGCGGGGTCGTCCTCCACACCGAGAACGGGATGCTCGGCATGGGGCCCCGGGCGACCGGGTCCGAGATCGATCCCGACTTGACCAACGCCGGCAAGATCCCCGTGACCGAACTGCCGGGGTGTTCGTACTTTCATCACGCGGACTCGTTCGCCATGATGCGTGGCGGCCACCTCGACGTGTGCGTGCTTGGTGCGTTCCAGGTCTCCGTGACAGGCGATTTGGCGAACTGGCACACCGGTGAGGCAGACGCCATTCCGGCGGTCGGTGGAGCGATGGACTTGGCGATCGGAGCCAAGTCCGTATTCGTGATGATGAATCTCTTCGACCGAGCCGGGAGGCCCAAGCTCGTGCCCGAGTGCACCTACCCCTTGACTGGCCTTCGCTGTGTCGACCGCGTGTACACCGACTACGCCACCCTGTACCTGGATGCGAACGGACCCGCCGTGGTCGCCACCTTCGGTATCGGCGTCGCCGAACTGTCCCAGCGACTCGGCTTCGCGCTCCACCCACACACTCCGTCAAAGATGGGAGAACGTCCGTGAAACAACTGAGCGAAAGAGTCGCGGTAGTCACAGGATCGGCAACGGGCATCGGTTTCGCCATCGCGCAGCGACTGGCGGCCGAGGGCGCGCGAGTGTTGTGTGCCGACATCGACCGTGATGGTCTGGACGCCGCGGTGAACCGACTGCAAGGCGACGGCCAGCAAGTCGTCGGACATCCATGCGACGTGTCGGACGCCGGTCAGGTCGAGGAGCTGATGGCTCGTGCGGCCGAACTGGACGGGCCCCACATCCTGGTATCGAATGCCGCGATCCAATTCGAGGGTCTGATCGAGGAAACCACGCCCGAGGACTGGGACCGCGTGTTCTCGGTCAATGTGCGCGGGGTGTTCCTCGCGGCGCGCGCGGCGATTCCGCTGATGCGCTCGGCGGGAAGTGGCTCGATCATCAACATGGCATCGGTGAATGGCTTTTGGGCCGAGCCTCAACTCACTGCCTACTGCGCGGCGAAGGGCGCAGTCATCGCACTGACGAAGGCGATTGCCGTCGAAGTCGGACGGCATGGGATTCGATGCAACAGCATCTGCCCCGGCTACATCGACACGGGAATGGCTCGCCGCTACATCGACGTGCAGGCCGATCCCGAGGCCGCCCGACACAACGCCGAGCAGATGCATGCTCTCGGAAGATTGGGCCTCCCTGAGGAAATCGCTGCGATGGCCCACTACCTGGCGTCTGACGACTCCTCATTCTGTACCGGCCAGCAGTTCGTCGTCGACGGTGGCCTCACGGCAGGGGCGAGCAATTGAATGTCGAGCAGGGGGAAGCCATGAATGAAGTCGTTGGCGGACGGCTGGCCGGCAAGGTCGCCGTCGTCACAGGAGCGTCGCAGGGAATCGGGCGGGAGATCGCGGTCGCGTTCTCTAACCACGGCGCCCGGGTCGTTGCGGGAGCACGCAACCTCGCGGGTCTCGAGCAGACCGCGGCGCGAGCGAACGGCCGAATCGTCACGCAGGTCTGCGACGTACGCAAGGAACGCGACGTCGAGGCCCTGATCAAGACCGCCGTCAGCGAGTTCGGCCGCCTGGACGTCATGTGCAACAACGCCGCGGTCCTGAAGGCAGCACCATTGACCGAGACCAGCCAAGAGGATTGGGACGAGATCATCGAGGTGAATCTCCGGGGTACCTTCTTCGGTTGCAAGCACGCCATTCCAGCGCTCGAAGCGAGCGGCCGCGGCGGATCGATCATCAACGTCGGTTCCATCAACAGCTTCGTCGGGGAGCGTCTGCTTTCGGCATACGTGAGTTCGAAGGGCGGCGTGCACATGCTGACCAAGAATGCCGCTGCGGAGTGCAGCTCCAAGGGAATTCGCGTCAACATGATCGCACCCGGCGGAACCGATACGCCGATGAACGACGCGCAGTTCGACTCCGCCGAGAGTCGAGCATCGGGGGACGCACGAGCCAGGATCTTTCAACCACTCGGCGGGCTGGTGCCACCGGCTGACGTAGCTGCTGCAGCAGTGTTCCTAGCGTCGTCCGATTCCCGCTCCATGACCGGCGCCACGCTGCTCGTCGACGGTGGGCTCATGGCCGCGTGGGACCACGCCAGCGACCACGTGGCCGTGCCGGAGTGACAGTCAAGGTCGGCGCTAAATCTGCTCAGGACGTGGTGACGGCCGCGAGTTCCTCGCGCAGCGCGGCCGCGAAGGCGTCGACGTCGGCCTCGGTCGTGTCGAAGGCACACATCCAGCGCACCTCCCCGGTGATGGGGTCCCAGTCGTAGAACCGGAAGCGCTCGCGCAGCCTGTCGGCGACGCCCGGAGGCAGGATCGCGAACACGGCGTTGGACTGTGTCTGCTGCGTGATGGTCACGCCGGGCAACTCCTCGACGGCCGCCCGCAGCCGGGTGGCCATCGCGTTCGCGTGGCTTGCCGAACGCAGGTAGAGATCGTCGGTCAGGATGGCGATCAGCTGGGCCGAGACGAAGCGCATCTTGCTCGCAAGTGCCATGTTGAGCTTGCGCAGATACGTCAGGCCCTCGCATGCCGCAGGATTGAGCACCACGATGACGTCACCGAAGATCAGGCCGTTCTTCGTCCCTCCGAACGACAGGAGGTCGACGCCGGCGTCGGTGGTGAACTCGCGCAACGGCTTCCGCAGATACGCGGCCGCGTTCGACACTCTCGCACCGTCCATGTGCAGCGTCATTCCCCGTTCGTGCACGTGGTCGGCGATCGCCCGCACCTCGGCGGTGGTGTACGCGGTGCCGACTTCGGTGGTCTGGGTGATCGACACCGCGAGCGGCTGGGCGCGGTGCTCGTCGCCCCACCCCCACGCCTCGCGGTCGATGAGCTCGGGGGTGAGCTTGCCGTCCGGCGTCGGAACCGTCAGCAGCTTGAGCCCCGCGACGCGCTCGGCGGCGGCGTTCTCGTCGGTGTGGATGTGCGCGGTCTGCGTACAGATCACCGCGCCCCAGCGCGGCAGCATCGACTGCAGGCCGATCACGTTGGCGCCGGTGCCGTTGAAGACGGGGAACGCTTCCACGCCCGCACCGAAGTGCTCGGCCATGACCTCCTGCAGGCGGGCCGTATAGGCGTCCTCGCCGTACGCGGTCTGATGCCCCTCGTTGGCGGCCGCGATGGCGGCGAGCACCTCGGGGTGGATGCCTGCGTAGTTGTCGCTGGCGAAGCCGTGGTACTCCGGGTCGTGCAGGCGCAGGGTGTCGTTGAAAACTTGGGTCACGACCTCCAGTGTGGCTTAGACGTTCCAGTGCTCGTCTTCGGTGTCGACCGCCTTGCCGATGACATGCGGCGCAGCGGCTCGGCCATACTGGCCCGGTGGGGGTTTGGGATGCGGCTGGCACAGTTCTATGAAGCAGATCCTCATCGCCGCCGGCATGGCCCTGGCGGTTGCGCTTCTGCTGACCCTCGTGTTGATCCGAGTGTTCACCCGGTGGGGGTTCGGCCAGGAGATCCGCGACGACGCCCCAAAGAGCCACCAACGCAAGCGTGGCACGCCGACCATGGGCGGCCTCGCGATCCTCACCGCGATCTGGGTTAGCTACCTGGGCACCAACCTCGTCGGGCTCGCGCTCGGTGGAGAGGGCCCGTCGGCGTCGGGACTGCTCGTCCTCGGGCTGGCCACCGCGCTGGGTGCAGTCGGCTTCACCGACGACTACGTCAAGTTGCGGCGCTCGCGCAACCTCGGCTTGAACAAGAGGGCCAAGAGCGCAGGCCAACTCGTCGCAGCAGTCCTCTTCGGCGTGCTCGCGCTGCAGTTCCGCAATTCGGACGGCCTCACTCCAGGCAGCGTCGAGCTGTCCTACGTCCGCGAAATCGCCACGGTCACACTGGCGCCCGCGGTGTTCGTGCTGTTCTGCATCATCGTCGTCTCTGCCTGGTCGAATGCCGTCAACCTCACTGACGGCCTGGACGGGCTCGCCGCAGGCGCCATGGCGATGGTCTCCGCCGCGTACGTACTCATCACCTTCTGGCAGTTCCGAAACGCGTGCGCCGTCACCCCTGGGCCCGGTTGCTACCACGTCCGGGATCCTTTGGATCTGGCCCTCGTCGCCGCGGCGACCGCAGGCGCCTGCGTCGGATTCCTGTGGTGGAACGCCGCACCCGCCAAGATCATCATGGGTGACACGGGTTCGCTGGCGCTGGGCGGCATCATCGCCGGGCTGTCGGTGACCAGTCGCACCGAGATCCTGGCCATCGTCGTTGGCGCACTGTTCGTGGCCGAGGTGACCTCGGTCGTCATTCAGGTCGTGGCGTTCCGAACCACCGGCCGACGGGTCTTTCGCTTGACTCCGCTGCACCACCACTTCGAGCTGATGGACTGGCCAGAAAGCACACTGACCATCCGGTTCTGGCTCATCACGGCCATCGCCTGCGGCCTCGGAATCGCGCTCTTCTACGGCGAATGGTTGACGGCCGTCGGAGCCTGAGCACCGCGGCGAGGACCGACGACCTAGGAGCGCGCACGCGGCTTCCTAATAGACTGCAAATCAAGGGCTTTGGCGGATCGCTATCAGCCCGTAGAAGGTTTAGCTACTGCACGATTCTCGGCCGTCGGTCGGTAGCGAATTTGGTGCGATCGCTGCCTCTTGCGCGCACATACACTCAGAGTCTGGGGTGCAGGGCTTCACCGTGTATGTCGGAGGTTTTCGTGTCGGGGGTAGTTCGCGTCGTTGCTGACGATCTAAAGCTGTCCGCGTCGCAGGTCGATATGCATGCCGACAGCCTTCGCCTCAGCCATGGAACCGCCGACACTCAGATCGAGGCGGCACAATCAGGGTTGCCCGCAGGAGCAGCAGCTGCCCTCGGCGGAGCGGTAACCAAGTGGCAGCAAGAATCCACCGTCCACTTCACGCGGATGGTTGACCACAGCACGGGGCTGCGCTCGGGCGCAGCAACCTACGACGAGGTTGACTCCCAAAGCGCCGACAACCTCAGTGCAGCCGGGGAGAACATTGCGCCCCCGGACTTGGGGTTGTAGTCGGGTCGTCGGACGATGACGGTTTCGGTTGAGGACATCGATCGGTGGAACGGCGGCGATGCCCGAGAAGTCTTCAACGCCACGCGCAGCCGCGCTGAAGCGGCGTTCGAAGCTTCCAACGGAATCGCTGACCTACCCGCGTTCGGCACCTGGGGCGGTGACGCATCCGAAGCGGCCAAGGAGGCAATCGGCCAGACCCGCAGGGACCTCGACGCGCACGGAAACGAGGCCCTAGCGGTATCGCGTGCCGCCAGTGCTGCTGCTGACGACGTCGAGCAGGTCAAGTCCGACCTTGCGCAGTTGCGCGCGGACGCCGACAGCTTGGGGATGGCGATCGATCCCATCGGCAACACCATCGAGCCAGGGCCGGGAAGCGCCGGTGCCGACCCAATGGAACTCCTGCTCAAGCAGATCCAGCTCCAGGAACGGCTGGACAAGATCTTGGCCGACGCCGCACGGTTCGACGCGGAATTGGCCAAGGCCATCGACATGGCGATCGGCAAGGAGCCGATCCCGGACGTAGGCCCACCCACCGGGCTACCGCAGTTGCCCCCGGAAGGCTCTTCGCCCGTGGACACCCGGAAATGGTGGGACTCGCTGACTCCCGCGCAACGCGAGGACCTGGCCCGCTATCAACCAGCTGATATCGGCAAGCTCGACGGCGTCCCCGCAGCAGTTCGTGAGCAGATCAACGCCGCCCGCCTGCCCGGCGAAATCGCGAAGGCGCAAGCCGCCGTCGACGCCATCACCGCCCACCCGATCGCCAAGCCCAACCCCAGCCAGGTCGACGCCCGCCAGGCCGCCCTCAACAAGCTTGCCGATCTGCAGCAGCTGCAGACCACTCTCAAGAATCACCCCGGCACGGGGTTGCTGCTGCTGGACACCACCAGCAATCCGAAGAACGTCCTCGCCGCTGTCGCGAAGGGCGACGTCGACAACGCCCAACGAGTCGGGGTCACCGTGGGCGGGATGACGACCAACGTGCGGGGCAGCGTGGACGGCATGACCGGCGAGATCATCGCCCAACACGACCAGGCCGTCGAGTTGCGCAACCTCGCCGGTGTGGCGAATCCCGAATCGGTGGCCACCATCGCGTGGCTCGGCTATGAGGCACCGGGCATGAATCTCGACGTCACCGACGACGCTCTGGCCAAAGCCGGCGCCGGTCCGCTCAACCACTTCTACCAAGGGCTGGGTGCCACCACGAATGTGCCCGACCAGCAACTGACCGCCTTCGGACACTCCTACGGCTCACTGACCACCAGCCTGGCGCTGCAGGAAGGCGCTCCCGTCGACAACGTGGTGCTGTACGGATCACCTGGCGGGGAGCTCGCCAACGCCTCCCAGCTCGGCGTCGCTCCCGGGCACGCCTACTTCATGGACGGCGTCACCGACGGCGTCCCCACGACCGTCGCGGGCCTCCACGCCTTCGGTCCACCGCTCAGTGAAGTGCCCGGCTTCACCGAGTTGTCGGTCAACTCCGGTCAGGCCCCCGGGCCGCCGTATGGTGACGGGCAGTGGCACGAACGCGCCTATGGACACTCGGAATATGCACGTACCGGCGACAACGGAGAACTACGAATGAGTGCCTACAACATGGCCGCGATCCTCGCAGGACTGCCGCAGGAGACCATCGCCCCGCCGACCAACCTGCCGCCACCAACCCTCCCGCTCGGTCCGCGCGGCATCCCCGTCCCCAACCCGAACTACCACCCATGACGCGCCGCCGCTCCGTGACGGTCACGCTGCTCGCCGTACTGATCGCCGTCGCCATCCCTTCGTGCATCAAGGACACCACCGTCAACCCCTACGCGGCCCCCGACCACGGCGAACTCGACCGCTTGCAGAAGATCATCAACGACCGGCCAGATCTGGAGACCGCGCGAGCACAGCTCACCGAACTCGACGCGCAGATCCGAGCGGCGGTCGCCAAGTACTCGCCGCAGACGGTGATCTCGCCATCGACACCCAACGCCGACCGGGGCTGCCCCGATCCCTACGTCCACAACATCGGGGACACCTTCACGATCGAGAAGATCTACGCGCGACCCGCTCCCACGGTCGAACAGTTTCAGCAGATCACCACGGCCCTGCAGCCGATCCTCACCGCCGCACAGTTCAAACCGAACACCCCGGCCAACGTGACCCCACCACCGGGAACCTTCTCCCAGATCACCAACGACGGCTCGACGCTCGAACTGATCAACAGCCCCGGCGCTGTCCTGGTCTACGGCTATTCCACCGGATGCCGCCTACCCAATGCCTGGCGTACCGGACCGCCCCCCGCCGATCTGCGCCCATCCGACGACCCGGGCGTTCACTATCCCTACCTTTACGGATCAGACGGCGGACGACGAAGCTAGTACACCCTTCTGCACACGACTCTTGGTGGTCACCCCGGTCGAGTCCGACGGCGCCACGACGAGCTCTACGGGTCTTTCAGAAGATCCCGAGGGCTTTTAGAAGTTCCAGTCGTCGTCTTCGGTGTTGACGGCCTTGCCGATGACGTACGACGAGCCAGAGCCGGAGAAGAAGTCGTGGTTCTCGTCGGCGTTGGGTGACAGTGCGGACAGGATCGCCGGGTTGACGTCGGTCTCGTCCTTGGGGAACAGCGCCTCGTAGCCGAGGTTCATCAACGCCTTGTTCGCGTTGTAGCGCAGGAACTTCTTGACGTCCTCGGTGAGCCCGACCCCGTCGTAGAGGTCCTGGGTGTACTCCACCTCGTTGTCGTACAACTCGAACAGCAGCTCGTAGGTGTAGTCCTTGAGCTCGGCCTTGCGCGCGTCGTCCGCGAGCGCCAGGCCCTTCTGGAACTTGTAGCCGATGTAGTAGCCGTGCACGGCCTCGTCGCGGATGATCAGCCGGATCATGTCGGCGGTGTTGGTCAGCTTGGCGCGGCTGCTCCAGTACATCGGGAGGTAGAAGCCGGAGTAGAACAGGAAGCTCTCCAGCAGCGTCGAGGCCACCTTGCGCTTCAGCGGATCGTCGCCCCTGTAGAAGTTCATCACGATCTCGGCCTTGCGCTGCAGGTTGGAGTTCTCCTCCGACCAGCGGAACGCCTCGTCGATCTCCACGGTCGAGCACAGCGTGGAGAAGATGTTGCTGTAGCTCTTCGCGTGCACCGACTCCATGAACGCGATGTTGGTGTAGACCGCCTCTTCGTGCTGGGTCAGCGCGTCGGGGATCAAGCTGACCGCGCCGACCGTGCCCTGGATGGTGTCCAGCAGCGTCAGGCCGGTGAAGACGCGCATGGTGAGCTGTTTCTCGTGCGGCGTCAACGTGCCCCAGGACGGGATGTCGTTGGATACCGGAACCTTCTCCGGCAACCAGAAGTTGCCGGTCAGCCGGTCCCAGACCTCGGCGTCCTTCTCGTCCTGGACGCGGTTCCAGTTGATGGCCGAGACACGGCTGATCAGCTTCATTCCGTCGGACACCAGACCCTCATTTCACCTGCGGAACTGTATTTGCCAGGCCGACCCGGCCGGTAGAAGGCGACACTACCCCTGGTGTCCGACAACGAACGCCAGCACAACAACTTGTGTCGCGTGTCGTCGAACAAAGTCACCTCACTGCTTGGTGAACGAGTACTCCGAGTTCCTGAATCGGCGGGTCTCCAGCCAATACTGCCAGGTCATTCCGCTCCATAGCGTCCGGTTCACACCATGCTCGTCCATGTACCAGCTCTGGCAACCTCCGGTGCTCCACACGGTGCCCGCGAGCTCGGCCTGCAACTCGGCGTTGTACTCGTCCTGGGCGTAGCGGCTGGGTGCCAGCGCGCGTGCGCCGGACTTGTCGACGGCGGCGATCGCCTTCGCGACGTACCGGATCTGCGACTCGATCATGAAGACCACCGAGTTGTGGCCGAGCGCGGTGTTGGGACCCAGCAGGAAGAACAGGTTCGGCATGCCTGCGACCGCGATCCCGCGATGCGCCTGAATGCCCTCGCGGGTCCACCGGTCCACCAGGTCCTCGCCGCCCGGTCCCTTGATGTCGACGTAGGTGTAGGAGTCGGTGACGTGGAACCCGGTGCAGAACACCACGACGTCCACCGGATGCTCGATACCGTCGCTGGTGACGATGCCATCGGCGGTCATCCGCTCGATGCCGTCGGTGATCACCTGGGTCTTCGGATTGGCGATGCCGCCGTAATAGGTGTCGGAGTTCAGGATTCGCTTGCAGCCAGCACGGTAGTTCGGCGTCAGCTTGCGGCGCAGTTCACGATCCTTGACCGAGCGTCGGATGTTCCACTTGCCCAGCAGCTCACCGAGTTTCAGCAGCCGTGGCTGCCGTGTCATCGCGAACCCGACGCCCTCGTGAATCCAGTAGATCCCTGCGCGCATCAACGCGCGCGTGCCAGGGACGTTGCTGAACGTGGTGCGCATCCACTGCGGTATGGGATTGTTCGGCCGGGGCATCACCCACGCCGGGGTGCGCTGGTAGAGCTGAAGTTCGGCGACGTCGCCGACGATCTCGGGCACGATCTGGATCGCGCTGGCACCGGTGCCGATCACCGCGACGCGCTTGCCGGTGATGTCCACGCTGTGGTTCCACTGCGCGGAATGGAAAGTGGTGCCCTGGTATTCGTCGATGCCCTCGATGTCGGGGACGAGCGGGATGTGCAGTCCGCCAGCGCCGGAGACGAGGAACTGCGCGACGTACTCCTGGCCGTTGTCGGTGAACACGTGCCAGCTCTGTTCGTCGTCGTCCCAGTGCGCGCGGTCGACCCGAGCGCCGAACTGGACGTACCGGCGCAGGCCGTACTTGTCGGTCACGCCCTTGAGGTAGTCGAAGATCTCCGGCTGAAACGACCACATGTGCCGCCAGTCCGGCTTCGGCTCGAACGAGAACGAGTACATGTGCGACGGGATGTCGCACGCGCATCCCGGGTAGGTGTTGTCGCGCCAGGTACCGCCGATCTCGTCGGCCTTCTCCAGGATCAGGAAGTCGACGCCCTGGCGCTGCAGCGCAATGGCCATGCCGAGTCCGGAGAAGCCGGACCCGATGATGAGCGCTCGGGTGTGGACGGGGTCCTTGCGGAGCGCGTTCTGGTCAGCCTGCTCGGCAACGGTCATGGACGGTGTCCTTTCATGGGAACGCCGGTACCGGGTATTCGCAAGTGTTCCGTCACGGGGTCGTTCGTGTCAACGCGCCGACGATACGGGCAGGTCAGGCGACGGATTCGCGGCGACGAACGCCTTCGTGCAACGGCAGGTCCGCGTCGATCTTGATGCCGAGCAACTCGCAGGTGCCGTTGATGGCGCCGAGCATGATCGTCGTCATGTGAGCGATGAACTCGTCGGGCGGCATGCGCCGCGGGCTGTCCACCTCGGCGCCCAGCCACCAGTCCGTCGCCGCTGCCGCCGACCCGTACGTGGTGTACGCGGCCAGCTCGATGGCGGCTCCGTCGAGCTCCATTTCGCGCAGCTCGTTGCTGAACATGTTGGCCATCGCCAGCGTGATTCCGCGGCCCTCGTTGAGCGCCCGCATCGTCGACTCGCTCTGCTCGGCGAAGCGGCCCTGGATGAGGAAGCGGCACACGTTGGGGTGCTCATCGACCAGCAGCACGTACTGTTCGACGCTGCGCCGGATCACCTCACGCGCGGGGTCGGTGGCCAGGTTGATCGTCGGGAAGATGGCCGCCCACAGGATGTCTCGCAGCCGCTCGCCGATCGCCTGGAACAGATCCGACTTGTCGGTGAAGTGCCGGTAGATCTTCGGCTTGGCCGTCCCGGCCTCTTCGGCGATCTCCCGCAGGCTCACCTCGGGGCCAAGCCGGTCGATCGCCCGGAAGGCGGCGTCGACGATCTCGGAACGCACCTTCTTGCGGTGCTCGCGCCAACGCTCACTGCGCGCGTCGACCTTCACGCCGGGCTGGATACCCGGTCTGGGGAGGGACGGTCGGCGCACCCACCCACTGTACCGGCTGAGCCCTCCTGACCTGCCAAGACCGCGCCGTACGTGGCGTATCCCACGATCTCCGGATCGTCGTTTCGATGACCGTGCTCGTCAGGCTGGGTTTCTTCGCCCCAGGTACTATCGCCCCGAGACAAATCCAGCTAGTGAGACGGAACAGATGACGCAGCGATACGACCTCGTCATTGCCGGCGGGGGCCCTTCGGGCTCGGCAGCGGCATGGCAGGCGGCGCGGACCGGCGCGAAGGTAGTCGTCCTTGACAAGGCCGAGTTCCCGCGATCCAAGCCATGCGGCGACGGGCTGACTGCCCGTGCAGTGAGCTACCTGCAGAAGATGGGCCTTGCCGACGAGGTCGCGAGCTACCACCGGGTCAATCGGGTGACGGTGTTCAGCCCCAGCAAGTGGGAACTGTCCTTCCCCAAGCGCCCTGGCATGCCCGACCACGGACACACCGTCAGCCGCGAGCACCTCGACACGGTGCTGCTCAAGCACGCCGAGTCCGCGGGCGCCGAGGTCCGCCAGGGCGCCGAGGTCAGTGGACCCGAGTTCGACGCGAGCGGCCGCGTGGTCGGTGTCGTCCTCAAGGGCGGCGAAAAGGTGTACGCCGACGCGGTGATCGCGGCCGACGGCGCGTACTCCCCCATCAAGCGCGCCCTGAAGCTCGACTCGGCGTACAAGGGCTACCAGGCGATCGCGATCCGCTCGGAGATGCACGCCAACCGCGCGGACTCCGACAGCCTCGACATCTATTTGAAGCTGGAGTTCCAGGGTGATCAGCTGCCCGGGTACGGGTGGGTGTTCCCGATGGGCAGCGGGCGGTTCAACATCGGCCTTGGCTATGTCAACAGCTACAAGAACTGGCAGTCGATCAACGCCACGCAGTTCCTGGGCGAGTTCCTCCGGACGCTCCCACCCGAGTGGGAGCTGCCGCCCATCGAGGAGCTGAAGAAGAATAAGAGTGTTCGCGCATGGCGGTTGCCGATGGGCTTCACCGCATGGCCGCCGTGGCGGCCGGGTGTGCTGTTCACGGGTGACTCGCTGGGCGCAGGCAAGCCGGCGTCCGGCGCGGGCATCTCCAAGGCGCTGGAGTCGGGGCTGGCCGCGGGCGAGTGTGCGATCGCGGCGCTGCAGAACGGCGGGCCGGGTGACTTCACGAACTACGCGCTGCGGATGGAAGCGGCGTGGGGCAAGGAGTACCGGCGCGGTCGCTACTTCCACAAGCTCGCCGGCATCCCGGCCGTTGCCAACTCGGGCATCAAGTTCATCGACAACGGCTTCTTCCGCGACCGCATGCTGAAGGCGTTGTACAAGAAGGCGCAGGGTCCGCAGCACACCTACAAGTAGTCAGTCGAAGAGCTGCTTGACCTTGAGTATCAGTTCGAAGACGCCATAGGCAAAGGGGATGGCCACCCACAGCCAGGCCAGGGCGATGTACACCTTGGGCACTCTCGACTGGTAGTCGTGGAATTCGACGTCGGCTGTCATGTCGGTCATCGCCTGCTCTCCTGAAATTCCTTGGCGCGGTCGTCGGACGCGCTCGGTTCATGCCACTTCTCGTCGACCGGTTTTAGAAGCTCGTTGCACACCAGCGCGACCAGCAACAGCCCGATCATGATCGAGAACGACAACGTGTACAGCTCGGGTCCGGACTTGCCCGCGGCCTTCTCGCTGTCGGCCATCGCATTGACCATGATAGGCCCGAGGATGCCCGCGACCGACCAAGCCGTGAGGAGCCGGCCGTGGATCGCTCCGACCTGATACGTACCGAACAGGTCGCGCAGATAAGCGGGGACGGTTGCGAAGCCGGCGCCGTAGAACGACAAGATCAGCAATGTGCAGATCAGGAACATCACGTTGTTCGAGTTCTGCATCAGCGTGATGGTCAGGTACAACAGTGCGCCCACCCCGAGGTACATCCGGTAAGCGTTCTTGCGGCCGATCTTGTCGGACAAGCTCGACCAGCCGATGCGTCCCAGCATGTTGGCCAGCGAGAGCATCGCGACGTAGCCCGCCGCCGCTGCGGCAAGCGCGGCAGCGGCAATGCCGGCCGCCGGGAAGAAGTCTTGATAGATCGGCGAGGCCTTCTCCAGGATGCCAATCCCCGCAGTCACGTTGAAGCACAACACAACCCACAACAGCCAGAACTGCGGTGTCTTGATCGCATTATTGGCCGAGACCTGGCCACCAGTTGCGATCGAGCCCGCCGTCGGCGGCGCGGCAATCCATCCGTGCGGTTTCCAGTCCGGTCTCGGCACCCGCACCAGCAACCAGCCCAGTGACATGAACACGGCGTAGACCACACCGTGCACCAGGAAGGTCTTGGCGATGCCGGCCGAATCGGTGCCGAACAGGTCCAGCATCTCGGTCGACCACGGCGACGCGATCAGCGCGCCACCACCGAAACCCATGATCGCCAGCCCGGTCGCCATGCCAGGCTTGTCGGGGAACCACTTGATCAGGGTCGAGACCGGCGAGATGTACCCGATGCCCCAGCCGATTCCACCCAGCAGCCCGTAACCGAATAGCACCAGCCAGTACTGGTGCATCGCCAGTCCGGCGGAACCGACCAGCCAGCCACCGCAGAAACAGCACATCGCGGTGAACATGGCAGCGCGCGGCCCATTGCGATCGACCCAGGTGCCGAAGATCGCGGCCGACAGCCCGAGCACGACGATGCCGACCGTGAACGGCAGGGCGGTGAGCGTGCCGGAAATGTGCAGCGCTCCTTCCAGGGGCTTCTTGAACACGCTCCACGAGTACGCGGCGCCGATCGACAGGTGAATCGACAGCGCGGCGGGTGGGACTAGC
>Ga0137412_10001611_pt1 | contig 17598 bp, 15 predicted proteins | sample CZODoug2_1_16fun_FD_122160 | JGI IMG/M metagenome (GOLD analysis project Ga0137412, IMG submission 122160) | Vadose zone soil fungal communities from Angelo Coast Range Reserve, California, USA - CZODoug2_1_16fungal (Hybrid Assembly) | ecosystem: Environmental > Terrestrial > Soil > Vadose zone...
CCATCGTCACGGGACTGTTCGTCGCCATCTCGATGACCACGGGCGGCGGCGCCTGGGACAATGCCAAGAAGTACATCGAGGAAGGGCATTACGGCGGCAAAGGCTCGGACGCGCACAAGGCGGCGGTGACCGGCGACACCGTCGGCGACCCCTACAAGGACACCGCGGGCCCGGCCATCAACCCGCTGATCAAAATCATCAACATCGTCGCCCTGCTCCTGGTGCCCCTACTCGGCAAAATGATGTGAGTCGACTCTCTTCGCAGCCATCTCCGCGGACGGGGTCGCCTCGACCCCGTTGGTCCGGCGCGTAGCGCCTAAACAAGCAACGGCCGCCAGCGCCATAATCACCGCGCAGAAGTACTGTGCCACGGCAATGATGTTCACATGCCGCGCCAGTATGGAGCCCGCGACCACCGCGGGCACGCCCATGGCCAGGTAGCAGATGATGAAAATGATCGACAACGTGCCGGCCCGCTCGTGCGGAGCCGCGGACGGGATGACGGAACGCACAGCGCCCTGAAACCCAACGCCGAAGCCTATCCCGGCCACGGCAGTGCCAAGAAAGAACAGCCCGATGGCACCCCGCGGCAGCGTGAGCGCGGTGAGCCCCACCCCGGCAAACAGGCTACCCGCGCCCAGCATCACCATCTGCCGCGGCGTGCGCTGTTGCAGGAGCAGCACCGAAATTCCCGCGCTCGCTGCCAGGACGAATAAGGCCAGGCCGCCGAGCACCGGCGAATGCGAGTTCAGCATGCCTCGGATCAGCATTGGTCCAAGCGAGCCGTAGAACCCGGCAAGTGCCCAGACGCTGACCAGAATCGGCACCGCCAACAGCAAGGGTTCGCGGGTTGCGCGCGGTAGATTGAGGCGCGGTTTGAGGGATCCTAGAACGCCGGGTTGCGCGGAAATGGATTCCTCCATGAACATGAGTCCGAGGATCTGCGCCATGAAGATTGCCGCCAGCACGGCGTACACGAAATGCGTCGGGCCGGGCAAGTACTGCAGAAAAATCCCTCCGATCAACGCGCCCAGCGCGGTACCGAAAGGCGGAGCCACCGCATTGGCAACGGTGCCGCGGCTCTTGTCGAGATCGATCATCGCGGCTCCAATCGCGCCGATCGCGGCGCCCGTCGTGACTCCCTGAACGACGCGCGCCACCAGCAGTCCGGTGACGCTCTCGGCGGTCGCGAACAGCAGCATCACCAGCGCCTGGCCGAGGGCGGCCACGATCAACACAGGCCGACGGCCGAGGGTGTCCGACAACCGGCCGGCGATCAGCAGCGCGGCCAGCACCGCGAGGGCATAGATGCCGAAGACGATGGTCAACATCACCGGCGAAAAGCCCCACATCGCTTGATAGAGGGGATACAGCGGTGTGGGCGCGCTGGAGCCGGCCAAGAATGACACGGTCATGGACGCCAGAAGATAAAACGAGGCATCGGGCGATAGATAGCGGGTTCCGCTCCGGCTTGACGATTTCACCGCTGAGGTTGCTGAATGCATGAACTACTCCGAACAGACAGGTCTGTCTGTTTTGTTGAAGTATACAGACCTGTCTGTTAGAGTCAACCCCATGGATACCAAAATTGACGTCACAGCTGACCCCAGGCCGGCGCCGGTCCGTCTCTCCGCCCGCGAGCGGCTGCTCGCGGCGGCCGACGAGCTCTTTTATGAAAATGGCGTCAACCTGGTCGGCATCGACCGGATCATCGAACACGCCGGCGTCGCGAAAGCCTCGCTTTACGATTGTTTCGGCAGCAAAGACGAGTTGATTCGCTGTTATTTGCAGCGGCGCAGCGAACGGCGTCAGGCGCGAATCCGCGAGCGCATGGCGCCGTTTCAGGATCCGCGGGACAAGATTCTGAGCGTCTTCGACCTCCTCGAAGACACGGTCGCCCAGCCGAATTACCGCGGATGCGCGTTTCAGCGAGCCGGCGCCGAAGCCGGGGCCGGCAGCACGATCAAGGGAGCATGCGACGATTCCCGCACTTGGATTCGGACGCAGTTCACCGAGCTAGCCCGAGCGGCCGGAGCCCGTGATCCCGAATCCTTGGGCCGGCAACTGGTACTCATTTATGACGGTGCCGCAGTGGCGGCGCACGCCGATCGCGATCTCAACGCGCCGATAGCGGCGCGCGCCCTGGCGGAACGCTTGCTGTCCCCGGTCAATTAGGTCTCCTGCCGGCTAACGCGGGGTTGACTCTGCGCTCAACTCAGCGGACGGGGTCGCATCGACCCCGTAAATCCGGCGCGTAAGCGCCTAACTAAATGTCGAAATAGATGGCGTCGGGTTCGAGCGCGCCGTCGCGCGTGGCCACGCGCAGCTCCGGCTCCTTGAGCGACACGCGCGAGCGCGGCGGCACGCTGCGGGTCAGGAACACCGAGCCGCCGATGACGCTGTCGGCGCCGACCACGGTCTGTCCTCCGAGTACCGTGGCATTGGCATAGAGCGTGGAGCCGCTCTCCACGGTGGGATGGCGCTTCTTGCCGCGGATGAGCTGGCCGCTCGCATCGCGCGGAAACGACAGCGCGCCCAAAGTCACACCCTGGTACAGCTTCACGCCGTCGCCGATCACCGTGGTCTCGCCGATCACCACGCCGGTGGCATGATCGATGAAGAACGCCGCACCGATGGTCGCTCCCGGATGAATATCGGCGCCCGTCTTGGAATGCGCCCATTCCGTCATGATGCGCGCCATCATCGGCACTCCCAAATCGTACAAGGCATGGGCGATGCGATACACGCTGACCGCCAGCACGCCCGGATAGGCGAGGATCACCTCATCCAGATTGGTCGCCGCCGGGTCGCCGTCGAACGCCGCCTGCACGTCGCGGATCAGCAAACTGCGGATCACGGGCAGACGGCCTAGAAAAATCTCCGCCAATTCGTGCGCGCGCGGCGCGCATCCGCCGAATTCCGGCCGCTCCGCCTCGCGCTCGCGTCCGTAGCACAGGCAATGCTCCATCTCACGCTCGAGCTTGGGTCGGAGCACCGCCAGGGAATGCGCCACGTGCGCGGCCAGATTGTCGCTGTTCAAATCGCGGCGGCCGAAATATCCGGGATACATCAAATCGAGCACCGACTCCAAGATGTCGACGATGGCCTCGCGCGACGGCAGATAGCGGTGCGAAATCCGGCGCGCGCGCTCATCCCCCAGATAGCTGTCGAGAAACTCTCCGGTGAATTTCTCGAGCGGCGCCGCGCTGAGCGCGGATGGGGGTTGGGCGGCGACTTTCATGCGGGCCTCAGGCGACGGCCTGCATCTTCTCGACTCCCTCGAACAAGCCCTCGAATAGGGCGCCCGACAGGTATCGTTCGCCGGCATCCGGCAATATCACGACTATGGTCTTGCCCTTCTGCGCGGGCTCGCGCGCCAGACGCAGGGCCGCGACCATTGCGGCGCCGCATGAGATCCCGCTCAAGAGGCCCTCCTCGCGCGCCAGCCGCCGCGCCATTTCGATGGATTCATCGTTGTTGACTTGCTCGACCCGATCGACCTGCGACAAGTCCAGGTTCTTCGGGACAAATCCCGCGCCGATGCCCTGGATCTTGTGCGGCGTCGGGGTCAGCGGCTGACCCGCCAAGGTCTGGGTGATGACCGGTGAATGCGTGGGTTCCACCGCTACCGTCAGGATCTTCTTGCCGCGGGTGCCCTTGATGTAGCGCGAGACCCCGGTCAGCGTACCGCCGGTGCCGACCCCGCTGACGAACACGTCGATGTTGCCTGCGGTGTCCTCCCAGATTTCCGGTCCGGTGGTCTTCTCGTGGATTCCCGGATTGGCGGGATTCTCGAACTGCTTCACCAACACGAATTTACTGGGGTCCGCGGCGGCCAATTCTTCGGCCTTGGCAATCGCCCCCTTCATGCCCTTGGGTCCGGGGGTCAAGACGAGCTTGGCGCCGAACGCGAGCAGCACCTTGCGCCGCTCGATGGTCATGGTCTCGGGCATGGTCAGAACGCACCCATAACCGCGCGCGGCGGCGGCATAGGCAAGCGCAATGCCGGTATTGCCGCTGGTGGCCTCGACGATGGACATTCCCGGCTTCAGGGTGCCGCGCTCTTCGGCGTCCCATATCATGGCGGCGCCGATTCGGCACTTCACCGAGTAGGCAGGATTGCGGCCCTCGATCTTGGCGAGTATCGTCGCGCCGCTGCTCGCGTCGAGGCGGTTGATCCGGATCAGCGGCGTGCGGCCGATGGATTTCGTGTTGTCCTCGTAAACAGGCATAAGGCACCTCGTTGGCTTTGGCCGATTTTCCTCCTAAGCGTGGAGGAAATGCCATAGAAGTTTGTTATGAGTCCCTGTCCTTGGGTTATAAGCCCCGCCTACACGGTCCCCACCTCCACGCGCCCAAGTCTGCTCGGTCCCCATCCGCTCGGTCCAAGTCCGCACGGGCCCGCCCACAAGGGGTCCGTCCGCACAGACTCCCCTACATCGGGCTGGGCACCATCGACAGCGGTTCGGGCCGGCCGACCACGAATCCCTGGACGAAGTCGATCCCCATGCCGGTCACGGTATCCAAGGACAGCTGGTCCTCGACTTGCTCCGCGACCACGCGGAAATTGAGGCTGCGCGACAGGTCGATCATCGCCGCCACCATGGCCCGGTTCACGGTATCCCCGGCGACGTTGTTGATGAAGGAGCCGTCGATTTTGAGGTAATCCATGAGCAAGGTACGCAGCGTCGAGAACGAGCTCAGGCCGCTGCCGAAATCATCCAGCGCGAACTCGCAGCCCATGCCGTGCAGCACCGCGATGAAGCGCTGCGCGTGATCCAGATTGGCCACCACCGAGCTCTCGGTGACCTCGAAGCAGATGTCGCCGGGGTTCGCGCCCGTATGGTCGAAGCAGTCGACGACGAATTCCAGGAAATCCGAATCCCCCAGCGTTTGTCCGGCGATATTGATCGCGACGCTGCGCCCCTGCGGCAATCTCAACCCGCCGCGCCCGAGCGCCGACAACACCGTCTGTACGACCCAGCGGTCGATGTGCGGCATCAGCCGATAGCGCTCGGCCGCGCGGATGAACTCGTTGGTCGGCGCGCCCGGTTGGCCGGGCTCGCCCATGAGCCGCACGAACACCTCGATTGCCGGACCGCGCAGGCCGTTGGCCTGGGCGTGCACGATGGGCTGGTAGTAGAGTTCGAACTTGTTGTCGCGCAAGGCACCCTGCAGCTTTTGCAGCCAATGAATCTCGCCGCTGTGCCGCGCGCTCGCTTCCTCGCGCGCCGAGTACACGTGGACGTGCAAGCCTCCCTGTTTCTTCGCCACATAACAGGCGGAATCCGCCGAATTCATGATGTCTTCGATGGCGCCGCCGCCGCGGCCGATCTCGACCAGACCGATGCTCACGCCGATATTGAAGATCTTGTCCTTCCACACGAATCGGTAGTCATTGACGGAACGCACGACGTCGTCGGCGATTTGACGGGCCTTCTCGAGCGGGCAACCCACCAATAGCAGGGCGAATTCATCGCCGCCGATGCGGCCGACCGTGTCCGAATCGCGCACTGCTTCTTTGATGAGGGAGGCGACCTCGCGCAGCATGTTGTCGCCCGCAGTGTGGCCGCAGGTGTCGTTCACCGTCTTGAAGCGGTCGAGGTCGAGGTAGCACAGGGCATGCCCGATATTCGCAGTCTGCGCGGAGTCCATGGCCTCCTGCAGCCGGCGCTCGAATTCGCGGCGATTCACCAGGCCGGTCAACGCATCGTGGCTGGCTTGGTAGGTCATTTGGCGCGTGAGGCCGCGCAATTCGCTGGTGTCGTGCAGTACCAGCACCAGTCCCAGAATCTCTTTGCCTTCGAAGCGCAGCGGTGTGACGCTGATTTCCACCGACCGTTCCGGCCCCGCGCCGGCCGGGACCAGCATGGCGCGCCGACCCATGGTCACTCGGCCGCCGGTGGCCAGGGCCTTGCGCACCGGATCTCCGAGCGAGTGGCGATCCGTCTCATCGACCAGCGTCGCAACCTCGGAAAACGCCTTGCCCATGACCTGATCGAAGCGTTGGCTGAGCAAGGTCTCGGCGGAATGATTGACGTAGTCGATGCGGCCCTCGGCATCGACCGTAATGACGCTTTCACCCATGGCGTCGAGCGTCACCATCGCGCGCGGCCTCGACGACACCGCCGCGGGCCCCGCCTCCGGCAACATCTCGAGCGCGGTGAGCAGCAGCGCGGCCTCGCCGGCGCTGTCGATCACGGTGCTCGAGAGCTCCACGCGCGTCACCTGCGCCTGGGCGCCGACCAGTTCGACTTCGTAGCGGGCGGCCGCGGGTTCGCCGAGCAATCGCCGCCGCAGATTGCTCTCCACCAGTTCGACATATTCCGGGGCGACGAATTCTGTCAAGGATTTGCCGACGACATCCGCCGCGCTCAAGTTGAGCAGCGCGAGGAAGCGCGAGTTGGCGAACAGGATGCGCTCGCGGTGCACGAGCACTGCGTCGTGCACGGTCTCGACCAGACGTTGAAACAAGACCTCGCGGTCCAACAGCCGCGCGCCGCGCTGCTCGATGTCCTCCAGGAGCTTGTTGACCGCCGAGCCCAGCTGGCCCAGAGCCTTGGGGTTACCCTCGAGGCCGATGCGTCCCGCGGGGCCGGCTCCGCTGGTAAGCTGCACCACCTGTTCCGAAAATCGGTCGACGGCGCGTTCCTGGCGGCGTTTGCGCACGAAAAGCACGAGCAATCCCACCGCCAGAATGGCCGAGATCAAAAACCACAGAACGATGGAAGACAAGAACAACGCGGACCTCGATAACGATGAACCTCAACGACGCTTGATCTTAGAACCCATGCCGGGTTGGTCACGTCGCGAATCATCGTAGCCAGAAGAATAGCGCACGGGCATGGCATCGCCTGCCGAAATTGACCATAATCAACGGGGTTAATCACGTAGGGAAAGCATGGATACACTGGCCGCACGTCAGCAAATGGTCGATCAACAGATACGCACGTGGGAGGTTCTCGACCCGCGCGTCCTCGATGCGCTGTCGGCAGTGCCGCGCGAAGCCTTCGTGCCTCCCGAGTATCGCGAACTGGCGTTCGCCGATGCGCCCATACCCATCGGTTTCGGCCAAACGATGTTGGCTCCGAAGCTTCAAGGGCGCATTTTGCAGGCGCTCGGGCCCAACGCGACCGACAGCGTGCTCGAAGTCGGCAGCGGCACCGGCTATCTGTCGGCCTGTTTGAGTCTACTCAGCGCGTCGACTCGCTCGATCGACATTCATGCCGGACTCATCGACTCCGCAGCCGTGAACCTGCGCGCGGTGCCCAATGCCCGAGTGCAATTCGAGATCCGCGATGCCTTCGACGCCGCGCCCCTGGGCGAATACGACGCCATCGCGGTCACGGGATCGCTGCCGGTTTACGATACGCGCTTTGAACGTAGCCTGCGCGTCGGAGGCCGTTTATTCGTCATCGTCGGTGCGGCGCCCGTGATGGACGCCGTTCTGGTACGCCGGGTGGATACCAACGAATGGATTCGCGAGAGCCTGTTCGAAACCGTCGTCATGCCGCTGATCAATGCCACCGCGGCGCAGAGGTTCGTGTTCTGATGATCAAGGAAATGACCCCCCGTGAATTCCTGGCGCAGCGCACCGGCGGCGCCGCACTTACGCTTCTGGACGTGCGGGAGGACTGGGAAACGACGTTGGCGCCGGTGCCCGCCGATCACTTGCACATACCCATGGGTCAAATCGCGGATCGCCTGGGCGAGCTCGACCCCTCGCAATCCACCGTCGTGATCTGCCGATCCGGCGGCCGCAGCCTCGAAGTGGCACGTTTCCTTTCCTCCCAAGGCTTTGATTCGGTGTACAACCTGGTCGGGGGGATTTTGGCCTGGTCTCGAGACGTAGACCCACGGATCCCGCAATATTGACCTCCCGGGGGACTCTTGACTCCTGAGGTGATATGGTTATATATAACACTATATAACCTGAAACGCCGGCGATTGGACAACCCATGAAGCGACTGTTGACCCTGCTTGCCTTGTGCGTGAGTGCCGCCTCCGCGCCGGCAGCCGATCTCCTCGCGGTGTATCAGCGCGCGCTGCAGAACGATCCCCAACTGCGCGAGGCCGAGGCGACTCGACTGGCGGCCCTGGAGACCAAGCCACAGGCACTCGCCGCGCTGCTGCCGCAGATCGCGGGCAGCGGCTTGGTCACCCGGGAACACGACACGGGGCCGTCGACGCTCACGCAGCCCCTCAGCAGCCCTCCGGGTCCGGTTCTGCTTCAAACCTACCCCTTCGATGGGCGCGTCATCACGACGACGCACAAGTACGGCATCGACCTCAAGCAAAACCTGTTTCGCTGGGAAAACTGGGTGGCCCTGCAACGCGCGGACGCCCAGGTCGCGCAAGCCGAAGCGGATTACCAGGCTGCGCAGCAAGACTTGATGGAGCGCGTCGCGCAGCGCTACTTCGATGTTCTCGCCGCCCAGGATGATCTCGAGGCGCAGCAAGTCGCCCTGACCTCCATCCAGCGCCAGCTCGATCAGGCCGAATCGCGCTTTCAAATTGGTCTGATCGCCATCACCGATGTGGAGGAAGCCCGAGCCGCGCATGACACCGGCGCTGCGGCGGTCATTGCCGCAAAGCGCACGCTTGCCTCCACAATTGAATTATTGCGCGAGATCACCGGCGACGCCTTCGACTGGCTGGCCCGTCCCATCGAGCCGTTCGAACTGGCAAGCCCGGACCCGGTGAGCGAAGACCGCTGGGTCGACATGGCCTTGCAACAGAATCTCTCGCTGGTGTCCAGCCGATTGGCGGCCGACATCGCGCGCGAAAACGTCAGTGCGGCGCGCGGCGGCCATTTCCCCTCACTCGACTTGATCGGCAGCCGCTACAAGATGACCACCAACGGCACGGATACGTTCACCGACGGACAGGCGGCGGGCGGCACCACCCTGGACCAAAATCAGCGCACCATCGGTTTGCAGCTGACCTTCCCCATCTATGCGGGAGGCATGGTCTCCTCGCAAGTGCGCCAAGCCGTATACCAGCACCGCGCGGCCAAGGAGCGGGTGGAACGGGTCGCGCGTCAAACCGAGCACGACGCGCGCGATTCCTATCTCGGCGTGCTGTCGGAGATATCTCGGGTGAAGGCGCTGCGGCGCGCGGTCGAATCGAATGCCACGTCGCTGCGCGCCACCGAATCCGGTTACGAGGCGGGAACGCGCACCGCCGTGGACGTTCTGCAATCGCGGCAGCTCTGGGTTCAGGCACAGACCGACTACTCCCGCAGCCGCTACGACTACATGTTGAACGTGCTCAAGCTGCAGCTGGCGGCCGGCATTCTGTCCCAGCAGAGCCTGGAGAGAATCAACAGCTTGCTGAAGGACGCGCCGCCGCCCGCAGTGGATCCGAGGGCGGATCCTGCAACAAGGGTTCAATGAGCGCGAGGAGACGCGCGAGACTGCCGCGATTCGACTCGACGATGTGCCGTCCGATGGCGCCGATTCGCTGACGCTCTTCGGGATCGCCCAACAATCGCGCCAACGCGGCCGCCAACTCTTGCGCACCCGCCACCTGCAACGCGGCGCCTTGCTCGAGCAGCAGCCGCGCAACGTCCTGGCTGTTGGAATGATGGGGCCCCGTCAACACGGGCACGCCGAGCGCCGCGGGTTCCAGCAAATTGTGGCCGCCGATCGGCACCAGGCTCCCGCCGACGAACGCGACATCGGCGGACGCATAGAGCGCGGCGAGCTCGCCCACGCTGTCCACCAATAGAACTGCCGTGGCGGAATTTGGCGGGATGCCGCTGCTGCGTGTCGTGAAGCCGAGGCCGCGGCTGCGCAATAGCTCCGCGACCGCCCGAAACCGATCCGGATGCCGCGGCACCAGCAGCAAGAGAGCATCCGCTTGGCCTGCCCCGCCCGCTCGGCCCGCCCGCAGTTCCTCATGCGCCGCGAGCACCTGCTCCTCTTCGCCCGCGTGCGTACTGCCGGCTATCCAGATGGGTCTGGCGCCGAAGGAAGCGCGCAGCGCACGCCCCCGATCGGCCGCCCCTGCGCTCAATTCCATGTCGAACTTGATGTTGCCGATCACGTGAGTTTTGCCGCTCTGCGCGCCTATCGCCACAAATCTCTCGGCGTCCTTGGGGGTCTGCGCCGCTATCAACGAAGTGGCGGAGAAAATTCCTCGAAACAGACTGCCGAGACGTCGATAGCGCGAAACCGATTTCGCAGACAGCCGCGCGCTCGCAAGCACCAAGGGCACGCCGCGGTGTTCGCATTCCTTGAACAGATTGGGCCAGAGTTCGGTTTCCATGATGACGGCAAGCCGCGGCCGAATGCGGTCCAAGAATCGCGCGACCGCTCCCGGTGTGTCGTACGGTAGAAAGCGCACGTCCACGCCCTCGCCGAACAGGCCTTTGGCGCGCGCCTTGCCGGTCGGCGTGGCCGTGGTCAGCACCAGCGGCGTCTCCGGATACCGCGATCGCAGCGCAAGCGCCAGCGGCGCGGCCGCCGACATTTCTCCCAAGCTGACCGCGTGCAACCAGATGGTCGGCGCGGCACTCATTCGGTGCCCCCATCCGAAGCGCTCGCTCAATGCCTGCCAATAGCTGCGGTCGCGCAATCCGCGCCACAGCACCAGGGCCGTGGCGAAGGGCGCGGCGCAGTAAATCAGCACGGTGTAGAGGCGGCGGATCATTGGGTTCCGTCCGCTGCATCCTTTCCGTCCGCTGCATCCTTTCCGTCCGCTGTATCCTTTCCGTCCGCTGCATCCGTTCCGTACCCCGCCATCAACCAGCCCCAGGTTCCGTCAGAGAACCGGCCAGACGGCAAGTCGCGCGATATCTTGGCAAGCGAACGGCGTAAACGCCTCAAGTTCCGCGCGCTCCACGCGCCCGGCGCACGCAACCGGCCGCGATCGAAGTCGATCAGGCTGACGTTCCCGCCGGCGTCGAGCAAGATATTGTGCGCATTAAGATCCGCGTGATCGGCGCCGGCTCGATGCAGCCGGGCGACGGCTGCTCCGACAGCGCGCCACCGTGCCTCAGGCAGTGCGCCCTGCGCAAGCGCCGCGCTCAAGGGCTCGGCGTCCAAGATGCGTTGCGTGATCAAATCGCAGCGGTAGCGCAATCCCGACCGCTGATATCGGGCGGCGACGGGTTGCGGCACGGGCAGGCCGCGCCGCTTCAATAGGTCGAGCAGCCGCCACTCGGCGAACGCCCGCACCTCATCCTCGCCCATCCACACATAGGTATCACGCGACCATCGCGCGATGAATCCCCCGCGCCGAAAATGCCGCAGCACCCATAGGCGCGCACCCGATGCGATGAACCACGCCGATCCGCGGCCTCCCCGCACGTCCAGCAACTCGCCCCGGCTTCGCCAAAACTCCGGATCGAACAGCGACTCCGCGGCGTCCTGCGGTAGATTGCCAAGGCTATCCGGATCAGCCAGCATGGCCCCCGTGGCAGTGGCAATGCGTCGGCCGCCGTTCGTCAATATCATGAGCTCCGATGACTCTACACTTCAAACCGCCGCTGCAGCATGTGTGCCTGCTGCGTCTTTCGGCTATCGGCGATACCTGCCATGCCCTCGCGGCGCTTCGAGCTTTCCAAACGGCGTGGCCGCACACTCGCTTCACCTGGATCATCGGCAAACTCGAAGCCAAGCTGATGACGGCGATTCTCCCTGAAATCGAGTTTATCACCTTCGATAAGAGCGCAACGCTCAGGGAATTGCCGCGGCTGCGCGCCGCCTTGCGCGGACGGCGCTTCGAGCTGCTGCTCGACATGCAATTGTCGTTTCGCGCGAGCCTGGTCGCGAGCTTGGTCTCCGCCCCGATCAAACTCGGTTTCGATCGCGCTCGTGCGCGCGAGCTGCAATGGTGGTTCACCAATGCGAGCATCGCCCCCGCCGCCGCGGAGCATGTGTTGGATTCGTTCATGGGATTCGCGCGCGCCTGCGGCATCGAGCCGGCGGCCCCGCGCTGGGATCTCAGCATTCCGGAGGATGCGCTCGAGTATGCCCGCGGCATCATCACCGACGACCGGCCGACGCTGGTCATAAGCCCCTGCTCCAGTCACACGGCCCGCAACTGGTCGGCCGACAGGTATGCCGCGGTCGCCGACTATGCGGCGCACGTGCACCACATGCGCATTGTGCTGGTCGGCGGCCGCAGCGCCGTCGAAACCGAAATGGGGTCGGCCATCTCCGCCGCCATGCGGTTCGACTTCGTCAACCAAATCGGCAAGGACACGCTGCCCCAGCTGCTCGGGTTGCTGTCGAGAAGCACCGTGCTGTTGTCGCCGGACTCAGGTCCCGCCCACATGGCCACCATGGTGGGACTGCCGGTGATCGGTCTTTACGCCGCCACCAATCCGGCGCGCGCCGGCCCCTACTACAGCCGGCACTGGTGCGTCGACAAGTACGGCGCGGCCGCGCAAAAGTATTTGGGGAAGCCGGCCGATCAAATTCCCTGGACGACCAAGATCGAGCGCCGCGGCGTCATGGACCTGATCGACGTGAACGAAGTCACCGCCAAGCTCGACGCGCTTTTAGCTAGTATAGAACGATGAACGAAATCAAAGTCCCGATCTCCCCCGGAGAGCTGCTCGACAAGATCACGATCTTGCGCATCAAGTCGCAGCGCATGAGCGACCCCGCGAAATTGTCCAATGTGCGACTCGAACTGCGCGCGCTCGAGGAGACCTGGGGCACTTCGGCCTATGCAAACATCGACATCGAAGCCGACATCGGCGCGCTGCTCGCGGTCAACGAACGCCTGTGGGTGATCGAAGACGACATTCGCGACAAGGAGCGTGCGCAAGCCTTCGATGCGGAATTCATCCGATTGGCGCGCGCCGTCTACGTCGAAAACGACGAGCGCGCCGCCATCAAGCGGCGCATCAATACCGCGCTCGGCTCGAGCATCGTCGAAGAGAAGTCCTATAGCGACTACAAGAGTCGTTAGGCGCTTCGCGCCGAATTCAACGGGGTCGGGGCGACCCAGTCAAGTATGGTTGCGAAAAACCTGACAGCAGGCGCCTAACAGGCTATCGCAGGGTGTATTCGGCGCCGCAGTACGGGCACTTCGCCCAGCCGCTGCCCTCGATCGCCAGATAGACTTTGGGATGCGAATTCCAGAGATACATGCCAGGCATGGGGCATGACAGCGGTAAATCAGCCGCGGTCACGGTGTACTGATGCAGGGCATTCGGTTGTATCAATTGATGCTTCGAATCCTCTTGAACCATTGCCGGCATTGTCATTCACTCCACTCAATTTAAGCTTCAAACGTTTCGCGCCAAATCTCACTCACTCGGGCGCGCGTCTCGGCGTATGGCGCCGCCTCCACCACTCGATCTCCCTGAGCTTCGAGCGACATGTGATGGAGAACCGTGCGGTAGCCGATGTAGGCATCCGTCAGCCATTGCGCCCTCGCCTGTGGGACCACTCCCACCGCCGCCAATCCCTCGAGCTGCCGGATATTGTCCGTATAGGTCAAGAGCTCGGGATGTGCGTTCGCCGCGGCAAGTACCCAGTATTGCACCAGAAATTCGATGTCGGCGATACCGCCGGCGTCCTGCTTGATGTCGAACTGTCCCGCGCGGGCCTTGGACAGCTCGCGCCGCATGCGCACGCGCATCTCCAGCACGTCGTTTCGCAGGGTGTCGCGGTGTACGGCGGTGCAGAGGACGCGGCGCCGGGCCGCCGCGAATGCATCGCGAAGATTCGCATCGCCCGCCACGGGCCGCGCACGCAGCAGCGCCTGGTGTTCCCAGGTCCACGCGTCCTGGCGCTGGTAGCGTTCGAACGCATCGATGCCCGTCATCAGGAATCCGCCCTTGCCGTTCGGCCGCAGACGCATATCCACCTCGTACAACCGGCCCGCGGCCGAATGCATGGTGAGAAGATGCACGATGCGCTGTCCCAAGCGCAGAAAAAACAAGCCGTTGTCGAGCGGACGGGCCGCCGCGGTCTGCTGAATGTCCCCGCTCGAATCGTGCAGAAAGACCAGATCGAGATCGGAGCCGTAACCCAATTCCAAGCCTCCCAGCTTGCCATAGCCGGCGACGGCAACGCGTACCTCGCGCAGCGCCGCTTCTTGATCGCCGCAATACGGGATGCCGTAAATCTCGATCATCTGCTGCCAGGCGAGATCCATGCAGCATTGAACGATCAGTTCGGCAATGTCGGTCAATCGATCGCTCACCTTCATCAGCGGCAGCCGACCGGTGAGGTCGGCGAGCGCCACTTTGAATACGGCCACTTTCTGGAATTGCCGCAGCGCCTCCACCTGCCGCTCCGGATCGTCGGCGGGCATCCGTTCGGTGCGCGCGGCGAGTTCCATCACGAAGCTCTGGCGCGAGGGCAGCTCGTCGAAGGCCTTGCCATCGATCAACTCGTCCAACAGCAGCGGAAAATCGGCGATCTGACGCGACAGAAAGCCGCTGATCGCGCACACGTCGATCAGGCGGTCCAGCGCGGCCGATTGTTCCTTGAGGAGCGCGAAGTACGACGAGCGCGTGCCGATCGCCTCCAACACGCGCAGCACCCGCTGCACCACGCTGGCAGGTTCGGGATGCCGCGCCGCCGCCTTCAGCAGGCGACCGACGATGGCGTGCAGCCGGCGCCGCCCCGCCTCGTCCAACCGCCGATACGAGGCCGCGCGCCGATAGGCGTCCAATGTCGCCGCGACCGCAGCGATTGCGCCCTGCGGAAAGCCGCTTGCGTCGAGCTCTTCGTCGATCCTTGCGTCGTCGATGGCCAGCCAGTCCGCACCGGCCTCGTCGCTTCCCTGCGGCGCGCCGGAAGCGCCCAAGAGCAGCGCGTCGAATTGTCGCGCTACTCGTTCGCGTGCCGAATCGATTCGGGTGCTGACGGCGGGCCAATCCGGCAAACCCATGTTCACGCTCAGGCGCGCGCGGTCGATTGGCGCGTCCGGAATGGAGTGAGTTTGCTCGTCGCGAATCAACTGCAAGGCGTTCTCTGCCTTGCGCAGCACTAGATACGCCTCCGTCAATTCGGCAATGTCGGCGGCCGACATCAGCTTCGAACCCGCCAGCATCGGCAATACCTCGAGCAGCGAGGCGTTTTGCAAGCGCCGATCGCTGCCGCCGCGTACTAATTGCATCGATTGCACGATGAACTCGATCTCGCGAATGCCCCCCCGGCCGAGCTTCAAATGCTGATCGAGCTCGCGCCGCGACACCTCGCGGGCAATCAGTGCTTTCATGTCCCGCAGCGAGTCGATCACCCCGAAGTCGAGGTAGCGTCGATACACGAATGGCCGTACGAATTCCTGGTATGCCGCCGCGTAGATCTCGGCGCCCACCACCGGCCGTGCCTTGATCCAGGCATAGCGCTCCCAGTCGCGGCCATGCTGCTGTAGGTAATCCTCGAGCGAAGCCAGGCTCGCGACCAATGGGCCGCTGTCGCCGAACGGCCGCAGACGCATGTCCACGCGAAACACGAAACCGTCCTCGTTCCGCACATCCAGCAGGCGAATGAGTTCGCGGCCGAGGCGGTTGAAATATTCCTCGTTTTCAATCTGGCGCGGACCGTCGGTTTGGCCCGCCTCGGAGAACAGGAACACTAGATCGATGTCCGAGGAGAAATTCAATTCTCGGCCGCCCAGTTTGCCCATGCCCAACACGATCAGAGACGCCTCCGCGAGGCTGGCGGCGCGCGGCCGGCCAAATACCGGCTGCAAATGCGATTGAGCGGCGGCGGCGGCCGCGCGGATACTGGCGTCCGCAAAATCCGAGAGGGCACTCAAAGTTTCCGCGACGCCGGCGCGCCCGCATATGTCGCGCCACGCGATGCGCAGCATTTCGCGGCGGCGCCACTCGCGCAAGATGCGCTGTGTATCTGCGGCCGCCGGCGCCGTTGCCGCGCGATTTTCATAGTCAGCGCCGGCGATGCGCGCCGCCGACGCGTCCTGGAGCCGGCTGAACCACTCTAGGGCCTGCGGATCCTGAATCAGTGCCGAGGCGATGAACTCACTGCCGGCGGCGACGCGAGGCAGTTCCTCGCGCAGATCCGCGGAAATCGCCGCATAGGCATTGGCGAACGCCTCCTGACCGGCAACGCGCTCCCACCACAGCGCGAGCGGCTCGCGCAAAATCTCGGGGACGGACTCAAACTGCACTTACCACACCCATGAACCGGTCTAAAGGGTGGTGATCTTACCGCGCCCCGTCGTTTGCGCCCGGCTCAGGTCGGCCGGTCGCACTTCACCATCCACGGCGTACCAAACCTGTCGACCAGCATGCCGAAACGCGCCACCCAGAAAGACCGAGGCCATCATATGAGGCCGCGTCATGGCTTGCGAAGCGCCGCCATGAACAGCCTCGGAAACGGCAACAATACCGAGCCATCGGGCAGCGTGGGATAGGCGCGCGCCACGGCGGCTGTGTAACGCTCCAGGAACACTACACGCGAAGTCGCGTCGAGCGGCTCCAGGAATGGCCGCAGACCACTGCCCTTGAACCATTCCACGATTCCCGCGGCGCCGCCCGGCAGCGGGTGATAGTAGGTCGTTCGCCAGACATCCACCCGGCTGCACGACGGGCGCAGTAGTTCGTAATACCAATCTGCCCTGCCCACGGGCGTGCGGCTCGCTGACGCCGCTGCCAGCGTGGACGCCCAGGGTCCGTCTGCGGCGACCTCGCGCATCAGCTGATGCGCGGGAACATCGAGGTTATCCGGCATTTGAACGGCGAGGCCGCCGCCGGCGGCCAGCCTGCCGACGAGCGCCGGAAGCAGCGTGGCGTGCTCCGGCACCCAGTGCAAAACCGCATTCGCCAGAATCACGTCGAACGGGCGGGCATCGTTCCATTCTTCGATGCCGCTGATCGTGAATTGGACCTGCGGTAGCCGCCGGCGGGCCGCCGCGATCATGTCGGCCGAACTGTCGAGGCCGCGAACCGCCGCATTGGGAAAACGAGCCGCCAGGACTTCGGTCGAATTCCCCGGCCCGCAGCCCAAGTCGATGACCGATCGCGCCTCGATGGGGGGCAGAGCCGCCAACAGATCCCGCACCGGACGGGTCCGTTCGTCCTCGAAGGTGACATATTGCGCGGCAGACCAGCTCATCGGGAGAATGGTATCAGCCTCGCCGATGGCGCCACCCCGCAGTGCAGCAACTCCATGTAAAATAACGATAAAATGCGAATTTGAGGACTATCACTGGCTCACACTAAGCACTATACGCAAGCACAAAAAAAAGAGCGGGCCGAAGCCCGCTCTCTCTCGACTGCGTACCCTGTGAGGGGTATTACATGTCCATACCGCCCATGCCACCCATGCCGCCGCCTGGGGCGCCATGTGCATGCTCGTCTTCCTTCGGCGACTCGGCGACCATGACTTCGGTCGTGAGCAACAGGCCCGAAACCGAAGCGGCGTTCTGCAGAGCCAGACGCGTCACCTTGGTGGGATCCAGGATGCCCATATCGATCATGTCGCCATACTCGCCCGTCTGAGCGTTATAGCCGAACGTGCCCTTGCCCTCGCGGACCCGGTTCAACACCACCGCAGCATCTTCGCCGGCATTGGTGACGATCTGCCGCAGCGGCTCTTCGATCGCGCGGGCCAGGATCTTGATGCCCGTGGTCTGATCTTCGTTCTTGCCGACCAGCTTCTC